>LKMJ01000548.1_pt1 | contig 29181 bp, 41 predicted proteins | sample 643391 | NCBI WGS metagenome assembly LKMJ01 (sample SAMN04112250, study PRJNA286221) | soda lake metagenome | biome: soda lake; feature: Kulunda Steppe; material: water; isolation source: sample PL-Br10 brine of Picturesque Lake | place: Russia: Kulunda steppe | collected 2010-07 | reverse complement strand
CTCGTGAAGATTCATTCGAGGAGGAACGTTCTCCCCCGCGATATCGGCCGGCTCGGAAGTTCCACGATCAAAATATTTACGTTCGGTAATATGAACGGGTTACCGTGTCAGACAGTACGTCCGATGGATCGCGGTCACGTCCGGCACTTTCCGCAGTAACGTCATACTGAACGTCTCACATACCCTTATGTGTATTCGCATAATATGTTAACCTATGTCAGACACCGGGATCGATCCGACCGAACCGTCACAGCGAGCGTCCAAAGCGGTATCGCAGCACGTCCTGCTGCGTCCGGAGATCGATCGGGCGTTCGAGATGCTCGCCGACCACCATCGTCGGTTGGTCCTCTCGCTTTTAAAACGGGGAACGGTCGAAACCACGAACGACGTAGTAGCACAGAGTAGCTACGGGACGAAGGAGTTCGAGTTAACCCTCCGTCACAACCATCTGCCGAAGTTAGCGCAAGCGGGGTATATCGAATGGGATCGAGAGACCGGAGCGCTCTCGGAAGGACCGCGCTTCGAGGAGATCGAACCGTTCGTCGAACTGCTTTCCGATCACGCGTCCGAACTCACATACGAGTGGCCCTGATGGGAAGTGAACCCTCACTCGAGTTATAAGAACACTCGCACGGCACCCTCCGAAGGAGACAGCTACGACAGCCCAGCGAGCGTACGGTTCTTCCTCCCGGTCGGCTCACCGTCGCTTTCTCGTCGTGTTTTTGTGCCCGGACCGAAATCGTACAGTCGATGAGTATTCAGGAGCATCTCAACCGGAGTCCGTTCCGGGAGTTGATCGGCATCGAGATCACCGACGTCGGAGAAGGCTACGCGGAGGGACGGCTTTCGCTGGAGCAGAAACACTCCTCGAGGCGAGGGGAGTTGATCGCTCAGGGTGGCGTCGCGTTCACGCTCGCAGATAGCGTCGGCGGCGCGGCGGCGATCTCACTGGAGGGGCGGCCGACGCCGACGATCGATTTCCGGATCGACTATCTGCGGCCGGGGACCGACGATCTCTACGCCGTCGGAGAGGTGACGCGAAGCGGCTCGGAGACGTCCGTCGTCGACGTGCTGGTCACCGATGTCGACGACAACGACATCGCGACCGCGCGCGGCGTCTACAAGACGTCCGAGCTTTCGGCGGATGCGCCCTGGGAGATCGAGTCGCCGTAATCGATCACCTATTTCTGATACGGCTCGTTGACGCCGTTGTCCGATGATCGCAGATACCGGGGGAGCGATCACCGGTAGGATACAACAGTCCGTATGAGCGGCTATCCAAGATGGCGTGACTGAAGGTTCTCCGGGACGTTTCTGTCACATCTAAAGCAGGCTCAGTCTGCAGCGACCGGTGGATTTCTAACGGAGGCCACAGAGAAGGAAGACGATGACCGAAACGACGGAGCGTAGTGACAATTTCTCGTATCTGGGGTTGCTCCAGAGCCCGACGCTCGTGGCGATGATGCTCGCGGTCTTCGTCGTCATGTTCGGCTACGAGATCCCGGCCCCGATCCTCACGAGTATCGCCGAGGGGATCGGCGTCTCCGACGCCCAGATCGGACTGATAATGACGGCCTTCGCCATCCCTGGCGTCCTTTTCCTTCCGATCACGGGGATCGCAGCCGACCTCTACGGTCGAAAGGCCGTTCTGGTTCCGTCGCTCGTCGCCTTCGGAATCGCGGGAACCGCGATCGGATTCGTCGACTCGTTTGCGGTCATACTCGCGCTCCGGTTCGTCCAGGGAACCGCCTTCGCGGGCATCCTGCCGATCTCCGTCGTCGTGTTGGGCGATGCGTTCGATGGAGCCAGAGGATCGGCCGCACAGGGGTTTCGGACCAGCGCCGCCGGGGCAGCGACGCTCGTCGTCCCGCCCGCCGCCGGATTTCTCGCTAGCTTCGCGTGGGAATATGCCTTTCTGATGCATCTCCTCGCGTTCGTGGTGGCGGCGTTCATCCTCGTGTCCGTCCCGGAGACGCTCGAGCCGAACGGCACGGGCCCCGGTATCTTCGAGACGATGCGCGAGTACGCCGGCACGATCAAATCCGAACTCAAAGACAGACAGCTGGGCATCCTGGTCACTGGCGGGTTCGTTCGCGGGTTCGTCCGGCTGGCGTTTTTGACGTTTATTCCGCTTTTTGCGGTCCGGGTATTCGACGCCTCGCTTGTCGAGGCTGGTCTGGTGCTCTCTGCTCGCGGCGCCGCGCGGTTGCTGTTTCCGCCGCTCTCCGGCGTCGTTACCGCGCGGTTCTCACGCCGATTCGGTCTGCTTTTGGCGCTTTCGCTGATCGGTGCGAGCGCACTCGCCATGCCGTTTTCACCGTCGATCGTCGGGCTCGGGCTGATCCTTTTCGTTTACTCGATCGGCGATTCGTTCTTCTCGCCGCTTTTGAAGGACGCGGTCGCAAATCACGCGAGCGACGAGCGGCGGGCGGGTGTGATCAACTCCTTTTTCATCTTTCAGAACACCGGCGAGATGGTCGCCCCGGCGTTTTTCGGAGTCACGCTCGCACTGATCGGGTTTACCGGCGTGTTCTTCACCATGGCGGCGGTCGTTGCGATTTATATCGCCGCCGTAATCGTCTTTTTCGCGTCGGGATGACCGCCCGGCGGTGACGCCCCGCTCCGCCTGCACAGACCGAAACTGACCGGTATCTATCCGGTATCGACGTGTCGAGTATGCCGAAAGAACATTCATGCCCGACTCGCGAGTATGGTTCGCTTAATGGGAGAAGCGTGTCGGCCGTGAGATCGTTCACGCCGGAGACGGATCTTCTCGACCAGCTCGTCGGGATCACCGGTGTCGGCTGGACGGTCTCGATTTCGATCTATCTGGTGTCGACGGTCGGGTACGGGACGACGGTTATCCCGTGGCTCGTCTCGGACCCGCAGTCGCTTCTGTACCTCGGTGGCGCCCTGTTCGTGGCGACGTTCTGGCTCGATCGGCTCCGGAGGACGCGATCGAGCGACGACGGTTGACATCCGTTTCGAGCGTTGCTGCGGGCTCGAAGTAACGAGTAACGAGGGAGTAAGAACATCATTACCACGTACGAAACGGACGCGGTCGGGAGTATGTCGAAGCGCTCCCCCGAAACGAGACTCGACAGCGTCTCGGTACAGCGGCGACGGCAGCTCCGCCGCGCCTCCGATCGGCTCGCAGTCGTTCTGCAGTCGTTGGATCTCGAAACGGAGACACAGCTCGCAAACGAGGTCGTAGAGGCGATCAAGGCGACAGATCGAGCGTACGAACTCGAGGCCGTGGGGGCCGAGAACGGCCGCCAGAAGCCGGAGCACGGATGACGAGTTTCCCGACCCAGACGAGACGGCAGTCGGTCGACGTCGGTGAACGCCGGAACCGACGGTAACCCTATCAGGGTGGACGCACACAGTCGATCCATGGGAAAAGAGACGATCCACACCGACGATGCCGCGCCCGCGGCGGGGGCTTACAGTCAGGCGACGACCGACGGGAACCTCGTTTTCACGGCCGGACAGGTCGCGTTGACGCCGGAGGGTGAACCGCTCGATTCCGAGCCGATCGAAGTCCAGACCGAACGGGCACTCGAAAACCTCGAGGCCGTCCTCGAGGCGGCCGGGTCGAGCCTCGATAACGTGCTCAAGACGACCGTCTTTTTGGCCGACATCGACGATTTCAAAGCGATGAACGAGGCGTATGCGGAGTATTTCGATTCGGAGCCGCCGGCGCGGTCGGCGGTCCAGGCCGGGGCGCTCCCGCTCGGGATGGCCGTCGAGATCGAGGCGGTCGCGACGAAGTCGTGAGGCCACGGCGGATCTCGGCGCTGCTTTGGGGTTCGATCGGCGCGCTCGCGTTTCTCGTCCTCCACGGGGCGTACCTCCTCGTCGGCGGGGCGTTTCTCGGTATCGGACCGATCGCGGCCGTCGCCGTGGGGGTCTTCGGCGCGACGACGCTCCTCAGTTATTACGCCGAACGCCGCTTTGGACTGTTCGTTCGACGATACGGGAGATGAGATGAGATGAGATGACACGGGAGACCGTACCGAACTAACGCGGAACGCGAAGGCTTTAAACGGCCGACAGCGGTACGTCCGTACGAGCCGGGATGGCCGAGTGGTAAGGCGCACGCCTGGAAAGCGTGTTCCCTCTGGGATCCAGGGTTCAAATCCCTGTCCCGGCGCTTCTGTGGCGGCCGACACCGAGAGCGGCGCCGAGCGGGAGCGGAGAGGTGAGGACGCTGGGATTTTCGGATGGATTTAAGAGTCCTACTTTACGAGTATATGATATGGCGACTCAAGACAGGCTCTCATCGATCTCGGACCTCGATCTCGTGGTCGATGCAGACGCGCACATCTCCGAAAAAGCAGAACAGCTCGTGCCGTATCTGGACGAACCGTACAAGAGCATGTTCAGCGGCGGCGACGAGGACGCGGCGAACGTCGCGATTCCGAGTTACCCTAAAGACGAGCTCTTTCGGTCGCTCGGCGGAAAGCTCCAGTGGGAGGACGTAAGCACCGCCGAGGCCGAAAAGGAGGCGATGGAGCGCTTCGGCCTGGATTACGTCTTCATCACGCCGACGCTCAACCTGTACCTGCCGATCTTCTCCGATGAGCGGTACGCGCACGCGCTCTCGAAGGCGTACAACGATTTCGTCGTCGAGGAATTCCTCGAAGACGGGCCGGAGGGATTCAAAGGCGCGATCACGATCTCGCCGCTGGCACCGGATAAGGCGGCCGAGGAGATCGATCGACTCGCGGACCATCCCGACATGGTCGGCGTCATCGTCGGCTCGACGGGGATCTTCCCGCCGCTGGGTGATCGCCGGTACGATCCGATCTACGAGGCGCTCGAAGACAACGACATGCCGTTCGTGCTCCACGGCGCCACCGGTTCGTTTACGAGCGCACACCCGTTCATCAAACGCGGGATGAAATCCTACGGCGAGTTGCACACGCTCAGTCACCCGTTCACCCAGATGTTCCAGATGACGAGCATGCTGGGACAGGGGATTCCCGAGCGGTACCCCGACATCGATATCGTCTTTCAGGAGGCCGGCATCGGGTGGATCCCCTTCACCATGTACCGGATGGACAACGAGTACGAGAAACGTCGCAGCGAGTTCCCCACGCTCAGAAAGAAGCCGAGCGAGTACGTGATGGAGAACTTCTATTTCACCACCCAGCCGATGATCGAGCCGAAGCAGTCGAAATACCTCGCGTGGTTCATCGAGATGTTCGACGGGACCGACCGGCTGATGTTCTCGACTGACTTCCCGCATTATGATTTCGACACGCCCGAGGAACTGTTCAACATGATCCGGAACCACTTCGGCGCCGAGGAAGTCCAGAAGGTCTTCGGCGGCAACGCAGCAGAGGTGTTCGATCTCGAATGAGCGCGGGAAAAACGCGACACCGGGTCTGTTCGGTCGACGATATCGATCCGGGCGAGCGGATCGTGAAGACGATCTCCGATCGCGAGATCGGCGTGTTCAACGTCGACGGGGAGTTCCACGCGGTCGCCAACTACTGTGTACACGCCGGCGGACCGATCTGTGAGGGTCGCCTCTCGGGGATGGTGACCGCCGAACCCGGCGAGTGGGAGTGGGACTGGGAGCGAGACGGCGAGATTCTCGCCTGTCCGTGGCACGGCTGGGAGTTCGATATCGACTCCGGAGAGTTCCTCGCCGACTCACAGTATCGGCTCATCACCTACGAGACCGAAATCGAAGACGGATCGGTCTACATCGTTCTCGGCAGCGACTGACAGACCGATGGGACGCGATCGACCGCCCGACCCCGCAACCGACCAACAGCGAACCTTCGAGAAAGCGTCCCGGGTCCACGCTCGGATACGTGCGAACCCCTCGGAGTATCCCGATGGATGGGTCGAACAGGTCCGGTTCCGCGAACGCTATGATTTGCCCCCGTTTCGTCCCCCGCGGTTCGCCGACGGGTCACCGGTTCACGAGACGGTCGAACGGCTCGAGCGCGAGTTCGATGTCGAAATCGAGTTCACGACCGACGGCGAGGCGGGCTGGTGGGTCGAACTCGACCGCGAACTGGCCTTCGAGATCGACCGGTATCGAGACGACGCAGCCAATACGGTCATCGAGACGCCAGCGGAAGCGTTCGCCGATCGGGTTCGTGCCGCCCTCTCCGAGCGGCGGTAATCGCGCCCGGGGGGGAGAACATATCTGTCCGTCCAGAGAAGAGGAGAATCATATAAATACGGGTCATGGGGCCGAATATCCGGGGATCGCTGATCGGCGCACTCTCCGAGTGAACGGTTGGCACAGTCTCGCTGTTCGTCGGTTCCGGTGACCGTTCGCCGCCCGTCCGAATCCCGCTTCGCCGCGCGCATTAGTTATATTTATATAGAACTATCGACAATCATTTGGACGACTATGAGCCAACAGCAGCGAATGGGAGGGCAGCCGATGATCGTCCTCGGTGAGGACTCCCAGCGAATCAAAGACCGTGACGCCCAATCGCACAACATTTCGGCGGCGAAGGCGGTCGCCGAAGCGGTACGGTCGACGCTCGGCCCCAAAGGGATGGACAAGATGCTCGTTTCCTCGATGGGGGATATCACCGTCACGAACGACGGTGTCACCATCCTCAACAAGATGGATATCGACAACCCGACAGCCGAGATGATTGTCCAGGTCGCAGAGACACAGGAGGACGAGGCGGGCGACGGAACGACGACGGCCGTCTCGATCGCCGGCGAGCTCCTGAAGAACGCCGAGGACCTCCTAGAGCAGGACATCCATCCGACGGCGATCATCAAAGGGTTCCACCTCGCGAGCGAACAGGCCCGCGAGGAGGTCGACAACGTCGCACACGAGGTCGACCCCGAGGACACGGAGCTTCTCAAACAGGTCGCCGAAACGTCGATGACCGGGAAGGGCGCCGAACTCGAAAAGGAGGTTCTCGCCGAACTCGTCGTCAACGCCGTTCAGGGTGTGACAGTCGAAGCCGACGACGGCGGGCGAATCGTCGATCTGGAGTACGTCAACATCGAAACGCAGACCGGTCGCTCGGCGAGCGAATCCGAACTGCTCAACGGCGCCGTCATCGACAAGGATCCGGCTCACGACGACATGCCGCGAAAAGTCGAAGATGGAAAGGTGCTTCTCATCAACGAGGCCATCGAGATCGAGGACACCGACGCCGACGCGAGCCTCCAGCTCGACAGCCCCGACCAGCTCCAGCAGTTCCTCGATAAGGAAGAAGAACAGCTCAGAGAGAAGGTCCAGACGATCGTCGACTCCGGTGCCGACGTCGTCCTCTGTCAGAAAGGCATCGACGACCTCGCCGAGCACTTCCTCGCCAGAGAGGGAATCCTCGCCGCATCTCGCGTGAAAAAGAGCGACCTCTCGTTCCTCCGTGACGTCACCGAAGCCGACATCGTCTCCGATCTGGACGCGCTCGAACCGTCGGATCTCGGATCGGCGACCGTCGAGTACAGAGACGACGAGCTGTTCTACATCGAGGGGACCGGCGAGGAAACCCACGGTGTGACGCTCCTGTTGCGCGGATCGACCGGACACGTCGTCGACGAGCTGGAACGCGGGATCGGCGACGCGCTCGAAGTCGTCGCACAGACAGTCTCCGACGGCCGCGTCCTCGCCGGCGGCGGTGCGGTCGAAGTCGAGGTCGCCCGCCGCGTCCGTGAGTACGCCGACAGCGTCTCCGGACGCGAGCAGCTGGCCGTCGAAGCCTTCGCCGACGCCCTCGAGTTGGTCCCGCGCGTCCTCGCGGAGAACGCCGGCCTCGATTCGATCGACACGCTCGTCGATCTCCGCGCCGCCCACGAGGGGGGACGCGAGACGGCCGGACTGAACGTCTTTACGGGCGACGTCGTCGACACCTTCGAGGCCGGTGTCGTCGAATCCGCCCACGCCAAACAGCAGGCGATTTCGTCGGCGACCGAGGCCGCGAACCTCGTACTCAAGATCGACGACATCATCGCCGCCGGTGACCTCTCGACCGAAGGCGAAGAGGACGGGGGGCCCGGCGGTCCGGGCGGCGCACCAGGCGGCATGGGCGGTATGGGCGGCGGCATGGGCGGCATGATGTAACCCACGACCGGTCCGCATCCACAAACGACCGCCAGCCCAGCCCCATTCGTCCCGCCGATCTTTATCTGTCCGCGCCCCAGAACAGGCTGCATGGAGAAAGTCGACGTCGACGAACTCGATGACTGGATGGGGCCGGCAAGCGTCAAACGCCCGCTCGGAAAGGCCATCGGGGCCGAAGGGCTCGCCGCGAACTACTACGAGCTGGCTCCCGGCGATAGCTTCGCGTTCGGCTATCACGCCCACGAGGATCAAGAGGAGCTGTTCTACGTTCTCGAAGGCACCGCGACGTTCGAGACCGAACGCGGCGACGTCACCGTCGAGGCCGACGAAGCCATTCGCTTTTCGCCCGGCGAGTTCCAGCGAGGGCGCAACGAAACCGACGAACGGGTTCGGGCGATCGCCGTCGGCGCGCCCGCCGACGCCGGCGAACTGACACTGCTCCGGGAGTGCGGCCCCTGTGGCGAACGAACAGAGCAAACGATCGAGCCGACTGAGGAGAAAGACGCGCTCGTGACGCGCTGTCTCGCCTGTGACGCCGAGACCGGGCGTTTTTCGTGATGCTCGCGAAGAACCGAGACACCGTGCCGACCGACGGGTTTCGGAACCTTCCGTTGGTTACGATACCCCCAAGTGTGAGCGTCCTCCCGGAGACGATCCTTTTTCTATCGCCCGGAGCGTACCGGTCCGATAATGGCACTTTCGGAGAAAGCACGCGAACGACTCGCCGATATCGTCTCGTTACAGCCGACGAAAAACAGCGAGTTACAGAAGCGGTGGGGACTCGAAAGCGGCAGTGAGGTCCACAGCTATCTCGAATCCGAACTGAAAGAGTACTACTACCGCGACGAGAACAGCCTCATCCGTGCGACGCCGGAGGCCGCAGAACTCGTCGGGATCGACGTCGACGACGATATCGTTCGGGTACCGACGCTTCAGGCGCGGATCGTCGACGTGTTACCGGGACCGGGCGAAGAGCCCCAGAGCGTCGTCGCGACGCTTCACGCCCTCGAAGACCTCGATGTAGCGATCGGCGCCGATGTCGACGACGTGCGCTCGGGCCTCCGGAGCCTCGAGGACAAAGGCCTCGTCGACGTCGTTAAAAAGACGGTCCCGACGTTCAGACTGGCGATCGACCGGGACGACATCGAGATCGAGATTCTCGAAGAACCGACCGAAGCCGACTAGCGGCGACGGGAGCGTTTCCGCTCCAGCAAGCGTTTTGCCGCCTTTCCCGGCCCGCCGGAGATCGGCCATCCCAGCGATCGCCATCCGGGTGGTTCCGGCTCGAAGGCCCGACAGCGCGCCGAACACTCCGATGCAGTCTGTGGGCGTCCCTTCGCTGCGCACCACGGAAAGGGACCGGTCGGGTCTTTCAGTTCGAACGTCCGACAGTCCGGCCGCATCGTCTCGGCGTAGGACCGCCAACCGCGCTCGTAGGCGCGCTCTGCGATCTCGAGTCGCTTGCGTCGTTTCCAGTCGGGATCGGCGTATTCGAAGCGGGTGGCGGACAGATCGTCGGACCCGCTGTCCGGGCGCTCGAGGATGCGTGTTCCCACATCGTCGGAGCCCAGCGTTCTCGGCCGCCAGATCGGTTCGACGGTCGTTTCCCCCTCCGTCACCGAAACGGCCAGTACGCCCACCTCGACGGGCATCGCCTCGAGCAGTGCCGGCTCGATCTCCTCGCCGGTCGCCGACGTCGCCAGCCACACCTCGTCGGCGAGACCGAGCGCGATGTCGTGTTCTAACTGCTGGGTCAGCACACGGGCGGCAGCGGCGTCGAGATCGGGTTTGTTCTCGATTGCGACGATCCGATCGACCCACGGGGGGTACCGATATCGTCGACGTATCTCGATGCGGTTGCCGCTCCGGCGCGTTTCGAGAAAGCCACGGTCAGCAGCCCGATGGACCGCCTCACGGACGTATCGCCACGGATAGCCGGGATCGGGAAGCGCTTCCCGGTAGTACGCCCACGACGACGGCGCGTTCCGGGCCACGTACAGCAGGTCCGAATCGAGTCGCTTCTCACCGAAGGGAGCGCGGGAATCGAGTCCGCGGTCGGTCGTCTCGACGACGACAGTGTCCCATCGGCGGTGTTTCGTCCCGAGCTGTCGGGCGACGAGAGGGGTGACAGCATCCGAACCGGCAGGTGGCCAGTTCCGCTCGGCCCACGCACAGACCCGCAGTTCGAAGCCGAACTCCTTCACAGGGTTTCTGGGAGGCGCGATGACCTAAACGGTTCGCCCGACAGAGACGTTGCTCGTCTCGGAAACGGAACGGACGAAGCGAGAGGTGAGCGTCGGGCACCGGACAGGCCCGACGCGGGACGGAACGGGACGAGCGTGTGCGGGCGTCGAATCGTATGTGCCATCACGACGAGAAAAGCGTCGTTTAGGCAGTTTACAGTACCGTCCGATGACGTATAAACCCTCGTTTGGCGGAGTATCCCGACGTAGAGATCGCGACCCGTCGTCGGTCTTCGAGCGCCGAAAACGAAGACGTGACCGACTCGGCGCGTGCCGCGGGGCGCAAAGCGCAGTCAACTCTCTCGGCCGCGGCGGTTTCGGTATCGAGCTGTGCGAGTTCGAGTTTCATACGTCGAGTTCCGCTCGGATAACCGCCTCGAGGTTGGCGAGTTCGCCGTCGAGCTTTCGCTTGAAGTACCGCTCGATGCCGGGGAACCGCCCGTCGACCGTAAATCGGTTCGTGAGGTGGGTCCCCGTCTGCGTCGCCTCCAGGATGTGTTCACCGCGGACGTCCATCATCTTCGATCGGCCCACGAAGCGCACGTACGTCGGCGGGTCGATCTCGACGTCTTCGGTTTCGACGCTGATCGTCCGATTGAGTCGTGGGATCGGCAATGAGACGTGCCAGACGGCAGTTCGGTCGCCCGTCGTCTCGAAGGATTCGACGACGCTTATCGACTCGGCCCGTTTCTTCGGGTCCGATATAACGGACCAGACGCTCTCCGGGGACGCGGGGATATCGAATACGCGCTCGACGCGGACGGTCATAGTATACTATGCCATCGGAAAGGGTGGATAAAAGCGCGACCGTTCGTGCCTGCGTGGGTTCGGATCACTCGGGGGTGACACGCCACGTCGTCGAGCGTGCTCGAGACCACTTTTCGATCGCGACGTCCTCGGAGTGTTCGGCGAGGCGAGGAAGCCGAGCGCCGACCTGCTTTGCCGTCAGGTCGATCGCATCCGCGATGTGTTTCGAACGGAAATACCGCTCACCCCCCTTGGCTCGTTCACGGAGATAGGTGAGGATTCGTTCGTCCTCGTCGCTCAGTTCACTCATACCCGCTTTATGACCGCAAACGGCTTAAGACCGTTCCTTCAGGAAGAGTTACGCCGGATGATCAGGCATACCGATGGTATGCAGCAACCGAGAGTCCACCGGCGAGCATCGCGATAGCGAACGACCAGCCGGCAGCAGTCTGATCGCCGGTGAATCCGAACACTGCGAGTCCGACGGCCCCGAGAACGGCGATGATTCCGAACAGGATCGGGAATCCGATTCCCTTATCGGTCGAATCAGCGGTTTCCATACCCCGACTACGGCACAGTGAATATAAATCCCGGCGGTATCGGACGAGGAATCTCCGAAACAGTGTAATCTAGCGCCTGAAGCTTTTTTAACACCGGAGCGAAAGATCCGTCCGTGAGTACGCTGGTCGTGTACGTCGACCGAAGCGGCGGTATCGGACACGACGGGCCCGTCGTCGGGTGGGAAGCCGTTCAGGCGCTCGTCACCGATGTCGGGCTCGACGATCCCGAAGACAGCCGTGTCAACTGTATTCTGGAGGCGCTACACGTCGCGCGTGATCTCCGCGACGGCGGTGAGGAGTCGATCGTCGCGGTCGTCGCCGGCGGCGGCGACGGCATCAAAAGTGACCGCGCCATCGCCCGCCAGACCGATCAGCTCGTCTCGGAGTACGATCTCGCTGCTGCGATCGTGGTGACCGATTCAGCGGGCGACGAGCGGGTCGTCCCGATCATCGAAAGCCGGGTCAGAGTCGATGCCGTCGATCGGGTCGTCGTCCGACAGTCACACGACATTCAATCGACGTATTACCTGCTCAAGCAGTTTCTGGGGGACGAAGAGCTCCGCGGAACGATTCTGGTCCCGATCGGAGCAGCGCTGTTGGCGTTCCCGGTGTTGCTTTTACTCGCCGACAACGTCGCCGTTGCGCTCTCGGCGATCGCTGGCGTCATCGGGGTGTTTCTCCTCTATAAGGGACTCGGGATCGACGAATTCGTCTCGACGCTGCCGGGTCGGATCCAAAACGCCTTCTACTCTGGGCAGGTATCGCTCGTCACGTACGTTATCGGGGCCGGACTGGCGCTCATCGGCGTTTTCGCCGGTGGAATCGGCGCCGCCGGAACGGCCGAACGGGGCGAGTTACTTCTCGTACTCCGGTTTCTCTTCGATAGCGTTCCGTGGTTCGCGACCGCGGCGCTAGCGGCGGCGACAGGACGGCTCATTGACGAGCTGCTCGCCGAGGAGAACGTCTCAAGTGCGCTCATGAACCTCCCGTTCGGTGTCGTCGCGATCGGCCTCGTGATCCGGGGTTTTACCGGCTACTTCCTCGAACGTGCCGGGGTGTTCGATTCGGTCGTCGTCCCGGCGTTCGAAGCTGGTCCGGTCGCCGTCGAGGGGTTCGTCGTCTCGATCTGGGGCCGGCTCGCGTTCTATGTAGCCGCCGGCGTTCTCGTCAGCCTCGTCGGTGTCTTCTTTACCTCACGCATGGCGGAAAACGAGCGGCCGCTCGAGGAGTTTCCCGAGTAGTCGGACGTGTCAGAACGGCAGACCGACGCCCCTTTGATCGCCCGTCGGCTACCGTTCGGTATGGATATCGACCCCTGGGTGAGCCTCTTTTCGGGTGGCAAAGACTCCTCGTGGGCGCTATACCGGGCGCTGGAACGGGAGGCTCCAGTCGAACGGTTAGTGACGGTTCACCCGGACGGTGACTCTTTTATGTACCACGTGCCGGCGACCGAGCTGGCCACATTGGCTGCAGAGAGTATCGGGATCCCGCTCGTGGACGTCCGTCCGGCGGACTTCGAGACGACCGCCGGAACGGAGGAGACCGCCGGAGAACGAGGCGACAGAGAACTCGAGCCGCTGGAGAGGGCGCTCGGCGAGCTCGAGGCGGAACTCGGCTCGATCGGCGGCGTGACGGCCGGTGCCGTAGAGAGCAGTTACCAGACCGACCGGATCGAAGGGATGTGCGATCGGCTCGGTGCCGAACTCTTCGCACCGCTGTGGCAGCGCGATCCGCGCGAGCTGATCGAGGAGATGCTCGCGGCCGGCTTCGAGATCACGATCGTTCGAGTCGCGGCTCGCGGGCTCGGAGAGGCGTGGCTCGGTCGAACGATCGATTCGGATACGGTCGAAGAGTTAGCGCGTCTCAACGAAGCCTACGGCGTCCACCTTCTCGGAGAAGGCGGCGAGTTCGAGACACTCGTCACCGACGGCCCACATATGGACAGACCGATTGAACTCGACGGGGAGCCCGAGTTCGACGGCGTCCGCGGGACGTTTCGGATCACAGACGCGTGGCTCGGCGATCCCGCGTAGTTGATGTCGGGTGGACGGGCGTACAGGCGGCGCGTTCGATACTGACGATCCGTACGCCGCGCTCGCGGGAGTGCCGCTACGCGTCGAGGGGTACCCACACCCTCGCTACCGCCCGGGTGGACCGCCGCCGTATTCAACGCATACCGTCGGTGGACCCGTCTTTGGTTATAAATCTGGGCTAAAGACGAAAAAACACTTATCCGTGTGGTTGGTCGAATCGAGATATGAAGGCAGTCGTCCTCGCTGGCGGATACGCGACGCGTCTGTGGCCCGTCACGAAACACCGGCCGAAGATGCTGTTGCCGGTCGGTGAAACGACCGTTATCGACCGCATCTTCGAGGCGCTAGAGGAGGACGACCGGATTGAGACGGTGTACGTCTCGACGAACGAGCGATTCGCGTCGGCGTTCGAGACGCATCTCGAGGCCGGCGAGTTCGAAAAACCGGTACTCTCGGTCGAGGAGACGTCCGAGGAAACGGAGAAGTTCGGTGTCGTCGGCGCGCTGGGACAGCTTATCGATCGTGAGGGGATCGACGACGATCTGCTCGTCGTCGCCGGCGATAATCTCATCGGGTTCGATCTCTCGGAGTTTCTCGATTACTTCGAATCGAAGGAGACGGCGACGCTCGCTGCCTACGACGTCGGCGATCGCGAGAAAGCCAAATCCTACGGGCTGGTCGAACTCGACGGCGATCGAGTGATCGACTTCCAGGAGAAGCCAGACGAGCCAAAGAGCACGCTCGTTTCGATCGCATGCTATGGGTTTCCGAAGGAATCGCTTCGCTTCGAGGAGTATCTCTCCGACGGGAACAACCCCGACGAACCGGGGTGGTTCCTTCAGTGGCTCCAGAGCCGAGAGCCGGTCTATGCGTTCGTCTTCGAGGAACCGTGGTTCGACATCGGCACACCCCAGTCGTATCTCGAAGCCGTCGCGTGGGCACTCGACGGCGACAGCGTCATCGCCGAATCCGCGACCGTCGAGCGATCGACGATCGGCGAGAACGTCCACGTGATGGCCGGAGCGGAGATCCGCGATTCGACACTGGATCGATCGTTAGTCTTCGAGGATGCCACCGTGGAAGGGTGTGAGATCCACGAGACGATCATCGACGAGGGAACCAGAATCGAAAATATCGACCTCGCCGGCGCGCTGCTCGGGGCACACACCCGGCTGACGAACGGATCCGGGTGAGCGTCCAGTACCGTTTTGGTTTCGGCGTTCGAGGGTCGCCCATGGAGGGCGCAAAACGGACCACCAGACAGCGAATTGCCGAGTTTCTCCGCAAAGAGCCGGCCGAAGCCGGACGGCTCGCGATCGAATTCGGCGTGACGTCCGAGACGGCCCTCACGCACGTCGAACACATCGCCGAGTCGCTAGACGGGACAGACGAGCAGTTGCTCGTCTCACCGCCGGAGTGTCGAGAGTGTGGATTCACCGAGTTCGACGATCTGCTCAACCGGCCCTCCCGCTGTCCGGAGTGTAAAAGCGAAAACGTCGCCGAACCGGCGTTCACCATCCGGTAGTCCCGGTCTACTGGATCATCGACCGTGGACGGACACGGAAACACAGATACTGAGTCCCGATAGTGTTTAATATGGCCGTCGTGTAACCTCGAACTGTAATGTCGGAAGTCTGCTCGACGTGTGGACTCCCTGAGGAACTCTGCGTCTGTGAAGACGTCGCCAAAGAGTCCCAGGAGATCAACATCCGCATCGACGAGCGCCGATACGGTAAGGAGGTAACGGTCATCGAAGGGTTCGATCCGCGAGACGTCGATCTCGATTCGCTGTCGTCGGACCTGAAATCGAAATTCGCCTGCGGTGGCACCGTCGAAGACGACGCCATCGAACTCCAGGGTAACCACCTCGGTCGAATCGAGGAGTTCCTCCAACAGAAGGGGTTCAACGTCGCGTGACCGCCCTCTAGCTCATTCGCCCCGCGTCCGTACTGTCTTCGCTTCGATCCTGCGGCGTCTTAAAACGGCGCATCCGACGCGTCGGGCGCTTCCGAAGCGGTCGGACTGTCGTTTTCGGACCCCGATTCGGTTTCCAGTTCGTACGGCCAGCCTTCGATCCCGCATTCGAGCGATTCGACCGTGCCGTCGAACCCTTCGAAAGAGCCGATGAGCCGAGCCGCCTGCACGCTCGCCTGTCCGTGCGGACAGACCGTCACGACCCGGTCATCACCGTCGAACGACTCGATTCTGGCGGTCAACTCCCCGAACGGAACGTTCTCGCTTTCGGGGATGTATCGCCGGGCGAACTGCGCCGGCGATCGGATATCGACGATCCGGACCGGCTCGCCCGCCCGGAGCAACTCCTGCAGTTCGTCGGCAGAGATTTCACCGTCCATACGTCCAGATACGTGACAACGAACTTAAACCGAGGGGTCGCCGAGGCGAAAATGAACGGGGTGTTACAGGACCCCGTCTTCCCGGGCGAGAAGCAGCCCCTCTATCGTGGCGTCGTTCGCGGCGTCACTGCGCGCCACCTCGAGGGCGTCTTCGAGCGGGACGGACACCACATCGAGGAACTCGCTTCCGTCGAGCTTTCGCTCACCGAGGGTGAAGTCCTCGGCGGCGACGATACCGCGGCGGTGTCTGAGAACCCCGGTCGAACACCAGAAGGACTCGAGTAACTCGACCGATCCGGGGACGAGGCCGACCTCCTCTTCGAGTTCGCGGGCGCCGGCCTCGCTGAAACCCTCGTCGTCCTCGACGATTCCGGCCGGCAATTCATAACAGAGCTCGCGGATAGTGGGTCGGTACTGTTCGACCATGACGAGACAGCGTCCGTCCGGTTCGGCGATGAACGTATCCGATAGCTCACGTGCTCTCTGCTCGTCGACGATCGCGACGACGACGACCGCGGCCGGCAATTCGGCCCAGTAGTAGCGTTTCGTCCGCCCGTCCGGGAGTTCGATGAGATCGTAGCCACCGGTGTACCATCCAGTCTCGTACTCGGTGACAGACTCGAGTACGGACCACTCGTGGTCGGCGGGGCTCGGATCGTCGGTCATGAGTTATCGCCCACCAGCCGCTCACGGTAGAGCCGGTTGAACGCGATCCGACGGACCGTGCCGACAGCCGCTTCGGGTTCGTTCTCGAACGTGGCCGCGACCGCGGTTTCGGCGGGCGCAGAAACGTGCCAGGCAACGTTTCCGACGGTGTCACTGCCGGCGATTTCGACGTCTTGTGGATACGCCTCCCGCCAGGCATCGAAGGTCGCCCTGTCGGCGACGTCGACCGCGAGCGCCTCCGCGAAGATCGCCTGTCGGGCCGTCTCGAGGACGTCGCTATCGACGCGTCGGTCGTACTCCTCTCGATCGAACGCCATCGACTTCGTCACGGCCCGAACGACGACCTGGGCCGTCGACCCGAGGTGATCGTACCGAGCGGCGGCGGCGGCCCACGAATCGGGCTCGAACGTACCGTACGTCTCTTTTTCGGAGGTTTCGGGAGCCATTACTCGGTGTCGCCCTCCTCGTCGCCTAACATTCTGCGCGTCATCGCTTTGGCTTCTTCGAGTATTCGTTCGGTCTCTTCGTCCATCGGTCCCGACGTGTCGAAGCCACCCCCTCCGCGGCCGTGATGGTGTGCGTGTGCGTCCCCGTGGTCGCGCTCTTCGAAAAGCGCGCCCGAACGCTCCGACGGTGGGTCCTCGAGATCGGATTCGGATTCGAGTCCGCCGGCAGTGTCCTCGAAGAGTTGTGGAAAGTCGGTTTCCTCGACGTGGTCGGTGACGGTCGCTGCGAGTTCGCGTTCGTTCATCTCCGCCCACCTGGGGGCGTGCTCTTCGAGCCACGTTTCGTGGTCGTCGTCGCCCAAAATCGCGGTGAAAGCGAGATGGTTCGCGAGATGGCCCGCGTCGGCCTGTGGATCCGAACAGACGGGGCAAGCGTATCCCATACCCGTTTTCGGGGGGCCAGCGTCAAAACGCCTGTGTTCGTCCCGAGCGTGGACGCACGACGCCGCGCCACTGCCGCCGTCGCGACGGCGTGGCGGAAGGTCGAGAGACATAAATTTTCTGGTAAGTAATCGCACATTTCGACAGAGTAGAGCAGAAATCGAGCTATCAATAAGAGCATCTATAACAAGGGTTAAGTTACCAAGAATCGTCTACATTGGTGTCTTGTCAGTCGAAATGCCAGCGCAGGACCTTGCCGTTCCGTGGGCGATACTCCGGAGTCTCGGTCGCTTCCGGAACACGAAGCGGCAGGGAGGTTGTACCGTCGATTGCGCGTTCGATCGGATCGACGACAGCCGCCTCCCCTGGTCGAGCGACGGTCTCTACGGCGGGTGGGGCGGGCACGAATATCACGGCACCGACGGGGAAAGCGACAGAACACCCGTCGTCTTCGTCCACGGCAACCAGCGAGACGCCTGCGATTGGCTCGACCACGCGTCGTTTTTCCGCCACCGCGGCTACACCGGCGACGATCTGTGGGCGATCACGTTCGATGAGGGAACGCCGAGCCACGAGTCGATGGCCGAACAGCTCGATGCGTTCGTCGGGAAGATACGCGAACACACCGGCGAGGAGACGGTCGACGTCGTCGGCCACAGCCTCGGCGTTACCGGACTGCGATACTGGCTGCTCAGCCGGGCGCGCCTCGAGTGGGTCGATACGTTCGTCGGTCTGGCGGGCGCCAACCACGGGACCGTCCTCTGTACGTGGTGTTCCGAAACGGGAATCAACGGCGGCCCCTACCGGAGCAGCGAATTCCTCCGGGCCGACTACGAGGAGATTCCGAATCATCCGCTTTCGGTGTTGAACGGAGACGAGACGCCCGGCGATATCGAGTATTACACGCTCCGGGGGACGGAGGACACGCTGTTTTGGCGCTGCCGGGAGAGCCCGATGCTCGAGGGGGCGGAAAACGTCCGCCTGGAGACGGATCACGACGGCGTCCGGACCGAGCAGGCGGCGATAGAGTACATCTACCGATGGGTCTCCGGCGATCATCCCTACGACGTCCAGCGGCAGGTCTCGATCCGAAGCTAGGGCGTTCGATCGAAAGCCGGATACGGACCGCTGTACGGCGTCACCCTTTACCCGTCGCGCCGACCACTGTCAGGTATGGCAGACCGCATCATGAAAGTCAACGCGTACACGACGCTCGACCTCCTCGAAGGGAAAGCGGAGGGACACGACTTCACCGAGGAGGCCTACGCCGTTTTAAACGTCACGAGCCCAGGGGAGAACCCCGACCACGTCACCCTCCAGCTGGAACTCGACAACACCGACTTCGAGACGCTTCGACCACACGCCGACACCGTCCGGCTTTCGGCCGGGGAGGCGAGAACGCTGGCGACGGCGCTGGAGAAACACGCCGAGAAAGTCGAATCGAGGTGAGTTCCGGAAACGCCTCGAATCACTCTACGGGCTCGAACCGGTAGGTGCGGACCTCGCTCGTGTCGTCCCACTCGAAGGGACCCGGATGAACCTTCTCCATCCGCTCTTTGTACGCCTCGAGCGAGGGTGAGCCCTCGCGGCGGGCGTCGGCGTCGGTCAGGTCTCCGAGCGTCCGTTCTTCGACCTCCGTCACCTCGAATCGTGTGTCATCGAGCACGAAAGCGTCGCCCGCCCCGGCATAGCGGTTTCCGGCCCCGCGAGTCAGCTGTGTGATCTCGCCGTCGCTGACGGCGCTCTTTACGCGTTCGTTCGGCAGCAGGGCGTCGGGATCGATCTCTGCCATACACGAAGTAGGGATGCGAGCCCCTTAACCGCTGAGGGCGCCGCCGATCAATCCGCCGATGGCGCTGTCGATCGCCAAAAGGAGGGCGATAGTCGCCCCGATAACGAAGACGCCGACGCCACCGAAGAGCCCGAACGGCCCGCCGATCGTGACGCCGACGATCGAAACGAGGACTGCGAGGAGGAGCGTGACGACGAGGGCCCCGAGCGCGCCGGCCAACAGTCCGTGCCAGGCGCCGCTTGCGAGCCCACCACCGGCGAGATAGCCGGCGACGAAACCGCCGATGAGACCGGCAGCGATGTGTCCGAGCACCGGGATCGCGAAGGCGAAGATGCTCGCGAGGACACCGACGAGGAAACCGACGAAGACCGCTTTCCAATCCGTCATACGCGATGTAGGTCGGTGGGCGTTAAATCGGTGGCGGCCGGCGGGTTCGATCGTGGAGCGTCGAATCCGCACACGGATTGTTGTAATGGCCTACCGCCCGGTGTCAGAACGGGTCGACTCGAGCGGTGAGTGACTACGACAAGCCGTCTCACTCGATGAGCATCTCATCGCGTACCGCGAGCCGCGATCGAGGAAACGCATACCGCGGTCGTTCCTCGAGATCGGCGTCGGGATCACCGCTGAAGGGGTAAACGACCTCCACGACGGGATCCTCCGGCGGATAGCCATCGTTCTTCGGGTACTCGGCGACCGTACCGCCGGCGGCTTCGATGACCCGCTCGTCGGCCGTCTCGTCGGTCAGTCGATAGACGACGACCGTCTCGCCGGTCTCTCGGTCCGTCGCGATATCCCCGCGCTCGAGCCAGCAGTTTCCACAGACGGCGGGACCGGGGTCGGGAACGAACGACGGCCGCCGACAGACCGTACACGTCGCCTGCCGCCGTCCCGGTGGTGGCACGCGGCGTTCGGTCACCTCGATCGCGACCCGACGCAGGTGTTTACAGCGCTCTCTGCGGATCGTGTGATCGGGGCAGCTACAGTCGCCGCCGGGGAGATCGACGAGATACGTCGCTCCGGAGTGACTCTCGACCGTATATCGGCCGCCGCCGACGGGTGTGACCGACATCGGTTCCGTCCAGGCGCGTACGGCCCGGTCTTCGAGTCGCCGCGTGTCGGGAGCCAGCGGGCGAGGCGGAGAGTCCGATGACGCGGGTGGGTATGCTGGGTGCGTCATAGCCGTCTCGCTCTAGGTATTCGATGCTTATGAGCCGTTCGTCGGTCAGTGTGCGAATTTCCGCCGTTCGACGTCTCGCGTTCGTGAACGCTCCGTTTCGAGCGATGAGTCACGACGATCGCTCAAGCCGCTCGCGGGTGGAGCGTGAAACATGAGCGAGCCAGCGGTCCTTCTCGTCGAAGACAGCGGGTTCATGGCGACTCACACCTCGGAGACGTTGGAGTCGATACGCGAGATGACCGTCCGTACCGCCGAAACGGCCGGCGAGGCGCGAGAGATGCTCCGGGAGGGAGCGTTCGACTGTCTCGTGGTCAACACGCGGCTTCCGGACGAAAACGGGATCGCGTTCGTCCGGTCGGTGCGGGAGGATCCGGATCTGCCGTCGGTGCCGTCGCTTCTCTTTACCGGCGGCGATCTCGAATCCATCGCCACGGAGGCGTTCGAGGCGGGCGTGATAGACGTCGTCAGCAAGAACCATCACGCCGGGAACTCGATGGAAGTGTTCGCGAACCGAATCGAGGTCGCCATTGACGCCTTCGAGCGGCGGCGAGAGAGGTGAAGCGCCTCCTGGGGAGGTTTCAACGGAAGGACCCGTGCCTCGCTCATATCTACACGTATTTATATAATAAACGATGATTATATATCGTCTGAAAGGCTATTCGTACCATGGCGAGCAGACCAGCCAAGAAAGAGATTGGAGCAGCTTCCGGGAACGTCGACCTCGCGCACGAGCGGTCGAGTGGTGTCTATCGGACCGCGAAGGCGTTCACGCCGTTCGCGGTGATGCTGGTCGGATGGTTGCTCTTTTGGCTCGTCAGCCTGCGGTTGCTCTTCGTTCACGAACGGTATCTCGACCTCGTCGCGGGTGCCGGGCTCATGATGCTCCCGTTCGTCGGGATCCTCGGATGGATGGCCTGGAAGGCGCACCGTATGGAACACCGTCAACGCTGAAGAGGGATGCAGAGCTTCCGTACAGAGGACCAGGTCCGACCGCTGAGGCCAGACCCTGAGATCTCCGATCGGCTATTATAAACCCCACGAGAAGAGCAACCCCGGACGACGCCGGGGGAGAGAAATTTGAATGCGCCGAGCGGTCGGGTTCTCCGGCTCTACGGAACGTTCAGGGGCGAGATATATATTCCTGTGATAATTATAATTATATAATGTCTCTCACCGAGATCGTCGACGCCGGACACGAACAGGTCAGTTACTTCGTGGACGACGAGACTGGCTTGCGCGCGATCGTCGGCATTCACGATACCCACCTCGGCCCGGGGCTCGGCGGCACGCGGTTCTACGACTACGAAAGCGACGAGGCGGCCCTCCAGGACGTGTTACGGCTATCGAGCGCGATGACCTACAAGGCCGCCGCCGCGGATCTGCCGTTCGGCGGCGGCAAGGCGGTGATCGTCGGCGATCCGGAGACGATGAAAAGCGAGGCGCTGTTGGAGGCCTACGGCCGGGCGATCGAGACGCTTGGCGGCCGATACGTCGCCTCCGTCGACATGAACACGACGATCGAGGACATGGACGTCGTCGCCCGGGAGACCGATTACGTGGCCGGCACGAGCGACGGGCTCGGCGATCCGTCCCCCATTACCGCCCGGGGGGCGCTCGCGAGCATCGAGACGTGCGCAGAACACGTCTACGGGGACGCCTCGCTCGCTGACCTCGATGTTCTAGTACAGGGGATCGGCAAGGTCGGACGGTCGCTCGCGGCAGACCTGATCGAACGCGGGGCAGCGGTAACCGTCTCGGACGTCGACGACGTCGCAGTCGATCGGTTCGTCGGAGAGACCGGTGCCGAGGCGATCGCGCCCGAGGCGGTTTACGGTGAACCGTGTGACGTCTTCGTTCCGTGTGCGATCGGTGGCGTCGTCAACGACGAGACGCTCCCCGAACTGTCGTGCGATATCGTCGTCGGGGTCGCGAACAACGTGCTCGAAGAACGGCGTCACGCGGCCGCCCTCCAGGAGCGTGGAATCCTGTACGCACCCGACTACGTCGTCAACGCCGGCGGCCTCATCACCGTCGCGAAGGAGTATCTCGGCGGCACACGAGAGGGGGCCTACGAGGACGCCGAGGCGATCGGCGATCGGCTCCGGACGATGATCGAACGGGCCGAATCAAGGGGGACGACGGTCCTCGAAGCGGCCGACGCCTACGTCGAAGCACGGATTTCCGACGCCGACACCATCCCGCCCATCCCTCCCGAATCGGTGTCCGACCTCCCGTCCGGATAGCGGATCGCGAACGGGAGATGTGGTCACGCGCCTTCGAAGCGTTTTTCTCCCGTACCACCCCACTCGTGGACATGGATCGGGATGCCGTCGTCGAAGCTGTAGTCGCGTTCGTCGGTGTCGGGACGCTCGCGGCCATCATCATCTGGGTCGGCACCGCATACACCGACGGGGCGTTGACCGACGAGGGCGGGTTGGCGCTGGTCGCCGCGATCGCCTTTTTCATCGTGTTCATGGCGCTACTCGGCATCGGGCTCTCGCGGCGCTACTGACGCCAGTCCGTGATCCGGTCGTCCGGCGTCAGCCGCAGCGTCGTTTCGTAGTACGAAAGCGGATGCTGAACCGTCTCGCAGGTCTCGTCCGGATCGACACAGATCCCGTACTCGTCCATGACGACACAGGAAGGCGGCGCGGCGACCGTCGCGTCCCCTTCGCGGAGGCGTTCGATCTGGCTTCCAATCGCGTCGGCGGCCTCCCCTGACAGCGAAGACAGCTCGAGGACCTCCTCGGCGTCGAGTCCCGCCGCGAGCAGAAAGGAGATGAGCGAAAAGCGGGCGTGATCCGACAGCGTTTCGCCGCCTCTGCTTCGAGAAAGAAGCGCGCGCATACAGGGCGGAAACAGCTCCGGGGCGACCGCCTCGAACGACATCGGCGGATCGAGGTCGGCGATCGACCGGCGGATCGAGTCGAGTTCGGCCGAAAGCGGCAGTCCCTCGGCGACGCGATCGGCGATCGCTTCCCGCAACAGCGTGTACAGTTCGGGGCGCGTGATGGGAATCGTCCCCCCCTCGAGCGGTCGACGGGCGAGTCGCCACTCGGGACCGTCGAGTCCGGCCGCCAGTTCGAGATACGCCGTTACCTCGACGGCGAATCGTCCGTCACCGATCGGTTCGACGCCGCCGCCGAGATCGAAATCCGCGAGCAATCGATCGAGCGTGAGCCGATCGCCACCCGCGCTTTTCAACTCGAGATCGGCCTCGAAGTCGTCGACGAACCGTTCGCGCGCGGTGGTCGCCTCCGCGGCGGCGTACTTTTCGACCGCGCCCGGAACGTCGAGCAGGGAGACGAGCACCCGGGCGACGGGATAGGAAAGCAACTCGGCGCGCGTACTCCAGAGCCGCGGTTCCTCGGGGACGGTCGTCCCCTCCAAAAGCGCCTGGCGGACCCGCTCGTGGCCGCGTTCGACCGCCGGGCCGTTCTCGGCGACGACGGTCGCGAGATCGATGTCGGCGGCCTCGACGGCGGCCCGGGAAGCGTCCAGAAACGGATACCGGGCGTGGAGCCGCTCCATACCCACCGGTATCGCGCCGGGGCCGATAAACGCACCGACCTGTCCGACCGCGAGGAACGTGCGGAGCGATACGCCTTTGGGGGGCGCAGTCCTCACGATTACCCGTGCGTCTCAGGTACCGCTGTCCCGGCTGTCGGACGACGAGTAACCTCCACGATCCCGGCTGTGAGTTCGAGGGGACCGACCGACGCCACATCGAGAAAGCCTACATCGATATCGTCGGCCCGCTTTCGATCCGAGAGTACCCCGACGAAGAGCGCTTACGCGAGGCGGTGCCGGGTCGCTGGAGCGGGCTCCATACAGCCGTTCTCAGGCGTCTCAAGGGCGATCAACGCGTCGTCGACGAGGGAGAAAAACTTCGGTTACTCCCCCCGGAAGAGTACAGAGACCGCGTCTCGCGACCGACGTTCGAACCGCTGCAGACCATCTACGAGAAGGGAAGCGTCCCCGGTGCGCACGATCACTCGGTGTTCGCGATGATCGCCTTCTATGAAATGGTCGGGCTCTCCTGGGAAGAGACCCGCGAGAACACGATCGAGTGGCTCGAAGAGTCGGGAACGTGGGAGAGGGGTGGTTTCGAGGAATCCTCGCCAGAAGAGCTCGTCGACTCGAAGCGACACGTCTACGAGCAGGGCTACGGCTGGAAGCAGGCGGCGACGGAGGCGAAGGGAGTCATCGACCGACGAGTGTGAACGTGCTGTCGGAGTCGAAGAACGTATACCACCCTGTGCCGAACCGGGGCGCATGGTCGACGTCGATCGACTCGTCGAACTCCTTCCGCACTACCTCGCGCTTTTGATCGTGCTGTTTCTCGTGATCGGCGTGATACGGGCGACGATCGGCGATTTGGGGCTCTGGGTCGAACTGCTGATTTTGCTCGCGATCTCGTTCGCCTATCCACCCATCGTTCGGCGACTCGGGATCGCACCGAGCGCGTGGGAGCGATCGAGCCAGTGACTCGGGCGGATTGATCTCACGATCTACCGGTCGTCGTCGCTCCCGCCGCGACGATGAGCGAGAGAGACTGCGAGATCCGTCTCAGGTGGTCGGTTCCCAGCGATACCGGACCGTCTGGACGCCGTCGAAGCGCGGACCGGGACCACGCCGCTCGAAGGCGGCTCGCTCTGCGGCCGTCTTGGCCGCGTCGTCGGTCTCCATTGCGAGCAGTTCGACGTCCATCTGCTCTCGGTCGGCGAAGCGTCGCGGCTCCGCCAGGAGTCGTTCACAGAGGTTCGCGTCCCCCTCGAGTTGCGTCACGTGAACGGTCGATCCCTCCGCGTCGTAGCTGACGAATCCCTCGACAGTGTCCTCGACGTCCGCGACGCGGACCGTCCGGTCATGGATGAGGTTTCGCATTACGTCGGTGGGCGCACCGGTCAACGCCGCCAGTCGCTCGGCGTCCGCTTCGACCGCGTCCCGTATGTTCATGCTACACCGTAACGCACTCGGTGACATTAACGTTTGGCGGCGACGGCCGTCGTCGAAATCGAAAATTCTCCCGACGAGAGACCACCCGACCGGTCGAAAATCCCGGCGAGGTCGACGAAAAGGATGGACACCGTTATTTCCCATGACCGGTAAGCGGGTGGTATGAGCTGCCACTGCCAGACGGGACAGCGGGTGAGACGATGCGCGTAGTCGCCAAGTTCGGGGGGACGAGCCTCGGAAACGGCGAACGGGTCAATCGCGCCGCCGACTCGATCGCCGACGCGGTCAACGAGGGCCACGAGGTCACCGTCGTCGCGAGCGCGATGGGGTCGACGACCGACTTTCTGCTCGATGCGATCACCTTCGAGGCCGACGATGCCGACCAAGCGGAGATCGTCTCGATGGGTGAGCGGACCTCGGTCCGGATGTTGAAAGCCGCCCTCGGAGCCCGCGGGATCGACGCGAAGTTCCTCGAACCCGGTTCCGAGGACTGGCCCGTCATCACCGACGAGCACGGTCAGGTCGACGTCGAGGAGACCAAACGGCGCGCCAAACAGCTGGCGGCCGATATGGTTTCGAAGGGATATGTTCCGGTCATCACCGGCTTTCTCGCACAGGATCACGCGGGCAACGTGACGACGCTCGGACGCGGCGGCTCCGACACCACCGCCGTCATGCTCGGCAACTACATGGACGCCGACGAGGTCGTTATCATCACCGACGTCGAGGGCGTCATGACCGGTGATCCCCGGGTCGTCGAGGGGGCCCGTAACGTCGGCGAGATCACGGTCGACGAGCTACGGAACCTCTCGTTTCGGGGCGCGGAGGTCGTCGCGCCGTCGGCGCTGTCGTATAAGACCGGCGAGATGGTCGTTCGGGTCGCCCACTACCAGCACGGCGACTTACTCGAGGGAGGTACCACGATCGAGGGGCAATTCGAGAACCTGATCGACATGCGCGAGGAGCCGCTGGCCAGTCTCACCGCGGCCGGGCGGGCGATTCGGAACACGCCGGGCGTGCTGTCGGATCTTTCGGCCGTCCTCGCGGAGGCGGACATCAACGTCGACGCCGTCGCCAGCGGCATGGACTCGATATCGTTTTACGTCGACGCCACGCTCGCAGAGCGCGCCGAAAACATACTCCATCAGGCGGTCATAGATCTGGAAGCCGTCTCGAGCGTCACGGTCGATTCAGACGTGGCAGTTATCCGCATCACTGGCGGTGAGGCCTCGGGACTGACGGGTATTCTCGAGGAGATCACCGTCCCGCTCGCAGAGGAGCACATCGATATCCACGATTTGATCACGAGCGCGACGTCGATCGCGGTGTTCATCGACTGGGACGACCGCGAAGACGCCCTCGAGCTCATCCAGGACGCAGTCTAGTCGGCGGCGTTCGTCTCTGTTTGCGCCGCCACATCGAATGTGGCGATGATACGGCCGGTAGCATTAGCGTCCAGCAGACGTGTCGCCGGGGGAAACCGCCAGACTCAGCGCCCGAGTTCGATCCAGAATATATGTATTCGAGGGACGAACGGGGAGTTAATGCAGCCCCGACACGAGGGGATACCCCATCGCGTCGATCGACGGGAATATCGAATCCTGTTCGTGTCGGCCGGCGATGAAGAGGAGATCGTCGAGTCACTCCGAACACATTACCGGGTCGAGACGGCCGGTTCGCGAACGGCCGTTGCTCGACCGATCGCTGCCGACTGTCTCGTCGTCGACGCGGAGACGTTTCGGGCGATCGAAGCCGACGGGACAGCGTCGCGTCTCTCCGTCCCGATCGTCGTATTCAGCGCCGTCAGCGATCCGATACTGATACAGTCGATCGCCCGGCGCCGCGGCTGTGATATCGTCTACCGGGACGTCGCAGACGTGGCCACGCCGGGAGAAGACTCGGAGCTCGAACGGCTTCGTGATCAGATCGACGCCGTCTGTCGGGATCCCGACCGAAGTCGCAGCGACGGCGGCGGCGATGAACTCGGCGACGCCGTCCTCGAAACGGCCGGGCTGCTCTTGAGTGCAGCGCCGGACGAGGTGGATACGAAAATCGAGTGGGGGCTCGGATCGATCTCCGAGACGCTCGGAGCCGACCGAACCGTCGTCTACGAACACGAGGGCGATCGGCTCGTCCCGACCCACGAATGGAGCGGCCCGGGACGCGGCGGCGTCGACCACGGGTCGGTTCGAGCGAGTGCGTTCCCCGGATTCGAACGGTCGCTCTCGCGGTTCGAACCGTTCCGGAGCGACGAGGGGGACCCGTCGACCGAGTCGCGTTCGCGGCTCGGATACGACGGCGATGGGGCGTTCGTTGCGGTCCCAATCGTCATCGACTGGACGCTTCAGCGGCTACTCGTCGTCGACGGTATCTCGCGCGAGCGGCGGCCGGAGATGACGACAACACGGCTTCAGACTGCCGGGGAGTTAATCGGGCGGACACTCCGTCGAAACCGCCGTCACCGGGAGATCAAACGACAGAACGAACGGTTAGAGCAGTTCGCGTCGGTGATCAGCCACGACCTCCAGAACCCGCTCAACGTGATCGTCGGGTACGCGGAACTCGCCCGCACGTCCGACGATCCGGAACACATCGACCGGATCGTAACCGCGGCCGGTCGGATGGAGGACATTCTCGAGGACCTCCGGACGCTCGCCCGGGAAGCGGAGGATCTCGGCGAACTCGAACCGGTCGCGGTCTCCGAGCTGGCAGAGCGCGCCTGTCAGGTGGTCGAAACCGAGGCGATAACGGTCGAAATCGATTCGATCGACACCGTCGAGGCCGATCCGAGCCGGCTTCGGCAGGCCTTCGAGAACCTCCTTCGAAACGCCGTCGAACACGCCGGCTCCGACGTGACCGTCCGGATCGAACCGATCGACGGCGGCTTCGCCGTGACCGACGACGGAGACGGGTTCGACCCGGAGGACCGGGGGCGGCTCTTCGAGGAAGGATACACCGGCGGCGGCGGAACCGGGCTCGGGCTCGCGATCGTCCGGACGGTGATCGAGGCCCACGGCTGGGCGATCGAGGCGACCGACGCCGAAAACGGTGGGGCGCGCTTCGAGATCACCGGCGTTCAGTTCTGCGATGAGCGATCCGGGTGACCGCCACACAGCGCGGGTCGCTCACCACTCCATGCCGCCGTTGACGCCGAGGACCTGCCCCGTCATGTAGCTCGCGTCCTCGCTGGCGACGAAGCGGACGAGTCCGGCGACGTCCTCGGGGCGGGCGAACCGGCCGAGCGGGATTCGATCGCGGATCTTCGTTTTGACCCGGCCGGGGACGATCTCGAGCATGCCGGTGTCGACGAAGCCGGGCGCGATACAGTTGGCCGTCGAGCCCTCCGAGGCCAACTCGAGTGCGAGCGTTCGGGTGAAACCGAAGAGGCCGGATTTCGTCGTCGCGTAGTTGGCCTGCCCGTAGTTGCCCCGCTGGCCGACGACGCTGGAGATGTTGATCAGCCGGCCATGTTCTGCGTTTTTGATGTCCTCGAAGAAACAATGCGTACAGTTGAACGTCCCGCCGAGGTTGACGTCGATGACTCGTTCCCAGTCGTCGCGGGTCATGTTCTCGAATTTCTTGTCGGCGGTGATTCCGGCGTTATTGACCAGCACGTCGAGGCTGCCGAAGCGGTCGTGGATCGTCGATACCATCGATTCGACCTGCTCGTAGTCGGCGACGTCCGCCTGTACCGGCAGGGCGTT
>LKMJ01000545.1_pt1 | contig 29223 bp, 33 predicted proteins | sample 643391 | NCBI WGS metagenome assembly LKMJ01 (sample SAMN04112250, study PRJNA286221) | soda lake metagenome | biome: soda lake; feature: Kulunda Steppe; material: water; isolation source: sample PL-Br10 brine of Picturesque Lake | place: Russia: Kulunda steppe | collected 2010-07 | reverse complement strand
GCTTGAGGCTTGGGAAGCACCTCAAGGTGTATATCTAACACTTAATCCCGAACATAGCTCATATGCCTTCACCTTCGAGAAGACATCGCTAAAGCTAATCTCCTACTCCACTACGAAACTTTTTCAAGCTCCATCCTAATCTTAGTTCTGATTAGGGTGGAGTAGTTGACTTATATTGAACAAGGAGTATATCCACAGCTAGGGCACTCCACACATCCTCCCATCTGTCTTAAATTAGTCTTACAACCAGGACAAATATCCTGTTCTATAAAATCTAATTCTGACATTTCAACTTTTTGTTCAGTATCTTTTTCTTTACTTAATATACCTTTCCTATTACAACCATCTCTATAAATTGTCATACCTTTCAAACCCTTTTCATGTCCATAGACATATGCTTTCTTAACATCATTAACTGTTACACTATTATCCATATTTATTGTACTACTTATACTACTATCAATATATTTCTGCCATTCAGCCTGTATATCAATTCTTTCTATATAGTCTAATTCATGAGCTGTAACTACATAATCAGGGAGATTGTCTTTATCTTTTATATCCATAGCTGACATTAATTGTCTAATAACGGGAGTAAAAATTTCATGTTCTTGGTCTTCTTCAGCTATTGATTCTGTCTTTCTAGTATAACTTATAGCAAAAATAGGTTCAATACCACCACTAACACCAAACATATTACTAATACTACCTGTAGGAGCTATTGATAATAAGGAGCTATGTCTTAAACCATATTTTTGCAACAATTCCTTTGTTTCTCTTGTAGCATTAAGTTGTATAAAAGGTGAAGTTAACATTTCTTTATCATAAGCTGGAAAAGTACCATCTTCTTTCGCTAGTAAAGCTGATGTTTGTAAAGCTTTGTTTATCATTATGTGTCCTAATTCATTACAAATATCTAATGATTCTTCAGAACCATATTTAATCCCTAATTTTATCAGCAAATCAGCAAAACCCATCAAACCTAAACCTATTTGTCTATACTTTTCCGCTGTTCTTCTTTGAGATTCTAAAGGATGATAATTCATCCCCTCATCTAAAACATCATCAAGAGCCAAAATACCTTGTTCAACAAGGTATTCAAATCTTTTATAATTAATCCTTGCATTATCAGTAAAGGGATTATTTACTATTTCACTTAGATTAATACTGGATAAGGAGCATGCGCCATATTCAGGTAATGGTAATTCTCCACAAGGGTTAATTCCCCTATATTCAAATTTTGGATGATTCGTTGTTAAAGCCCAATTGTTTATCCTATCCCAAAACAACATACCAGGTTCAGCAGAATTCCAATTTGAATATGCAATTTTATTCATTAATTTAGTAGAATCAACTTGTTTTTTAATTTCTTCTCCAGTATCTTTAACACTATAATACAAATCATACATTCCATTATTCTTATAAGTTTCCATAAAATCATCAGTAACTTTTATGGAAATGTTAGCAAAATTAAACCTATCAATTTCATTCTTTGATTCAATAAATTCCTCAATATCAGGATGGTCAATATCCAAAAATACTAATAAAGCTCCTCTACGGTTTTTCTGACCAATAATGCCTGTTACTATATTATACAAGTCCATAAATGATACTGAACCTGTTGTTTCTTTAGCAGCATTATTAACTCTAGAACCTCTTGGGCGTAAAGTGCTAATACCAATTCCAACTCCACCACCAAAAGAATAGGTCTTAGCCATCTCATATGCTGTCCTAAATATACCTTCTAAACTATCATCCATTACAGGTAGATAATAACAGTTTGCATATGTAACTTTTCTTCCATATTTCCTTACACCTCTATTAGCTAATATCCTACCAGCATAACAGAATTCCTTTTTTCTAAGCAATTTAAATATTTCACTATTACCATTTGATACCCTATATAGAAATTCTGGGAAACTTTCATTCTTAAACCTATACTTCTTGTTATAAATTGTATGAGCAACATCCAAATCAAACCAAGCTTTTTTCCTTTCCTTTTCCATTTCATGCCTATAAATTATATAAGACTTCGCTATTTTTTTATAACTAAATTCTATCAAAGTTTCTTCAACATAATCCTGTATTTCTTCTACATCAACTTCATCTAAATATAATAAATATTTCTTTTCTACAAAATCAGCGACTTCTTCTCCAATTAATTCAGAATCACTTCTCCCCAAATCATCAGCTGCATTTCTTACTGCTTGTACTATTTTCTCCCTATCATAAGCTACTTCATTACCACTTCTTTTAATTACTGTCAAATTTTCTACCACTAATTTACCACTCCTTTTTGGATTTCAGCTATTCTGTATTATTCAAACTATCCTTAATCATCTTTTTGAAAATTGTATTCCTTAAAAACATATTATTAAATATATCATTTTTAATTTCTTCTAACAACCTATTTAATTCCCTGATATTTTCCCTATCAAATTCTTTGGTATTTTCTATAACTTTAATTAAATAATCTAAATCCCGTTCTGAAGACCTGTCTATTTTTATCAGTTTTTCGAGTACACATTCTAGAAAAACTATTTTTTTATTTCCTTCCTTATCATATTCATATAAATCTATAATTTCTTTGTAGAAATCCAAAATTAAGCTATCTAAATCATTTTCATTCTTCATCTTCTTCTTCGCCTTTTACCATTTTACCATTTTTATCTATTTTATATAATGAACCACTTGTTAACTTCATATGGTCACCAGGACTAGCTAATGCTAGTGCTTGATAATCCATCCTAGAGCCATCATTATTAACACTACTAGCATCAGAAATTATTAAACCATCAAAACTCTGAATTTTCGGCACTAAATTATAGTCTGAGGATGAGAAATTAATTTTTAATAAATACTTTTCAGGTTCTGTTTCTGTATCTACTCTTTTAAATAATGCTAAATATTCTTGGTTACTATTAGTCATTCTCATTTCACCTTCAAAAACATTACCAGCTATTTTATCTTCAATTTGTTTTGTCAATTTATAAGGGTTAAAATCACTATCATCAGGAAAAATATCTAAATTAGGAGAGATTGAAACAAATCCAGCTCCCCAACCCTTATCAGATTTAGAATTTCCACTACGTGTATAAGCTCTACTTACATATCCATATTCTTCTTGGTCTTCTGAAGTAAAATGTTTCGTATAATCTCCTATACCTTCTACATATATAATCATATTTTTATTCCTCCATTTTTAATTTAAGTTTTTTTCATTAGGTATCTGAACTTTTTTCATTACTCTTCTTAACCAGTTTAATTTTCCTTTAATAGTATTAGATTTAGTAACAGTATATTCAATTTCAAGTTTCTTAAAAATATCCTTCCATTCCATTTCCTTTATATCATAATAATAATAAAACAATATTATGGTAAAAACTTCCACTAATTCTTCCCTATCAGGTATCTTTATTTCTTCACCTTCATAATACTTCAACAAATTAACAAAACTGTCCTTATCTAAAATAAATGTTAATTCAGACAAAAGACTATATTCCTTAGTATCCTTCAACAAATAAAGAATTATTAAAGAAATAAAGTATAAGTCAGAAACTTCCGAAACCTTATTAAATAAATGTCTAAAATTAGACACTTTATTACCTCCTTAAATATTCTAAAAATCCTCATTAGGTAATCTTACATCAAAAGATTCATAAGAAACTATATTGTCATATATACCCTCATAACCACTCCCTCCTAAATATTCTATTACATAATCCTTAACTTTTTCTTTAATAACTTTATATAAAAACCTAGTATATGGTAATAAAGGTTCTGGCAAATTCCCAAAAACAGTAAATTCATCATGACTTATAGAACAAATTATTGTTAAATACAAATTATCATAATAAAAATAATCAGGAGTAAACTTACAATTATCTTCAAAAGTTTCCCTAATAATTTCTGGCATTTCCATAACAAAACTTTTAATTTCTGATATTTCAAATCCTTTAGTTAAAGAATAAGAACCAGCATAAAACAATCTCCTTATTTTTTCATATTCAATACTACATTCCACTTCAATAATTTCTGTATTATAATCATCCCTATATTCCCTTCTAGTACCTAACAAATATTTCAGCAAATAAGCTGTCCACTTATCTACTTCTAATTCCCCATTTGCTACCATCTGGTATAATTCACTCGCTGCTCTATGAGATATTTCATCTGCACTTCTTTTATCTTCAACAAACTTTTTCCATAAAAGTATCATTCTAGCTAAACTTCTGATAGCAAGATATAATTCAGGGTCTGTTTTATCTTTTTCATAAATATCTTTAACTACCTGTTCTCTCCTTAATAATTCTTCTATATTAAACATAACCTACACTCCTATCTATCATGCAACATCAGACAGATATGAAATCCCATCCTTACCCTTTATTATTTTAATTTCCTTGTCTGCTGGTATAAACAAATCTGACCTATGAGAAATCTGATAAATTGATTCTAAATCTTCATTTTTTCTAGCGATTAGTTTTAATTGTTTATCTATACCTGATTCATCTACACTATCAAAAACTTCATCTAAAACTAATATATTGAACCCAACACCAGCTTCATTCATACTTAAATCCCTTAAAGCAAACTGTATTGCTACATCAATCCTTCTTTTTTCACCACCAGAAAGTGATTCATATATCCTATCATCAAAAAATATTAACAAATCATTTCCATCTAACTTAACACCAATAGTTTTATTTTCATAAAGTATTTCTGAATATTCTTCTAGTTTGTAATTTATGTAATTGACAACCCCTCTTAACAAATAACTTCTAAATTCCCTACTTACCATCCTTTTCATATGTTTTGCAGCTGATATTAATTCTTCTTCTTCTTTTAATTTTTTATCATATTCTTTATACCTTTTTTCTATTTCTTCTATCTGGTCTTCATATTTTTGTCTTTCATCTTTCAAATATTCTATAGAAACATCAAATTGAGGTCTATCATCTAACTTTTCTTGTAGTTTATTTTCTTCTTTATATAACTTAGATTCCTTTTCTGTCAGTTCAGTTACCTTATTATCAAGTTTTTCATACTTGCCACGCAGCACTTTAACATTTTTAGTATTTTCTTCCAAATCAGACTTTATTTCTTTGATTTCAACCAAAACATCTTCCTTAAGATTTTCTACCTTTTCTACCTTATCACTTAAAATTTCTCCACAAAAATGACATTTTATTTCCCCATTATCGCCTTTTAAATCTTTTAATACGTTATTCTGTTTATTCAAATCTTTCTTTAAATTCTTAATATTGTTATTAAAATTATTTATTGTGGAATCTAATTTTGATTTCTTAGTTGTTAAATCCTGTTTTTCTTCTACAATGCCTTCCCTTTTCTTTCTTAAACTTTTAATATTATTCTCTATTTTTTCTACTTCTTTATCAGAAAGAAAATTATTTGTTTCTTCTATTTCTTTGATTTTATTATCTATAGTAGTAATTTCCTGTTCTGCAGACCTTTTCAAAGCTTCTTGTGATGCTTTATTTGATAAAATATCATCTCTTATTTCAGACTTTTTATTTATATAACTTTTTAACTTTTCTTTTAAATCTTCTATAATCTTAGCAGAATCTGAAATATCTTCTAACCTATTTTTCCTTGCAGAAGGAGTTAACCCGGAAAACTTATTGGGCAACCCCTGTCCTAATATCATAATAGATTCAATCAAATCTGATGATAAAAAATCAAAAGTATTATCAATAATTTGATTTGTCTTTGTCATTGTTGAACCAGAAGCATCTTCACCATCAATTTCAAAAGTTATATTATTACCATGTTCTGGATGATTTCTTCTTCTAACAATTCTATAATTACTATTACCATATTCAAATTCTATATCAACTTCTGTATATCCTTTCCAATACCTATTAATTATATCATCTTTTTTCTGCCCTCTTACTGTTTCTCCCTGTAAAGCCCAGAGTAAAGATTCAAAAATAGCTGATTTACCTGAACCATTAGAATCAAAACTTTCTTGTTTGTTTTCTCCTGAAATCCTAACTAATCCTTCATCTACAAAATCAATTTTTATTTCTCCTAAAGACATAAATCCCTTAGTATGTAATTTCAATATTCTTATGTATCTCAAACTATATAACCTCCAGTTTTAAGAATTAACCATGTAAAATCTGCTGTCCTGAATCTGCTTGTCTGGATTCATCTAATTTTTTTATACATTCTTTACAAATATCTTTTCCTCTAAATTCTACCAGTACTGCATCTTCATCTTCAGATTTAATACCACATAAAACACAAGTTCTTTCTTCAGACATTTGTATACACCTCATTCCTTTATTTCTTTTAGTACCTGTCTATAAACTTTTTTAGGAAATTTAGGTTCAGTTTCAGTATCTAAAAAATTATCAAAAGCATCTAATCCTGATTCAAATGAAGTAATCTTTTCAACATCAGTATTATCCATTTTCCTTACAGAACTCTTTTTAACAATTGTTCTTATCCTGAAATTAATAATATTTTCATATGTACTAATTAGTTCTCTAGCTTTATCTTTTAAAGCATAGTCAATTGCTGCCTTAACAACAAAATTATTACCATCTAAACTATCTAATTTAGTTTTTAATTCCCTTATTGTTTCTGTTTCAATATTAATAAACTTCATAGCATAAGGATTTTCAAAAAATTCTATTTCCATATTATCAATATCTAAAATAAAAGCTGAAGGATAATGTAATTCATATTTATCAGAAAAACTTACTCCCGTCAAACTACCCACATTGATAATCCTATCTTTAACAACCCAGCATGACTTATGAATATGCCCATTAACAATAAATTCAAATTTATCCTGTAAATATTGATGACTGACTCCTGACATCCCTAATTCTTCCATTAACTGTTCATCAAGTATAGTTAAATGAGAAAATAATACATCTCCCTCTAATGTTTCCAACTTTTCAAAATCAACTTCCCCATTTTTAGGATAAGGATAAAAAGAAATATTATCTACAGTTTTCGGAAATGAAACAACTTCCAAATTATTACCTAATTCCAGAATATCTATAGAATTAATCATTGTCTTACTACCTGAACTTTTTAATCTTTCATGATTTCCTAATATATGATATTCTGGTACCCCCTTTGAAAATGAAAGACATTTATTTAAAGCTGATATTTCCTCCCCTCTTAAATGAGGATTTGACGTTAAATCTCCTAAATTTACAATAAAGTCCAAATCATAATTATCAAATGTATCATACATCCATTCAAACCCTCTTACTATATTATCTAACCTCATACTATACATATCACTTGATGAAGTTAAAATAGAACTTGAATATGAAATATGTGCATCAGCATAACCCCCTATTAACATAAACACCATCCTTAATTATATATCTTCTATTCCCTTTCTTAAATAAGGCAAACTATCAAAATCCCTCAAAACAGCAGTAAGTTCATTAGTCCCTCTACAATGTACAGAAGTTGAAAATTTTAAATTATCCCCCATATTATCATCATTATCAGTATAAGAAACTAACATAATATCTTCTTCTTCTGTCTTATTATGTAATAATCCTCCAACATAATCAGTAATAAATCTATTACTTTCTAAATCTAATATAACTAACTTAACTCCTCCCCTGCCAACCATTCTATTAATATCCAATATATCAGCGTTACAATCATTTTCCATTTCAGCTTTAATTACTGAAAAATTCTTATCCAATAATTTTATAACTTCTTCATACAAATCCCGACAGGGTGAAATAACAAGACATTTATTATCTTCAAAATATTTTATTAAAATTTCTTTAAAAACTTCAAAATCTTCTTGATAAACTAAGGTAAAATACTTGTCTAATGTTTTATATATCCCTGTTGGAGGTATCAATTCAGGTTTCTTTATAGGTGAGCCTATGTATATACCAAAAATGGGTGTACTTAATGATTTCGCATAAGCTAAATCCCAATAAATATTTTCATAACCATCATTCAGTATACCTATTACACAATCAGATTCTTCAATTAGTTCTAAATTAGTATTAAAATCTTCTTCCTTATGTATGTAATTAATACCTTCTATGTCTTCTAAAAAACAATTCAAAAATTCTATCCTTGATTTTTGTTCATCAGTTTTATCAGATGCTGAAATGAATAACTGCAATAATTACCTCCTCCTTTAAATTTAAAAGATATGGCATCCCTGGTAGGATTTGAACCTACGACCTACGGATTAGAAGTCCGTTGCTCTGTCCGGGCTGAGCTACAGGGATAGGGGGTCTGTAATATCCATATTATGATGTCCTTCCTGTAATCTTCTAAAAATATCCTTATTTGAAATACTAGTTTCTTCCCCAAACCATTCTGGGAAATCAAAATCTTCCATTTCTTCTTCAGATTCAAATTCAATTTCTGCAAAAACTAAATTTTTAGGAACATCAAATATATCTAATTCTATTTCTTTATAAAGATGAGGCAACTCATATCTTTTCTTGCTGATATAAGGTAACCCTTCAGTTAATTCGCCAGCTATTTGTTTATCAATCTGTATTTCTTTTTCAACCCTTTTATTTTCAGAAACTTTTCTTTTGTAAGTTAAAATTACTATTTCATTATTATGGGGTTCCTTAAATATTTTCCTTATTCTCACTTCTGATATATCAGTTATAGCTAAATAGGTTTGTAATATTCTAGTGCTGTCATACATATATAAATCAAATGGTATATCCGCCCTTTTCACAAAAAACTTCTTTTCTATTTCAAACATTAATTTTCCCCCTTCTAATCTTTAATACCATTAAGGACAGACACCAACTTATGAGCTTCCACTTCTTTCATTATTAACTTATCATCAACATAAATATTAACTAGTTTCCCATCCATAGTTCTATAGGGTGTAAAAGTTAGTTTAACATCATTATTCCTTATAGTAAGATTAATTCTCTCCCCCGCCAAATTTTACAACCTCCCCTTATGAAATTATTTATCCTGCATCATATATCCTATCTCCGTCTTTATCACTATTAGGTTCTACCTTATCTACATCAATTCCAAAATTAAATTTCGGACGGTAATCACCATCACCATCTGAATACAAACCAACAATTCTACTACCACCCATTTTCCCTAATGACTCCATATATTTTAACATACTATAAAAATGAGGTATCCATCTTTCTTCCATTTCTACTTCAACATTAAATTTTTTCTTCATCTGTTTTCTATATACCTCCCTTTATATTATCCCCCTAATCTCCTGAACAATATAACATTCAGGAGATTAGGGAATTGGCAAAAGAATATCTAAACAAAAACCACAAATTAATCTTCAACTATCTTAACTTTTTCTGGTTCTTCCTTAATTTTAACATTACCTAAATTCCTACAAATAACTGTAACTTCTTTATGTGTAAGTTCATTCTCTCTCAAAACAGAATCCACTTCTGCTTGAAATTTAGCATCATCTTCATTTTCAGCAACGACTCTCTTACCATCAAGAATAACCTTTCTTTCATTGGTAACTACAAAAACTTCGAATAACTTTTCCATGTTTTTATGTTCTTCCTCCTCTTGAGCATCTATCACTCTATCCTTCATAATAGTTCCAATAAATATTTGACTTATTTCATCTTCCATCGTTTTTGGATAATTACCATATGGATACTCATCATATGGATGATAATAATGAGTATTATCTGCCCAATAAGTACCACTATCATTAGTATCTCCAACATTTACAAAATTTATTCCTGGCTCTCCACTTACAGTAACATCCTTAAATTCAATCTCCAATAAAATACCTCCTAAAAATCTTTTTTACCCCTGTTCCTCAACAGATTCCCAGTTAAAAATATTAGTTCTTATCCAGTTAACACTCCTCCCTTCATTTAACAAAGATACAACTTTTTGATAAAACATCAGAGCTGGTTTCTGATGTGTAAAATAATTCAAAAATTCTTCAGAATTACAATACAAATAATATAAATCATCTTGAGTATTATATATTAAAGAAACTTCATCCCCAGTATCTATTTCTTCCATATTAATATTTTTATCCAAATTATCATCTCCTCCATTTTTTAAATAAATAATGATGGGGAAGGTAGGATTTGAACCTACAATGCCCCTTCTGAAGTTAGAAATGTTATTGCTGTTAGCACTACACTAAGTGCATTTTTTCTATTTAAGGTGTTTTGCCAGTTAAACTACTTCCCCAAATTTGGTGGAGGTGGCGGGAATCGAACCCGCGTATTACATACAAGACAAAATACTTTCTACATCTATAGCTTGTTTTAATATTCATATCAAACCTCTAACAAGCAAAAAAGTTTGATATATACTGGAAATTTAATTTCCTAATCCTATCTCCAGATATTACTTTTAGGATTAGTAGTCTGTCTTATTATGATAGTCATATCAACCCAACAGACAAAGTTAATATAACCATCTGACCTACGCAGCCAGAGCTAATGCAGTATTGTTGTCTGCAAGTAAGTTTAGTTTGCCAGTATTTTATGAGTGAAAGGCAATCCTCAAGATGCTTATATTTTACCTCATATATAAGCGAATCCACTACACCCCCATATTTTATTTTCTTCATTTATATTATATCATAAACTAAACAAAATGTCAAATTTTAAATCAATATCTCATCTTTACCCTCTTCTTACATTTCCATCTTGTTTTACCTAAATATTTTGTATAAGCTCTTTTTTTCTTGAAAAAGCTAGCAACAGGTATATACTTTTCTTCTTTGTTTATTGTATCCACTTCTAATATCCGAAACACATTATGTTTTTTCCAACTATTTATTAATTTATCTATTTCATTTTCATAACCCTTCATTAAGAAAATACCTTCTTGATAATCATCACTTATATAAAATTTAGGAACTTCTATTTCTTCCCCCAAACTATACCCTATAGCTAAATCCGCCTTAGCAGGTATACCGAATTCCTTATCAGGATAGACATTCATATATTCAACAATTTTATCTGATAATTCCAGGAATTCTTCAGGATGAATATCAATTTCTATACTATCATGTACAAATGCAAAAGGTTTGCTCTTATAATTCCTTTCTTCAATAAATTCAATAACTTTATATAATACAGAACCAACCAAATCACTACTTCCACCCTGAATAGGTAAATTCTGGCTCTGTCTTATTGCCCTTTCTTTAGCATAATACCCTTTTCCTTCAGGTATATTTATAAACCTATCAGTAAACAAAGTAACTCTACCAGATTCTTCAAATTCCTTATGTTTTTTATCTATCCATTCCTTTATCTTAGAATAAGCTGCAAAGAAATCATCAAAAATTCTTTGTGCTTCTTCTACATCACCATCTAAATAGGATTCTGCAAAAGATTGTACACTAGAACCATAAACTATTGAAAATGTACCACCCTTAGCAAATCTTCTTTCTTCAGTAGTTACATCTTCAGGTTTCTTATCAAACATCCCTGTCGCAGTAGAAATATGAGCATCTAATCCATTTCTATAATCTTCTAACATTCTTTCCTCACCAGCAGATGCAGCTAAAGCACGTACCTCCATCTGGCTATTATGAACAAACACCCCTGATTTATCTCCTGGAAAATCTATAGCAAAATTATGATATTTATCCACTTCTAAGTCATAAACATCTATATTATCAACTTCTACAACTTCAATATCAACAATTTTATGGTTATAATTTTCAGTAAATCTTCCAAACATATTATCAGACAAAGACATCAGTTCTTCCCCAGTATTAAGATTATCAGCTCTCTTATATTTATTATTTTGTAAGAGGAAAGGATGATTACCAGTACATTTTATTGTTTCACCATTATCTAATTTAATTTTATAAATCTTATCCACACTTTTTGTCTTTCTAACATTGGTAGCTTCACCAAAAACAATTCTTTTTAATGTCCTATCATAACTATATACACCAAAACTACCTTCTTTACCATAAATTTCAGCCAGTTCTTTAATAGTTTTACTAGCGCCACCTAATAATTTAATATTAGTCTCTCCAGTTAAACAAAAATCCGGCATTGCTATTGTACCACCTTTAAACCTAGATGTAAAGAACCTTTGTGGAGGTGATTGCCATGGTAATGTATGAAAACCTGACCGCCATCTACCTGATATAGTAGTACAAATACCAAAATCAGGTTGGTAAATAAACACTTCATTATCCCTTATTTCATCTTTCCCATTATTATCAGTTCTATTTTCATAAAATGTTTTCTTTCTAGGAACAAACTTTTTACCTTTTACAAATTTTTCCTTATCCCCTACCCAGACAGAATTCCTACCAACATTGCCCTTGACATATGTAGAAAACATTTTAGCTATCTTTTTATAAATCCTGTAATTATATAACCAATTAAAATTTTCATTCCATGTTTCTTTATCTTCAGGGTCTATTCCTGCTAATAAATAACATTCATATACATCAAGAATATCATCTTCTGAAACAGAATCCAACTTGTAATTAAAAGATTCCTTAATTATTTTAGTTAGTTTATACCCATTCGGATGAATTTTTTCTATAATTTTCGCGAATTTTTCTAATTTCTCTCTATCAGTAAATTTGTTATTATCTTTTATAGCAATAAATTTCTTAATAAATAATTTATCATTATCACTAAATTTTTCCTTATGAAAATCTGAATAAGAAACATAGGTTTCCATCTTCTTATATAATTTAGCTAGTTTTACTTCGCCTGTAATTAAACATTTATCTAATAATTCCCTAAATTCATCAGCTGTACTTACAGGATTTAAGATAAATTTCAACTTTTCTATATCTAACTTATCTTCCTGTTTTGTATCTTCAATTAGTTTATCCAAAAACATATCATAGGCATCTTTAAATTCATCAAATTCAATATAATCAAATAAATCAGCAGTTCCTGATTTCAATACTTTTATATTACTATTAGGAAATAAACTTAATTCTTCAGATTTATCATCTTCATTATCAGGTTTGTTTATTAGTTCTATTTCTATATCACCATTGTCATTTATTTGAGCTGAATGTATGTTATTATGTTTTGTTAATAAACTTAAAATATCCCCAATATAATATTCATAAAGATAACTAGAAAATTCTTCTTTTAAACCTTTACAGGAAGAACAACCAATACCTTCAAAAATTTCATCATATTTTATCAAAGGTGATTTTATTAAGTTTTTATGTGCTTCAAAACCGTCAGGCAAAATATTTTCCATTTCTTGATTAACTATACCTTCATCCCATTTAGCACCATTAAGTTCAAGTTTATAACCAGCTTTAGCATGTTGTAACCAGTATTTATAACCTCTATGTAAATCTATCCCCAGTTCTTCAGACATTTCATCCATCTTTTTCAAATTATGTCTATATAATTCTATAGGAGCTATCGCATCTAACGCACCATATTTTGAAATTATTCTTTCAGGAATCCAACCATATGATTCAGGTTTGCCCTTCTTACCCAAATCCATAACAATTCTTTCAATTAATGATTCAGCTAAAATATTACTAATTCTTTGTAAATCTTCACCTTCATAATACTTATTTAATAAATCAACCATTCCAACTAATGAATCTTTTAATGATTCCTGCCTATTATTAAATGATTCTTCATCTTGACTTATTACATAACCTTTCAATCCAATAATACTTTTATTTTCTCTTAAAAAATCATATTCATCTCTTGCATTACCAGAAGCTGTTAATTTTAATCTAGTATAAAGGTCTTGTAATAATGATTTGTAATCATCTAAATCTCTGCTCCAGTTATCAAACCCTAATTTAACAGCTTGATTTTTTAAACTAGCTCCAGATTGCCCGCCTAACAGTAGTCTGGATTGCATCATAGTATCTTCCACATTATTTATTTCAATACCTAACCAATTTAATATAAAAGGCACTTCCATAAGTAAATTATGTACTATTATTTTTTTATTTAATAATATATCTTTTAATATCTTTTCTATCTTCTTTCTATCTTCTCTAGGCATTTTATATTCTAAACTTTCAAAAACAACATAAATACCCTTCTTAACATTTGATGCTACAGAAAATCCCACAACTTTAGCATTTTCTGATAATGGAAACTTATAATTTGATTCTATATCGAATGAAATCATATCAGATTCCATTAATTCTTCAACATAAAATTCCTTAAATTCCTTATATGTCCTAGCAGTTAATAAATCCCTATCAGCAGCTTCTTCTTCACCAATAGCTATTTTTTTAGCCTTTTTTAAATCACCAAAAAATTCTTCATTTAAAACTTTATTATTAGGATTCCTAATAAGATATGCAGGATGATAAGTTGGGAGCAAAACAAACTTCTTATCCCCAATTTCCGCTTTATGAATATTCCCTCTAATATCAGATATCCTTGTAAAATCATAATCATCTAAATAATAATCAAAAAAGTATTCAGTAGCAGAAGTACCTAAAGGAATAATTACTTTAGGTTCAGTTTTCAAAATATCAGATATTAGATGTAAATGACATTTATCAACTTCTTCTTTTTTAGGTTTCCTAACTGATGTTCTGGAACCAGATTTATTCTTTGGTATACATCTAACAACATTAAACCATCTAGCATTTTCTTCTGTAATATCAAAAGACTTACATGCAGACATAAGATACTTACCAGACCTACCCACAAAGGGAATCCCTTCTTCATCTTCATTCTTACCAGGAGCTTCACCCACTAAATAAATATCTGGTTTATTAGTGCCTTTAGGTTCACATTGTTTATTTACATCCTTATGTAATTCACATTTCTTGCATTTCAACAACATTTACCTCCTCCAAAACATCAATCATAATCCTTTCTTCTTGTGTCAGAAAACAATAAGTGTAAATTAGATTTTACTTCATCTATATCTTTTATCAGTGAAAATAAATATTTATAAACATTATGGATTTCTTCACATTTTTGATTTATTTCCAAATAACCATCCTGAGAAGTAACCTGTGATTCTATAGCTTGATTTGTTGCATTAGTTGCTTTTGATAACTGTGCAAACTTTTTACTATACCTTAAATCCTTTTCTTTTGTCTTTTCTATTAACATTTGTTTAGTTCTTAATAATATATTAGTAATCCTAACACGATAGTGAGATAATTGTTCTAATCGCCTTTCTATTTCATTAACAGTAGATGGATATGGTCGCATCAATAGTTTATTCGTATTGATAAGCATTTCAACTTCAACTGCAGACAACCCAACTTTTTCTAGGATGGATTTTGCTGAATCAAACAATTCATTATCTACAATATCAAGTTTAGCCACTTAACCTCCCCCTCTTCCTTAAATACTTAATCCATATTATTTTCAGCTAATAACCTATTAAGATTAGCTATCATTGCATCTATTTCTATTTCAGTTGCTTCTTTTTCTCCTAAAAACCCTACTGCTTTGAAATAGTTCATATTACCAATACTTTGATTTATTTCTCCTTGTATCGCTTCTAATACTTCATCTGTAATATCAACATAAGATAAATCTATTAATTTTTTATTTCTTAGATAAGTTTCATGATTTTCAACAAACCTTTTATCTATATCTCTACCTGTGTTATTTATTTTTTCAAGATATTCTTCTTCACTATCAGAATTATATATAATTTTCGCTAATCTTTCTGCATTAACAGGTCCGATACCCCTTGCAACTTGAGGAATATTATCAGACCTATCCCCTTCAATAACTTTCTTTATTACAAAAACTTCTATATCTTCATAATCCATTTCATCTAAAAACTCATCCAATGTCCAAAATTCTTTAGCAATCGGTCTACTAACATATGTGTTTTTATCCAATAATTGTAATAAATCCTTGTCATCAGTTAATATTATTGATTCTTTACAACTTCTTGAAATAATATATAAAAGGTCATCCCCTTCCCACCCCTTTATCCTAATTGATGGTATACCTATATATGAAAGAAATTCAATCAGTTCTGACCTCTGTCTTCTATATTCATACAAATATTCATCTTCTTTTTCTCTTTCCTTCTTAGCTTCACCAGTCAATTCTGCTATATCAGGTTTAGTTTTTCTATCTCTATTTTTCTTGTAATTATCATATAATTTCACACGTCTTTTTGATAAACCAGCATCCCAACAAACTACTGGATAAAAAGAATCATAATTATCTACTTCATACTGTAATGACCTAACAAACTGAAAAATACCACCTGTTCTTTCACCTTTACTTGAAGTTAAATTAAATATTGATGGTATATGTAAAACACGATGCAACAAATAAGATGCGTCACATAACAAAATTCTATTCAGTTTCATTCACTTTCCCATCCTCTTTTACAGCCTTTTCACCAGCCTTATTTCCTGCTAACTCTTTTATCTGTTTAGTGAGTTTTTCCTGATAAGGTTTTATTATTTGTGCTTGATATTCATAAATATTAGAAAATTTCTGCATAATTAATACAGAAAATATCCTTTTATATATTTCAGTATCTTTTCTTATAGTATCTTCAAATTCTTCTAACCTTTTATTTTTAAAGAAAATATACTTATCTACTATTTCTTCCCCAAAAATATCTTCATAATCTATATCAAAATCTTCTTTAAAACTATACCAACCATTTCCAGATAAATGAATAATATCTCTGTCTGAATTTAAACAGTAAGCTAATACTGATTCAAATTCATCAATCAGACCACCTTTTCTTATATTAACTACAAATTCAATATCCCCATACAAAGGACTTAATTTAGATTTGTCTATATCTAAAGTATTTACAGCACTAACAGCAAATTCCCCTTCATAATCTTCTTTATTTCTATTAAACTTTAATTTTTGATGAATATTATGTTTTAATGACCACCCACCACCAGAAGTTAATGAAGAACCATACATAGTTTTCTTAGTTGTTACTTGATTCAAAAATAAAAATAATATAGGTTGTGCTTCAATTAATGGTAACATATTTGATAAATTGTTTTTTATTAGTTTAGCTTTTTTCATCATAGCACCAGCTAAACCGTCTGATTTTGCAAACTGGTCATCAGTAGGTGATATGGAAATTGTCGAATGTGTTTACCTGTAGACATTTAATCTACACTCTGGAGGTTTCCCTCATTTTCATCAATCGGTTAATTCCGATTCAGTCTAGACTATATCTTACACTTTTTACTAAAAAGTGCACAAGCTTTCTTGGAAGTTTTATCTATTTCATACAAAAATTCTTCAGTCAAAATTTTAAAAATCAAATCATTTTCTCTGCAATACTCCTTAGCACTCTCAAATTTAATAGGATTAGGATTTCTGTTAATAAGACCTTCAGGCTTTACCTCTATCAGATATCTATTATTAAGAAGAAAATCGGGATAATATTTCCTGCTCTTATTCTTATATTTATAAGAAATACTAAACGGTTCATACTCCAGTAATTCAACTTCACATATTTTCTCACATATGCCCAAAAAACTAACCTCCCAAGAACTACAACAAATAGTATCAATATTAAACTTTTCGCTAAAAAGTTTATATTTTCTAAATCTATTGTTCTCAAGAGCAATTCTTCTTACCTCATCTGGTTTATTTTTCAACCTCTTTCCTAAACCTTTTTTATAAGCTTCTTTCGCATTTTTACTGATTATTTCATCTGGAGTATTCTCATGGTAATCTTTTAAAGGAGTATGTCCATTTTCTATAGCCTTAATAATAGCTTTTCTTGCATTCCTACTAATAATATGCTTAGGAGTATTTTCATGATAATCTTTTAAAGGAGTATGACCGTTTTCTCTAGCTTTTTTACCTCCTTTTTTAGCAGCAAGCTTCTGTAATTCCTTATTCTGATTAAACTCTTGTATATTTTTTATAGCAGTTTGTACATGTTTCTCTGGATTTTCATCCATATATTTCTTTAAAGGATTATATTTTTTAGCATTATCCGACATCTTCTTTCTAAGGTTTTCACTAACTATCTCAGAATCAGGATACTTCAATTTATACTCATCTAAATCCATATTATGAGAACATTTTAAATGTCTAGTATTTATTATTTTAAATTCCTTCCCACAAATTTCACATTTAACCAATAAAAACACCTCCAAAACAAAATAGATTACTTCTTCTAGTCGTTGAACCTTCATCTTATCACTAAGATGCTTGGCTGCTGATTGCCCATTTTACATCTTCTCAATTTTTAAAACCGTATTACTCTACCCTCACGGATTATGTAACGTGGTACAAGAAGCTTTAGGGTGTTTCAGCAATTAACTTGTTTTATTACTCTACGATTACTCGTAAAGAGGACAAATTCTCATCCCACAGTATCATAACGGGTAAATCTTTAGCTTCTTCTCTTTCAACTTTCTTCTTTAATAACTTATGTACCTGTTCAAACCCAGATTCCATAGTACTTGCGGGTAGTCGTAAAATCTTATCAGGGTCACAACCTAAATACCTCATTCTGCGTTCATCAACTGATGATTCCACATCAACAATAACTGGCACACCCTTTTCATATTGTTTCTGAAATTCTCCCATTACCTGATATGAAAAAGATGATTTCCCAGCTGAAGGTTCACCATATATTTCTATCATTGAACCCAAAGGAAAACCCCCACCCATTAATGCATTAAAAGGAATTATAGGAGTTCTAACTTTATCCCGATTATGCATTATAACTACATCACTAACTCTGGAAAACTTAGTACCATCCATCAATTCTTCTAATAAATCACCAGATTGTTCTTCCTTCTTTTTACCCTTTTTAGGCAAAATTATCACCTCTAAAATATAATTTAACAATATTAAATCTATATCTTTCAGGTTTGCATTTTGTCTTGTTATCAATAATCAAATAACTTGCACCAATACCACTGATATTATATTCCCTATCAGTTAAATCTATCACTTCTCTGTTGTCATAATCATATATACATCCTGTATATGTCATATGTTGGTAATTACTAAACATCTGTTTCAAAATATTAACATAGGAATTTAATTCATTACATCTTAACTCTTCCCCAATAATTTCTATACAATAATTCTTTTTATCTAAACAATTAACTTGACAAATCAAATCAACTACCTCCATTTATGTGAATGCCCCATCTACAATCCTTGAAGAAGTAATTATAGATGGGGCAATAGACTTATCCAATTATGTTATGTATTCTATGAAATGTCTTCACATTCTGGTTCATGAGGACATACCAAACAATCATCTTCATCAACTTCATCAGAGCCGTGCATACCAAAACATTCTGGTCTATCTTCATTATCATCAGTAGAATTACCTACATCAGCAGTGACAGAATTAGAATCGCTAGTCATCTTTTCAACTTTCTGTTTACCAGCTTTAGGTTTATATTCACTTGACAAAAACTTTTCTTCTAGTGCTGTAGCCAATTCCCTGTCCACTTTTTCAAATTCTTCATTAAATTCAGAAGGTGCTATTTGATTATTTAAATCAGGCAATTCCTTTAATTCTTCTAGAAATTTTTCTTGAGAGCCAAATGACTTATATTCCCCAAAGGTATCAATAGTCGCCTTATAATCTACCCTGTTATTGCCCTGTTTTCTTTTAATCTTAATTGGTTTCCCTTCATTTCGATAAATAAGATGTTCCACATCTTTGCCAGCGTCAGTAATTATTTCATTGATATCCCTATAGACAGAAAATGGGAACATCAAAATAATAATTTCCCCTGATTCTGGCATATTTTCTTGGTCTTCATAGTCAGAATCAATATACTGTGCGAACGCTATCCCCCTTACAGTTGCACTATTCCTCCACAAACTAGCGTCTGTTTCTTCTTCAATTCTTTTAACAGCCTTACAGGTTTTACATTCTCTACTGTACATACCCTGTAAACATGGATTCTTGATAGTATTTTCCCCATCATCTAACCTATGCCTGACCAATTTCCTCATAACAAGACCACTAGCTGGATTATACAACATCTTGACTCTGACACTACCATTCTGATAGGGATAAAGAATCTGGTAATCATATTCATCCCCATTTCCCATACTTTCAGCTTCCTTCATTGCCTTCTCAGCCTGTTTCAACACGTCATCAACATTGAATTGTGGGTCTTCCATTTGTTTCCTCCTTTTAAGAAGCATAAGCTTCTTGATTTATTCCTAAGCAGCTTTTATTCTAAGCTGCTAAAGGTCTAATTCTAATAACATATAGTATACATCACTAACAAATTCTGTTGATTCATTTTCTAAAATTTCCCTAAACTTTTCTCTACCTAAATCATTTGGGTCTTTATCTTCTGGTAATGGTATCCTATACATTTCACAATTATATAGTTCTTTTATCCTTTTACACAATTTCAAACCCTCTTTTTTAGCATCACTGTCTAAACATTCATAAATTCTTTTTGGTTTCTTATTAATAATCTTTTTTATTTGGCTATTTGTAACATGTTTACCATAAACAGCCACAGCATTTTTCCCAGCAGATATAGCAGAAAAAACTCCTTCAGTAATAATTATCTCATCCGGTTCTTCTTTAATATTATGTAAATTAAAAACAGCCCCACCACTTTCACTAGCACTAGGATTCAAATATTTAGCGCCTTTATCAATATAAGTCCTGCTAACATACATATCTGTCCAAATAGATTTATGTACTACATTAGGAATAACCACTCTACCAAAGAAACCAGTACCAATAGTACCAAGCCTTATATTATAAAACCTAACTTCTTCTTCAGTTAATTTTCTTTCTTCAATAAGATACTTCCTTGCACTTTCTCGTGCTAAAGCTGATTTAGTTGGTATTTTATATAACTTTTGGTCTTTTTCTTCTGAATAATCTTTGGAAGTGTTTTCCAGAAATTCTATCAATTCATTATAAATGTCACCACTAGCTTTTAATAAGCTAGCGGTAACATTATCTAATCGTAATCTACCCTGTGCCTTACACTTAAAACAATTATATGTCAATGTCTGTGTATTTACATAAAACTTATAATCACCATCTGACTTACCCCTAAATTCTAAACAAAAAGGACAATCAAATCTTATTTCATTACCAGTAGTTGTCTTATAATCTGTACCAAAATGAGATTCTATAATATCTAATTTGATATCCTTTTCTTTATCCATATTTCCCTTCTCCTAGCTTATATTATACCATAAACCATCTAAAATGTCAATTAACTAATTCTGAATTTCTACCCAATTCAGACTTCAATTCTTCATATTCTTTTCTTGTTATTTCATTTATCCTACATCTAGCCCAATCAGTCTTAGCTCTAATAATCCCACCTTCTTCTCCCCTTCTAACCTTAGCTAAATGAAGTGAAGCTAATGGAAAATTCTTGTGAGGTTTCCCCATAGTTATCATAACATCAATTATCTGTTGTTTTTTGCTTGATTCCGCTGCTGCTTCCATTGGAATTACTTCATTCCCATAATATTTTATCTTCGGTTGTGAACCAGCTAATACTACTGAACTATTTGTTCTTGCTAGACAAGACAATTTATTGAAAATTGTTCCAGATGACTGATACATCATATCATCTTCTGGAATAAGATTATCAGGATAATCTACTACTACCATATCATAATGTATACCTTCTTCTTCTTGACTTCTTTTAACAGTTTCTATTAACTCATCAACTGTTAAACTTTCTGCAGGATAAGACAAAATAGAAATTCTAGATACACAACCACCAGCATCATAATCTTTAATAAAATCATGCTGGTCTTCCACATTCATATTAGTTATCTCACCCTGTTTTTTACCAGAAAATGCTGCAGCATACCGAATAAATCCATCATATTTTGTCATATCCCCAACAAAAATGTGCAATACATGATATCCAGACTTAGATGCTTCTACACCTTCATTTATCATAAAAGAAGTTTTCCCAACACCAGGCGCAGCAACAAATAAAACTAAATCTCCTGGTTTATAACCCCCAAACTGTAACCTTCTATTGATAGAACTAATAGATGACTTAATAACAGTAGGTGATGATGAAGTACCAACAGCCTCTTTCCTTACTTGAAAAATATTATCTAATTCATTCATTTTAAAAATTTCTCCCTTCGCTAAATTTATTTGTATACTTTCTAATAATTCATCAGCCGCATTTTCAATACCAGACTCAAATCTACCATCATTGTCTTTCATATTTGAAATAATATTCCTCAATGCCTTTTCCACTTTCCTCCTTTTAACAAAAGTGGTTATTTTGTCCACAGAAAAATCTTCATCAGGTTTTTCTTCCCCATAAAATTCATTGACTTTTCTTTTCACATCTACTATATTACCAAAAGAGGCATCCCAATTATCAGCGATACAAACACAAAGACTTCTTCTGTCTGGTAGTTTATTATATTCATTATAATAATCGGCTAAAGACTTAAAAATTATTCTATATTCTAAATTATTAAAGAAACTTGATTCTATTTCAGGCAGTGCTGTTGATAATAAATAATTGTCTTTCAACAACGAAATCAAAACAATTTCTTGCAATTCGTTGTTTGATTCCATTTAATTCCTCCTGACATCAATGTTTTCTGCGTCCTTAAATATATGTATTAATTCTTCAATTTTTATGTTATCATAAATCCTATCTTCAGAAATTCCTATTTTTTCCTTATAAATCTTTCTTCTTATTTTACTATGTTTCCTAAGAATATCTGACTTATAATCAGTAAAATCAATAACATAACCATATTTACCTTTTTTGGTTTTCCTTAACATTCTCCCCAACCTTTGGATTAATCTTCTTTGGTTTTTACCACCTCCCCCGAGAATTAACACATCCAAGTCAGGAACATCTACCCCCTCATCTAAATGAGAGGTTGCTAATAATATCCTTATTTCACCATCTTTAAATTGTCTTAAAACATCTTCATCCGTCTTAATCAATTCTTCCATTTCTAAAGAATACTTCTTATTAACATTAGAACCATAACAAATTCCAGCCAGATGACTGATATCACTTAAAACTAAACCATTCATAATAGCTTCAGCATGAGCCTTCCTATCTACCAATATCAACACTTTCCTGTCATTAAGAGCAAAAAATCTAGAAATCAACCTTATCTTATCATTTCTAACTTTTGAATTAATCTTTTGTGGATATATTTCCCCTGCCCAATCTTTATTATCCCAGATATCTTCATCAGCCCTATTTTCTACCCGAAATACAATAGATTCAGCTAAAAATCCCTTATCAACATAAAAAGATGGAGGTGTATCCATAACAACATTACCTGTGCAACCAATCGCCAAAATTTCTTCCGGTGTCATTTCATCTATTTCAGCATTAACATTTTTCACTACAGATGCTGATGTACCTACTGAAAATTCAATATTCCTTAATGAATGAATCAATTTCTTCCAAGTATCAGCTTGCCCATGATGTGATTCATCAAACATTACTATCTTTACATTATCTAACAATGATGGGTCTTCTAACATATCATTATTCAAAGATTGAGGGTGGGAAACTATCACTTCTGATTCATTAATATTCCTATGTTCTGTGTAAATACTAGCAGGTATCTTATAACTATTAAATCTTTCAGTAGTAGATTCTACCAATTTTAAAGTCGGCTCAATCAATAAAGTTTTAGGATAGTAATTTAACTTCTTATGTAAGTACCTAAGTATAGCTGCCAATACTTCTGTTTTACCAGCACCAGTCGCCATTTGTAAAGTACCCCAACGCAGTTTAAGTATTTTCCTAACAGCCATAATTTGGTCTTTTCTTAAATCAAATCCTGATTCTGGTTGTAATATGGTTTTTATTTCTTCTTTATCAATATGTACTTCTGGTATTTCATTTTCATAAGTTTTATCAATTATAACATATTTGTTTTGAGGTGTCAAATCTACAATACCCCTTAAAAACACTATCCTATCACCCATATCTTGGTATAATCTAACTTTTTTCCTTTCCTGTTTATATTGACCACTTTTAGTTTTTCTAACTTCGCTTTCAGTAAAAGTTAATAAGGACTTCATAGCAAGATAAGAATCAGTATCTTCCTTTAAAACTTCAGCCTTATTATTATATAAATAAATTTTTATCATATGTTTCCCCACACCTCATCCATGACAATATTTTCAAATTTCTTTTTGCCCAATATAATACCAGGAATTTTTATAAGTTAATTTTTCTTCTAATAAATCATCTTTCTTAATAACCATATAAGTATCATCTGAAATCATTCTTATTGCTGAATACAGATATTCCTTGTCAGTAGGACAATTATAACTTTTCAGACTACCTCCACCATAACAATTATCTTTTTCTAAACAACAATCAATAATATCAGCTGGAATTAAAAAAGCTGATACTACCACATATAACCCATTAAATAAATACCAATCTTTGTCATATTTATCAAGCAAATATTTATCTATATACCTATTAATTCTTATAACCCTTTTAACTTTCTTAGGTTTATCTACTGATGTTTCAGACTGATTACATACAATCATTTTTTTATAAAGCTCAGACAAACCAGATAGAAACCTCTTTCTTTCCTTACCAATTTCTTCATCACTAGCTAATTTTTCATCAAAATTAACAAAATCTGATAGCCATTTCTTATCATACTTATTCAGATTTTCTTTTATTTCCATTTAAATTGTTCCCCCAAATGAATATAAACTAAATCTCTATCAGCTACCTTTTCAGCTAGATTCAAAATATCACTTAATTGTACTTTATCACTACCTTCAAATAAAAGTTCAGTATAAAAATACAAAATATCACCTATACTATATTTTGTAAGAGATATTATTCTTTTCACTTCATGTATGTCCTTTGCAATTGCATAACTTTCAAAGTTGTTATCAATATAAGTAATTACTTCAGAAGCTATCCTTTTTTCCACATCAGAAAATTCTTCTAATTTTTCTGTATTTTTCGGTAATAACCCTATATTACCCATAAGGTTAAACAATTCTTCTAGTGATACTGTGACAGAATATAATTCACCAAAAAATTCCTTGAGACTGTCAGGTTCAATATCATCCATAAACTCATCAAAATCTAAATTAAAAAAATCTAATTCTTCTTCTTTTTTAATATTTTCTTTATAATCAGGTTTACAATATAAATATAATCTACCATTATCTTCTATACCAGTATACAACCTTATATCTTCATTAGGATGAGTAGTAACAGCTATAATTTTATTATCCTCTTTAAAAATTACATCTAATCTAAAATTATTAACCTGATAATATTTTTCCTTATCATAATCAATAATTTTATTTACTAATCTTTTAAAATCATATTCTTCTTCTTTCTGATATGTAGATATAACTTCATCAGTTGCTACGAAATTTAAATCTTCTAAAAAATACTGTCCACCTTCTTCATACAAAGCCTTATCCATGGCTATATTCCATATTTCAACGTCATGATTGTACAGCCTTCTTGAAAAATATTCTGATTTTATCCCTATACCTGACATAACTTTTTTAGCTACCCTCTTATCAACTTCATAGTAGTCTGACTGCCATTCTATCAATTTCGGTTCCAAAAATTCTACTTCCTTGCCATCAATTACCAACAGTTCACCATACAAATCTTCAAATTTTTTATGTAATAATTGTTCCATATATGTAAAATATCATCTCCCATCTATTATTTTAACATATATCTATATAAATGTCAAGTTATTAATTAGTTTTTTACCAAATAATTTTATTCTTCTTCTGTTCTTCCCACATTTATCCTAAATTCTTCATCTTCCCTTAATTTTTTATTTAATAATTCTTTCATTTTATCAGTTAAATCTAATTTAACTTTTCCCACTTCAATACAAGTATCCCCCTGTCTAACTCGTCTCCATGCAGGTAACAAATCTCCCATATCTCCTATATCTGTTGAATATCCACGTTGTAAATAATATTTAATTGCTCTTAAGTATTCTCTGACAATAAGTTCTACTAATGTTTCACCTATTTTTATTCCCTGGTCATTTAAAGACTTAGTTACTAGCTTTATCATTTCTTCTTTACTAATATTAGGCATTCTCTTTTTTGCCATTTTTATTCCTCCCTCTGATTTGACTATATTTTATATCTATGTTATAATGCATTAGAAAAATTATTTAAGTTATTTTCATTATTATTACATATTTTTTCATCTCCTTTATTCATCATCATCTCATTATTATTTGTTTCTCTTAGTTCTCTTTTAATTCTCTTAGTTATTTTTATTCTCTTTTAATTCTCTTTTTTCTCTTAATTCTCTTATTATTATTAAAGCTTTTAAAGCTTTGCTTTTAAAGCAAATCATGAATTCATGATAGTGGCGGTCTAAAAACTTGTTTTTTCTCATATTTTATGGTATAATATAAATAACAAAAAGTAAGAAGGGGTGGTTAAAATTTGGAAATAAGCAAAAAAATTCTACAGAAAGATGAAAATCTATTTGAAATTACATATAATAAAAATAAAAAGTTCAATATAATAACAAAAGGAGAATTTTCTCCAGAAGATTTAAGAAAAATAGCAGTATCCTTATTATCTTTAGATACCCAAAATTTTATAAATAAAGTACAAAATTTATTTACCAGAAATTTAAATTCATCAACACAAGTGTTTAAATCATATGAAAATTTAACAAACCAATTTGATTTATTATACCGAATAAATTATTACCAAAAAATAACACCTAAAATTATAGAAAAATTAAATGATTTTTATGAAAAATTAGAAGCTGAATTAGAAAATGTTAAAACAAAAGTTAAAAGTTATGGAGAAAGTATTAATTTTAAAATTAATATAGATGACAATATTTATATCTTAACTATTAATATCAAATCAGAAACCCACAAAGATATTATGTTTTTAAATAGAACTAAAAATGAAATAATTCTTGATGAAATAGTATCAGATAATGAATCATTTAATATTACTATTAATGAAATTTTAGATACTTTAAATAAGGAGGCATCTTAATGTTATTATATATTGCAATTCTATTATTTTCTTCAGGGTTATTCTTTATCTTAGGTAGGCATATAGGTGAAAAGAATATGTCTGAAGAATATAATGAATATATTGAAAAACTTATGTTTACCTTAGAAATTTTTAACAGTAAGAAAGGTAATTTTTTGTTAGAAAAAATTAAAAATAGTACTGATGATACTTTTAAAGATTCTATTGATATGTACTGTGGAGCATTAACTATGAAACAATATTTAGATAAGGTATTAGCAAAAATGATTAAAACTTATATTGTCCAAGAAAATCCCAGTTTGAAAGATGAAGAAAAGTATATTTCATACAAAAAAGAACAAATAGCTGAATTAAAAAAAGCAGTAGAAAAAGATTAGTCTGTATATTCTGAAGATGATTTCTGATGGCTATTATTTCGCTTAGCCATACTTTACCCTTATGAACGCTAATAATAGCCATCATAACCTCATATAAGGGCTCAGATTTGCACAGATTGCAAAATAGAAGTAAACAAGATACTCTAATAAAACTATAAAAAGGAGAATAAAATTTATGACAAAAACTATTTTCTTTGAAAGAACACCTAACTACTATAACAAACCAGAAAAATCTCATGAAGATGATGCAGGTTATGACATTTATGTGTCTGAAGAATATCATATTGAACCTGGTGAAACAAAGATAATCCCTACAGGAATAAGAATCGCTATCCCTGAAAATCATTTCGTAATGGTAGTACCTAGAAGTGGTCTATCTCTAAAAACTCAATTACGTGTTGCTAACAGTCCAGGTATTGTTGATACTGGTTATAGAGATGAAGTTGGTGTAATCATACATAATGTGTCTTTCCCCTTATCAGATAAAATTTGGAGTATAGACAAAACATCAGATAAATATGAATTTGGTAATAATAGGAATGGCACTTATGTTATACCTGAAGGTAGCAGGATAGCACAATTGTTATTAATAAACTATATACCTGCAGTATTTAGAGAAATTGAAGATATTACAAAAATAGGTAAAGATAGAGGTGGAGGTTTCGGTAGTACAGGAACCTAAATTATTTTGAAGGGAGGGAAAATATAAAGTGATAAAAATTAGAGATATGTCAATAATTGTTTTCCTAACAATAATATTACTCTTTAATTTAATTTATTCACAACCAATAGACAGAACAGTAATAAGAAAACCCCAATATGAAAGATTATTAAGCGGTCATATAATCAATAAATCCAATCAAGTTATAACTGTAAAAATTAGAGATGATATATCCAATGAATTAGTGCATAGAAGAAATATCCTACCTGGAAAATCACAAAAAATTTATTTAAGGAACAGAACCTATACTTTTATTATTAAAAGTCATCCTTATGGTGAAAAGGTTGGTGAAAGGACATTAACTATAACACACAATAAAGTATTTTATTCAGGTTATTATAAATATTGGTTTATTGAATATTTAGATAGATGGAAAGTAAAAGCTAACAGTTAAAAATAAAAAAGCAGGTAACTTTCATAAATTTTATATAAAAGATTACCTGCTTTTGATTGTTTTATAATATTTTAAATACATTTTACAATACTGCCAGAGCAATAGCTATTAACAATACTGTTGATGTAATACCAGAACCTATCAAACCAGACCTTATATCTCTCCTCCAATTACTTCTTTCTAATTCAATAATTCTTTCCATATGTTTTTCTGAAATTGATTTATATTCATCAATAATATCTTCATACTTGTCTATCTGTTCTTCCTGTATTTCTGTAATTGTTTGATATTCTGTAATCTGTCTTTCTAATAAATCTATAGTTTCATCTTTTGAATCAATAATTCTAGATGCCAAATCCCTTTCAGTTTCTAATTGTAATTTATATTCATCCAATTGTGATTGTAACCTTTCATTTTCTAAATGTAAGTCTTCAATATAATTAGCTAAAAGTATCATATCTTCATGTGTAATTAAAAAACCTTCATCTGTCTGTTCTATATTATCAAATAATTGATGTTCATCACTAATTTCTTCTGCACTAATTATCCTTCCGTAATTTAGAAAGGATATCATCAATAAAATCAGCAGCATCATCAGAATCGTCAAAATCTGACTTTTCCTGATTTTCATTGTTTTTCTCCTCCTGTTTTTTATCAAATTCTTTTTGAGCATCTTCATATCCTTGTTTAAAATTATTTGTTTTGTCTTGAGATTTTTCTGCTTCTTTTTCTAAATGGTCTATTTCTTCCCTATGTTCTTCTTTTTCAGAATCTAATTCATAAATTTCATCTTTCAATTCTTTAATATTTTCTTCTTCTTC
>LKMJ01000544.1_pt1 | contig 29238 bp, 25 predicted proteins | sample 643391 | NCBI WGS metagenome assembly LKMJ01 (sample SAMN04112250, study PRJNA286221) | soda lake metagenome | biome: soda lake; feature: Kulunda Steppe; material: water; isolation source: sample PL-Br10 brine of Picturesque Lake | place: Russia: Kulunda steppe | collected 2010-07 | reverse complement strand
GCTGGATATTTTTGCAGTTGCCGAGGCCGAGCAGGTTCTGCCCCATAAAGCAGCCGATCAGATTGTGGAACAACGGCTGGCAATGGTGGAGAAGATTAATTCCCTGAGATGATTTTCAGGTGATTATCCGGGCGAAAAATTTTAAAAATAATTTCAAGAAGGGGGAATACAGAATGAGAGAAAACCTGAAAATTGACAGCTCTGTGCTTGAAGAGGTTAATGATCTTCTGGTTGATATTGATAATGATCTGGTTTATGATTTGAAAAGAGTGGTCGGGAAATATGGCACTTCCGAGCAGATCAATGCTAAAGCCCGACAGGCCAGAAAGCTTGATAATTTGCTGGAAAGATTGAAGAACCTGGGCACAACCTATTATGAAGATTTGCAGTGGTTGAAGGCCGAGCGGGATAAAGGATCCTTCGTCTCAATTTCAGATTACCGCCGTCAGATTATGGGAGAAGCAGCCGACCGGACTTATTTTCAAGAGGATAAGGCCGTCACCCTGGAAATCAGTGCTCTGCAGTATTTTCCCTGGCTGATCAGAGAAGCTGAACAGGCTATTGATAATCAGGAGATTATGCCAGGCCGCTACATCCGGGTTCGGAAGATGAAAGAGCAGGAGGAAGATGACGGCGATATCCTGGCTGTGGCTGCTGCCATGCAGATCATCGGAGCCAGTTATGTCGAAACGCTGGATACCCGGGGAACCGATGGCTCCAATGTTCATCTCGGCGGTCCTGAGACGATCACCGGCTATTTCGGCGGAGTCGGCATGCCTAATGACCACGCGCTGAAATGGGTGGATGAGCTTCTGTATTACTATACCAATTACGGCATCAATCAGGTTCTCAATGTCAATCCGGGAACCGTGCTGCTGGGGTATCTGCTTTATAAAATGGGAATAGATATTACCTTTAAAATTTCAGTCTTTATGGGGAATGATAATCCCTATGCTGTCTATTGGACACTGCTGCTGGCCAAACTGCTCTCCCGGGAAGACGGCTCCACTCCGCTGGTGGGCTTTAATCTCAGCAATTCCGTGGATGCTGATACCCTGCGGAAGACTTCCAAAATCCGCAAGCAGCTGGGCCTGGAAAATAATGTTCGGATTGAACACCACATCACCGAAACCCAGAAAAGCATAGTCCGTCAGCCCTACAACCGCCGCGATGATCTCCTGGAGGTAGCTGCCGAAGTTCCCAATATTGCTGCCAAGCATGAGGGAGGAGAGATTGAAGTTGAGGATCAGCGTAAGCATCCCTCGGATATCCTGGACTACTTCCGGGATAAGGAAGAGATTCTGGAAAAGGGAGAGATGGAGCAGCTGGAACAGAACTATCTGGATAAGCATCTGGCTGTTAATAAGACGGCAGAAGCTTTGACCGAGAAAGGACTTGCTTTTATTGCAGCCCGGAGGCTGCACAGGCGGTAAATTCGGGTTTTATCTGACTTTAAAGAGATTTATGTATGGTCTTCCCCGTTTAGGTCGTTTATACGGGGTTTTTCTTTTTATTATTTCTTTTTTTTAAATTTTAAGAAGGACATTTTGATTTTTTATGGAAAGGCATGCATAGAAAACTAAAAGCTATTTCATTTTATGAAGCATTAATCACATAATTGGGGATTATATTAAAAAGCTAGTTTTAGAAAATATATAAACGATAAATTTTATATTATAAAATGATACTTTCTTAATTTAATGCAAGAGGAGGTTTTTAGATGAAAACACCTTTTGAGTTAGATTTAGGCAATGAAGTAGCTGTAGTAACAGGAGGATATGGAACATTAGGGAGTGCTTTTGTGAAAGCGCTAGCTAAGTGTGGTGCAGATATTTTTATCTTAGGAAGGAATCCTGAAAAGGGAAAAGACCTTTTAAATCAAATTCTTGAAGAAGGTATAGAAGCTGATATTCTGCGGTGTGATGTTTTAAAAACAGAAGATTTAAAGAAGGCAAGGCAAATAATTAAAGAAGATTATGGGAAGAAGCAGGTAGATATTTTAATTAATTGTGCTGGCGGCAATCATCCCGATGGTACTACTTCTAAAGAATATTTTCATGAGGAAGACCTGGAAAAAGAAGATGTTACCACCTTTTTTAATCTTGATAAAAAGGGATTTAGACATGTATTTGATTTGAATTTTGTGGGCACTTTTCTTACAACACAGGTATTTGCTAAAGATATGATAGAAAGCGACACAGCAACTGTCATAAATATTTCTTCCATGAATGCTTTCACCCCTTTAACAAAGATTCCCGCTTACAGTGGGGCAAAAGCTGCTGTAAGTAATTTTACAAAATGGCTTGCTGTTTATTTTTCTCAGGTGAACATTAGAGTGAATGCAATTGCCCCTGGATTTTATTTAACCGAACAAAATAAAGAGCTTCTACTTAATGACAATGGATCTTATACTGATAGAGCTCAAAAAATATTGAATCATACTCCTATGGGTCGTTTTGGAGAAAAAGAAGATTTGGTTGGAACATTATTATGGCTTGTTAGCAAAGACTGTTCAGGCTTTGTGAACGGAACTGTGGTACCAGTTGATGGAGGTTTTTCTGCCTATTCAGGGGTCTGAAAATGGTTTTTGCGATTTACTAGAGAAAAAGTTCATTACTCATTGTTAATATTACATGTCCTATGATGCTATATCATAATTGTTGCTCAAAGCTGAATCAATCTTTTCACAAACTAAAAGATAAAAAATATATCGTAAATACTAATACCAGAAATAAAGGGGCTTCAGAGATGAGGGGATATGAAATTATTAATTCTTTTCAAAATGAAAACTCCACTTTTTCTGTGCTTGAAGATAAAAAGGGAGAAGAATTTCTCTGCGTAAATGGCAAGTTAAGTGATAAATTTGGAAAACCTATAGGGGAACACTCTACAGGTCAAATTTTTCCCAGGAATGTGAAAACAGTCTATCACTTAAAAGAGATATTCAGCTGGTTAAAGCCTGAAGTTACAAAGGGGAAGCCCTCTTTTGGATTCGGGGATAGAATAGGAATTGCCACTCCAGGTCATATCAGAGCAATAGATGAATTTGATATATTTCCTGTGTTTGCTCAGCAATCAATTCGTGAAATGACCAGAACTAATAGGAAGCCTGAAGATGTTCTGGCTGATGCTATATGGGGTGTTTTTAGAGAGGGTTATAAAAATGGTTTTGGGGCTGATGCTGATCATTTGAAGACAAAAGAAGATGTCGAAAATACTGTGAATGCAGGGTTTAAAATGTTTACCTGTGATCCAGGAAATTATGTTAATAATGTAGAGGACATGAATGAGGATAGAGTTTATAAATCTTTTAAAGATATTACTGAATCTGATCAGTTACTTCTTAAATATGAAGATGAGACCTATAAATTTGAGAATTTGGAGTTTAAATTTAATAAAAATGATGTTATTCAAGCTGCAGTTAAGTATTATGATGCAATAAAACATGCAGAGAGAATGTTTAACTGGATTGAAAAAAAAATGAATGAAGAATTTGAATATGAAATTTCTGTTGATGAGACAGAATATCCAACCTCACCCAAAGAACACATTTTCATTGCCCGGGAGTTAATAGATAGAAATATTGATTTTGACAATTTAGCTTTGCGGTTTGTAGGAGATTTTGAGAAAGGAATTGATTATAAAGGCGATTTATCGGAATTTAGAAGCAAATTAAAAACGCATTCAGAAATTTTACGTAAGTTTGGTTCATATAAAATCTCTTTGCACTCAGGTTCTGATAAGTTTAGTATTTATCCTGAATTCCGTGATATTATTCCTGGCAGGTTTCATGTGAAAACAGCTGGCACAAATTACCTTGAGGGTTTAAGAGTAATTGCCGACAGCAAACCTGATCTTTTTGAGGATATTTTTGTTTTTTCCCTGGAAAATTTCGATAAAGCAAGAGAAACTTATCATATTTCTCTGGATATAGATGATGTAGCACCTCTGTCTGAGTTTATCCAAAAAGATTATTCTGAAGCACTCGATGTAGATTCTGTTCGACAGGCATTACACGTCAATTATGGAGCAGTATTGACTGCCAAAGATAAGTCCGGTGAATATAAATTTTATGATGATATTATAGAAGTTTTGCTGGAAAATAAATATTTACATTATCAATACTTAAAAAGCCATTTGAAGAAGCACCTTAAAAAACTGGTCAATTAAAGGTGCTGAATTTATAGTAGGGTCTGCTCTGGATATAGAAATAATAGATGTGGCCAACAGATATAAAAAACCTTTGATTTCAGGTGCTATGACTCTAACGCAAGTAAAAAAGTCTATGGAAGACAAGGTAGATGTAGTTAAAATATTTCCGACCGTTCTGTTTGGGTCTAAAATTATAAAGCCCATAAGGGTTCCTATAGCTCAAGCTGAACTACTGTCTAATGGTGGAGTAAGCCATGATAATGTTAAAGATTGAATCGAACAGGCAGCTTTACGGTGGCTGCAGGAAGTGCAATTGTAGACGGTTCAAAAGAAGGCAATTTTGATTGCGTTAGAGAAAATACTGAAAAGTTTGTTGAGCTTATTGAAGAAGCCAAAAACGACTAAAATATAAACCCAATAACAAAAAGGTTGATAAATGAGCAAACAAGTGGTCAATTTTATTGAGATAATGATGAGACTCATGCCTCCTGAGAACCAGAGATTTGTACAGACGGATAAATTCAATGTTATATATGGTGGTGGGGAAGCAAATGTGGCAGTATCCTGTGCCAATTACGGCCTGGAGACATATTTTGCAACCAAACTTCCCGATAATCCTCTGGGGCAGGTGGCTTTAAACGAAGTTAGAAGATATGGTGTAAAGACAGATTTCATAGGGCGAGGTGGAGAACGTTTGGGCAAATACTTCTGTGAGAGCGGAGCCAGCCAGCGTTCTTCCAATGTAATATATGATAGAGCTCATTCCGCTATTGCTGAGGCCAGCTTTGATGATTTTGACTGGGATGAAATGTTTTCTGAAGCTGATTGGTATCATGTTACAGGAATTACTCCCGCTCTGAGTGAAAATATGTCGGAAATTACAATTGAACCTGTAAAAAAAGCACAGGAATATGGTGTTAAAGTGAGCTGTGATCTCAATTATAGAGCCAAACTCTGGAGTCAGGAAGAGGCTAAAAGAGTGATGTCGGAAGTCACGGAATACGTTGATGTCTGTATAGCAAATGAAGAAGATGCCGAAAAGACTTTCGGCATTGAAAGTGGCTCTGATATTGAATCAGGTGATATTAACATCGGAGGATATAAAGATGTAGCCCAGCAGCTGATAGATCAATTTGCTGTGGAAATGGTGGGAAGCCACCTGCGGGTAAGCCAAAATGCTTTAGTTAATGACTGGGTGGTTGTGCTTTATGATGGTGATCAATTTGTGCAATCCACCGAATATACCATCCATATTGTAGATCGGGTAGGAGGTGGGGATTCTTTTGCTGGTGGATTAATATATTCTCAGCTAAGAGGTAAAAATCTGCAGGAAAAGTTGAATTTGGAGCCGCAGCTTCGGCCTTAAAGCAGTCAATTCCTGGAGATTTCAACCATATGTCTAAAGAAGAAGAAGTAGAAGCGATAGCTGAAGACCCAGCTTCAGGAAGAGTAAAAAGATAAATCTATTTCCTTCTCTTCCTTGATACACCTAGAAGGGGAGGAAATACGGTTCTCTTAGAGGAGGGGAGAATGATGAAACTCAGCTTTAGATGGTTTGGAAAGGATGATAAAAATTCCCTGGATGAAATCAGACAGATTCCCGGTATGAAAGGAATTGTGACCTCTCTGTATAATATTCCTTCCGGTAAAACCTGGTCCCGGGAAAAAATATCCAGTTTGAAAAATGAAATTGAAAATCATGGCTTAAAGTTAACAGCAATTGAAAGTGTCCCAGTGCAGGAAGATATAAAACTGGGCAAGTCAACCAGAGATAAATATATTGAAAACTATAGAGAAACAATAAGAAACCTGGGGAGAGAAGGTATAGAAGTAGTCACATATAATTTTATGCCGGTTTTTGATTGGACAAGATCAAAGCTAGATCATGAATTACAGGATGGCTCAGAAGCTCTTATTTTTGAGAACGAAAAGGTTGAAAAGATGGACCCTGTGGAAGGAGACCTGGATTTACCGGGCTGGGATATTACTCACAGAAAAGAAGAGATAGAAGAATTAATGTCCGAATATAGATATATGAATGAAGAAAAACTGTGGGATAATCTGGAATATTTCCTGGAGAATGTAGTGCCTGTTGCTGAAGAAGCGGATGTTTATCTGGCTATTCATCCTGATGATCCCCCGTGGCCTATCTTTGGCCTGCCCCGGATTATAACTGACAGAGATAGTTTGGAGAGATTAATAAATCTGGTAGACAGCCCTAATAACGGTCTGGCAATATGTTCGGGTTCTCTGGGAGCGGATCCTGATAATGACCTTCCTGAGATTATTAAAGAATTTGGAGGGAAGGACAGGATACATTTTGCTCACGTAAGAAATATCAAAATTACAGATAAAAAATGTTTTGAAGAGAGAGCTCATCTTAGCAGTGAAGGAAGTCTGGATATTGTTGAAATTTTAAAGGCTTATCATGATGTTGGTTTTGATGGACCCATGAGGCCTGATCATGGCAGAATGATATGGGGAGAAACAGGTAAACCCGGGTACGGTTTATATGATAGAGCTCTGGGAGCTACTTATCTTAATGGCATATGGGAAACACTGGGAAAAGTTAAATAATTTTTAAGCTGGGAGGATAAAATATGGAACTTCCTTTTGAAATTGATTTATCATAAAAAAACTGTGTGGTTACAGGAGGTGCTGGAGTTCTCTGCAGCACCTTCTCGAAGGCTCTGGCTCAATGTGGGGCTAATGTAGTTATACTGGATGTGGCGGTAGATAAGGCAGAAGAAGTAGTCCAGGAAATAAGAGAAAATGGAGGAGAAGCTAAGGCTATTAAGACAGATATTATTGATGAAAGTTTAGTGGAAGCAAAGAAAGAGATTGACCGGGAGTATGGAGCACCGGATATCTTGATTAATGGTGCAGGTGGAAATCATCCAAAAGGAACCACAACAAATGAATTTTTTGAACGGGAAGATTTACAAAAAGAAGAGGTAAAAACATTTTTTGATCTCGAGAGAGAAGGCATAGAATTTGTATTTAACTTAAACTTTTTGGGAACTTTCCTGACGACCCAGGTTTTTGCAGAGGATATGACCCAAAAGGATGATGCAGTAATTATAAATATATCTTCTATGAACTCGATTAAGTATATATAATTGTGTAAAAAGAAAATAGTACGAGCCAAATGTTCAACCCTCGGTTATAATATAAGTGTCCAACCAATACTAAAATCGAGGAGATGAACATATGGCTAAATATCATATTACACTAAAATCAGAACTTTTGCACGAACTTTTTACCAAAGATTCAAGAGATCAAGCTTTCTCTAAACTTTTAGAGGAGATTTTAAACCAAGTTTTAAAGGTTCAATCGACAGAACAGCTCTGGGCTGAGCCTTATGAACGCTCTCAAAACCGCAGGGCTTACCGTAACGGTAAATTTAGCACCGCCATTTTTTAGCGCTACCAGCGCAGCAAACAGGCTCTTATCCTGGCCATGATTGAAGCAACGCTTAATATTTATCCTATGATACTATCAACTTAGAGTTTTAAACCAAGTAATTGTTTTTACAGGAATTTATTAATTTATATTGAAATATTAATAAAGTGGTTTATCGATTAGTTAATTGATGAGATGTTGCTAAAAAACATATAAATCAGGGTGACTCATAATGAATAATGATTTTAAAAAGGAAAAGAATATTGCATTGTATAAGCAGGTAAAAAAATTTATTCTGAAGGGAATTGAATCAGGGGAATATAAGCCAGGAGAAGTCATTCCGACAGAGAGAGAACTTTGTGAGATTCTTGATGTAAGCCGATATACTGTAAGAAGTGGTATACAGGACTTGGTTCAGGATGGAGTTTTATATCGTGTACAAGGAAGTGGGACTTATGTATATGAAGATAGAAAAAGAAAAAGAAGTAATATTAATTTTATAGGAGTGATATTAAATCATTTTAGCAATGAAGTAGAAGCAAGAATTTTTAAAGGGATTGATAAAGCTTTTGATGAATCTTCATATCAAATAAGTGTTAAAAGTTCAAATAATAATTATAAAAAAGAAGCTGAACTAATACAAATGTTTAAAAACGAAGGTGTAGATGGTTTGATTATTATGCCTTCAGAAGAACAAAAAGATAGCACTTCAATATTTGACCTTAAAAGAGAAAATTTCCCTTTTGTTTTAGTAGATAGAAAATTGGATGATTGTATTACCAATTGTGTGGTTTCAGATAATATTCATGGAGGATTTTTAGTTACTGAACATTTATTGAAGCTTGGACATAAAAAAATTGGTTTTGTCAGAAGGAAATATAGTGAAACTAGTTCAATAAGGGAAAGATTAATTGGATATAAAAAAGCTTTATTTGAATATGATATTGATTTTAAGAAAAATTATGTTTACACCATGGACCTGGATGATTCTCGTTCTGAAAACCATTATGAAGATTTTTATAACTTTATCAAGAAAAATGGTCTAAGTTCGATTGTTGTCGTTAATGATATAGGTGCTTTAGAAATTATAAAAATTACAAGACAGACAGATTTGAACATTGGAGTAAATTTATCATTAGTTAGTTTTGATGATTTAGCGATTGCTAGTCTATTAGAAAGACCTTTAACTACAGTTGCCCAGCAGTTTGAAAAGATGGGGTATAAGGCAGGAAAAATGTTACTAGGAATTTTAAGTAAAACCAATAATAAAAGTACTAATTCGTTAACTCAGGAAATATTGCCTGTATTTCTTAGAAAAAGAAATTCTTGTTCAAAATTTGAAGGATAGAAAATTATAATAAAATTAAAAATATTATCTATTATCTTAAAAGTTTTAAATTACAGATATGTACGTACCAAACTTAAGCACACATAATAAATATGATTAGTTTAAGAAGATTGATCCCCTTTATAATTTACACTATGAGTATCTAAATTTCATAAAATAAAAGATGTTTTCACTAGATATTTAAATTTTTTAAAAATAAGGGAGGAATTTTTTGAATTATATAGAATATAAAAAATAGAAGATTCGTGCGTACCAAAAATACAATATGGATACCAATTATATCAAGATTAATGAAAATAAACTTGACAATAATCATTCAACACATTTCAAAATCATCAAAATGCGCACGAATAATATTGAAAAAGGAGGTGGAATAATAGATATATTTTAAATTAATTTCAATTGGCTGAGTTATTTGTTTTTTGCTGTCTTTTAATTACAAGCTGAAATTATTCAAAAAACCACTTTTTTTGCAAAGGGGGATAATTTTTAATGAGTAAAAAAATTCTAATGTGGGCTGGAGTTTTATTTCTAGTTTTATCAGTCAGTATAAGTGTATCTGCAGAAGAAATCACATTGTCTGTTATTGAAAATGCAGTTAGAGATGGTAAAAATCATGATGTTGTTGAATTTTATGATGCTGTCCTACCTCGATTTGAAGAATATATGGCTGATCAGGGCAAAAATGTAAACGTCGAATTAATCGAAACTGGAGTGCCAGATGAAGATTATAAGACCCGTCTGATTTTGGATTTAAGAGCTGGTGAAGGTGCAGATATTATGGGTTTTGATCAATTCTGGGCTGCAGAATTTGTTGATGGTGGTCTTTTAGAACCCCTAAGTTATTTTTCTGATGATTGGGATGAATGGGAAGACTGGGATTATTTCTTTGAAGGTGTTCGAGATATGTTTGAGATAGATGGAGAGTTATATGGTATTATGAGTGGAACTGACTTAAGACCGGTTTTTTATAATATCGAATTATTCAGAGAAGCCGGAATAGAAAATCCCGAAGAGTGGCAGCCAGAAAGCTGGGAAGAATTGTTTGAAACAGCAAGGATTTTAAGGGATGAACTTGATGATGTAATTCCTTTACAGGTGAATGCAGGAGAACAGATGGGAGAAGCTACAACCATGCAGGGTTTTTATATGGTTTTGCTTGGAACAGGAGAAGAGCTTTATGACTTTGGTCGTGGTCAATGGTTAGGTGCTTCTCAAGGTTTATATGATACTCTTGAATTTTATGAAACTGTTTATGTTGAAGAAGAGTTAGGCGATGGCGGCCTACAGGTTCAGAGTGGTGCCAGAGATAGAACTTTTGAATTATTTCAAGATGAAAGAATAGCTATTTTGGTAGAGGGTATCTGGTTCTGGGAAAGTGTAATTGCTCCAGGAGAAGCCTGGGGAATAGACGATAGAGATGAAAGGATTGGCTGGGCTAAGATGCCTGCTCAGGAACCCGGTGCCGGAATAAGAGGACAAGATTTTGTGACTATCTCTGGTGGAGGCGGAAATGTTCCTAATCCCAATACCGAACATCCTGAACTAACATTAGAATTATTGTACTTCTTAAATAACTATGAATCTAAATTAGATTACTGGGATATTAGAGGAGCAAGGATACCCGCTAGAAGAGATGTAGCAGAACATCCGATAATCACAGAAAATGAATTTGCCAGTGCTTTAACAGAAAGTCTTGCTGATTTGACTACCAGAAGACCAGGATTTGAAGAATACCCCTCTGTCTCGCGAGAAGCACAGATAATTACAGGCGAAGTTGCTACAGGATCTTTAACTCCAAAAGAAGCTATGAGAGAATTTAAAGAGGCTGTTGAGGGCATTGTTGGTGTAGATAATGTTTATGACACCTACTTCAACAATTACTAATATTTTTTAGAGAAAAATTAAATTTGTACCAGGCAGCCCTCCTCCTATGAAATAATGGAGGGCTGCCTAAAAATTTGTGGGAGTGATTTTATTGGAAATCCTTTCTAAAAAGACAGCAGTATTATTCATATTGCCAGCTCTCTTATTGATGTTCTTATTTCTGATTTTTCCAGCTATCTGGACAATTTTTCTATCACTTTCTGATTATTCCTTATTAAGGCAAACATTATCTTTTGTAGGTTTAGACAACTTCAGGAATCTGTTTTCAGATGGAAGATTTTGGAATTCGATTCAACTAACTTTCATTTTTGTGATCGGCTCAGCTGTTATTGGACAAAATATTTTAGGACTCCTATTAGCATTATTGTTTTATAAAAAGGATAATATAATTAAATCAATAACTTCAAATTTGGTTATTGTAAGCTGGATTATTCCAAGTGTAGTTGTTGCTTATCTATGGAGAGCTTTTTTAAACCCTGATTATGGTAGTTTAAATCAAATATTGAATTTCGTTGGATTTTCTTTAAATGTTGACTGGATTAATACCTATCCTATGTTATCTATTATTGTTTTTAATACCTGGAGAGGAACAGCATTTGCCATGATGTTATATATGTCGGCATTAGAAACCATTCCTCCTTCATATTTAGAAACTGCAGATGTAATAGGAGCTTCTTTATGGAGAAAATTGTGTGACATTATTTTCCCTTCAATCAAAACATATATGGGAACTTGCTTGATCTTGATAACCCTCTGGACATTTAATGTTTTTACTCCTTACCTTTTAACTGCTGGTGGGCCGGGCAGGGCGACAGAAATATTACCAATTTATACTTATTTTGAAGCTTTTCGACATATGGAATTTGGTTTTGGTTCAGCAATTTCTTTAGTAATGCTTATGATAAATTTAGTTTTTGCTTTGTTTTATTTTAAGCTGATGAAAGGAGATAATAAGTAATGGCCAAAATAGAGTTTAAAGATATTTTATTTAGATTTATTTATTACGCTTTATTGGTAATAATATGTACATTTTTTGCTTTTCCGATATTATGGTTGATTTTTGCTCCCTTTAACCCAGGTCCAACATTAAGCATAGAAATACCTTTAAACCCAACTTTGGAAAACTTTGCTGAAGTATTATCTCATGGTTATGCAATGAATGCTTTGATAAACTCCTTAATACAAAGCCTGGGTTCTACTGCAATAGTAATATTTTTTTCTTCAATGGCTGCTTATGCTTTCTCAAGAGTTAACCTTCCAGGAAAGACTACCATTATATATATAATGGTTCTTTTTTCTTCAATTGTCGTAGGAATTGCTGCCATGGTTCCAATATTTTTTCTACTTTTAGAAATTGGTTTAATAGACACCCATATGGGAGTAATATTAGTTTTTACGGGAGGATTTTTGCCAACGGGCATTTTTCTTTTAAAGGATTTTATTGATGATATATCTCACACCTATGAAGAGTCGGCAATAATAGCTGGAGCATCTAAAATGCAAATATTTAAGGATATAATTTTCCCTCTATCTACCCCGGGAATGGTAGTGGTGGGAGTGTTTTGCTTTGCTCAGATTTGGTCAAATTTTTTAATTCCTTTTTTATTGTTGAGATCTCAGGAAATGATGCCTGCTGCGGTGGCGATTTATACCTTTACTGATGCAATTGGCATGCCAAATTTGAGACTAATTTCGGCATATTCTTTCATATATACCCTGCCAATTATATTAATATATTTGTATACCAGCAAAAAATATGGATTTCGTTTTTATGGGGGTTTAAAAGGTTGATTAAATTATTGGTTGATCCTAAGTATAGCAAACTATTTACAGGAGGAAGATAAAATGTCTGAAGGAACAGGTGTAGATTTAAAAAATGTAACAAAAAAATTTGGTGATGTAGTTGCAGTGAAAAACATTGATCTTCATGTAAATAAAGGAGAACTTTTTGCATTGCTAGGACCATCTGGTTGTGGCAAAACTACTACTTTGAGATTGGTGGCCGGTTTAGAAAAACCAACTGAAGGTGAAATTTTTATTGAAAACCAAGATGTTTCATCTTTTGCACCTAAAAAAAGAGATGTGGCAATGGTTTTTCAGGACTATGCTCTTTATCCTCATATGACAGTAGAAGAGAATATTGGCTATCCCCTTAAAGTAAGGAAGGTAAAAAAAGAGAAGAGAGCAAAAAGAGTGAAAGAAACTGCTGGCAGATTTCAAATAGATCATTTGTTGGAAAGGCTTCCCAGCCAGTTAAGTGGCGGACAACAACAAAGAGTCGCTGTTGCAAGAGCAATAGTTCATAAACCTAATGTATTCTTGTTTGATGAACCATTAAGCAACCTTGATGCTAGACTAAGAATTGAGGCAAGATCCTTTATTAAAAATATGCAGCATAATTTAGGAGTTACAACCTTTTATGTTACCCATGACCAGGCTGAAGCACTGGCTTTAGCTGATAGAATTGCTGTTTTAAAGGAAGGGGAAATAAGGCAGGTAGACAATCCCAGAAATGTATATGAGAAGCCAGCTGATTCCTTTGTTGCTAATTTTATTGGAGACCCTCCCATGAATCTGGTTGATTGTAATGTTCAGCTTGAAAATGGGGAGTTAAAATTAAATTTAGAAGATCAATTATTTACAATTCCAGAGAAGCATAACTATTTAAAAGAGTTACTAAATCCAGATCATAAATACCTACTAGGGATTCGTCCTGAGCACCTTGATATTAAAAAAGATGGTGCTCTTAAAGGAGAAATATATGCCATAGAAACTTTGGGATCCGAAACCTTGGTAACAGTTTCGATAAAAAACAAAAAAATTAGAATTTCAAAAAGCGAACCTTATTTGGATTATGACATAGGAGAAACAATATCTTTTGATTTTTATTATGATATGTTGCGTTTTTATGAAAAGGAATCTGGAAAACTGGTTGAAGGGAGAGACAATCAAAATTAAAGAACTAGTTAGAGATAAATGGGAAATAAATAAATCTTATAATAAAAGAGAAAGTAAGACATTATCAGAAATTAAATTTAGGGTAGCGGATAGAGTTGAGAAGGCAATAATTGAATTTATGTTTTTTCCTGAAAAAGAGGATTGGAGAAAAAGCAAAGATATTATTAGTGATGAAATCAGTGATAATGAACAATTAAGTGATTTTTTGTCAGAGCAAGAAAATGAAGAAAATTTTATTGACAAAGTTTTACCATTTCGAAATCATATCAACTTTATTATTTATGATTCCCGGGGTAATTTTCGAGGTAGATGGGATCATCCTTCGCATTTCGGGCAAGAAATTATTATATCCAGAGCCTCTGGCGAAACTTCAAATGGTTTTATTTCAGGCCCCTTACCCAGAGGAGAATGGAAACTAATTATAGAAAAACATAGCATTATTACCGATAAAATTGATATCAACCTTAAAATAAAAACATTGGGGGAGTTCTCTTTGCACCAAAGTTATTCTGGTGAGCTTCATGCTCACTCCATCCATAGTGATGGTAATTCCAGCTTGGAAGAGCTTCAAAGATTTGCAGCTGAAAAATCCCTGGATTATATTGCTATTACAGATCATAATAATATTAGTGGTTGGCATGGGAAAAATTTACATCATCCTGTAACAATAATACCAGGTCTAGAATTCTCAACATTTGATGGGCATGCATTATCATTAAATATTGATTCATTCATAAACTGGCATGACCTATACACAAATAAAAAATCTTTAAATGAGATAATTGAAATGGTTCATTATCAGGGAGGGCTTTTTGGGATTTCTCATCCTCTCGAGCTTGGAGATCCATTGTGTGTTGGCTGTAGATGGAATTTTACTGAATTTTCCTGGGAGAATGTTGATTTTCTCGAGGTCTGGGTTCGTAATTGGTCAAAAAATGAATACAAAAATGATGGGTCATATAATTTATGGAAGGAAAAGTTATCTGAAGGATATCAAATTACAGCAATTGCCAGCAATGATTTACATGATAAAAAAGAGCTTAATAAAAGAAGACGGCCTCTAACTTTTGTTCAAGCCAGAAGCAATTGTAAAGAAGAATTAATTAATTCTATCTGGGAAGGCAGGGTATACCTAAGTTCTGGTCCTATAATTGATTTATCTCTTTCTCCAAAAGGAAGCAGAGAAAAAAAATATTATATTGGGGATTTGGTAAGTTGCAGTGATAATAGCTGGATTATTAACGTAAATATTGAAGAAATATTTCAAGCAGGGATATTGAAAATCATTGGCGATAATGGTGAGCTAAAAAAAGTGAACTTTGATCATCAGGAAGAAATTTCTATTCCTTTATTAACTGATAGAGAGAGTTATATATATATTGAAATTACAAATGAAGAGGGAGAAATTCTGTTAATATCTAATCCTATTTATTTTACTAATAAATAATATAGACAATTAAAATACTGTAAGGTGGGTACCCATGAAAGTGAAAGCTTCGAAAAATGATAAGAAAATCATACAGGATCTAATGTATAAAAAAGCATTAATAGCTAATTCGGATAATAATAACAAAAAGCCATTATGGGTTAAGCTTAACATGTTGAATATGGAAAGGCCACCAGTCTGGATTAATGAAATCCCCTGGAATGAAATGAATCAAAGTGGAGAACTAGAAATAAAAACAGAAAATCCCGTCTATCAAATAATCGAAGAAAATCTAAGGAAAACAATTTATAAGTGGGAAAATATGCCGGCTGATATGGTAGTAGAAGATAGTTTGTTTGTTCCACCTCGGATTGGAGATCTGGATTTTGGTTTACAACAGAATTATGATCATAAAGTTAAAGATCCATCAAGCGATGTAGTTTCCAAGAAATTTAAATCTCAGATTAAAAATGTAACTGATTTAGAAAAGATTAAGTCTCCTGATCTTAATTATAATGAAACAAGATTTCTTGAATTATATCAAGATATAAAGGAATTAGGTCGAGATATAATTAAAGTAAAAAAGGGTGGAATTTCATTTCTATGGTTTGCACCAATGGATGAACTGGCCAGGCTTTGGGGTGTTGAGAAATTGTATTTGGATTTATATGAGAGGCCAAAACTTGTTCATCAGGGCATGAAAAAGATGACGGAGGCTTATATAGAATTATTAAATGATCTTATTGATATTAAATTATTACGTACAAATAATTATAACATTAGGGTTGGTTCAGGAGGTTATGGTTATACTGAAGATCTGCCAGTTTTAGAGGCTGATATTCCCGTTAAACCAAAACAAATCTGGGGTTCAGCTGCTGCCCAGATATTTACCAGTGTATCTCCTAGTATGCATGAAGAATTTGCTCTAAAATATGAAAACAAATGGTTGAATAAATTTGGCAATGTCTATTATGGTTGCTGTGAAAAATTACATAACAAAATTAATATTCTCCGTAAAATACCAAATTTAAGGAAAATTTCTATCAGTCCCTGGGCTAATGTCGAAGAAGCTGCTGATAAAATAGGCAGTGATTATGTTATTTCTTACAAGCCAAGTCCGGCAATTTTTGCAAGAGAAAACTTTGACCTAAAAAAAGCAAGAATGAAATTAAGAAATGACTTAATGAAGATGAAAGGGTGTAATGTGGAAATAATATTAAAAGATATTTCCACAATTCAATATGAGCCTCAAAGGCTCTGGGAATGGTCAAAAATGGCTATCAATGAATCTAAATATTTTGCATCAACATAATATTATAGAAGAAGAAAAATAACAAGCAAATTTTCTGAAAGGAGACTATTGATGATTTCAGATATAGAAATAGAAAAAATAGAAAAAAGAATAAACTGGCTAAAAGAATTATTATATGAGCCATTTCAAGAAATAAAATTAAAAATTTCTCTCCAGAAAGATTACTGTAGTATAAATGAAGCAAAAAAATTAGATTATTCAACAATTGATTCAGGTTCAAAGTGGGGAAAAGAATGGGAAGCTGCCTGGTTTAAGGGTAAATATAATATTCCTAAAAAAGATATAGATAAAAAAATTGTCTTAAAAGCAGATACCGGTGGTGAATCTCTGGTTTATATTGATGACAAACCTGCTGCAGCCTTAGACCGCCAGCATGGTGAAATACTTTTGAAGGGGCCAGAACTTGAACCTGGTGAACATCAAATAATGGTTCAATCCTATGCCGGCCACAGAGTTCCAGATATTACCCCGCAACCCAATGATATTAAAGATAACAAATTAACTGAAGCAGAATTTTTGTACAGTTTACCTCCAATTTACAAATACTGCAAGCTTGCTTTTAGAAATGAGGCGGCCTGGAATTTATATTTTGATTCTGCTACTCTGCTGGGAATTGCAAGAGAACTTCCTGATAATAATCTGCGAAAAAATAAGATTCTAAAAAGCCTATCTATGGCAGTTGATAGTGTAACTTGGGAAACCACAGAAAAAAATAAAAGAAACGATGATTTTAAGAAAGCTCTCGAAATATTAGACCCGGAAATGAAAAAACATAATAGCACAACGACTCCACACTTAAATTTAATTGGTCATGCTCATATTGATATTGCCTGGTTATGGCCTTTAAGTGAGACACGGCGTAAATGTGGACGAACATTTGCTACTCAGTTAAGGTTAATGGATGAGTATCCGGATTACCTATTTCTTCAAAGTCAGGCAAAAGCATATCACTTCATTGAGAAATATTATCCAGACATTTTTTCTCAAATAAGAGAAGCGGTTACTGAGGGACGCTGGGAAGTTGAAGGAGCAATGTGGGTAGAACCCGATACTAATCTAACTTCGGCAGAATCATTAATTCGCCAGGTTCTTTATGGTAAACAGTATTTCTCAAGCAAATTTGGAGTTGACTCCAAGGTTTTATGGTTGCCTGATGTTTTTGGTTATAGTGGAAACTTACCACAAATTCTAAAGGGATGTGAAGTGGACTATTTCATTACTTCAAAAATTGGATGGAATGATACCAATCGTTTTCCCTATGATCTTTTTCGCTGGCAGGGTATTGATGGCTCAGAAGTGTTGACCCATTTTATAAAGCGTACTTATAATGGCGACACAAGACCAGAAAGTTTGCAAAAGACTTGGCAGGAATTTAGTCAGCCAGAGCATTCAGACTGCATGATACACTCTGTAGGACATGGGGATGGTGGTGGAGGGATCACCATGGAACAACTGGAATTTGCCAAACGTCAAAATGATCTGGAAGGAGTGCCCAGGGCAAAGTTTGGTTCGGTTAAAAAGTTAATGGAAAAGTTGGCTGAAAACAAGCATGATTATCCAACCTGGCGGGGAGAATTATATCTTGAATTTCACCGTGGTACTTTTACTGCTCAAGCTTGGACAAAGCGAAATAACCGCAAAATAGAACTGTTGTTAAGAGATGCTGAATTTTTTGCAACTGTTGCATATTTATACAGTAAAGAATATCCTGCTAAGAAACTAAAAGACTGCTGGCAGAAAGTGCTTACAAATCAGTTTCATGATGTTTTACCAGGAACTTCTATTGCTGAAGTTTACCATGATTGTGATCGTATTTATGGTGAAGTAGCTAAGGATTTACAATCAATAATTAATAATTCACTGAAAGAGATAAACAATCAGCATAAAGAAAAAAACACTTTTTATGATGAAAAGAGAAAAAAAGATTTTCAGAGTATAACAGTTTGGAATACCCTAGCCATTAAGCGTGATGATCTATTAACTATTCCAGTTGCAAATAACAAAAAAGCTTATATGAAGGATGATATATTTAATGAAGATCTGTCAAAAAAGATTGGAAAATATCAGATTAATCAGCCCGTTCTAGATATAGATAGAGATTCAGAAATTAGGGTGCTGGATAAAGAAGGAGAAGAATACGAATCTCAGATAATTGATGATAGTTTGGTAATATCAGCAGGTGAAATTCCTGCTCAAAGCTGCAAAAAATTATATATAGAAAATGAGAATTCAACAAAAAAATACCTTCAGGTTCATGGCACCAATAATGATACCTGTATGGCTGAATTTATTTCTCAAAATTCCAGTCAAATTTACAGGTTAGAAAATAAATTTGTGAAAGCCGAAATAGATTCTCAGGGCAGATTAACTTCTTTTTATAATAAAGAACAAAAAAGGGAATTAATTCCTGCAACAGTGGAAGCAAATCAGTTAATAATGGCTGAAGATTTACCTAGAAATTGGGATGCTTGGGATATTGAGCGATATTATCGCAAGATTGAAAAAGAAGTTAAATCAGAAACCAGCTTAAAAATAATTAGTTCAGGACCACTGGAATCTAGAATACGTGTATCACGTAAACTGGGAGAAAGATCTCTGTTGGAGCAGGATATTATTTTGCAATATAACAGTTGCCGGCTTGATTTTGAAACTAAAATTAATTGGCTGGAAAAACATTGTTTATTAAAAGTGGCATTTCCTTTTGATATTCATACAAACAAAGCATTATATGAGATTCAGGGTGGTTATATAGAGAGAGCTAATCATGATAATACATCATGGGATCGGGCTAAATTTGAAGTTTCAGCCAGACGCTGGGCTGCTATTAAAGAACCCGATTTTGGTGCTGCTTTACTTAATGACTGCAAATATGGTTATGAGGCTCTAGATAATGAATTACGATTAACTTTGCTGACTTCACCTACAGGACCAGACCTAGAAGCAGACCAGGGTCAACATATATTCACTTATTCTTTGCTTGCTTTTGGAGGAATTCTTAAAGATAGTGAAATATTATCTGAGGCTCAAAAAATAAATTCTCCTTACTTTATAACAAAAAAAGATGTTCAAAGCTTTCAACCTTTTTTAGAAGTTGGAAACGATGGTATTGAGCTTTTAGCCCTTAAGAAAGCTGAATCTAGAGATAGTATTATAATTAGATTATGTGAAAAATGGGGAAGAAAGTCTGAATCAATTATAAAATTTACTTTTATTCCAGAAGAAATATATGAAGTTAACATGTTAGAAAATAAGCAGGAGTTTTTATGCCAGGAAGAAAGGGAGATTAATCTGAAATTTTCTCCTTTTGAAATTAAAACTTTAGAGATAAAACTATAAATAATTAATTTAGAATTATTCATAAAATAAACTTTAGTTTAGACTTATAAAGGTATTTTCAAAAACAATATATAAAAAAGATAAGTTAACTGTTCTTTTTGTTAAATTAAAGAATTTACTGGATTTAAAATATCAAAAACTAAAACAAGAGATGCACAACATTAGTGTAATAATTTTTTTTATAAAGCAAATTACAACAGTTTCTTCGCTGTTTTTTGTGGGTTTCTTCATAGATAAGTTAGCTGTATTTTTTGCGATAACTATTGCTTATCAAAGAAGTCTGGTTCATGTTTTGTTGGCTTTAATGGTAGAAATTGCTTTTAGGAGGATAACTATAATTGGAAAATATGACTTCTAGAGAAAGATTGAAAAAAAGCTTAAATCATGAAGAACCTGATAAGATTACCATTGATTTTGGAGGAATGCGTTCTTCAGGTATTAGTGCTATAGCTTATAATAAGCTTAAAAATTACTTAAATATAACAAAAGGCAAAACAAAAGTATATGATGTATTTCAGCAGTTGGCTGAACCGGAAGAGGAAATACTGAATAGATTAGATGCGGATGTTGTTCAACTGCAAAGATTAAAACCTTCATTTGGAATTGAAATTGATGAATGGAGGAAGTCTGAACTACCTGATGGCTCAGAATGTATTGTTCCAAAAGGATTTAAACCTACAAAAAATGATAATGGTGATTTTGAAATATATCAAGGAGATTTATTAGCAGCTAAAAGGCCAAAAAGTGGGTTGTATTTTCATCATGTTTATCATCCTTATGCTGATGTAAATACAAAAGATGAAATTGATAAAATAGATTTGCCTGAAATAACTGATAAAGAAATTGAGTTTTTAAGATCAAATGCAAAAAAACTTCACAACAACACAGATTATGGCATATTGGGCGCCTATGATTCAATTGTTTTTGAGTCGGGACAAATTGACTGGGGATATGAAAGATACTATATTGAGCTTGGCACAAAAAGCGAGTTAATTAAGTATTATCATAATAAGAGAACTGAAAATCATTTGAAAAATTTAAGAAGATATTTAGATACTGTCGGTGAATATATTGATGTAATTAACTTCAGTGATGACCTTGGAACTCAAAAAAATCCCCAAATTTCAAGAGAAATGTACCAAGAAATGATAAAACCTTATCATAAACAAGTATTTCAATATGTCCGCAAAAATTACCCTAGCGTTAAAGTGTTTTTTCATTCTTGTGGGGCTATTTACGATTTAATTCCTGATCTTATTGAAGCTGGTGTTCAGATATTAAACCCAGTTCAACTATCAGCAGATAAAATGGATCCTAGAAAATTAAAAAATGAGTTTGGCAATGATTTAGTGTTTTGGGGAGGTGGTGTAGATACTCAATCAACACTTACTTTTGGTGATATTGAAGAGATAAAAGATGAAGTGAAAAGAAATATAGAAATATTTGCTCCGGGTGGAGGTTTTGTGTTTACCCAGGTTCATAATATTCAAGCTAATATTTCTCCTGAAAGAGTTATGACAATATATATTTCAGCAAATAAACTAAGAAAGAAATATTAAAACAACTTAATGGATTTTGGAGTTTATTAATGGCTGTATATTTATTGTGATTTGTTAAATATATAATGATGAGAATTTTTTGGCTGATGGGTTTTATGTGTTTTACAGATAGCTATATAATAAAATGACTTTAGTTTAAAAGTAATGACATTTGCTTTTTAGAGGTCACTGGTATGGTTTTAGGAATTCTGAAGGTTATTGTAGTGCCTTTGCTAATATTTTTGGTAATTTTTCAACAGCTCATAGAAAATATAGAAAAAAGGCAAGCAAATGATAGGAGATATGATTATTCAAAGTTATGTTGTAGAGAATAAAAGGTAATTGTCAATATATACACGGGAAATGGGATGATAATATGGAAAATACAGTTAAAATTGCTGTTTTGGGGGCTGGTGACCGTGGAGAGGGTGCTTATGGAGAATATGTTTTACAAAATAGAGATAAAGTTGAAATAATAGCTGTAGCTGATCCGGTTAAGCGAAAGAGAATTAGATTCGCTAATAAACATAATATTGATCCAGATAAAATTTTCAAGGATTGGAAGGATTTTTTCAGGGAAAATATAGATGTAGATGGTGTTATCATTTCAACAATGGATGATTTACATTATGAACCAGCAATTTCAGCAATAGATAAAGAATATAATATTTTGCTAGAAAAACCTATATCGAACGATTTAGAAGAGATATTAATTTTATATAGAAAATCTAAAAATCTTGATACTTCAATTATTGTAGCGCATGTCTTAAGATACACAGGCTTTTTTCAAAGAATTAAAGAAATAATTAACAGTAACATATTAGGAGATTTATCTTATATAAATTATGTTGAAGAAATAGGTTATTACCACTTCGCACATAGTTATGTAAGAGGTAACTGGCGAAATGATAATTTAACTGCCCCAGTAATATTAGCTAAATCCTGCCATGATCTTGATATAATTCTTTGGTTGACTGGAAAAGAAGTAAAGCATTTAAGTTCGACAGGTACTATTAGTTATTTTCATCAGGGCAATAAACCTAAAGAAAGTGCAGATAGGTGCTTAAAATGTAAAATTGAGAGTGATTGTATTTATTCGGCAAAAAAAATATATTTTCCTCAAAAAAGTTGGCCAACTTCTGTAATTACCGAAGATGATTCCTGGGAAGGAACATACAAAGCTCTTAAAGAAGGACCCTATGGTCGCTGTGTATATTCTTGTGATAATAATGTTCCTGATACCCAAACAGTTGAGTTAGAATTGGAAGATTCTATAAATGTTCAATTTACTTTAACTGCTTTTTCAAATAATATAACAAGAAGAATTAAGATTTATGGAAGTCAAGGTGAATTGGAAGCTGATCTTAGAAAAGGACTTATTAAAATAAAAGATTTTAAAGGATTTAATAAAATAGAAAAAATTTCTTCAGGTTCAGGAGGTCATGAGGGAGGAGACCACGGACTAATGAACCATTTTGTGTATCTATGTCAGAAAAATAGAATTCAGAACAGTTTTAGTTCAACTTTATCTGATTCAATAGAATCCCATCTTCTTGCCTTTGCTGCAGAAGAAGCAAGAAAAAATAAGAAAAAGATTAATTTTGCAAAATGGAAAAGTAAGAATTTTTAATACTATTGAGGCAATTTAAAATAAAAACGACAATTATATATTATATAAATCTACTTGAAAATTTATGACGACTGTGATATACTCTTCGTAAACGTTTACGAAAGAGGTCTTTTTTATGTCATTAACTCTTAAAGATATTGCAAAAGAAGTCGGTGTATCTTATGCTACTGTTTCTAGAGCTTTAAGTGGTCATCCAGAGGTTAATAAAAATACCAGAAAGAAAATAATTGAAATGGCTGAAGAAATGGGATATCAACCCAACGCAATTGCTCAGGGATTGGTGAAAAACGAAACAAAAACAATAGGTTTATTAATTCCAGATATCACCAATCCATTTTTCCCGGCTATAGCTCGAGGCATTGAGGAGGCTGCAGTTGAAAAAGGTTATTCGACATTTTTGTGTAATACCAATTGGAATAAAAATATAGAGAAAAAATATTTGAATGTTTTAATACAAAAGCAGGTTGATGGACTTATTTTAACCCCCAGTTCAGAATCAACAGATCACTTAAAATTTATTAAAAAATTAACTCCCCCTAAAGTATTTGTCAATAAAATCATTGATAATAGTAGCGATACTTTTATAATTATTGATAATAAAAAAGGAGCCTATCAGGCTGTTGAACATTTAATAAAAAAAGGTCATGAAAATATTGCTTTTATTGGGGGAGAAAAATCTTCAACAGCAAATAAAGAACGACTGACAGGGTATAAGAATGCTATGCAGGACAATGGGCTTAAGATTAATAATGATTATGTAAAGATGAAAGGTTTCAACAGGACAAGTGGTTATTTTATTATGAAAGAAATGTTGATGAGTGAGGGCTGTCAGATAACAGCAGTATTTTCTGCAAATGATCTGCTTGCCTTAGGGGCTATTCAAGCAATTAAGGAAGCAAACTTTAATATACCTGAAGATATTGCTATTGTTGGCTTTGATGATATTGAATTTGCTTCTCTGCCTGAAATTCAACTTACCACAGTTTCTCAGCCAAAATATCAAATGGGGCAAATTGCTTTTGATGCTTTATATGAAAAGCTTACGGGACAAAAAACAAAGGAGAGAAAGATAATACTGGAGCCTTCCCTCATAATTAGAGGAACTTCTTAATATTATATAATTTATTTGCTTGGTTTATTTAATTTAAAATACTTTAATTAAGGAGGCTTTTTATGGAAAATGAAATCATTAACTTAGCTGTTATTGGACTGGGAAGGATAGGCAAAATACACGCAAATAATATTAATAACAATATCTCAGGAGCAAATCTATTTGCCATTGCGGATATCTATGATGATGCTCTCAAAGAAGTTGAAATAAACAATATTGACTTGGTGACCACAGACTATCATGAAGTTTTAAAATCTCCGAATGTTGATGGGGTATTGATTTGTACTTCAACCGAAACTCATGCTGATATAATTATTGAAGCTTCAGAAAAGGGAAAGCATATTTTTTGTGAAAAACCAATAGCTTTACAAATGGAAAAAATAGAAAGGGCCCTTAATGCTGTTGAAAAAAGCAAGGTGATTTTTGAAATTGGTTTTAATAGAAGATACGACCCTAATTTTAATAAGGCTCAAAAATTAATTGAGAAAGGAGAGATAGGCAAACCAGTTCAGATTGTGATTATCAGTAGAGATCCTGCTCCTCCAGATGAGCAATATATAGAAGGTAGTGGAGGAATGTATTTAGATATGACCATTCATGATTTTGATATGGCCAGGTTTTTACTGGGAGAAGAAATTGTGGAGATAATGGCCACTGGAAATTGCTTAATTGACAATAATTTTGCTAAACATGGAGATATTGATGTTAGCACGGTTTCTTTTACTTCTGAATCAGGCTGTGTAGGTACTATAATAAATAGCAGAAAATCTTCATATGGTTATGATAATAGAGCTGAAGTATTGGGATCTGAAGGTAGTATAGAAGTTGAAAACAAAAAAGATTCAGAAGTAAAAATTAAGAAAGAAAATGGAATCATAAATGACAAGCTGATGCATTTTTTCACAGAAAGATATGCTCAGGCTTATATTGAAGAGATAAAAGATTTTACCAGATGTATTAAAGAAAATAAAACTCCATTAGCATCCGGATATGATGGTAAAGTGGCTGTTAAACTGGGACAGGCAGCAAAAAAATCACTGGAGAGTCAAAGAAAAGTTAAAGTTTAATTTTTTCAGCAACTGTAAACGTTTAAGATTTTAATCTTTATTTTTAATTCTTGAAATAAATTTTAGCAAAATACTTGTTTAAAAAATCTTAATAAGGAGGAAACTAATTATGACAAAAAAAATGAAGGGAGTCACATTGCTGGCAGATTGGGATCCTAGAGATGATTACAAACCACATCCCAAGGATGTTGAAGGAGAAAAGACTTATCTAGGGAGTAAAGTCTGGAGAAATCCTGAGATGAAAATTATGGAGCATGATATTCCAGAACCAGGACCGGAAGAGGTTTTGATTGAAGTTAAGGCTTGCGGTATCTGTGGAAGTGATGTTCATATGGCTGAGCCAGATGAAGAAGGCTATATGTTATACCCTGGATTGACCGGTTTTCCCTCTATTCTTGGTCATGAATTTTCAGGGATTGTAGTGGACTCAGGTGAAGAAGCTCTGAATAAAAGAACAAACAAACCCTTTGAAGCGGGTGAAGCTGTGACCTCGGAAGAAATGCTGTGGTGTGGACAGTGTAAGCCCTGTGCAGATGGCTATCCCAATCACTGTGAAAACTTAGATGAAATAGGAATAAATGTTGATGGAGCCATGGCCAAATACATTAAAGTCCCCTCAAATACAGTCTGGAGTATTGAATCTCTTCGTAAAGTATATGAAGATGAAAAAGAACTTTTCAAAGCAGGAAGTCTCGTAGAGCCAACATCAGTTGCTTATAATGCGGTAATTGAAAGAGGTGGTGGAATAAGACCTGGCGATAATGCAGTTATTTGTGGTGGTGGACCGATCGGGCAGGCTGCAATTGCTCTGATGAAAAGAATGGGTGCAGCTAATGTGATTCTTTCCGAGCCTGTCGAAGACAGGTGTGCTATGGGCACCGATTTTGGTGCTGATTATATTATAGACCCTCTCGAAGAGGATTTTGCTGAAAGAGTTCTTGAATTGACGAACGGTCAGGGGGCAGATATCTTTCTTGAAGCTACCGGTCTTCCCAATCATGTACTGCCTGGAATTGAAGAAGTTATCTGGGAGGGAAGTACTTTAAATAGCACTGTGGTCATAGTTGCAAGAGCCGATGCTAAACTTAAAGTAACTGGAGAGGTTTATCAGGTAAGAAGAGCAAATATCGTTGGCGCTCAGGGTCATTCAGGGCACGGTACTTTCCACAGAGTAATCCAGTGCATGTCAGATGGTATGGATATGACTCCGATTATAACCAAGGAGATATCTATGGAAGAAGCTCCGGAGCATATTAAACAGCTGAGAACCGATAGGTCAAATTGTAAAATATCAGTAATTATGGACTAGGGAAAATTCTTGTTAGATTTTCCTCCCATCCTTCAGTTCCCTGTTTTTTTTGGAATTAAAAGAAGGATGGGGGGATGCCTGAGGAAATAGCTTGAAAAAACTAAGGAGGTTTATGCTTATGTCAAAAGATAAAATATGGCTTACCACTGAAAATCCAGCAATTGTTTTCGAGGATAATGAAGTAGGTCGCCTCAAAAAAGAACTCTGGGAAGCCGAGATGGAAAAGATAGAGGGTATTCTAAAGGAGTATGAAATTCCTTCTAAGCCTGAATTAGGAAAACCTGGAACCTATATTCAAAACACAGTCAGACAGAAAGTAATTGAAAATAGAAGGAAAAATGATATAATCTTTGTACCAATTGGATGTACAGAAAACCATGGGAATCATAATATAACAGGACTCGATACCTTTATGGTGACTCAGATCCTTGAGGGGTTAAGGCGTTATACTGCTCAAAAAGGTGCCCCTGTTAATCTGGCTTTCCCGCCTTTAAATTATGGTGGCCATCCCTACCACCATATTGGTATGCCAGGAACTGTATTAATGCCTGAAGAGGTTGTTGAGGAAACATTAATTAATGTTATGCTGGGATTATGGAATGACGGATTTAGAAAAATAATTTTTATTAATAATCATGGACATCTTTGGATGTTAGAAACAGCACTCCATAAATTCATGAAAAGGTATCAACTGCCTGGTGTTTTTCAGGTGTTGGATTGGCATCGAGCAGTCAGGGAATTTTTCTTTCCCAATGAAAAAGAAGATAGTTTAGAAACTAATTTTGTTCATGCTGCTGAAGCTGAAACTTCTGTTGCCCAATTGCTATTTCCTGAAAAAATGATTGATATGAAATATGTTCAGGATTCAGAAGGCAAATCATTCTTGCCAGAAGGTCATTTTGACAAATCTGTGGATCCCTTTAGAAGACCTCATCGTTGGTCTGAAGGAGAAGGTCAGATGGCAATAGAAAGATCAGCTACACCAGAAGGTGTTGTTGGTAAACCTAGTCTGGCCAGACCTGAAAAAGCTAAAAGGCCCATAGCTGCTATATTGAAGTATTTAACGTTAAAACATGACCAGATACTGGAAAATTTTCCAGCAGGAGAGGTTCCTCCTGTAGAGGAAATGACTTTAAGAACTGAAGAACAAATGAAGCCATTTTTGAAAGAGCCTGGCAGTGAAGGATGGAAATCAGTTTATGAATTACCAGCTATTGGTCAGCTCAGCTAAATTAATAATAAAATCAGTGGGGTAGAATTTGGTTTTCCCCACTGTTTTTATTTAATAGGAGGTTTTATAATGCAAAAAAGCATTGTTGTTTCGACACCAGAAGCTGAATTTTCTGCACTTGCATTTAAAGAAGATTTTAAAGAGAGCATTAAAAAAGTAGCCAAATTTGGTTTTGATGCTGTAGAGCTGGCAGTTAGAAATCCAGAAAATATTGATATTGTAAAAACAAAGGAAGTTTTAGAAGAATATAATTTGTCTGTTCCTGCAATTGGAACTGGACAGGCTTATGGAGAGGAAGGTTTAAGCTTTACAAATCCTGATAAAGAGATTAGAGAACAGGCGGTAGAACGAATAAAAGCACAAATGGATTTTTCTGAACAAATAGGTGATCCTCAGATAATTATTGGTTTAATCCGGGGCATAATGGATGAAGATCAAAAAATAGCAGAAGCAGAGAAGTATTTTCTTGAATGTTTAAGAAAGTGCGCTGATTATAAAAGAAATATTATTTTAACATTGGAGCCTATTAATCGCTATGAGACAAATCTTTATAATACTATTGAATCGATGAAAGGTTTTATAAGTAAAGTAGATAGAGATAATGTTAAATTATTGGTCGATACATTTCATATGAATATTGAAGAGCCAGATATATATGATAGCATTAAAAATTCTGCTCAATATATTTCACATGTTCATGTGGCTGATAGCAATAGATGGGCTCCGGGTTGTGGACATTTAGATTTTGAAAAAATTATTGAGACGCTTAAAGATATCGATTATGATGGAGCGCTATCTGCTGAAATATTACCTAAGCCGGATCCTGATAAGAGTGCTGAACTTACTATGAAGTGTTTTGAAGGGCTTGGTATATAAAAATCACACTTAAATTAAACTCTAGGTTCCAGACTTGTGATAAAGTTTGGAGCCTTTTTTGTTAAACATTTTGTAGCAACTTATAATACAGATATTTTTTCGCCCCCAATTCGTTGTAGATTAGAAGTATTTTAAAGCTTTAAATAATTATATAAAACACAATCATGATTATTGCAGGAGTATAATTTTCTTTCTTGAAATAAATAAGTAACCAAAAATAAAATATAATTTTGTAATATAAAATATAAAACATTTAATTCAGCCATTTAAGTTTTATTTGAAATAAAATTTTCGAGGCAACTTATATTATATGAGCCTTCTCGGCTAAAGGAAAAATAAGTCAGCAAAAGCAAGGATTTTTACAGCAATAGTTTACAGGCTGGCAAAAAATAAAGTTCTCACTGAAAAACTTTTAATCAAACTGATTTTGCCAGATTACAGGCCTAAAAAAGGACAGAGAAACCCCTGGGAGCCGTAAATAATTTTTGAAATTATTTATTTCCAGTGTGAAATTGGGTTACAGTATAACTGCCGGAACTATTAGCTTAAGCAGCAGCGTGCTCATTAAACCAGGATAAGACCCAGCTTTCAGCATCCATCTCTGCCTCTTTAACCCAGGCATCAGCATGAAGAGCTCCATCACGCATGATGGTTC
>LKMJ01000543.1_pt1 | contig 29258 bp, 37 predicted proteins | sample 643391 | NCBI WGS metagenome assembly LKMJ01 (sample SAMN04112250, study PRJNA286221) | soda lake metagenome | biome: soda lake; feature: Kulunda Steppe; material: water; isolation source: sample PL-Br10 brine of Picturesque Lake | place: Russia: Kulunda steppe | collected 2010-07 | reverse complement strand
TGGGTCATGCATGGCGGCCGTTGATGAAGACGTGGGTCATGCATGGCGGCCGTTGATGAAGACGTGGGTCATGCATGGCGGCCGTTGATGAAGGCGTGGGTCATGCATGGCGGCCGTTGATGAGGGTGTGGGTCATGCATGGCGGTCGTTGATGAGGGCGTGGGTCATGCATGGCGGTCGTTGATGAGGGCGTGGGTCAGGCATGGCTGCAGCCATGCACCAGGGGCATGACCCACAGTTACATCACCCCATGCTTGTGGCACACAGCGCCCGTTTCTTATTCTGTGATTCTACCTTCACACCTCCCTCACTGCTTGTGTCCTGTGGCTGTGCTCTTGTTTATGACAAGGACACCAGCCATCAGGAGACGATCTGGTTTGGAGATTTGGCTGTGAAAAACAGGGTTCACGCTGTTGAAGATTAGGCTCAGTCTTCATGACTGGCTTGTTTCAAGCTCGAGTGTTTGGGTAGTGGATGCTGAATTTGAAAGTAGCCTGTCACAGACCCTACCCTGGGATCAATCTAAGAGCGTACTCACTCTGGGCCCAAGGTTACCCCCTCTGAAATATGCGTTCCTGCCCTCCTTTGTCCCACAGTCCACGGTACTGGCGCATGGTGGGGGAGGCTGTGTCCACCCTAGGAGCAGGCCTGGAAATAGCCACTGTGGCTTTCCCCCAGGTGAGTCCACATGGGATGCTTGTGTGTGTGTGTGAGTATGCAGGTGCAGTGGATATAGATTAAAAGGACATTGCAAGCTTTATTACTGTACTGCCAGAGTGCAGCGAAGCTGGTCGCTGCCAATGTGGCTGCCAGGTTGTTGCTAACAAAGCAGGTCATGGCTTGTTAGGCTGCCAGGTAGTCAGGCCTAGCAAAGCAGATAACGCCCTGGACGGCAGGCGGACGTGAGCTGTCTCAAAAATCCCATCCTGGACCAAGGCGCATGTAGTGCGCGCTATCGCGAAGACTAGGGGACCACACAAAATGCTCTGGATGCTCTGCCTCGGGGATGCGCAATGGCAATGATGTGCCAAGTTGTGTTGCATCCTGGGCAACAACTTTGTCCTTGAAAGTGCCCCACCATGAGCTGCTCAATTCCCGTGTGCGTGTGCGCCCGGCCTCCCTGCACGCAGCACTTCCTGTTGCTTGCCAGTGCGGGCAACTTCACCCACGCGCTGAGCAAGAGCCTCGGGCGTCCTGTGTTCCGGGTCATCCAGACACGTGAGTGTGTGTTAGGGTCATCCAGACACGTGAGTGTGTGTTAGGGTCATCCAGACACGTAAGTGTGTTAGGGTGGCCAACGGCCCAAACGTGCTTGCACAAAAAGGAGGGCCTGCTGGGGCTTGCCTTCCTTTGAGTCATCTGGGTGCTGAATGATTTTGTGCGTCCATGTGGTCCTGATGGGGGAGTGTGCGCGCTTCAATTCAAGGCACATGAGCGCGCCGGTGCGTGTGTCCTCAGGCCCCTGTGCCTCCTCTCCCTCGGTCATCCACAGACGCGTGGATGCTTGGGTTGCATGCTCCCTTTCGCGCGCACGTCGGAGACTGTCAAGGAAATGCTCCAGTCATCAAAGCACGCATGCCCCGCCAACCATCCAAGCATATGCTAATCTCCTTTTATGGTTGGGTTCACTCCAGTGGGTTTATGGTTATATGGTTGCGCTGCCTGCCATTAAACCGTCCTTAGCCTAAAGTCCAAGCACACAGCTGTGCTTTTCTCATATTAGCCTGCCTGCCTCTGTCTCTGCGCCACTCCCTACATGCTTATGCTTTTGTTCATGCATCCAACCTTGTGGCCCCACTGCCTGCCATGGCAATGCTGCCGGCTGCTGCTTTCATCCCTCACTTGCACATGTGCATGTCTTAGCATGCGTGTGCGTGCATCGTTGATGTATGCTTTAGCGCGCACGCATTGAATCTCTGTATGTGCCTTGCACCCATGCTCCTGCACTGCAGACTTTGCCGCGACAAACAACGTGGGAGCTGTGGCAGCAAAGGAGGAAGTGTGGGAGGTGGGTCTCCGACCCGAGTTTGCCGTTTGATTGTGCGTGTATGTGCATTGTTGTGCTTGCATGAGTACGCATACATTTGCTGCTTCCTGCGCCCATGCCGTCACGCACCATTCACTCGCCACAAGCCCCGCCCTGTGTGTGCTGTACAAGCTGTTTCATTGCGGCCCCGTGTGCTGTACAAGCTGCCCTGTGTGCTGTACACGCTGCCCCATGTGCTGTACAAGCTGCCTGGTGTGCTGTACACGCTGCCCTGTGTGCTGTGCAAAAAAGCTCATTGTTCATTGCAGCCCACTGCCGACGGCAGTCTGCCGTTGAAGCCGTCTCTTGAGTTGAACTTATGTGAGCCTAGAGGTGGTGTGCACCTGGAAAGTTTGGAAGCCGAGCAGGCGTTTCACCCCAGATGAGTTTGATTCGAGGGAGTCCCCAAGATTTGGCTAAGTGGAACCCCCCTGGTTGCCATTGCTTTTATCCTGCGCACGCCGTCCTGTGTACGAGTGTGTGTGCAGGTATCTGCGGAGCTGGTGGGCACAGTGAGCAGCCTTGCCCTCCTGACTGCCCTTGCGGCGCTACCAGACGATGGGTCTGTTGACAAGGCGGCCGTCACGATGGCCACGTGGGCGACATTCCAGAGCGTGGTGAGCGAGGGTGACCGGTTGGATGGTGGCTGAGGAGCTGGTCCCTGCGCGAGTTTGGGTGCAAACAAGGAAACAGCCGTCATGATCGCCATGTGGGCGATGCTTCAGAGCGCAGTGAGCGTTGCTGCGGCAGGTGGCTTGCTGAGGAACGCGCTTGTGTGCTGATTGCTGCCTGAGGTTAGGTGCGTGGCCAAGGCTGCTGCCGAGATGGCTGCGCGGGCTGCACTCGTGAGCGACATGGGAAGGGAGTAGCTGGTGACAGATAAGCAGCAAGAGATTGGTCTACTGAGGCCGCTGCCTGTAGTTACGCTGCGCCAGGAGCGTTCGTCACAGGAGACCAGCGTTCTGTGCCTTCCTGTCTTGCCTGTACTCTGCAATGCCAAGTTTTTGTGTGTGCGTGGGCACTCCGTCAAAGAGGGTACGCACCAATGCTTTGAAGTCCCAAGCTTCTCCCACAGGAGCCTAGGGCATCCGTGCCATGTTTGAGTACAGCTTGAGAGGTTGGGAGGGGATAGAATGGTGGGATGGCCGCCTCCAAAGCTCAAGATGGATGCCCTGGTGATCCCTCTATTGGTTTCATTCATGAATGCGCTTGATGGATGTCCTTGGTGGCTGTCTCTCTTGAAGGCTGTCTCTCTTGGTGGCTGTCTCTCTTGAAGGCTGTCTCTCTTGGTGGCTGTCTCTCTTAAGGCTGTCTCTCTTGAAGGCTGTCTCTCTTGAAGGCTGTCTCTCTCGGTGGCTGTCTCTCTTGAAGGCTGTCTCTCTTGAAGGCTGTCTCTCTTGGTGGCTGTCTCTCTTGAAGGCTGTCTCCTGGAATCCTGTGCCTGTGCAGCACGTGGGCCTGCGGTACTTGGCGCTGAAGACGCTGCAGTTCCCGTCCATGAACGAGAAGCGCGCCCGGCTGCTAATCATGCAGCACGTGCAGGGCCTACCACTGAACAGCGTCAAGGAGGCAAACAAAGCGGTGCGTTGGCATGGCGCGCAGAATCCGTGCCTGCAAACGTCGCCCTTGCTGTGGATGTGGCCCTTGCTGCAGATACAGGGTTGCTGTGGATGTGGCCCTTGCTGAGGATGTGGCCCTTGCTGCAGATACAGCCGTTGCTGTGGATGTGGCCCTTGCAGTGGATGTGGCCCTTGCTGCAGATACAGCCGTTGCTGTGGATGGCCCTTGCAGTGGATGTGGCCCTCGCTGCGGATGTGGCCCTTGCTGCGGGAGTGGCCCGTGGAAGTGGCCTGCTGGTGTGCAGTCTTTTGGATTCCATGCAATGCCAGAGCACAAGCCCTGTGGCGTGCTTGTAGGTTCCTCACAAGGCCAGTGCACATGCTTGACGGTATGATTGTGTATCTGGCCTGAGTGGTACACTGCCCTGAGCTTTGTGCTAGGATGATTGCATGACACCTTCAAAAGTCAGCAGCAGGCCCAGCCATGCACCTGCCAACCTACCTCCTCAATCAGCCATGCACCTGCTAACCTACCCGCTCAATCAGCCATGCACCTGCCAATCTACCCCCTCAATCAACCATGCACCTGCCAACCTACCCCCTCAATCCCAAACACCCCACCCCCCCTGCCTGCGCAGGAGCCCACCTTTGAGCTCAAGCCTGCACTGCCCCTCCCTCCTCTCCCCCATTGCCCCCCTGCCCCCCTTTTGCCGCCTGTGCAGGAGCCCATCTTCGAGCTCCAGCCCTGGGTGCCCTTCCCCAAGGTCCACTTGGCCACCCAGAGCGTCCAGGAGTGCTTGTGGGGAGAGCCCACAGCAGCTGCCCCCGCGCCAAGCTTGCTGCCAGCCCCTGCGTCCGCTCCTGGTGCGGTGAGCCCTGCCGCCTCCCACTCAGGCCCCTCCCTGGCTGAAGGAGCCGCCATCCCTTCCAGCCCGCAGCTCCACCAGGGAGCGCCCCCAGCAGCGAGCAGGCAGCCCGCGCAGCAGCACAGCTTGGCCGGCACGCTGCAGGCATACCTGGCGCTGTACAGCCAGGAGAAGCACGTGCTTGTGTGGAGGGGCGGCGAGGCGCATGTGCTGCTGCAGGAGGACGCAGAGCCGCAGAGCTTGCTGCAGGTGCTGAGGGGGCCCAATGTGTGCTCGCGAGCTCATTGCATGCATGAGTATGCTGTGTGCCCCTGCGCGAGGACGCAGAGCTGCAGAGGTGCGGCCTGCGCCGCAAGCGCGGGGGCTCGTGCGCTTTTGAGAGCTGAGGCCTGCTGCCTGCTGCAAATGGTGCAGGAGCATGGCCTGATCAGGCATCATAGTACAAAACGACTGCTGCTGCTGCTGCTGCTGGGCTTGTGACAGCTGCTGCTGAAGTGCGGGGGACGGTGCGCTTTTGAGAGCACCGTCGGGTGCGCAGGGTGCTGCTGTGCGAGGGCGCAGAGCATCTGACCTACAGCTAAGTGCAGATGAGGGCGCGCGATGCGCGCACCGCAGCTCGAGCTGTTGCAGTTGGAGGGGGAGGCATGCGTGTATGGCAGCTCACACTAGTGCTTGAGCTCACATGAGCTCAAAGAAAGGGGACCGTCCCTGCGCCTGTACAGGGAATGGGATCCAGATGGGCGCGGGCTTATTGCCTGCATCCAGCATGCTGGCTATTGGCCTTTACGGAGCACGCTGGCTGCAGCCCTCAATGGTGCCTCTGGCGCCCAGCAGCTGCTGACATGTCGGTGGTGCAGCGGCTGCATTCAGCTGGTTGGTACGCTTGCTTGACGTCTGTGCAGGCAATGTGGCAAGCTGCCTGGCTGTCTCAGCACCACCCCCACCATGTGGAGCAGCAGTCGCAGCAGGCACATGCGGCAGGGAGCTCGCCCAGCCCAGCTGAAGCCGCCAGCGTGCACGCGCTGCGGCAGCACTTCCCCTCGTTCCTGCAACAGGCCGGGGACCTGGGCTACAAGCTTGACCAGGTGTCCGTGCACAGGGGCAAGGTGCGCATCCGTGTGGGGGACCAGAAGCAGCAACAGCGGCTGCAGGTTTGGGTGTGATACCAGAAGAGGTCTCGGGCACAAGACCCCAGGGTCTTGGGCGTGAGACCAGAGAGGAGTGGAGGAACAATTACGGCTGCAGGTTTGGTTGTTAGACGGTCATGCCTCCGCTGCCGCCTCATTCTTTCAAAACAGGCCCTGCGCTTGCCTACAACCTAGCCAGGGATTTTCATGAGTGCCTTTCGCTGCACTGGGCGATGCTGCCCTGCTGCTGTTGTCCTTGATACGCTCGTCCCCGCATTTGATTGACCACTATTTAATGTATTCAAGCAGGTCTGCACAGTGTACTTGCCCTTATCAAGTCAAGCTGCTCATTGTAAAGTAGAGGTTCCATGCTGATTATGTGCTGTTAGGCCCTATGAGTGAGGTGTGGGTAGAGAGAGCGACATTGATTAATGAAGTTGGTGGTTTTGGGCTAACTGTTTTTGTCTGAACCAATTTTGATGCCCTTGTATTCTGACTGACTTTGGCTTAGGAGAAAGTTACAAAGCTGTTCCTGGCGAATTATAACAGATTGGATCTGGCTTCCAGTGGAAGACTTCGTTCCTTAAAATGCATGTCGTCTATGTAAAGCGCGCTTACATACTCCTTCATGAAGTCCACAAGTGATAGATTCGGATTGGACCTTCTATGAACCAGCAGGGGGATCCTGAGTCAACTTATATCACACAATAATGATTAGGGGAGATGTCTGCACTGGCAGGATACGGTGCAACTTGATCTTACACATGCTGACCGGACAAAGATCAGCGAAGATCACTCCCCTAGGTTGAGCTAGTCACTTGTGCCCAGGCTTATCATAAGCATGATGCGCCCCCGGCAAGTACACAATTCACGAAGGGAACTGTACTGGTGCAGCTCCCACGACAGAAGATGAACGAGTTTGAGGAAAATTCTGTAGGATTTTTGAACGAATAATTTCAAAATAACATGTCTTCAAAAGGTGAACCCTTGTCTTTAGAAGGCGAACCTGGCGATCTCGAGGGGTAAGCATTGGAGACCCTCAACCTCGCAGACTGCGTTCCCTAAGATTTAGCTGATTTCATTTGCAAACATGTCGCTCCTGTTTGCCTAGGGCCAGAGCTTCGCGGCTAGAAAGGGCTTTGCAGCGTGCAAAGGCAAGTTTTTGCTTGCGTTCCCATTTACTCACGTACGCGTATGCACCTCTATATGAGCAGCATGCCATGCAGAGGATAGCAGGCACTCTTGAAATTGAACTTTGCCCGCATGGGCCAGTCACACAGACATCACAGAGATCCAGATCTGCCAGAGAAGGTCAGCGGCTCTTTCTAAGTTCAACACTTGTGCATAAAACCATTATGATTATGTGCAGAAATATTTGTGCTGTGCTCATAGGATGTCTATGAAAGCCCTGCACGAGCGCCTGGAGCAGAGGACCCAGGCTATATCAATTTCAAAGAGCACCCTATACCTCCTCAGCATGACCTAGGTAAGGGAAGGGAGATGGCCATGTGGACAAAATTCGTTTTGGTGCTGTCCTTCATGGCCAGCCTGAGCTGCCAGTGAGCACCTTGCCAATGCTGCAACAAAATAAAAGCAGTAGGGAACCTGCCCATATTGCTCGTTTTCTAGCAGTTTTCTAAGCCCTGATTCTCTACCTCTCTCTTAGGCACCAGACCACGTAGCCGAGACGGAAGACCTGCAGCTGCTGAAAAGTGATATTGTCATTATGTGGCAAATGCTTTGGAAGGTCAAGTGTGTGCCACATGCGTGTGCCAATTCAGCTAGGGCTTTACTTTTTCGTTAGAGAAACATGTGATCCAACACTTCAGCTCCTTTTTGCAATCATTTAAGCTTCCTTTTTACAATGGCAAGCAAAGAATTCTCAAGGCTGAATGAATTCAGGTTTGAAGTTTAAACCCATGAACCAAAATAGAACATAGGTGTGCCATCAAGTAACTTGTCGCACGTCCTGCTCCAACAGCCATCTTTCAAAACGGCTTCTAAATTCTGTCGTGCATGTACATGCACTTGATTTTGCCACAGCAAAAACTCTACTTTTTAAAGCATTGGATCAGACCACCCAGAGCAATTGCAAACACTTTTTTCTCATTCTAACCATGAGCAAAATGACTAAATGCTTGGAATGTTGCTGGCAGCCAGTCCACTTGCGTTTGAGCCTGGAAATTACCAGAACCTACAGTAATCTTAACTTCTGGTGACTGAAAAACATAACATTGCTTCCAGGCCTATCATCCAAACCTTGAACAAAGGTGAATTTGGAGGAAACATCGTTTTCACAGATATTGGAAAGCCCGGATGGCTCAACAAAGCCTGGTTTTGCTAGCACATGTAGCCAACAGGAATCTACCCCAATGGCTTGTACCAAACCTTTCAGCAGATGATCATCGATTTTGTTCTAGACCAGATGCCATATGTATACTGCCAGCTGGAAGACAGAATCGCCACCAGATTGACACCCAGGCTTTACACCCTTCGTGCTGGGATGCGCACCTCGTTGAAATGAAATATTGTGATGACACACATTCAGAGCAAAACTAGCAAGAGCAACTGAACAGCATAATGGATTGAAACACGCCCTTGCACAGCAATACCACAAAGTGAGCCTACATGTATGTATACATGGTGTATACCATCCTGATTGGAGTGATGGGGACCACCTATAAATGTCATTCTGAGCCACCCCTCAGTAAGCTTGGCCTAGGTGTTATGTAAAAAAGCTTACAATTGACCTTAAAACTCATTCTACCAATTATTATTAAATATGAAACCAAAATTATAAATGTAAGTAGGTTGAAAAATAGCACGGAAAGGACAAACGGCTCTTTTCAGAACCATCCTGACCCCACAAGGTTGAAACTTCTTCCTAGTTTTATGGTGGGGGTTTGCCCAAGCCTGGTGCTTCTTTAATTCGCGCAAACATGGGTTACCCTAGGGTTACAGGCCTGTTGGTGTCACGAATGACTATGGTAGTCATTCGTGTCTTTTTCTTATTGTCCGTGAATTGATGCAATGTCATGAGTTTTCGATCACAGCTTGATGTAATGATAATGATCGATTGAACAACATCACCTTTTTTGGCGCTATCAGGGGATGCTTCAGCGTAATAGAATCATTTGATTCTTTTTTATCTAAAAAAGCTGTGCTAGCAGAGAAAAATGAACACAGCAGTCCAGCAGGAGAGGTCGTGTGCAGTGCACTTCTGGTCATGGAGCGAGTGTGACACGGAAAATTCTACATTTTTTGCTCTTATCCTTCAAGTGTCGAAATCAAAATAGAGTGCATAGCGACATTTTAACGCCAGGCGTGATGTCTGACACACGAGCAGCATTTTTATTTCGCACATATTTAAAAATTAAAACTGTTGCCTACGATCCCTCTTCAAGATCACGCATGTGCCCGCATGCTAGTGTGCTGCAGAGCACTCTGCGCGCGCTAGTTCTGATACTCCTCACTTGCCTTCCAAGAGCATACACAGATGACACCTGGCTGGATGGCCGTGCAACGTAAGCGCAAAAGTGAACTTATGATCCACAGATCCTAGGAGCAGGCCTGCTGGCTATGGTTGATGGGTGATCGTCCACGTGGTAGTGCACTATAGTTAGCTTACAAGTAATCTGGAATTGTACTTGAAATCCTGTGCAGAGCTTAAGGTCAAAAGTGTAAATTCCCGAGTCCAATCCATCTGCACTTCCATGACTTACATATGCTGTGTCCTCATGCCCACTTAAATGTTTTGAAACATAAAGGTACTACGGGGCTTCTCCAGAAATCGCTGAGGCGGTAAGGCAACATGGGGATGGATGAAGTGCAAATTAAGAAAAAGGTTTTTGATTTTACACTGTTGATGCATTCAGGACAGAGCCATAGCCCTGCTGCCAACTGGCCCCACTGTTGCAACTCATGCATATCCCTGGCATGCCTCCATTTGCAGTTTGATCCCACAAGGGGAGAGGGATCTTTTGGTATACTGGCTTTTGGCGCTTGTGGCTATACAAACGTGCCAGCGGTAAGGAAACAGCTCGTGCGAACTCTCATGTGTATGCACAGAGTGCGCCGCATGCGCACATGGCATGCTGCAAGAAAGCCGCAAGCGGCTCTTCATGAGCGGTAGCGCTACTATACTCCTTGTGACCACTAAACACCTTCCTCCAGTGGCCATCTTGCCTTGCTTTGAAGCGAACGCCTAACAGGGGGGCAACAGGCACCTCAAATGAGAATGCTTTCCACGTGCTCCCCCATAGGCTGCTTCCAACTGAAATGTATGAGGCTCCTCACATAATTCATCTTAGTTCATACAAACTTGCCAGCCCCAGTTAAGGATTAATTACCTAATCTGCTGGGGCAAGATCCCTACTTGTCACAGCTGATTGCCCGCTCCAGATGTTTAAGGTCACCAGACCACACTATTTTTGTTGAATCATATCCTTATGGATATTTGGGTACGGCAATGCAGTTGATATTCGGTGAGATGCCCATTCTTGGCTGTTTCCCCTGAATCATTGCTAAATGTGCGTCAACTGGAACGAATATTGCCAGATTATAATAACTGTACAAAAGGCAGGTACTTCTTACTGAATTTGCAGATAGGACGCACAATGCTGTATATTGTAGAAAGAAAGTAGCAATACCCAGATGGATCATGGTAGCCTTGTCAATGAATTTTCCAACTCTCTCATTATCCCCCATTTTGCCATTATCACCTCAGAGAGCGCAGGTTCCTCTCAATGTTTGTTTAAGTGGATCTGCTATATTAGGCATCAACGTGTCAATGTAAGGACCTCGAACAGGATGAATCCATGGTAGCTTTTAAGACAGGCCTGCACGGTTTGTGCTCACCAAAACAAGGTTCAACAGCCGGATACAAGGGGACAGTCCATGTTTCTTGAGACGCGCAGGTGCATGGTTCTTATCATCTACCTTGAGCCCTTCTGATACATAGCAGCGCATACAAGGAAACATCGTTTGCATTCATACACACATATTGATTCCATTGATTCAAACGTGTGTGTGAGTGCTGTGTGTGCGAGCGTGCAGGGAGACATCCCCTTTGAGCCCTGGCAAATGGCTGCTTCAGCAGACCAAAATCCTGGGTTCCCTGGGTCATGCGGGCGCTGCTACACTGTGCGCTGCAAGCCTGGGCCAGTGCTAGGTGAGAACAATCTGGGCACGCTGCATGCGCAGTGAGCGTGAGCCAGGTGAGTGCTGGTCGGGTTGGGGTTTGTAGAGCTGAGTGCTGAAAGACTGGTGCAAAGTGTGCGTCAAGGCGTGTGCACAGCCGATGCTGATGGTGCCTTGGTGCGCTTACGCCCCACCCTGTGCACGCACGCCCATCTCTGCACGCGCCAACCTGTATTGGTGCAGGGAACGACGGACAGCCTATCCGCATTCTGTACCCCCTCTTTGACAACGGCACCCAAAGCACCATTGGGTACTTTGATGGGGATGTGCGCCGCCCATACTTGCCTTCGATCAATGCCACCGTGAAGGACTCCCTTGGCAGGTACACAGCACGAGCAAGTGCACGCGCATGCGCTCAGGCAGGCACACGCTCAAATGCACGAGCTGTCACATAAGGTATCTGTCCTGTCCCACAAGGCATCCATACTGTCCAACAAGGCATATGTCCTGTCCTACAAGGCACCCGCACTGTCCTACAAGGCATCCGTACCATCCCACAAGGCATCCACACCAAACATATGCTGCAAGCCAAGAGAGCAGACATGGCAGCGCTTCCAGATTTTCAAAGCCAGACCTTGTGCAGGCCCTGATCTCAAGCTTCTTCTTGGCCTGGACTTTCTGGCAATCAAGCTTCAAGAACTGTATAATTGTGTGAAGGCGCTGTGAAGCGCTCCCCCCCTCCTTGCTGCTTTTGCAGGAGCTTCCCTGGCAACCCTGGCCACATTGGTGGGTACCTGGTCACATTGGTCACATTGGTCACATTGGCCACATTGGTCACATCCGTCACATTGGTCACATTGGCCACATTGGCCACATTGGCACATTGGCAAGCCTGGCCAGATTGGTGGGTACCTGTAACACCCCTTTGTCCAGAATATTCTGATATTAATATGATCTAAAGACAGACCAGCTTATTTGGAATGGCCATTCGTTCTCATATTCTGATGCTTCGGGTATTGTACTTACTCAGATTATTTGAGTAAGAATAATCGTGCGTGTGTGTTGCGCACATCTGTCCAAAAGAGAGTCAGAGAGGAGGTTGAGTGTTGGTGGCACAGCTAGAAAGACAGTGTATAGACTTTGGTGCCCTGACTCTTGCTTCTTGTATTCAAGGATATGTCGAGTTGCCTAAGGCTACTATGAACACCTGGGATGCCATGACATCTATCCCGTTGGTTGCTGCATTCACATACTTTCTTGTTTTATCCACAAAAGTGCCAAGCTGTGCAAAAACTAGGCTAGCCATGTGAACTGGCAATGGGGGGCCCTCATTTATAGAAATCTCGTGTACCCTTTTTGAGGCCTCAGACATATGTCTACATATCCCCTGTCGGGCTCGCACATTTATTCTCCTTGGCAAGCAAACCATTGGCCTTTAACCCCCTTTAGTTGGAGGAATTGAATAGCCATCACTCTCAGCAGATGGAGGCTGCTATTGAGCGGCAGATGAAAAGCACATTCAAAGGTATCAATGGCATGCATAGCATATTAATGACCTGCACACCATCAATGACATGCACAGCATATCAATACCATGCACAGTATGCCAATGGCATATACAGCATATCAATGACATGCACAGCATCAATGGTGTGCTTCCTGTACAAAACCGCCTGCTCAGGCCCGTCGGAGGGGTCGGAAGACGGAGGCATTGTGGACGTGCAGTGTGACCCATCCAATACCGTCACTGTCATCATTGCGGATAACTGTCCATGCAAGCAGGTTGTGGCAGTGGCTTGAGCAGCTGCAGAGTATGTAGAGTATTGGCTCAAGGTACAGGGAGCAGTTCCCATGCAGTCAACTGCTTCATTTGCCTCGACAAAATTTTCCCCAACAAGGCACCAGTGCAATAGATTTGCCTTTGCAGCGGCAATGGCTTGCAATGGCAGCATCTTAAAATTTCAGTGGTTGCTCTTTGAGGACTGTGAGATCCACCCATCTGTCAAAATTTTCTTGCTTGGCATTCCTCTACATTTCCCTTACGCAAACGCTGAGTTTCTTGGCAGTGCAGATGGCACTGCACATTGGTTGGATCTTGCCCTAGCAGTCTTGTCAGATTTGCTTCTGATTGCAACTCTGACAAGAGCCCAACACAAGCTTTTTGTGCAGGCCTGCAGCAGGAACATCTTGCTTTGCTCCACACTTCTCTGGCTTCACGTTGACTTTTGAAAGCGCGTGCACACTGTTGCAAACAATGCCAGCTTTGCTCTGTACTTGGGCTCAGGTGCTGTCTGAAGACGCCCCAGGCGTGTTGCCAGGGGGCGAGGAGCGCAGGCAGGAGTGGTGCTGCGGCCCAACTGCACCAGGTAGCTTCCTATGGGTGCTACAGGAGCTGAGGGGATCAGGGATGTAGGGGTGGAGGGGAGGTGCTGTCGTCCCACTGCCCCTACAAGCCTTGTCACCAACCATTTTGTGTGGAATCACATCCATATCCATGTCAACATCATGTGTATCATCGATACTACAATAACATCCCCTCACAGCCCCAATCCCCAGGGAAGCATTAGTAAAGGGGCTTTGGCGTCATGATCGGACTTTGACACCTGGAAATTTCCCATCTCTGGCGAGGCCCATGTCTGGCGGTACTCATCTTGGGGCTGCATTTAGGGCCAGTTTATGGAAGACGCGATTCGGCGCGTGGGGTATCAGTAAAAATGCATCATTCCAACCCAGGCAACCAGGCAAACCCTGCTCGGAGCTAATTCGCATGCCTCTGCAGCACGGCTGCACGTCACGCTGCAGTCATGGACCACAGGGGGCGCGCCTGCGCTTGGGCTGTGGTAGAGGGCATGCAAAAAAAGACAGGGGCTGCGCAAGGGGAATGGCTGTGCAGGCCTGATGGTCCTTGCAGGACAGACGGAAGGGCCTGATGCTCCTTGCAGGACAGCAGGGCGGGCCTTATGCTTTTTGTAGGATAGCTGAAAAGGCCTAATGCTCATCGCTGGACAAATGGCCTGATGCCCCTTGCTGGACAGCCAAACAGGGCTGATACTCCTTGCAGGATAAAAGGCCTGGTGCACCTTACAGGACAGTCAAACAGGTCTGATGCTCCTTGCAGATCAGCCAAACAGGCCTGAAGTAACTTGCAGGACATTCAAACAGGTCTCATGCTCCTTGCAGAACAGCCGAACAGGCCTGATGCATTTTGCAGGACAAAAGGCCTGATGCTCCTCGCTGGACAGCCAAACAAGCCTGATGCTCCTTGCAGGATAAAAGGCCTGATGCTCCTTTCAGGACAGCTCCCCCATTTCCCCTTTGCCCGTGTGTCACCACTGCTGGCTTGCGCACACAGACACCAATTGTCCACTTGATGCGTGCGCCATTCCCTTGGGGGGCTGTCCCCCATGCCACACATGGCTCTTTGTCTCCATGCCACGTCTGGCCGTTTCCCCCCACCAAATTCTGAGGAGAAGGATCCCCTCCTTGAAAGGTAAATGGGAAAGACGCAATGGAAGATAACGGATTGTCAATTGGTCAGAGTGAAACTGTCATGGTGGAGCCAAATGGTGCAGGTAAGATGAAACAAGGCATCGGTGCTGTCCCACAACAAGGCACCAGCACAAAACACTTGCCTCCCTTGGGGAATGCCTACCCACCCCTATCACAAGCCCTGACATGCCACATAGCTATCTGCAGAGCTCCCCGCAACTGAGAAGTTGCACTCACTCCAAAACCACTGGTTCTCCAGGGGGTCCAACCAGCCACTTTGACATCTCCTGGCTTGCCATGGAGCAGCTCGCGCACCCGTTGTGGGGGGCAATCAACCTTGACTACAAGGCTGTGTAAGTAAAAGTACACTCTAATCGGACCACGGAGCACGCACCTAAACCACCTCCACTGCAACCCCCCTACCCTTGCACCCGCGTTTACAAGCCGCACCCCTTGCTGCTGCACACCCCCCCTGGTTTGTGGCAAAAGAAGTGCCATGCCAACCCGCGCGTAAGGGTGGGCAGCAAACCAAGTCTGCCAGGACTTATCAGCTACATTGTAAGGCTAAGAGCTTGCATTTCTAGGTGTTTCTTGTGCCACAAATATTGAGGATTGGAGGATGAATAAGAGCCTCCTCAAGAATGTGCACTGGTTTGCCATATCAACTTCACCCTGTCTCCACAATAAGTTGAAGGAGTATGACATGTGCCAAGAGCGTGGGTGCACAAAAACAGGTGTCTTGCTTGTGCGTGAATTTCTGCTGACTTTGTAAAAGCTTTATATACATGTGGCAGGAGCCATAGGGTACGGACTAAGTTCAGTGATGTAGCCGTGCCAGTGAGATTTTCCATGTGACAAAATCATTCCTCTATTCAATTGTGCTTGTATGTACCTGTTCTTCTTATGCCCATCCGTATTCTATGTCAGCAGCACCCAAAATTTGCAAGGTCCTCTTTGAGATCCCCAGCAAGCTTGAGATTAAATCTTTGCAGTCAGCACCCTCATGCCATGCCGAAATGGAAGTGGAGGCATTTGTTTTGTAATGTGGCTTGCAAGAACCAAATTGTTTGTTTCGTACTCTCCCCCAGACATCTGCAAGAAACGAGCGATTAGGCACTCAAAGTGAATCAAGCCTTGATGATGTGGCATTCACTGACTATCATACTACCCAAGCAGGGATTGTGAGACGTCTGAGGCAATCCCAGACACTTATGTAAGCCAAGTGATTTACAGCAGAAGGTATGCCACCAAATTGCATGCCACCTGAAAACTCCCAGCTTGACTTGCTTGTGCCTTGTACATCTGCCGTTAATGTCATGAGCACAGAGATACTAAATGTGTTGTGTTAAATTCTTGAATGCATGCTACGACCTGTGCACGTATGTGTTTCGGAACACTTTTTACTTGCACTCAATGAAATTCAACCAGTGTTGCCTTTCTTTAATATTCAGGTGGGGCATTGAACCAGGTGAGCTGCCGTTTCCCCTCGTTTGCAACCAGAAATGCAAGAGGATGATCTGGATCAACGCTTCCTGGAACGGGCAAGGCAACGTCAATGCAATTACTTGCACTGCCGAGCAATATTGCTTGCATGCACATGCAGCTGTGATGGTGGTAGCGCTTTGTTCCATTGTAATTGGTGTTGAATCAGCAGCCCCAATCTATTTATACTGGAATTGGATCAAACCCAATCTGCAATCATTGGAGTTGCACTGGTATCTTTGATTGAAAATTTTTGTGAATTTGTAGGCTGGAGCTGGTTCCCTTACAGTGCAAGGGAGGCCACACTGCATGTTCCGGGTGAGGCCTGCACGCCCGCTCTTATTGCATCAAATTAAATGTGCCAGAGAGAAGCCCACATTTCCTCCCAGCTAGGATAGTGCTAGGGTAATGTGCAGTGTATGTTTTAGGTCAAGGGTATTGGCTGCTTGTTTTGGCAAGAGAGGCTGTGTTGCGCATGCCAGGTTAATGCTGGAAGTAAACTTCACTGTGTGGGCTTTGGAAGGGCTTGTCATGTAAGTCTTTTGTGCGTTAACCTTGTGGGAATGGTTGAGGGCCCTGTTGTAATTATGTTGTGCCCTGTCTACACCTTCTGAAAGCCTTATAATGATAATTTCATTTCAGCATGCCTTTGCATGTCTGCATGCCTGCATGCACTTTCACGGCAAGCTTGCACAAGCCTGCCTCCTTTGTGCACACATAAAGGGGTGCATTTCTATGTGCTTACTATTCCTACGACATGCACACAAATCTTTTGTGACAATTACAAAAAATGTGCACATGTACTTGTCCTGCATGGAACTGTCTCGCGGGAAAATGCAAACTATAGAAAAAGACTTACCACCACAGTCTGGCACGTAAGAATGCTACAGGCAACTTTTGTAAAAGGAACTGGCCAAATCAACCCTGCCCATGTTGCACGACAAGCATGCTTAAATGCCTTGTACATGCTTGTATGCAGGTGCAAGCATTGGAGCTGGTCCACTCACCTTGCTTGTGCTGCACGACAAGCACTTCACCATGCTTGCACATGCATGTAAGCACGCAGGTGCTGGTATAGGAGCTGGTCCACTCATCTTCCCGCGCCCTGGTCAACCAACACCCCGACCCGGAGTTCTTGAACTGGCTTCTGATCAAGCTCCAGGCCCAGGTGATCAGTTGCTCTAGATGTCTGTGCCGGTGACCAATTGCTCTAGTTGTCTATCCAGGCAGCCAGTTGCTCTAGTTGTCTGTGCTGGTGATCAGTTGTTCTAGTTGTCTGTGCCAGTGATCAGTTGCTCTAGTTGTCTGTGCCAGTGATCAGTTGCTCTAGGTGTCTGTGCCGGTGATCAGTTGCTCTAGTTGTCTGTGCCGGTGATCAGTTGCTCTAGTTGTCTGTGCCGGTGATCAGTTGCTCTAGTTGTCTTTTAAAGTGACCACTTGCTTAGTTGTCTGTGCCGGTGATCAGTTGCTCTAGTTGTCTTTTAAAGTGACCACTTGCTTAGTTGTCAGTGCCGGTGATCAGTTGCTCTAGTTGTCTTTTAAAGTGACCACTTGCTTAGTTGTCTGTGCCGGTGATCAGTTGCTCTAGTTGTCTGGTCAGGCAGCCAGTTGCTCTAGTTGTCTGCTCAGGGAATTAGTTACTCTAGCTGTGTGTGCGAGTGATTGCTTGCGCTAGTTGTCTGTGCAAGTGATCAGTATCTCAAGTTTTCTGTTCAAGTGGCCAATTGCTTAGTTGTCCATTCAGGTGATCAGTTGCTCTGCTTGTCTGTGCGGGGTCTTAAGTTCCCAGAGCATGACACATGGCTTATTTCCCCACTGGGTATTTGATTAAGCCTACTGATGTCGCTATATCTCCCACAATTAATCTGCAACAGGTCTTGGTATCCTGTATGCCCCCACCGCCACATGTGTGCATTTGACAGAGGGCGGGGGATTGTCGTTCCGTTGCCGCAATTGCAGGTGTGTGAAATATGAATAACAGAGATAAATAGGAAAGCTGGTGAGGCAATGAATTAATATAGAATTTGGTCCCAAAATAAAGGAGGGCTGCTTGGAGAGATGGAATGCCAGAATAGGGAAAAGGGGTTAAGGAAGTAGGTTCTGGTGGCCAAAGCATTACTTGGTTGCTGTGAACTCCTAGGGTCACTGGTAGGTATAGATTTAACAGGAAAGGAGCCACCAATGGTAGTTGTACTAAGCAAATGCAAGTGCCCATATGGACCAGCTGAGCCCAGCAACCAAAAGCATGGTCTTGTGACTTTCACAGTCCATGTACACATTTTGTGCATGGTCACTGGAGTGATTGCACAGCAATGCTTGCATATGTCAGGTTCAATGCATGCCTTTATGCACCTGTAAGCGGTTTCAATGAAAGGAAAAGAATAACTACATAGGCAGTGAAGCACTCCCTATATCAATTAAGGAAAAGGAGCCATCTAGCGCCTAAGCACCGTATGACTCCTCCACAAGCAAAGAAAACAAAAGAAGCCAGTGGAAATCAGGGGGATGACTAGCAGTACCCCATTCCTGGTCTTGGAGATGATTTGCTGCAAAAGTTTTGTCAAGAACACGTCTGGTACTGACAATTTCAAGAACTCACACACTTCACTATGTCTTCATGACCATGACAGTTTAGAAACACTTTATTGAAAGGGCAGCACAGCATCCCTGATCCAAAAGGTTGCCAGATCGTAGTCTCAAATTGCCTGTTTAATGTCTTTTTCCCCTATACTAAGCCCTTTCTTCGCTGTACTCCATAAGTACCTACGTACTTATGCCTTGATTGTTTTCCTCTCTATTCCATCTTGTCAGTAAATGTCATGCCCACACCCTTATATATACCTAGGCATAGGTCTACATCCAAAACCCTGGGTCGCACATCCTGCTTCAAACTCCTATGCTTTGCAGCCAAGAAGGGTTTCAGCCATTTGCAGGCGTGTCTGGCATCCACTTCAGCATCAGGTCCAACAGCTCCTCCAGTGATCCAAACTTGACAGCCTCCCCTCGGGGTGATGTGAGTGAAAATTGCAAATGCATTTACTGGCTTACTGCATTACTGGCTGCATTACTGGCTTTAAACTCAGGATAATTAGGCTAATTTGGAATTCTAAAATGATATTTAGCCCCTGATAATTTATAAGACTAAAACTTGGCAGTGCAGTGCGCTCAATTTGAGCTGAAAGGCAGCTGACCAAATCACAAGCTTGCACATATTTTTGGCTAGTTGGCAATTTTTCTATCTCAGCCTGCTCGGAGAGTGCAGAAGCAGCTGTGGGTGGTATAAATGTCAGGCATAACTAATTGTTCATTAGCAAGAAGAAAGCAGCAAGGTTAATGCAATACATCAACAACTTGATCTTTCCATGTAATGAAGGTGAAACATGGGACCTGTGGTCTAATGATCTATATGTTGAGCTCCTGCTTAAGGTTACCCCATAATTGCTGGCAGCTGACACAGTGCTTTCTGGCTACTGGTTGTCAAGCAGATTCCATCCATCAAGATGTTTGTTATGGTGGACGAGGAGCTAGATATCAGCTTGGAAGACGGAAAGGTTGTGCGAGCGGATGAGCGAAAGTATTGCAATGTGGAAGCCGATTTGGGTGAGTTGTCGCTAATGATAATCTTATTTCTAACTACAAATCATTCCAATTAAGCTTGCTTGATTTCCGCGTGCATGCATGCATGTTTAAAAATGAGAGCAGGCTGACCTGACAAGATATAACCACTGAATGTATTTTGGCATTGCACAGAAACCGCAAAGGTCAACAATGGACAAACCTCGTCTGAAAAAGTTTTGGGTGATATCTGGTTCAAAGTTAAGGTAAGGAATTTCGCTCTTAATGGCAAACCTGCTGAACAGCAATTGACATAACATAACTGTCGTAAATGCCTTACAGTTTGCCTTTATGATAGCAACATGGCAATGGTGCAAGGTTTTGAAAGGAATAGTACCATAAAATAGTACTGCGAATGAAGTGCAGATACCCAGGCTAGGAGAGAAAGCGATATTACATGATAACAATTACACCACGCCACCATTCTATAATTTCAGCCTAAAGATAGCCAGCACTGCTAGGAATGAAACTTAAATCTGAAAGAAATTTCAAAATCTTATACACCAAAAGGATGTCACGCCAAATCACCGTCATTGGTGAATTACCATCTCAGAACACAAGCCACATGGTGAAAAAAACATGTGTCGGCTTTTGGCATGTCCAGAGTGCGAAATCCATGCATCAAGGGACATTAAACTGTGGTACGGCCACAGCTGTTCACTTTGCCAGGGTGCTAGCGTACTGGGAAAATGATGCTGCTGCAGAGAGCAAAAAGAGAGCAAAACTAGGAAAACGCCCTAAACATAACCCCCACTCAGGCAAGTATTCCGAAAATTCTTATGATAAAGGGATCCTCTAGGATCCTCAATTCAAGGATCTTAGCATGACCCATGCCCGTTGATGTGACTTGTGCAGGTAAGCCTGGCATCCCTTGAATGTGAGGAAGCAGGAACATCTACATTAAGGCTCAATCGCGTGGACTTCCAGAATGTAAAAGGCTTAGATGCTGAGTTCTGCCTCACAGACGTGGAATTGGTCGAGTGACAAGTGCCACTCTGATTCACGAATTACAAATTTAGGTGCTTGGCAGGTGCCATCATGTTGCAAGACTTTGCACTAAAAGACAAACAGCTTTTTGCTCTACAAGACAAACTTACGATTGTTACACTTGTTGTCTGCAAGAGCTAGAAGCAGCTTGCAAAGTTGAACTGAGCTGGAATTCGTTTATTCAGAAAATGGTTTCATTCATATTAATTGAAGTTGCTCAGAGGGGTTGAATGGGCTTAAAGCTAATTTTGCTTGAACATATTCACATGAAGCAGGCATTCTGAAAATATTCAATTGGCATTTCATGCTTCTTGGATCAGATGGGAGAGCTTACATTAGCATTAGTACCATAATTAGGCAACTTATTGGAAGACAACTTGAATAAATTGAATGAAAGTCTACAATGAAAAAAGGACAAGGAAAAAGAACGGAAAAGAAAAACTATTCTGGTCAAATGCCGTTACCTGGCAAGTACTATTCTGTTTCTCTGGCGTTGGAAGGGTCACACTTCCACTCCATGACAGTTATGCAGTATCTTTGCCTTCCAAGTTTACAAGTTAACTTGTAAACTTTGCCTTTCAGCAAGTACGTGGCCCCTTCTTTTTTTTGTTGATGGATTTTTAATTGTCTACTACTGGTAGAGTTTCCTTTTCTCTTCAGTGAATGTGCTAAGTGAATAAAGGAAAATCCTCTGTAGGACTTCCGCGCCTATGTTTCCTCCCACAGCTTCTCATGGTGTATTTACTCTCTGATCCAGGACAATAACAAGCTCTATGTTTCCTTCACGATCCTATTGTCTATTTATGAGCGCATCAACAAACAGTTTAACACGATTTGGCTGGACAGCTCTTGCACCAACTTTTCCATGGACAGTTGTGTTAAGTCAGAGTGTTAATGCCTCTAACAAATGCTTTTAAGGCAGCAACTGACGCAAGAGACAAGGAAACATGATGATGGCTAGGTTGGAAAACAAATGAACAAAGGCCCCGTGGTTGAGCTTCTAAATCTTTTTAATGATCTGCACAATGTCTTCATCCTGAAGCACGTGGTCCTTGCCCACTCTCTGAGGCCTGTGCTTGGCGCTGGAGCCCCACACCAGTGCATATCTGCAAAAAATGTTTTTTGTCATTGTGTGTGGCGTCAAACTGTCTGTTAACATGCACAACTTCTATAAAATAGGAAGATATGCATAAAAGGAGAGTGGTCTTATAAAAACGCCAGCCTACCAGCCTAGGGGCAGCCTAGACTTGCTGCCAGTGAAAAGGGAGCAGAGCACACCATGAAATTTGCACCCACCCTAAGGACGCACGCTCATTTGTTTGTTCGAATTATACCCCCCTGAAATCCCAAGCACTAATGAACCAGCATGGCGAAATGGGCAGCTGCTCCTAACACAAGGCTGGTTGTCCACGATCCCAGATGCAGACGCAAGTGGAGGGTGCAGGCCTGTGGGCTTTCGCATTGCCTTGGGTCCCTGCACCCTCACTCTCACTTGGTCCCTACATCCTTATCCCCGTTTGGTTGTGAGGTTCTCACTCATGAAAAGCATGCAACACCATAGTGCTCCGTGTCCACTGCCTTAGACTAATGTCCAACATGATGAGACGGGAAAGCAGCAGTCATCCAAAAAGTACCCGGCAGGCGTAGGGGATGGGTCAGATAGAAACAGCGAAACGCCAACCAATGTGTTTGCACCCACTGGAATCATACCCTGAGCTGGTCCTTCCCTTGCCGGCCTGCTCCAAAGGGTCCCCACAGCACGCACACTCACTTGAATTGTTTGATCAGCGTCTTGTGCAGCTTGTTGCAGAAGTCCTCCACTGTGCAGCGCTCGCGGTGCATGACCACAGGGTCGTTGAAGTCGGGCAGCTTGCCCTTAGGCTTGGTATACACGCGCACCTGCACGAACGCCATCAAGTGCACAACCTCTGCTTCAGAGGCGTGGTGACACGCGGAAGCGGACACCGACTTGATGCCCTGTGGGACAGCGCGGAGGTCCGTTGGCAAGGGCTGGTACATGTATGTGAGCATGGACGCACGAGCGTGCACGCGCACGAGCACGAACTCACACGCGTACGGGCCTGCACACCCACACCCACACATGCACTCACTCACACACACGCACACACACACACACGCACTCACACACACACACACACGCACATGTCTTCGCACACGTGCACACACACGTGCACCAAGACCTGGGAGAAGCCTGGACGGAAGCGCGCTGTGCGCCCTTCCATTTGGATGTGGGATTTTGGATCCACATGGATGTGTGGAAAGATTGACCACACACCCCACAAGCAGCTTGGCATCATTGCTACCAGGAAGCAGGGTTGTGCTTGCATGTCACAGAGGTTGCTTTGTTGTGCAAGCGCTTGACCTTTGCGCTGCACACTCCCGTCTGCTCACCCGCCTCTTTGCTGCAATGGTGTGACTGCAACACCTATGCTCACATACACCTGCAATGACGCCAGCGCAATGGCCAGAGCGCAATTGCGGGGGCAGGAGTGCAATTGCCCTGCTACTACCTCACGCTTGCATTCATTTACTTCTGCACCGACCCCCGGCCATCCGCGGCTCGTTTGCACCGCCGCAAAAGCAACATTGCCACAGAAATGGTATTATTGCGGCCCCATTGTCCGCTGCCACAGTCGGTGCGCCATTGGCCGTTCCTCGCTCCCCGCGCTAGCATGACAAAGCGGACAGAAGCGGAAGGGCAACTGCATGGAGGCCTGAGCACGCCAAAGGGCCTATGGCAGAGCTGAAGTGAGCAACGCACCCATATGGGTGTCCCATGGCCCAAGCCATCCCGCCCCATGGCCTTCGTCATCTTGCCCCATGGCCCACGCCATTCCGCACCCATCTAACAGGCGTACTTCATCTTGCACACGCAACACTGTCAGAGCAAGCACAAGAAGGCACACGCACACATATGGAGCACAACAAGGCACACGCGTGCAAGCACACACAAGAGCACAGTAAGGCGCACACATGCACAAGCACACATTCAGAGCGCAACGAGGCACGTGCACACAAAAATACTGCCTCATCCCCACACTGACGTGCATGCACCATCTATCGGGCACACCCCATCCAGCAGAGGCTCAATATCAAAGACTCGCGTCATCTAGCACACTGACTGTCCAGCACACACACACACTTACATACACACACCATCAAGCACATGTGCATTACAACCCCACACCACCTGTTCCCCACCCACCATGGCCAAGTAGTCCCACACCATCAAGCACACATGCATTACAACCCCACACCACCTGTTCCCCACCCACCATGGCCAAGTAGTCCCACACCATCTCAATCAGCCCCTCCATGTTCCAGTCCAGGTACGCGCACACCGGGCAGTAGTGCGGCAACCGGTCCATCACTTCCAGCTCCTCCAGGGTGATCTGCGGCGGCACAGGTGATGCAAGCACCATGGATCCTCCAGCCGTGATGCAAGCACCATGGATCCTCCAACTGTGATGCAAGCACCATGGATCCTCTGGCCGTGATGCAAGCACCATGGACCCTCCAGCCGGCACAGGCAATGACAGACAGGATCCGCTAGGCAGCACGGGTGATGCCAGCGCCGCTGATCCTGTGAGGCACGGGCACTTAGATCACAAAAATCCTGCGAGCTGACATAAAAGGCCGTTGATCCTGTGAGGCACAGGCACTAAGATCACATAGATCCTGTGAGCTGACATAAAAGGCCGCTGATCCTGTGAGGCACAGATCACAAAAATCCTGTGAGCTGACATAAAAGGCCGCTGATCCTGTGAGGCACAGGCACTGAGATCACATAGATCCTGTGAGCTGACATAAAAGGCTGCTGATCCTGTGAGGCACAGATAATGCATGCGGCGCTGATCCTGTGAGGCACAGGCACCTGTGGTCGATCTTGCTGACCACTCTTGATGGCAAACGCACAACAGGTATCCACACACGGCACGGCTAGGAGAAAGAAGGCACCATTACTATGGGCCCACACCGTGGTAATGAAGCACCACCGTGGTAATGAAGGCACCATTACTATGGGCCCACACCGTGGTAATGAAGCGCGTGGAGCTGCGCGCGCACCTGGTCAATCTTGTTGACCACGTAGATGGCAGGCACGTAGATGCGTGAGCCCTCAATCACGTCTACCAGGTCATCCACATCGTAGTCATCCGTCATGTGCACGTCTGCGTTGAACACCCTACATGTGCACATATGCAGTGGAACAAAGAGCCAAGGTGATGTGTGCCAGTGCTTTGATGAAGGTTTTCGAGGGTGTCGTCAAATGGCAACACAGGGTATTCTTGCTGAAATTGTGTGTATGTGTATGTGTATGTGTATGTGTATGTGTATGTGTATGTGTATGTGTATGTGTGTGTGTGTGCATGCGCGCGCGTGTGATTGTCAGTGAGGTGGCGTGCTTGTGCTTGCGCAGCACACTTGGCTGGCTGACTGTCCGTCCTGAACTCGCCTGTACTCTGAGCACACGGCCTTGATGGCCTCCACGTCTAGTTGAGGGTTCTTTACGGTGGAGGTGAAGCTGATCCCACCTTTGTCCTGCACAGGAGGCAATGCACCCATGCACGCGCAGGTGAACCTGTGTAGAGTTCTAGCAATAACTTTGCCCTGCACGTGAGATCCGTCCCTTCATGCGCAAGTGAGCCTGTGCACAAGCAAGCCACGTGTCACGAAATAACCGGCAGCTAGTCTTGGCCATGTTTACACACACTGACACCTGTTTTGGAGGCCTTCTGTTGGGAATATTTTGAATAACACACCAAATGTATGCCAATGAGAGGTCAAACCAGAAAGTACCATCGCCACAGCGTCCAATTGACTTGAAAGCACAACGCAGAGAGGTACATGGCAAGAAGACAACAGGGCTGACGGTCCAACAGGCCAGGATTGCTGACAGGTGCCAGGCGTCAGTCTTGAAGGTGTGAGGCTAAAAGCTGGTAGGTGCAAGGTGCCAGGCCGGCAGGGCCAACGCAGGGCGCACATATGTTCATGGACTGGATCTAGCCTGGAATACCGATGCAGGGTGCGCATGTTTATGGACTAGATCGAGCCTGGGATACCGACGCTCCAGCTGGCTGAGCCCACCTTTTTCTTGAACGTGATGTTGGGTGGCTTCTTATTGAGACGGATGCCGAAGCCTGCAGGATGTGCATTTGAATGCTTGTGGTGATACAACCAGTAGAGTGCTTCAAAGTCTATGCCAGGTACCTGACCAGGAGCAGCAGCCTTGAAGAGGCAATTCTATTGCAATTGCAGGTGCAAAGGGGGCAGCAGCAGTGGCGGGAGTACTCATAGCCTGGGGCTCGCATAACACAGCGGCAGAGGGTATAGCTGCAGGAGCACAGCAGCATCTGCTGTGCCCCTCTGATGCGTGCCACTTTCTACAAATTGCAGCATTTGGCATGCCTTCCTCTGTCAAGCTTGCGTACGCTCATGTCGGCCTCACATTTCACACAATGCTAGCTCAGAATCCCCCGCTCCTCTTGCTCACGCCAGGAGCCCGTTATCAGTCAATCAGCGAGCACTTTATTGCAGCCCATTCATCACAAACTGCTTGCGAACACTCACCTTCCAATTCTTTCTCTATCAACCTCTTGTGTGTCAATGGCTTCAAGCAATCCAAGACAATAAGGATCAGGTTGCAGGTGCGGGCCGTGGAGATGACCTGCAGGGTGCCAGGTAGGAGAGCTCTTGGACGACAGACAGATGTTGGCAATTAAAGGAGTGTGGCACATTGAGGGTGTGTGCTGTGGGGACAAGCAGCAGGGTGTGATTGTCAGGAAAGACGGACTCTAGAGTGTGCGCAAAGGCTGTGGCGTTAAAAGGATGGATTCAAACCTGCAGAGTCTGCAGCATGAACCCCTCCCCCTCCCCATTCGCGCAAACAGCAAGCAGCCCCCACCTGCCGGCCACGACCCTTGCCGTCCTTAGCGCCCTCGATAATTCCCGGCAGGTCCAGCATCTGCAGCCGCGCGCCGCGGTACCTTACAATGCCCGGCACGCACGTGAGGGTGGTGAACTCGTACGAAGCCGTCTGCAGGCAAACAAACACGCATATATGGACGCAATCACAAGCGCAGAACACACAATTTCAGCAACCACAATCACGTGCCATGGTATCTCACAATGCCCGGCGTGGTGCACATGCAAGTGGTGGACTTGTGCAAAGCCATCTGTGTGCACACCTGCACACCTACACAGCACTAGACACTAACACGCGCACATGTTCAACACACGTTCAACACACACGCACACACACACACACACGCACAAACACAAACATGCGCGCAGGCAAAGGCGCACACGTACACACTCACGTACATGCACGCGCACACACACACACACACACACAAACTTGCGCGCAGGCAAAGGAGCACACATACACACTCACGCACATGCGCACACACACAAACACACACAACAGGGGCAGGCGTATGTGAGGCGACTGACCTCTGAGAAGGTGCCAGTTAGCTTGGTCAGTAGGGTGGACTTGCCAACGGAGGGGAAGCCCACGAACCCAATGCGCGCGTCTCCCACCTTGTTCACGTCAAAACCTGCAGGCACGCAGCCCAGTTCCGACAAACCAGTTAAAGCCTGTGGACAGAGGCGGAGTGAGTGCTGCCATAGGCTTGTTTCCACCTAAGCCAGTGGGTGCTGCCCTAGCCTTGTGTGCAACCAAAGCTTGTGGGCATGAGCAGATGCAAGAGGAAGTCTGGAGGGACCCTCCAAAACCAACAGCTGCATCTGTAGCAGCAGCAGCACCACCATCACGACCACCGTTATTGCCACCACTCCAACAACAACAACAGCAACAGCAACAGCAACAGCAACAGCAGCAGCAACAACAACAACAACAACGGCCTAATTGCAGCCTACCATCGCCTCCACCGCCGCCGCCTTTGCCTGCGGGCTCCAGCAGCTCCCTCTTCAGCTTGGCCAGCTTGGCCTGCATGCGCACCCAGCATGCGTGCATAGATGCACGTGTACGTTTGTTTGCCCAGGAATGCATGTTCAGGTGTGCGAGCGTGCATGCTCATGCGTGTACATGTGCGATTGATCGCGTGTGTTGCTCCGGGCGCTTGTCCTCCTGCGGGGGCACAGGGGGGCCGGCAGGCACGTCCGTGAGCAGCACCGAGCCACGCATATATGATGTCGCGCCGCAGCGAACCCAGCCTGCAACGGTGCTGCAAGTGAGGCTCAGAGGCGCATGTCAAGCGGTACCAGCTGGGCTGGGTGAGGCGCATGTCGAGTAGTACCAGCTGGGCTGGGTGAGACGCATGTCGAGTGGTACCAGGCACATGTCAAGTGGTACCCGGTGCTGCAATTGAGGCTCGGAGGCGCATGTCAAGCGGTACCAGGCGCATGTCAAGCGGTACCAGCTGGGCTGGGTGAGGCGCATGTCAAGCGGTACCAGGCACATGTCAAGTGGTACCAGCTGGGCTGGGTGAGGCGCATGTCAAGCGGTACCAGCTGGGCTGGGTGAGGCGCATGTCAAGTGGTACCAGGCACATGTCAAGTGGTACCAGCTGGGCTGGGTGAGGCGCATGTCAAGTGGTACCAGGCACATGTCAAGTGGTACCCGGTGCTGCAATTGAGGCTCGGAGGCGCATGTCAAGTAGTACCAGCTGGGCTGGGTGGGGTAAAGCGCGTGGCGGCCCACCACCCCCTTTCCCCTTGCAGGCGCGCGCCACAGACGCCATGGCCACCCATTTTGAATTCTTGGTTTTTCTATTCAAATCAGCTAGGATGACCACAAATGCAACTTCACGGGACAATGACCAGGTGGCCTTGACACAGCCTGCCATGTGAATGCGGGGGCGTGTGTGTAAGCTTACCCACACATGCGGTGTGTGGGAGAAGGGGTGGCGCCAGCCCTCATTCAACGAACACACCAACCGTTATTCATGTGAGGCATGTTCACCTGGAGGTATGTCAAGGGCCTGAGGCTAATCTAGCAGGCTGCCGTGGTTACCCCACATCACACCTTGCCACCCCACCCCACTGCAGGCAGGCCACCGAGTCCTTTCCCAAAAAAGAGGCGGCGCCAGAGAGGGAAGGAGGGTGGGCTCACTGGCCATCCAAGTGGCCATGCAGCATTTACCGGGAGGAAGCAGCAATTCGCCCACCAGTCATGCGCACATTCACGCGCACGCACACACATACACACGCATGCACACGCACGCATGCGCGCACACATGCATGCAAACACACGCACGCGTACATGCATACACACACACATGCACAAGCACATTTACATGCACACACGCACACACACATACACGCACTGCCTCAGAATCAAGCGCGCGTCAGGGCTGTCAGGGCCAGCAGGCCAGGAGGCGGCGGCATGCATGCTTGGTGTCGAATGCCTGCAGCCTCTCTAGCATCACCACATGCAGAGGGTGTGCAGCATGCCAGGAGGCGGCAGCATGCGAGCTTCCCGTTTAATGCCAGTGGCCTCTCTAGCAGTCCCAAAATTCACAGGGCGTGAGGGGGGTGCAGCATGCCAGGAGACAGCAGCTCTCTCATGTTCGACCGATCACGCTCTGCGTTATTCCCTTTGGTAGTCTATTGTAACTTATGGCAGCATCTGGCAGCCTGTGTTACTCAGGGGGGCTGAGGAGCCAGCAAGAGAGCGGTGGCTGCTCGCCCAGGCTTAGGCCGCCCTTCGCTGCTTGCAGGACAGGGTGCACGCTCTTGCAGGACAGGGTGCACGCCGCTTGCAGGACAGGGTGCACGCTCTTGCAGGACAGGGTGCACGCTCTTGCAGGACAGGGTGCACGCTCTTGCCTTCCCTGTGCTCATGACAGGTCACATGCTCTGTTATTGCTCATGGTGATGTCAGTGGTCCGCTCTTCAAGGGCTATTTCCGTGCCACTGTGCTTCGAGGCTGCTGGTGCTGGTGCAGCATAGGAAAGCGGCAGCTGATCCCGGCTATCCCCCCCCCCCC
>LKMJ01000542.1_pt1 | contig 29270 bp, 41 predicted proteins | sample 643391 | NCBI WGS metagenome assembly LKMJ01 (sample SAMN04112250, study PRJNA286221) | soda lake metagenome | biome: soda lake; feature: Kulunda Steppe; material: water; isolation source: sample PL-Br10 brine of Picturesque Lake | place: Russia: Kulunda steppe | collected 2010-07 | reverse complement strand
CGGGAAGCCATGAGGCTGGCCTCGCACAAACTCCCGATTAAAACTAAATTTGTTGCAAGAGATGGTGGTGAGTCCAATGAGGGCTGATGAATTAAGAAATATGACAGACCTGGAACTGGAACAGAAGATGGATGAATTTAAGGAAGAACTATTTAATTTAAGATTTCAGCATGCAACTGCCCGGCTCGATAATCCCATGAGAATCAGACAGGTAAAAAGAACAATTGCCAGAATCAAGACGATTTTGCGAGAACGAGAACTGGGCTTAAAGAGAGAGGCCTAGGATAACCGGAAGGGAGGTTTATTATGGCAGTTGAGAGAAAGGAACGGAAAGAAGAGATTGGCTATGTAGTAAGTGATAAAATGGATAAGACTGTGACCGTAGCCGTGGAAAGGCGAAAGCAGCATCCTCTCTATAAAAGGGTAATAAAAAGAACCAAGAAGTTTAAAGTCCACGATGAAGATAACACCTGCAACGAGGGAGATAAGGTTAAAATCAAAGAAACCCGACCTTTAAGCAAAACCAAGAGATGGCGGGTTATTGAAGTTCTAGAAAAAGCCAAGTAAATTAACCGGTAAGTAAAGGGGTGTATACGATGATCCAGGTGGAAAGCCGCCTCAGGGTAGCGGATAATTCTGGAGCGCGGGAACTGCTCTGCATTAAAGTTGCTGGAGGTTCCAGGAAGAGATATGCTGGCGTTGGGGAAGAAGTAGTCTGCAGCGTCAAGGAAGCAATTCCTGATGGCATGGTTAAAAAAGGTGACATTGTTAGAGCTTTAGTTGTTCGGACCAAGAAGGAAACCAGGCGTCCGGATGGTTCATATATAAAATTTGATGAGAACGCAGCTGTGATTATGGATGATATTAATAACCCCAAAGGAACCAGGATTTTTGGTCCTGTGACCAGGGAATTACGTGAGAAGAATTATATGAAGATTATTTCTCTGGCACCGGAAGTATTATAAGGTAAAGGAGGGGCAGCCGGTGAAGGTAAAAAAAGGAGACCAGGTAGAGGTTATAGCTGGTAAAGATAAAGGAAAACGCGGAGAAATTTTAAGTGTTGATCGGGATGAGGATCGGGTCATCGTCGAAGGCGCTAATATTATCTATCGCCATGTACGTCCCAGCCAGGAAATGCAGCAGGGCGGCATTATTGAGAATGAAGGTCCGATCCATGTATCCAATGTAATGTTAGTATGTCCATCCTGTGATGAGAAGAGCCGAATAGGCTACAGATTTATTTCAGGCGGTGCTGAAGACCGCAAGCAGAAGGTTCGGTACTGCAAAAAATGCGATGAAATAATTGATAATTAAGGAATGAAACAGGAGATAAATAAGGACTGAAGGAAGGAGGTCCAAATTATGTCTGTACTGGCAAAAGAATACCGGGAAGAAATTCGTCCCGCCCTGGTAGAAAAGTTTGAGTATAAAAATGTTATGGAAGCTCCCCAGATTGACAAGATTATTATTAATGTCGGGCTGGGTGATGCCAAGGAAGACTCCAAACTGCTGGATGCTGCCATAGAGGATGTTGCCAGAATAACCGGTCAGCGTCCCACGGTAACCCGGGCCAAGAAGGCGATTGCCAACTTTAAAATCCGGGAGGGCATGCCGGTAGGGCTCAAGGTTACCCTGCGAGGCAGGTTGATGTACGAGTTTATTTACAAGCTGATCAATGTTACCTTCCCCCGGGTCCGGGACTTCAGGGGAATTTCTCCCAACTCCTTCGATGGACGGGGAAATTACAGTCTGGGAATCAGCAATCATACCGTATTTCCTGAAATAAAGGTAGATGAAGTTGATGAAGTTTTTGGCATGCAGGTTACCATTGTGACAACAGCTGAGACAGATGAAGAGGCATTTGAGCTGCTCAGCCAGATGAATATGCCCTTTATAAGATAGATTAAGAACCATTAAGAACAAACAAGGTGGCAACAATAAATTTAAGGAGGGATGTACTGTGGCCCGCAAGGCTTTAATAGAAAAGGCTAAAAAGGAGCCTAAATATTCCACCCGGAAGGTTAATAGATGCAGCCGCTGTGGGAGAGTAAGAGGCTACATGAGAAAGTTTGATTTATGCCGGATCTGCTTTAGAGAACTGGCCCATAAAGGTGAAATTCCTGGAGTAAGAAAAGCCAGCTGGTAAAGAAAGAATGAAAGGAGGTTTTTTCTTTGAATATAAATGATCCTATTGCCGATATGTTAACCAGGGTTCGGAATGCCAATAATGCCGAGAAAAGTGTGGTTAACATCCCGGCCTCTAAAATAAAACATGGTATTGGCAAGATTCTCAAAGAAGAGGGTTATGTGCGGGATGTTAAGTTGATTGACCGCAATCCCCAGAATGATATCAGACTCTATCTCAAGTACGGCGATAACGGAGAAAAGGTAATTACCGGCCTGAAAAGAATCAGCAAACCGGGATTAAGGGTATATGTTGGTAAAGATGAAATTCCCCGGGTGCTGGGAGGCCTGGGAGTGGCAATTATCTCAACCTCCCATGGGGTGCTTTCTGACAAGCAGGCCCGGGAGCAGGGGATTGGCGGAGAAGTTCTCTGCTATGTCTGGTAAATAATTAACTGGCAAACAGGAGGTGGCAAAATTGTCCAGAATAGGAAAATTACCGGTGGAACTGCCGGATAAGGTCAAGGCCTCGCTGACAGGGAATGAGCTTACCGTTAAGGGACCCCGGGGTGAGTTGACCAGAAAGATTCATGAGAGAGTTACTCTGGATATCTCTAATGAAGAGATAATGGTTAAACGTCAGAGTGATTCCAAGGATGATAAATCTCTGCAGGGCATGACCAGAAGCATCGTGAACAGCATGGTTGAAGGTATAACCAAAGGTTTTAGCAAAAAGCTGGAGATGAATGGTGTCGGTTACAGCGCCTCGCTTCAGGGGAAATCTCTGCAGCTGGAGGTTGGTTATTCTCATCCGGTGGTTATTGATCCCCCGGGAAATATTGAGTTTGAAGTTGGCAAGAAGAATACCATTACAGTCAGCGGCAACGATAAGCAGCTGGTGGGAGATGTGGCAGCCCGGATCAGGTCTGTCAGAGAACCGGAGCCCTATAAGGGTAAAGGAATAAAGTATGCAGACGAAAGAATCAGGAGAAAAGAGGGTAAGACCGGTTAAATCAGCCAATATATACTGGATTTGTATGAAGGGAGTGAAGCTGGCATGAGCAAGTTAGATAAGGAAGCTGCCAGAAAACGCAGGCATCAAAGAATTCGCAAAAAAATAAACGGCACACCAACACAACCCAGAATGTGTGTGCACCGCAGCTTGAAAAATATTTACGTACAGCTGATAGATGATTTACGGGAAATAACCCTGACCTCTGCCTCCACGCTGGACCCTGTCATCCGAGAAGAAATATCCAATGGTGGCAACAAAGAGGCCGCTGCTGAGGTAGGCAGGTTAATAGCTGAGAGAGCGCAGGAAAAGGGAATTGAAGAGGTAGTCTTTGATCGGGCCGGTTATAAGTATCATGGACGGGTCAGAGCTCTCGCTGAAGCGGCGCGGGAAGAGGGCTTAAACTTTTAAGGTAAAGGAGGCGAATTGATGAACACCAAAATTGATCCCAGCAAACTGGATCTGGAAGAAAGAGTTGTAGATATAAACAGAGTTTCCAAGGTAGTTAAGGGTGGCCGGCGTTTTAGCTTTACCGCCCTGGTAGCCGTGGGAGATGAAAATGGCTATGTTGGCGTGGGCTACGGTAAGGCTAATGAAGTACCGGAGTCCATCAGAAAGGGAATAGATGATGCCAAGAAGAATCTGATCAAGGTTCCCATGGTAGAAAATACCATTCCCCATGAAATTACGGGAGAATATGGTGCTGGCAGGGTTCTGCTCAAGCCTGCTGCTCCCGGTACCGGAGTTATTGCCGGTGGACCGGTGCGTGCGGTGGTTGAGCTGGCCGGTATCAAAGACATTCTCACCAAGTCACTGGGTAGTTCCAACCCCATTAATATGGTTAAAGCCACTACCAACGGCCTGAACAGGCTGAAAAATATTGAACAGGTGGCAGCTCTGCGGGGTAAGTCCGTAGAAGAGATAGAAAGGTAAATCAGTATCCTGAGGAGGTGCAAGTTTATGAGACTTCATGATTTACAGCCTGCCCCCAACTCTAAAAAGAAAAAACAGCGAGTTGGCCGGGGAATAGGTTCCGGACGGGGATATACCTGCGGCAGAGGAGCTAACGGACAGAATTCCCGTTCAGGTGGAAAGGTAAGACCTACCTTCGAAGGGGGACAGACTCCTCTTTTCCGGAGGCTACCCAAAAAGGGTTTCAATAATCCCAGCAAAAAGAATTTCAATATCATTAACCTCAAGCAGCTCAATAAATTTCCGGAAGATACAGTTATTACCCCGGAATTTCTCCAGGAAGAGGGTTTAATCAACAAACCGGCTTCTGCTGGAGTTAAGATCCTGGGTGATGGCGAACTGGAGAAAAAACTGACGGTTAAAGCTCAGGCTTTCAGCAAATCTGCCCGAGAGAAGATCGCTGATGCCGGTGGAAAGGCAGAGGTGATTTAATTTGATTAAGGCTTTAGGTAATGTCTTTAAAGTAGAAGAATTACGAAATAGAGTTTTATTTGTTCTGGCAATCATGGTTGTCTACCGGATAGGGGCTCATATTCCGGTTCCTGGTGTGGATGTAGCTGCTATTCAGGAATTTTTATTTGCCGGGGCTGGTGAGGCCGGCGGCGTTTTTGATTTTCTTGATATGTTTGCCGGTGGTGCTCTCAGCAACTTTTCCGTTTTTGCTCTCAGCATCACGCCCTATATTACCGCCTCAATTATTCTGCAGCTTTTGACAGTGGTAAGTCCCCGGCTGGAGGAACTGCAGCGTCAGGGCCGGGAAGGCCGGAAAAAGATTGCCCAGTATACCAGATATCTAACAGTATTACTGGCTCTGATCCAGAGTGTCGGTATTACCATGTACATTCTGCAGTTCGGCGCGGTTCCCAACCCCAATGCCTTTGATATTATTGTTATCGTTGTAAGCTTAACCGCCGGAACTACAGTACTGATGTGGCTGGGTGAGCAGATAAATGAATATGGTATCGGTAATGGTATCTCGATTTTGATTTTTACTTCAATTATTGCCCGTTTCCCCTACGAAATTATTGAAACCTGGACTCTCTTTCAGGCCGGTGCTCTGACAGTCTTTAACCTGATTTTGTTTGCCATTCTGGCCGTGATTATTACTGCCGGAATTGTCTATGTTCAGGAAGGGGAAAGAAGGATCCCCGTGCAGTATTCTAAAAGAATTGTGGGCCGTAAGGTCTACGGTGGCAAGAGCACCCATATACCGATGAAGGTCAATCAGGCCGGAGTTATGCCGGTAATCTTTGCCTCTTCCGTGCTGCTCTTTCCCGGAGTGGTGGCTCAGGTGATCCCCTTTGACTGGGCTCAGGGAATGGCAGATCTGATCAGACCCGGTTCCAATCTCTATATAATTCTCTATGGTGTGCTGACCTTCTTTTTCACCTATTTCTATACGGCAATAACCTTTAATCCGGAAGAAGTGGCAGATAACATGAAAAAATACGGCGGCTTTATTCCCGGCATCAGACCGGGTCAGGCCACTGTGAAGTATCTCGATAAGATTCTGGTCCGGGTTACCCTGGTGGGTGCGGTCTTCCTCTCAGCAGTAGCTCTACTGCCCTTTGCCATGGGACCACTGACCGGAGTGGAGATTCACTGGGGCGGTACCTCGCTCCTGATTATGATTGGTGTGGCACTCCAGACAATGCAGCAGATAGAATCCCATCTCTTAATGCGTCACTACGAAGGTTTTATGGAGTAGCCCTGAAGCAGATAAGGAGGATATACAATGAATCTGGTCTTTTTAGGACTGCCGGGAGCCGGCAAGGGCACCCAGGCTGCTCTCCTGGCAGAGGAATTCGATATACCTCATATTTCAACCGGAGACATGTTCCGGGAAGCAGTTAAACAGGAAACCGAACTGGGGAAAAAAGCCAAGGAATATATGGATGCCGGAGATCTGGTGCCGGATCAGGTTACCATCGGCATAGTCCGGGAAAGACTGGCTCAGGACGACTGCCGGCGGGGCTTTATTCTTGACGGTTTTCCCCGGACCATTACCCAGGCCGAGGCTCTGGAGGAAGTTCTTCAGGAGCTGAACCGGGAACTGGATCTAGCTCTCCTGATAGATGCTCCCGAGGAGGAGCTGGTTGAGCGGCTGACCGGTCGGAGAGTCTGTCAGAACTGCGGGGCCACCTATCATGTGAAATTTGATCCTCCCGAAGTTGAGGGAATCTGTGATGAATGCGGTGGCAGACTGGAGCAGAGAGATGATGATAAGTCCGAAACAGTGAAAAAAAGGCTGGAAGTTAACCGGGAGAAAACAGAAAAAATGGTTAATTTTTATTCCAGCAGAGGCATCCTGACTGAAATTGATGCCCGGGGAGAAATTGAAGATATTCAGGAAAAGATAATCCGGCTAATTGAGGATGGCCTGAATGATAATTAGAAAATCTGAACGGGAAATAGCCAGGATGAAGGCCGCCAATGAGATTGTAGCTCAATCTCATGCTCTGCTGGCTGATAAGATTGCTCCAGGCATTTCCACAGCCGAGCTGGATACCCTGGTTGAAAAGTTTATCAAAAAGCAGGGGGGAGAACCTTCTTTTAAGGGCTACCGCGGCTATCCGGCCTCGGTCTGTCTTTCTCTCAATGATGAGGTAGTTCACGGGATCCCTAGCTCCTCCAGGATTTTACAGGAGGGAGATATTCTCAGCATTGATATTGGTGTCTATTATCAGGGTTTTCATGGAGATGCTGCCCGGACGGTGGGTGTGGGAAAGATCAGTCCCGAGGCTGAAGCTCTGATTGCTGCCACCCGGGAAGCTCTGGATGAAGGCATCAAAGAGGCTGTTGCCGGCAACCGGCTTTCCGATATATCCCATGCCATTCAGACCTATGCTGAAGACAGAGGCTATTCGGTGGTTAAACAGTATGTAGGACATGGAATAGGTCGCGATATGCACGAGGATCCCCAGATTCCTAACTTTGGACCGCCCGGGAAAGGTCCCAGGCTGAAGGAAGGCATGACCTTTGCCATCGAGCCCATGATAAATGCCGGTGATTTTGCTGTTAAGACCAGGGATGACGGCTGGACTGTAGTCACGGTGGATGGAAGTCTTTCGGCTCACTGGGAAGATTCAATTGCTATCACCGGAGAAGAACCGGTTATTATGAGCAGGCCAATTAATTAATTCTTTTGCTATCTTAATTTCTGTGGTATAATATTAGGCAGGCTTAAATTTGAGCCTGGAGCGAAGAGGGGGATTTATTTAAATGTCAAAAGAAGATCCTATTGAAGTTCAGGGTACAGTGGTGGAACCTCTGCCCAATGCAATGTTTAGGGTTGAGCTGGATAATGGACACAAAGTTCTGGCCCATGTTTCCGGCAAAATGCGGATGAATTATATTAGAATTCTTCCCGGTGATAAGGTTACAGTTGAACTTTCACCCTATGATCTCTCCCGGGGCAGAATAACCTACCGTCATAAAGCTTAGGCGATAATAATATTTTTTGTAAGAGGTGATAGTAATGAAAGTAAGACCCTCGGTTAAACCTATTTGTGATAAATGCAAGGTGATCAGAAGAAAGGGTAAAGTCATGGTAATTTGCGAGAATCCCAAGCACAAGCAGCGTCAGGGCTAATAATGGAGGTGAAATAATGGCTAGAATAGCAGGGGTAGATTTACCCAAAAATAAGCGAGTTGAGATTGGCCTGACCTATATATATGGAATTGGTAGATCCCGTTCCAATGAAATTCTTGATAATGCCGGGGTGAACTCCGATACCAGGGTTAAGGATCTGACCGAAGCTGAAATAACCAGCCTGCGCAGTGAAATTGATGAATATCAGGTGGAGGGTGAACTTCGCCGGGAGGTCAGGGCAGATATCAAGCGGCTTAAGGATATCGGTTCCTACCGTGGACTGCGCCATAGAAGAGGACTGCCCGTCAGAGGACAGCGGACCAGAACCAATGCCCGTACCAGAAAGGGACCTAAAAAGACCGTAGGAAAGTCCCGGGTCAGCAAAACTCCGCCGAAAGAATAGGAAAAGATAAAGCATATTAATCATTCAATAAGGAGGGAAGAATTAGATGGCCAAAAGAAAGAAAGATGGCAGAAGAAGAAAAAAGAGCAAAAAATTTGTGGAGAAAGGTCAGATATATATCCGCTCCACCTTTAATAATACAATTATCACCATAACTGACAGTGAAGGAAATGTTATAGCCTGGTCCAGTGCCGGTAAGGCAGGCTATAAGGGTTCCCGCAAAAGCACTCCCTTTGCCGCTCAAATCGCTGCTGAAAACGCAGCCGAGGAAGCCAAGGAAATGGGTCTTAAGGAAGTGGAGATCTATGTTAAGGGGCCCGGTTCCGGTCGGGAATCCGCCATTAGATCCCTGCAGTCAGCCGGACTGGAAGTAACTTTAATCAAAGATATTACCCCAATTCCTCATAATGGATGCCGTCCGCCCAAACGCCGGCGGGTATAACTGAATATTCAGGAGGTGTAAATAAAGAAAAATGGCAAAATATACAGGACCGAAATGTAAACTTTGCAGACGGGAAGGAGCCAAACTCTATTTAAAGGGTGAGCGCTGCTATACCGATAAATGTGCCTTTGAAAGAAGACCCTATGCTCCCGGGGAACAGGGAGAGAGTAGAAGAAAGCAGTCTGAATACGGCCAGCAGTTAAGAGAAAAGCAGAAGGTTCGGCGGATTTATGGTATTATGGAAAATCAATTCCGGAATTATTTCTCCAAGGCAGCCCGGCAGCGGGGTGTTACCGGGGAGAACTTTCTGAAACTGCTGGAAACAAGACTGGATAATACCGTTTTCCGGATGGGTTTTGCTACTTCCAGAGCCCAGGCCCGGCAGTTTGTGCTGCACGGACATATTCTTGTCGACGGCCGGAAAGTTAATGTACCCTCCTACCAGGTTTCAGAGGGAGATACCATCAGTGTTAAGGATGCCAGCCGCAAGAAAAACTTCATCAAGGATGTGCTGGAGATAAACGCCGAGCAGACACCACCGGAATGGCTGAGCGTTAACATGGAAAAGGCTGAAGGAACAGTGGTCAGCCTGCCTGAAAGAGATGATATAGATCAGCCTATTAACGAGCAGCTAATCGTTGAATACTATTCCCTCTAAGCTGAATATTTGTTTTCAGGTTGGAAGTCATTAGAGAGGAGGGTTTTAACTCTTCATGATAGAGATTGAAAAACCACAAATAGAAAAGCTTGAAGCTGACAATTATCATGGTGAATATGTAATCACTCCCCTGGAGAGGGGTTATGGAATTACCCTGGGTAATGCCATGCGGAGAATTCTACTTTCCTCCCTGCCCGGTGCTGCCATAACCTCGGTCAAAATCGAAGGTGCCAGACATGAATTCACCTCGATTTCCGGTGTGGTTGAAGATGTAACCGATATTATCCTAAACCTCAAAGGAGTCGTTATCAGATACCCTGATGAGGAGCGGACGACAATGATGCTGGATGTCTCGGACAGTGAAACTGCTACCGCAGGAGATTTCAGCTACTCCGGCAACATGGAAGTTGTTAATAAAGATCATAAAATAGCCACCCTGGCTCCTGAAGGAAGCTTAAACCTGGAAGTTACCGTGGAAAAGGGACGGGGCTATGTGACTGCTGAAGAGCTTAAGGATACCTTTGACAATGTCATTGGACTTATACCGATTGATGCTTCCTTCAGTCCCATTGAGAAAGCTAATTTTTCAGTGGAGGATACCAGAGTAGGACAGGTTACCGACTATGACCGTCTGCTGCTGGAAGTAGATACCAACGGCAGCTTGAGTCCCGATGATGCCATCGGTCTGGCAGCCCGAATTATGAGGGAACATCTGGAGCTCTTTATTGACCTCACTGATGAAATTGATGATCTTGATATTATGGTTGAGACCGAGGAAGAGGATAAGGATAAAATTCTGGAGACCACGGTAGAAGAGCTGGAGCTTTCCGTACGCTCCTCCAACTGCCTGAAGAGGGCGGGAATTAATACCGTGGAAGAATTAATTGATAAGACCGAAGATGATCTGATGAAGGTCCGCAATCTGGGAAAAAAATCTCTGCAGGAGATTAAAGATAAACTGGAGGAACTAAATCTGGAATTGAAAGAGGAAGAAGATTAATAAGGAGGGATAAAGGGTGCCTAACAGGAAGCTGGGAAGAAAAAGCGCTCACAGACAGGCAATGTTTCGCAATATGCTGACGGATTTTTTTCGGCATGAGAGAATTGAAACCAGCCTGGCTAAGGCCAAAGAACTGCAGCCCTTAGCGGAAAAACTGATTACCACGGCCAGGAAAAATAATCTCCATGCCAGAAGAAAGGCCCGCAGACAGATAAATGACCGTGAAGTTTTAATCAAGCTCTTTGATGAGATTGCTCCTCGCTTTTATGACCGGCCGGGAGGTTATACCAGGATCATAAAAATGTATCCCCGCCGGGGTGATGCTTCCGAGAGAGCTCTATTAGAGCTGGTAGAATAAATAGATAAGTAGGTGGAAAGATGAGCCAGATTGAGATGCAGGGGGTTGAATTTTCATATCGCGATCAGCAGGATAAAGCCCTGGCCGGGGTGGATCTTAAGGTAGAAAAGGGCGAATTTATAGCAGTAATTGGAGCCAACGGCTCGGGAAAGTCAACCCTGGCCAAGATGATGAATGTGCTGCTGGTACCTGACAGGGGTACGGTTGCCATCAATGGTCTTGATACCGCTGACCCTGATAATATCTGGCAGATCAGACAGCAGGTTGGCATGGTTTTTCAAAATCCCGACAACCAGCTGGTAGCAACCCTGGTTGAAGATGATGTAGCCTTCGGCCCGGAAAATCTGGCCCTGCCCACGGAGGAGATTCGCCTGCGGGTGGATCAGGCCTTAGAAACTGTGGGAATGGACGGTTATCAATCCCATCCCCCGCACAAACTATCGGGCGGACAGAAACAGCGGGTTGCCATAGCAGGTATTCTGGCCATGATGCCGGACTGCATTGTGCTGGACGAGCCGACTGCCATGCTGGACCCCATGGGGAGAAAGGAAGTTCTGGAAACAATCAGCCGGTTAAACCGGGAGGAAAATATAACTGTGGTGCTGATCACCCATTTTATGGAGGAGGCCGGGCTGGCCGACCGGATTGCTATCATGCAGGAAGGCCGGATCAGCAGAACCGGCAGCCCCCGGGAGATTTTTCGCGATACCGGGTTGATTGCTGAAGCCGGTCTGGATGTTCCCGAAGTTGTGGCTCTGGCCAATCAACTGCGCCAGCAGGGCGTTTCTCTGCCGGAGGTTATGACAGCCGATGAGCTGGTGAATTCCCTATGCTGATTGAGCTGGAAAATATCCGTCATATCTATCAGATGGATGATCCCGTGGTGGCCTTAGATGGTGTTGACCTGGAAATTGAGCGGGGAGAGTTTATCGGGTTGATCGGCCATACCGGCTCGGGCAAGTCGACACTGGTGCAGCTTTTAAACGGCCTGCTCAAACCCAGCGAAGGCCGGATTCTTTTTGAAGGCAGGGACATCAATTCCCAGGAAGTGGAATTGAAGGAAATCCGCCGCCGGGTTGGCCTGGTTTTTCAGTATCCCGAGCATCAACTCTTTGAGGAGACTGTGGCGAAGGATATCGCCTTTGGACCGAAAAATGCCGGACTGGCTGATGAGGAAATAGATAAAAGGGTCAGGGAAGCTCTGGATCTGGTGGGGCTGGATTATGAAAGCTTTAAAGACCGCTCTCCCTTTAATTTAAGCGGGGGGCAGCAGCGCAGGATAGCGATTGCTGGAGTGCTGGCTCTCAAACCGGAAGTTCTGATTCTGGATGAGCCCATGGCCGGACTGGATCCTGCCGGACGCCGGAAACTGCTGGAACTTCTCCGCCATCTGCATCGAAATCTTGAGATGACCATTATTTTGATTTCCCACCGGATGGAGGAGATTGCCCGGCTGGCCTCCCGGGTGGTAGTCATGGATAGAGGCAAAATTATCCTGGAGGGCAGGCCGGCAGAGGTTTTTAATGAAAGAGAGAGGCTTAAGGATATTGATCTGGATCTTCCGGTGGTGACAGATATTTTAAAGAAGCTTAAGGAAAAGGGGCTAAAGGTCAGGACCGATGTTTTTGCCCTGGAGGATGCCCGGAATGAAATTCTGACAGCTCTGGAAAAACAGTCACAATTCAGGGAGAGCAGACCATGTTAACCGATATAACCATTGGCCAGCACATACCCGGCAGTTCAATAATTCACCGGATGGATCCCCGGGTAAAAATTTTAATAACCCTGCTGATGATAACCATCCTGTTTTTTATAGACACCTTTACCGGCTTTTTTCTCTTTTTACTGCTGGTGGTAATCATTCTGCTGACGGCAAAACTGCCTATTAAAAGGGTTTTAAGAGGTCTGAAGCCAGTATTTTTTCTGGTGATTCTCACACTTTTTCTTCATCTTTTTTTAACCCGGGGTGGAGAGGTAATTTGGCAGTGGAGATTTTTGCGAATTGAAGAGGCCGGGGTTTTTACCGGTTTTTTCATGGTTTCTCGAATTCTGCTGCTGATAATGTTTACTTCGATACTAACCCTGACAACCTCACCGCTGGAACTGACTGACGGCATAGAATATCTTTTAAAACCACTGGCCCGTTTTGGACTGCCGGCCGGCGAACTGGCCATGATGATGACAATTGCTCTCAGATTTATTCCCACCCTGCTGGAAGAGGCCGAGAAAATCATGAAGGCTCAGAAAGCCCGGGGGGCTGACTTTGAAAGCGGCAATATAATTCAGCGAGCTAAAGCTTTAGTACCTCTGTTAGTTCCGCTTTTTATCAGCGCTTTTCGCCGGGCCGATGAGCTGGCTCTGGCCATGGAATCCCGCTGTTACAGTGGAGGAACCAGCAGAACCAGGCTGCATGAACTGAAATTAAAATCCACCGATGTCTATCTTTTTCTGCTGGCAGCAGTGCTGGCAGTGGCAATCAGCTTTTTTTAGGCTGGAGGGAACCGGTTTTAATGGAAAAAATTCAGATGCAGATTTCCTATGACGGGACAGATTACAGCGGCTGGCAGGTACAGGGCAACACTCCCCACACCATTCAGGAGAAGGTCGAGGGGGTGCTGGGTAAATTTAACCGCCGTCCCACCAGGATTTACGGAGCCAGCCGGACCGATGCTGGGGTCCATGCCCGGGGACAGATGGCCCATTTTTATCTGGAGGTGCCCATTCCCCTGAAACGGATTCCTCAGGCCTTTAATGGGGAACTGCCCGATGATATAGTCTGCCTTCAGGCCTGGCAGTGTCCCGAGGATTTTCATGTTCGCCATGATGCGCTGGCAAAAAAATATATCTACCGCATTAATAATAAAACCTACCCTGATGTTTTTACCAGAAATTTTTGTTATCATTATCATGAAAAACTAAAGGTGGAATTCATGCAGCGGGCAGCTAGCCATCTTGAGGGCGAGAAGGATTTTTCTGCCTTCCAGGCTCAGGGCTGCAGCAATGCCACCACCGTGAAAAATATTTATCAGTCCCGGATCACCCTGCAGGAAAACGGTGAAATCTGGCTGGAAATAGTGGGTTCGGGCTTTTTATATAAAATGATGAGAATCATAGCAGGCACCCTTATCAATGCAGGCAAAGGGAAAATTACACCCGATGATATTCCCGGTATTATAGCATCCCGGGATAGAACTCAGGCCGGTTTTACCGCTCCGGCCAAAGGATTAACCCTGTGGAAAATTTATTATGACCAGGAGATTTTGACCAAGGAGGTAATAGAATGAATAAAACTTATATGGCCAACCCGGATGAAGTGGAACGCAAATGGTATGTCGTTGATGCTGCCGGAAAAACTCTAGGCCGGCTGGCTTCAGAGATTGCCCAGGTGCTGCGGGGTAAGCATAAACCTGAATTTACCCCCCATGTGGATACTGGAGATTATGTTATTGTGGTCAATGCTGAAAAAGTAGAATTAACCGGCAACAAGTGGGAGAATAAGATTCATTACAAGCACTCCAATTACCCTGGAGGCCTGAAGCAGACTCCCTATGAAGAACTGAGGAAAAAGAAGCCCACCTTTATTGTAGAAAAGGCTGTTAAGGGTATGATTCCTCATAATAAGCTGGGACGTCAGATAATTAAAAAGCTCAAGGTATATGAAGGTCCGGATCATCCTCATGAGGCCCAGCAGCCCGAAGAATTAGAACTATAATACTGGAAGGAGGAATAATTATGGTTGATGTTCAATATAGAGGCACAGGCAGGAGAAAGACTTCAACTGCCAGGGTGCGCCTGCTGCCGGGCAGTGGAAATGTAACTGTTAACGGCAGAGACGTAGCTGATTATTTCCACCGCAGATCCCAGATAAAGGATTTGAAGTCTCCCCTGGAAACCGTTAACCAGCTGGGCAGCATGGATGTGGAAGTCAATGTCAACGGCGGAGGACTGGCCGGTCAGGCCGGAGCAATCCGCCACGGCATTGCCAGAGCCCTGCTTAAAGTTGATGAGGAGTTCCGGACTCCCCTGAAGAGAGCCGGCTATCTAACCCGTGATCCCCGGATGAAAGAGAGGAAAAAGCCCGGCCTCAAGAAAGCCCGTAAGGCTCCACAATTCTCCAAAAGATAATATCCGCACTTTTCTGCTAAAGCTGCTGAGATATCTAAAAACCCTTCTCCCCGGAGAGGGGTTTTGCTATTGCGATAATTTGTGGACTCAAGAAGGAACCTAAGGCTTTTACTAGAATTATGTTAGTAGCAGAAAAGAGATTAAAGTTATAAACTGGATTTAAGCTGGAAAGGAGGAATAATATGCTAAGGGGAGGCCTTTTTCCTCATCCACCGATTATAATTCCTGAAATTGGCGGTGAGCGGAGACAGAAAGCGACCGAGACCATCGCTGCCAGCAAAAAGCTGGCCGGGTTTTTTGCTGAACAGAAGCCCGATCTGGTGGTGGCTGCCGGCCCCCACGGCCCCACGGATCACAGCAGGATAACCATCAGTGCAGCCCGGGATTACCGGGGTGATCTGGGATACTTCGGGGCTCCTGATATTAAATTTACCCTGGAAGGCTGTCCGGAACTGGCAGCCGAGATAAAGCAGGAGTTTGTTTCGGCAGGCTGGCAGTTAAGGCAGGTTAACCACCAGAAGAGTGGAGCAGAACTGGACCACGGGATCATGGTTCCTCTTTATTTTTTGGAGGAAGCAGGACTGGAGAGGGTTCCCTGGTTGATTTTAAATATGACCTTCTGGGAACCGGAAAAGTTATATGATTTTGGAAAAAAACTGGCTGATTATCTTAAGAAAGAGAGCGAATTTACCGATCCTGTATTTCTGGTCAGCGGTGATTTATCCCACCGCACAGAGCCGGGAGCACCGGGGGGTTATTCCCCCGCAGGAGAGAAGTTTGACCGCCAGCTGATGGGCCTGCTGGCTGAAGGTGACCTGGATGCCATTCTCAAGCTGGATCAACAATTAATCAAGGATGCGGGAGAATGCGGTTACCGTCCGCTGCTGATTGGCCTGGGTTTTTCTGAAAAGCTGGCAGGTAAAGGGGAACTTGATATTGAAGTGTTATCCTATGAGGCGCCCTTTGGAGTGGGTTATGGCGTGGCTCAATTTAGAGATAGGAGGTAAATATGCTGGACTTACCCTATAATCCCGCCTGGCTGGCCCGGGAGGTTCTGGAGGAATATTTTCTCAGGGGCGAGGTTGATTATGAGAGGCTGGAATTTACCGGTGATATTCAGGCCGGCAGCTTTGTTTCCCTGAAAAATAGAGCTGATAACTCTTTAAGGGGATGCATTGGAACAATTGAATCCTGCCAGGATACCCTGGCCCGGGAGGTGGCCTGCAATGCCCTTTCGGCAGCCCTGAAGGATCCCCGCTTTCCGGCTCTGACGGCTGAGGAACTGGAAGAGGTTTATATTACCGTAGATATCCTGGGCAGCCAGGAGAGGGTTGAGGACCGTGGAAAGCTCAATCCCGAAGAGTTTGGGGTGGTGGTTGTTAAAGGAAGCCGCAGGGGTGTACTCTTGCCGGACCTGGAGGGTGTAGACTCCGTGGAGAGGCAGCTTAACATTGCAGCTCAAAAAGCCGGACTCTCTGCCAGGGAGATAGAGCGCGGGAATTTCACCATCTTTCGTTTTCCGGTCCACCGCTTTAAGGAGGACCAGCAATGAGCTTAAAGAACAGCAATCACAGCGGCTATCCGGCCAGTTATTATAGAAAAAAAGAAGATCTGATTGTCTGTGAACTCTGTCCCCACTGCTGTCAGCTGGCCCCAGGAGAGAGAGGCAGATGCCGGGCCAGAGAAAATCGAGAGGGAGAGCTTTTCTCCTTAAATTACGGAGAGGTAAGTTCCCTGTCCCTGGATCCCATCGAGAAGAAGCCGCTCTATCATTTTTACCCCGGACAGGAAACCCTCTCCCTGGGCACCTGGGGCTGCAATCTGGCCTGTGATTTCTGCCAGAACTGGAGAATAAGTCAGGGAGACCCTTCGGTGAGAGACTATAAACCCCGGAAAATCATAGAACTGTGCCGGGAGAAGTCCCAGGAGATAATCTCCTTTACCTATTCCGAGCCCCTGATCTGGTATGAATTTGTCCGGGAGACGGCCGAACTGGCCCGGGAAGAGGGCTATAAAACTGTCCTGGTCAGCAACGGCTTTGTCAACACAGAGCCGCTGGAGGAGCTTATTCCCTTTATCTCGGCCTGCAATATAGATCTGAAATCTTTTCAGGATGATTTTTATCAGAGATTATGTCAGGGACGGGCCGGACCGGTTAAACAGAATTTAAAGCGGCTTGCTGCTTCCGGGGTCCATCTGGAGGTAACCAGTTTGCTGGTTACCGGCGAAAACAGCTCACCGGAGGATGTCAGAGAGCTGGCCGGTTTTTTGGCTGATTTAAATCCCGAAATACCCCTGCATCTTTCCCGGTATCATCCAGCCTATAAATCTGACAGGCCGGCCACCGATCTTAGGGCAATGGAGGAGGCCTATGAGACAGCCCGGACCTATCTTGATTATGTTTATCTGGGAAATGTAGCCGGACCGGGCGGCAGGGATACCAGCTGTCCGGAGTGCGGTAGTCTGGTAATCAAAAGAAGCGGATTTTCCGGCAGAAGCAGGCTGCAGCAGGGCAGCTGCCCGGAATGCGGCCGGGGAATAGCCGGCAAATTTTAATTAGAGACAGGGAGCTGATATAGTTGAGAGATTTATTTGGAACTGATGGTGTGAGAGGTGTTGCCAATCAGGATCTAACTCCGGAGCTGGCTTTTAAACTGGGCCGGGCCGGCGCTTCGGCGCTTGAGGAAGGATCCAGGTTCAGCTGCGGGGAGAAGGAAAAGGTTCTTATCGGCCGGGATACCAGAATTTCCGGCGATATGCTGGCCGCAGCGCTGGCAGCCGGGGTCAACTCGCTGGGAATTGATACGGTAGATCTGGAAGTTGTACCAACTCCGACGGTCTCCTACCTGACCAGAAGCCGGCCGGTGATTGGAGGTATAATGGTTTCTGCCTCCCATAACCCCATCCAGGACAACGGTATTAAATTTTTTGGCTCCGAGGGGATGAAAATATCGGAGGAGATGGAAGATGAAATTGAAACCAGGCTGGAGGCTGAAATGGCCAGACCAACCCATGAAAAGGTGGGCCGCCAGCTGGAGGGCAGGTACTTAATTGAGTTTTATCTGGACAGTGTGCTGGCCTCCTATACCGGTGATATTTCCGGACTTTCTGTGGTGCTGGACTGTGGCCACGGTGCCGCCCATAAGCTGGGTCCCAGAATCCTGAAAAGAGCCGGTCTGGAGAAGATTAAAGTTATCAATCATTCCGGACAGGGTGAGCTGATCAATGTAGACTGCGGCTCTACCAATACCGGGGGACTGAGGGAGACTGTACTGGCCGAGGGAGCTGATCTGGGAATAGCCCTGGATGGTGATGCTGATCGGGTTATCCTGATTGATGAACAGGGCAGAGAGATTGACGGTGATTATATCATGTATATCTGCGGCAGCCATCTCTCCAGCCGGGGTAGACTGAAGGGCAATCGGGTGGTGGCTACCCGTTACAGCAATCTGGGTCTGGCTGAAGCTCTGGAGAGGTCCGGAGTTGAGGTTATTTATTCTGACAATGGTGATAAGTATGTGCTGGCCAGGATTCAGGAGCTAAATTTAAGTCTGGGAGGTGAGAAGTCAGGGCATATAATTTTCAATGAACATAATGTTTCCGGGGATGGAATGCTGACAGCTCTTAAGATTATGGAGGTGATGGCCGAGACCGGCAAACCTCTGAGTAAGCTGGCAGAGGGACTTAAGGAATGGCCCCAGCTTTTAAAAAATGTCAGGGTGAAAAACAAGGAGATGCTGGAGGGTAATTCCAGAATTTCTGAGATTGTTGCTGATGGCGAAAGAGAACTTCAGGATGGCAGGATTTTTGTCAGGGCTTCGGGCACCGAGCCGGTTATCAGGTTGATGCTGGAGGGCCGTGATAAAGCTCTGCTGGAAAAATGGGGAAAGAAGATCGCCGGGGTGATTGGCGAGGAACTTAACTAAATTCTCTGGATTTCAGACCTGTCATCAGACAGCACTTAAAATTGCTGGTAAAAATCAGGGGGTGATTGCGGCAAATTTTGGGGCTGATCCGGTGATTATCGGAAAGTTTTCAGGATTTTAAGGATTTAGGTCGAGGTTTAAAGTTCCAGGATGGATCTGTTTGATAATCAAATTATTTCGGAGATTAAATCGACAGTGTGATAGCGCCTGATCCTGCCAGGCACCTGCCGGGCAGGATGACGAGGAAGGGAGTTAATCGAAGAATTCGGCGGATGCTCCCGGGCCTGAAAACCGGCCCTGAAACCGGCTGTTAAAACCTGAAGGTAACTGCAGGGACAGAGCGGCCGGGAGGTTTTCCAGAAAATCTTAAATGAATATTACGATTTCACTATAAACTGGAGGACTGCATATGTGTGGAATAATTGGTTATGCCGGTAAAGCAGGGGCAGAGAAATTTCTTTTTCAGGGTTTAAAGAAACTGGAATATAGAGGTTATGATTCAGCTGGAATAGCAGTGCTGGATGAAGATGAGATGCAGGTAGTCAAATGTCAGGGCACTCTAGATGAACTGGAGAAGAGGCTCCGGCAGGAAAGTCCCCGGGGTTACCTGGGAATAGGCCATACCCGCTGGGCCACTCATGGAGTTCCTTCCGACGCCAATTCCCATCCCCATCAGGACTGTCAGGGGCGCTTTGCCCTGGTCCATAACGGTATTATTGAAAATTATCAGACCCTCAAGGCTGAACTGCGGTCCGCTGGCCACAATTTCTGCTCTGAGACCGATACCGAGGTGCTGGTCCATTTGCTGGAGGAGATTCATCAGGGTGATATGGTAGCGGCTCTCAGGAAACTGCAGGAAAGGCTGGTAGGATCCTATGCACTGGCTGTGGTGGATAACAGGGAGCCGGAAAAGATTTATGCCCTGCGTCAGGAAAGCCCGCTGGTGATCGGACTGGGAGAGCAGGAGAACTATCTGGCTTCGGATATGCCGGCCCTGCTTAATGCCACCCGAAAGTTTCATATCCTGGAGGATGGTGATCTGGCAGTACTTAAGGAGAATGATATCAGCATTTTTTCAGCCGCTGGTGAGAAAATTGAAGCCGATATTTTTCAGGCGGACTGGGATGCTGAAATGGTTAAGAAGCAGGGATATGAACATTTTATGTTGAAGGAGATATATGAACAGCCCACAGTGGCCCGCCGGCTGCTGTCAGCCTATCTGGACCGGGACCGGGTTGAACTTCCGGAAGTAACTGAGATCTGGGATGATGAAATTGACAGGGTGTTGATCACCGCTTGCGGAACAGCCTATTATTCCGGACTGGTGGGGCGGCATATTCTGGAAGAGCTGGCCAATCTCCCGGTAGAGGTGGAGATCTCCTCCGAACTAAGATATAAAAAGAATTTTCTTGATGAAAATTCTTTAACGCTGGTGGTGAGTCAGTCCGGAGAGACTGCCGATACCTTGGCAGCCCTTAAGCTTGCCAAAAGCAGGGGCAGCCGGGTCCTGGCTCTGACCAATACCATCGGGAGCAGTATAGCCCGGGAGGCGGATGCCGTGGTTGATCTCAAGGCCGGACCGGAAATAGCAGTTGCTTCCACCAAGGCCTATTCAGCCATGCTGACAGCTTTATATCTTACCGGGTTAAAACTGGCCGAGCTGCGGTCTTCTCTTCCTGAAAGAGAACTTCTAACCTACCGCCGGGAACTTCTGAAGCTGCCGGAAAAAATCACGGCAGCCTTAAATCGGGTTGAGGACAGCTGCCGGGAGGCTGCTGATTATCTGAAAAATCACAGCAGCATGTTTTTTATCGGCCGCAACCTGGACTACAGCCTGGCTCTGGAAGGCGCTTTAAAATTAAAGGAAATTTCCTATCTTCATGCTGAAGCCTATCCCGCCGGAGAGCTGAAACACGGAACTCTGGCTCTGGTGGAGGAAGGTGTGCCGGTGATGGCTCTCTTTACCCGTAGAGGTCTGGTCAGTAAAACCCTCAGCAATGTTAAGGAAGTAAAAGCCCGGGGGGGCAGGGTTATTGCCATTGCCACTGCCGGAACTATTGATGATAAAGAGGAATTTGATCAATTTATTGAGCTGCCCGCCTGTAATGAACTCTGGGCTGGAGTTTTAACGGTGCTGCCGCTGCAGCTCTTGGCCTATCATACAGCCCATAATTTGGGCTGTTCCATTGATAAACCCCGCAATCTGGCCAAAAGTGTGACGGTGGAGTAACCATGATAATAGGTCACGGGGTGGATCTGGTCCGGGTCGAGAGAATTGCCGGGCTTCACCGGAGATTTGGCAGCAGATTTTTACAGAGAATATACACCGAAGAAGAGATAGATTACTGCCTGAAGCAGCCCATCCCGGCTGAATCGCTGGCCGGCCGTTATGCTGCCAAGGAAGCGGTTTATAAAATTCTCCACCGGGAGCTTGAGTTTCTTTGCTGGCAGGAAATAGAAGTTATAACAGACCGGACCGGAGCCCCGGCCCTGAGGCTGGAAAGGGGAGCCCGGCAGGCTGCTGAGAGGCTGGGAATTACCTGCTGGCACGTTAGCTTAAGCCATGAAAGGAAATTTGCCCTGGCTTCAATCATTGCCGAAGGAAGGAGAAGATAATCGTGCTGTTACTGACTGCAGAACAGATGCAGCAGGCCGATGAAAAAGCTGTGGAACTGGGTATACCGGAAATTCTTCTGATGGAGACAGCCGGCCGGGCAGTGGCCAGATGGCTGGAGGAACTGGCTCGACCGGAAACCTCCGAGGAGATTGTTATTCTTACAGGCAGTGGTAATAACGGAGGAGACGGTCTGGTGGCAGCCCGCTATCTTGACCGTCGGGGCTATCAGGTAAAGGTAATTCTTCTGAAATCTCCGGAAGAGTTTACAGGAATAACAGCCCAAAACTACCGTTTCTGCCAGCTGGCTGGAATTAGAATGCAGGAAATAGCCGAACTGGAGCGGGAGGAGCTGCGGGAGCAGCTTAACCGGGTTGCTTACCTGGTCGATGCTCTGCTGGGTACCGGTATTACCGGGGCAGCCCGGGGGCTGGCGGCCGAGGTGATAGAACTGACCAACAACCAGGCCAAACCGGTTCTGGCAGTTGATGTTCCCTCAGGCTTAAATGTTAACAGCGGAAAGGCCGAGGGTCCTGTGATAGAGGCGGACTGGACGGTGACCATGGCCAGCCTGAAACTGGGTCAGATCCTCTACCCGGGACGGTCCTTCTGCGGCCAGATTCAGGTGGTTGATCTGGATTTTCCCCCTGAGGTTTATCAGGGTCTTGAGGTTGAAAACTATATGCTGAATGAGGAAGAGGCCTCTCTGCTGTTGCCCCACCGGCCTGAAACCGGACACAAGGGGAGCTTTGGTAGAATTCTGGTGGTTGCCGGCTCCCAGGGGATGTCAGGGGCAGCCCTGCTCTCGGGGCTTTCAGCTCTGAGGAGCGGGGCCGGTCTGGTGGAACTGGCTGCTCCCCGGGTAGTGGTAGAAGCTGCCGCGGCCGGAGCACCCGAGCTGATAACCCGGGAACTTCCTTCGGAGCAGGGCAGGCTGACTGGCGAAAGCTGCAGTGAAATTCTGGAGGCCGCTGCTAAAGCTGATGTGCTGCTGCTGGGCCCGGGAATGGGTCGGAGTCCGGAACTTGAAGAGCTGATTTTTCAGCTGCTCTCTTCCCTGGAAATCCCGGCAGTAATTGATGCTGATGGCTTAAATAATATCAGCTCTCTTACTCTTCTGAAAGATTTTTCCCGGGAACTGGCTGTCACCCCCCACCCGGGAGAAATGGCGAGACTTACCGGCCTTTCTCTGGAGGAGGTGCTGGCCGGAAGGCTGTCCCTTGCCTCGGACTTTGCCAGGGAAAATTCTCTCTCTCTGGTATTGAAGGGGGCGGATTCCCTGATAGCCCTGCCGGAGGGAGAGCTTTTTGTTAATCCCACCGGCTGTGAGGCCATGGCAACGGCGGGCAGCGGAGATGTGCTGGCCGGAGTTATAGCTGCTTTGATAGCTCAGGGGCTGCCGGCTGAAAAGGCGGCCTGTCTGGGAACCTATCTTCACGGCCGGGCTGGGGAGCTAGCAGGAGAGGATTTAAGCAGTTATTCTGTAATTGCCGGGGATATCCTGGATTATCTGCCGGAGGCCTTTATTTCTATGGAACAGGTTTATCAGTAAAATAATAAAGCGATTCTAGGAGGCGAACAGGATGAAGACAGCCCGGGATATTATGACCGGCGAGGTAATAACGGTAGATCCCGAAACCAGTGTCGAGGAGGCGGCAAAGCTGATGAGCGAGCACCAGATCAGCGGCCTCCCGGTAGTCAAGGATAGCAAAATGGTGGGAATTGTTAGTGAAAAGGATTTGATTGTTAAGGATAAAAAGCTGCATTTTCCCGAGTATATAAATTTGATCGGGGGAATAATTTATATTGAAAGCTACCGTAAATTTCGCGAGGAATTCAAAAAGTACATTGCCGTCAAAGTTGGAGAGCTGATGACCACCGAGGTGGAAACAATCGAACCCGATACCCAGGTTAACGAAATTGCCACCATGATGAGCAGAGAAGAGATTAACCGCCTGCCAGTACTGGAGAATGGCAAACTGGTAGGGATAGTTACCCGGGCCGATCTGGTGCGGAATATGGCTGATTAGCAGCCAGTAAATGATTAGCTGACCCGGTCAGCTGACCCGGGGAAAAGGCAGCAAGCTAAAGGAGACAGCAAATGATTTTATCAGATGGAGCACTGCAGGAAATGGTCAATTCAGGCGAATTAAAGATAAAACCGCTGGAGCCGGGGCAGATCCAGCCGGCTTCCGTTGATCTCAGGCTGGACAGCAGTTTTTTAAAGATTGATGAGAATCTAATGGAATACATGACGCTTAAGGATAAACCGGAATATGAAAGGCTGGAACAGGATGAAATTGTTATTCCTCCCCATTCCTTTCTGCTGGCTGCGACAGCTGAGTATATTGCCCTGCCAGATGATGTAACTGCCTTTGTGGAGGGGCGGAGTTCCATTGGAAGAATGGGACTTTTTATTCAGAATGCCGGCTGGGTTGATCCCGGCTTTGAAGGGCAAATTACCCTGGAACTTTATAATGCCAACAGACTGCCCATTAAACTCTTTGCCGGCCGGAGGATCTGTCAGCTGGTCTTTGCCCGGATGGATCGACCGGCAGCCAGTCCTTACAGCGGCAAATATCAAAAACAGCGGCAGGCAGTAGGCAGCAGGGCATATCTGGATGAAGAAAATCAACCGGCAGACAGCAGTTAGATGAAGTTTGTGGCAGGAGGTGCAGTAAATGATAAAAATAATTATCACAGGATTTGAGAAAAAGATTGGCCCGGGTGATATAGTAGGAGCCTTTATCAATGAATGCGGGGTAGCCAGTGATGATATCGGGAAAATTAATATCTCTAATAATAAGGCTGAGGTAGAGCTGGCTGAGAAGGTTGCTGCCCGGGTGATCGAGCGGATGGATGATAATCAGATCGGAGGAGTGAATGTCAGTGTAACTCCGGCCAACCCCGAGAGAGTTATGGCTCCTGATCTGGTAGAATATATCAAAAGAATGAAGCAGGATGTTACCGGAGAGAGAGAGGAGGTGACAGAAAGATATCGGCTCCAGCTTAAACATTTTGACAGCCATACCAGGAAGAAAAGAGGACAGGCGATAACCGGTCTCAGGGGAAGAAAAAACGGCAGCTATTTTGATAATAGAGATCTCCTTCTGCTCTATTCTGCAGAGCCCGGCAGGGAACTGCCTGAAACCCTGATTGGAGAAGGCGATATGGTTCTGATAAATTCTGGAGGCCAGGGGGAAGATGAGGCAGTGACCGCCGAGGTTATTGAAATGTCTCCCTATTATTATTTGACCGCCCTGAATTCCGGGCTGCCTGATTTTTCAGCTGACACCCGTTTTACCATTGATCTCTATTACAGTGAAGATGTCTACCGCAGAAGAGAGGAGGCAGTCCTGGCCTGCCGGGAAATCAGTGGTTCTGCCAGAAGGCTGAGAGATGTCATGCTGCTGGGCCGGGATCAGCCGGGCTGGCTCAAGCAGGAGATCCGGATCAGGAACTGGGATAACGGTGATCTGTTGCCGGAGCAGAAATCGGCGGTCCAGAAGGCTCTCAACTGCCGGGATTATTTTCTGCTGGATGGAGGTCCGGGGACGGGCCGAACAGAAACAGTTATTGAAATAATCAGGCAGTCGGTTAAGAAAGGGGAACAGGTTCTGGCGGTGGCCAAAAATCGCAGGGTGCTGGATCTGATTGCTGAAAAATTGAGGGCTTCCGGTATTAAAATAACCCGTGCCGGTTATCCGGGAAGGGACACGGAATTTCACCGAAAAACCAGACTGGTCAATCAGGTACTGGAAGAAAAAGAATATCTGGAAGCTCGCAGGCTGGAAATTCAGGCCCTGGATCTGGAAGTTGAAAAAGAAAATCTGGCTGCAGGCCAGGAATCTGCTGGGGTTAATCTGAATCGCAGAGAGGTTCAGCTGCGATTTCAGGAAAGGCTTGAGGTTCTTCAGGAGAGAATTTTTGATAAAAAGAGAGCTGCGGTAAATTCTCTGCTGGAGGAAGCCCGGGTGGTGCTGGCCACTCCCGGAGAAATTTCTGCTGAGTTTTTCCAGGAAAGACACTTTGATTTTTTAGTTGTTGATGATGCCAATCTTATTAAAGAAACAGCAGTTCTTCCTGCACTTCTGAAGGTAAAAAGAGCGGTGCTGGCAGCTGATTCCCGCAGGAGTTCCTCAAAGAGCAGCCTGCTTGCCAGGCTGTTACAGGAGCAGAGTCAGGATTTCTGCCAGCAGCTGCGGATTCAGCACCGGCTGCCGGAAGCTATTATGGGTTATATCAACAGTCATTTCTCAGGGGATAAAAACTGTGCCGGCTCGATGCTGGCCAATCACCGAAAGAAAAAAAGTTTATTTCCGGAGGACAGAGCTGGAGAGGCAGCAACCCCGGAAGAGAAAGCCATACTGGGAGAAGAATCACTGGTGTTTCTTGATACCAGAAATTTGCTGGCAGCTGAAAAACAGCATTCAGAATCGGATTCTTACTTTAACCCGGTTGAAGCAGAGATAGCTGCTGATCTTATTTATACCGGAGAAAAAAGCGGCTTAAAATCTACCCGGATCGGAGCAATGACCTTCTGCCAGGATCAGTGCCGTTATTTAAATCAGATGGGTTTTTCCCGAGAGGTTTTAATTAGTACCGTTGCAGGATATCAGGGGCTGGAAAGAGATGTCATGATTGTCAGTCTGGTCAGAAGCAACCGCAAAAATTACCTGGGCTGTCTCAAAGATTCCGATCTGCTGCTGACAGCTCTTACCAGGGCAAAAATGAAGCTTATCCTGATAGGAGATTCTGAAACCCTTAAGTCCGGGGAGAGTTACTCCAGCCTAATTGATTATTCCCGGGACAGGGGTCTTTACCTCGTAATTTAGCCTTAATTCAATCGTTATTCTCTGTATATTGTACTATGAATACTAATAGAGCTTAATTCTCTGCAAAAATTTGTCAGGATTCCCGAAATTATAGGGATTTGAGGTTGACAGGCTGGATTTCTTAAGATATACTAAAAAAAAGATGTTTTCTTTTCCTTAATCATTTTTAGCATATTTATAAGAATTAGAGGGAGAGATACAATGAGAGATTTACTAAAAAGGTCGAGGAATTTAAGCGAGGAAGAGCGGAAAAAAATTGCTCGAGAAATGATTGAGGGTTATAAAAAGATTATCGAAAAGGAATCAGAGGCCGAGGATTCTAACAGGGGCAGCATTTCAGAGAATAAATAGCGGGGGTGTATCAAGTGGGGGATAAAAAAAGATTGCAGATCAGCCTGCCCGATAATCTGATGAATGAAGTGGAAGGCTACCTTGCTTCCGGTGAAACCATCAGCAACAGTGAATTTTTTCAGGAGGCTGTTCGGGTTTACCTGGCTCACTTAAAGAGAGATCAGATGAAACAGCAGTTAAGAAATGGCTACCTGGAGATGAGCGACTTAAACAGAGATCTGGCCGATGAGGGGCTTTTATCCAACCAGCAGGCTATTACCTTTTATGAAGATAATCTGGCAGGATGTGATTAAATAAATAAAAGTGATAATTGTTAGTGGAGAGTGAATACAGTGGAGATTTTACGAGGTGATGTTTTTTATGCCGACCTAAATCCTGTGGTGGGTTCGGAGCAGGGGGGTACCCGGCCGGTTGTTATTATCCAGAATGATATCGGCAACCGGTACAGTCCAACGGTAATAGTGGCTGCAATTACCTCCAGAATTAGAAAAGCCAAGCTGCCGACCCATATTGAGATAGAGGCCGGTGATAGTGAACTTGATAAGGATTCGGTAATACTTCTGGAGCAGATTAGAACCCTGGATAAGCAGAGACTGGAAAGGCATATTGCCAGACTGGATCCCGAGATAATAAAAGAGGTTAACCGGGCAATTGAAATAAGCCTGGGTTTGATAGATTTCTAGATTTTTAATCCAGACTAAATTGATAAGAGGACTACATAACAGGCCCCCTTGCGGGGGCTTTAACTTTTGTCTGCCTGTTTGTCAGTTTAAATTATCGGCCGGGTAATTTTTCTCGGCTGGATAGAGGAGAATTATCGTGAGGTCCAGAACTAGAATTATGGGAGAAGAGAATTATGGCAGGAAAACATCCGGGAGGTAATAAACTTGCAGCAGGCCAAGCTGATAGACGTTATTAGAGGAGAACTGGTTGAGAGTCAGCACTCCGGTTCAGCGGTACTTGTTAACAGCAAAGGTAAAACTCTTCAGGTTCTGGGCCAGGAGGATCTTAAGACTTACTGGAGGTCAGCGGCTAAGCCAATTCAGGCGCTTCCCCTGGTGGAATCGCGAGCTGCAGCTGAATTTGATTTCAGCCAGGAGGAGTTGGCTGTCATGACAGCTTCCCACAGCGGAGAAGAGTTACATATCAGACTGGTTAGATCGATATTAAAAAAGATTGGTTTAACCGAGGATTATTTAAAGTGCGGCACCCATCTGCCCTACAGTAAAGAGGCCCGAAAGAAGCTGCTGGTCTCCGGTGAAGGTGCCAGTCCGATCTATAATAACTGCTCCGGTAAGCATGCCGGTATGCTGGCTCTCTGCCGGCATAAGGGCTGGGATCTGGAAAATTACTTCAAGCTCTCCCATCCCCTGCAGCAGCAGCTGTTATCCTGTGTCGGCAGGGTCAGCGGCTATCCTCGGGAGAGAATAGTCACCGGAGAAGATGGCTGTGGGGTGGTGGTTTACGGCCTGCCCCTGCGGAATATGGCTCTGGCCTTTGCCCGGCTGAGCGACCCGGCGGAGATGCCCGGGGAGCTGAGAGAGCCGGCAGAGGTAATCAGGGAGGCCATGCTGGCCAACCCTCTGGCAGTGGGAGGCGAGGGTCGTTTCAACTCCGATCTGATTGCCGGGGCTGAAGGAAGGATTGTGGCCAAATCCGGGGCTGAGGGAGTATTCTGTCTGGGTTTTGGCGACAGAGGGCTGGCAGTTAAAATCCGGGATGGCAGAAGCCGGGCTGTTCCGCCGGTGGTGATGAAATTTCTGGAGCATAATTCAGTTTTAGGGGATAGTTCCCGTGAAGTGCTGGAGAGATATCGGGAGCCAAATATTACCAACCACCGGGGAAACCAGGTGGGTTTTCTCAGGCCGGCTTTTTCTTTTAACCAGGAATAAACACTAAAAAGGGAGGAGCGGAGGAAGATCTGTTAGTGTTTGCAGATATTAGATAGCTTTGAGTGCGATGAAATGCATTGGATTTTTTTTTGATTTAGCGAGCTGGTGAGTATTGAATTTTTATTTTGCCGGGCGGCAATTAAATCCCAATTCAGGAGGAGATAGCGTGATAGCCATTAAAGCAGGAGAGGTTAGAACCATGGGTCCGGAGGGCAACATTGAGGACACCGTGGTGCTTGTTGAAGACGATAAAATTAGCGGAATAGGGCGAGACCTGGAGATACCCGCAGGGGCTGAGGTTTATGACTATTCTGACAGGATAGTTACACCGGGACTGATAGATGCTCATACCCATCTCGGTATTGGTGAGGAAGGCCTGGGCTGGGAAGGAAGAGATTACAACGAAATGACATCGCCGGTAACTCCTGAGCTCAGGGCAATTGACGCCATTAATCCCGAGGATCAGGGCCTGCAGGATGCCCGGGAGCACGGGATTACCACCGTTATGGCCGGTCCGGGCAGTGCCAATGTGATTGGTGGAGAGTGCCTGGCTCTTAAGACTGGTGGTCAGGTGATCGATGAGATGATTATTAAGAATCCGGTGGGAATCAAAGCTGCCTTTGGAGAAAATCCCAAGAGGGTTTATAAAGAGAAAAATCAATCTCCCAGCACCAGAATGGCGGTGGCTGCCCTGCTGAGGAAAACTTTTGTCGAGACAGAAAATTATCTGGCCAAAAAGAACAGCAAAAAGGACGATGAGCCTTTTGAAAGAGATTTAAAATATGAGGCTTTAATACCGGTACTGCAGGGTGAGCTGCCTTTAAAAACCCATGCTCATCGGGCCGATGATATAATGACAGCCCTGAGAATTGCCCGGGAATTTTCCCTGAAGCTTACGGTGGAACACTGCACTGAAGGGCATAAAGTTGCCGAAGAGCTGGCGAAAGCCGGGGTGCCGGCGGTGGT
>LKMJ01000541.1_pt1 | contig 29287 bp, 34 predicted proteins | sample 643391 | NCBI WGS metagenome assembly LKMJ01 (sample SAMN04112250, study PRJNA286221) | soda lake metagenome | biome: soda lake; feature: Kulunda Steppe; material: water; isolation source: sample PL-Br10 brine of Picturesque Lake | place: Russia: Kulunda steppe | collected 2010-07 | reverse complement strand
CCCGAGTAATGGTCGAGCGTGTCGCGCACCTCGAACCCAGCCAGCCGCAAGCTGACACCCATCAAATCAACCGTTCGCGTCCCCGCGAACACCACCCCATGCGCGCCAGGTTTCAGCACCCGATACACCTCCGCCCAAAGCTGGGGGCCAGGCACCGTCGCATCCCACGTCTGCCCCATGAACCCGCCCTCGCCAGGCTGGTAATCCTCGTCATCCAGCCACGCGCGCAACATCGCACGCACATCCGGCTGCTTCGAGTTCAGCCCGTAAGGCGGGTCCGTCACCAAAGCGTCAACACTGTTAGCTGGCAGCTCACGCAACCGAACAGCAGCATCACCAACCATCAACTTACCTGAACGAAACTCAACCGTGCTCATTATATTATTTCCTAAACTTAGCAACCATCACGACCCGCACAGCCTTTGCACAGACCGGAAAACCAGACACACAACATCACACAAACTCACGGGCACACCACGGACAAACACCCTCACCAGCGGCACGAACAACAAGCTCCACCCACTCACCCTGATACACGAACACAGGCTCCATAACCGTCACCCATTCCGGGGTATCATCAGGCCACAACCCAGAACGAACCAGCTGGTCAACCAACGCCTTCGTCAACGGAGCAACATAATTGTGAGGGTCGCGCTTCCGACGGTCAGGCACCGGGATACGCAGCTGCACCGCACACCGCCGCCCAACCAACGCGTCACGCTCAACCTTCGGCAAACGATTCCACGCCATACGACACGCCACCGTCCACCGGTGAACCTCGTGCCGCTCATCGGTCCAATGCAAACGCCGGTTTGCCGACGGCAACGGACCTTTCGGACGGCGGAACCGCACAACCAACGTGTCTGCATCGTCTTCGTCGTAAATCACAGCGGCATCCCATCCGCGTCAACAGACGCTTCCAGCAGCTCACCCCGAAACAGCGCACGACCACCCCAAATCTGCACAGGCTCAACGTTATACAGCTGGTCGCCATCCTCCTGATACGCCATCACCCACAGCCCCTGCTGCCAATCTTCCGTCCGATGCTGACCCGTCGCACCACGCGAGTTTACGCCGGTGTGCGCCGAAGGGACCTTTCCGTCAAGACGACACAACGTCCCCGGCGAACCGGCAAGAAAGGTGCGAGGACCGTAGCGCGTGTGCCGCGTCTGATACAGCAGCTCCGCCCGGTGAATGTGCCCATACACCGTCGAAGCGGACTCCTTTTGCAGATAGCCGGCAGCGTTCGCGCCCTTCCCCGACTTGGCTGTGTCCCCGTGAATAAAACGGAGGTTATCATTTAGCCACACCTCACCTTCCGGATAAGGTGCCACATACTCGACACCGAGCTCATCAAGACGGCACAAAAACGGCACCGAAAGAACAGGGTGTGTTTCCTCGCCCGGACGTTCCAACGCGATAAGGTGTGGGGCATGGTCCGTCAACCAGTTTTGCAACCGGACCTCGTGGTTACCCTCAATCCAGACAATACGCGCATCCGGTGCCAAAGCGCGGAGCTTCGCATACTCGGCGTGCGCACGCTGCACCGCTTCCGACAGCATGCCCAAAGCGGCGGGTGCCGTCCGGTGCGAACCGAACTCCGGCAAATCAAGGTCGTCGCCCAAATTCACGATTGCGTCAATGCCATGTTCCTCTTGCACGCGCGCCACAACCTGGTGTGCCACGTCCAACGCCGCCGGGTCCTCGAACGGGATTTGACGGTCCGGAAGGACCACCGCAAACTTGTAACCCGTGTTACGACGAACACGCTTCGGTGCCGCCTCAACTTGAACGTTCACCGGCTCCGCCTGCCGAACCTCAAACGCCGAACCGTCCTTAGTTTCCGGGGTAAGAACGATAGTGGCCTTGCGGCGCTCCGAACGCTGTTGCGCCGGCGTCGCCTGCTCTTCGCCGGGCTCACGAGTCCAACCGTCCCACTCAGAACCCCCGGATTCCACCTTCAACTGTTTAACGCGACCGACACCGGCGGCGTTTGCTTTTTCCATCAGCTCACGTGCCGCAGCAAGCTGCTGGTCAACGTCAGACGAACCGTCAATTTCCACTTCTGTGACATTGTTTGCGTCGCTGTGCTGCTCACCGTTCCAATGCCGGCGCCCATACTCGTTTAGCGTTTTCCGCTTTGCCGGCGGGTGGCCTTGCGAACGGAGCCACTTTGCCAGCTCAGCGCCACGCAAACCAGAACGCCAAAGCTTCTCCAACTCGTCACGTGCAGGGTGCTTCGAAAGCGGGGTGTTCACAATGTTCTCCATCGTAGGTATTTACTACGGTCCTGGTATTTCCAAGACGCGCAACCATCTAACCATCAAAACGGAACTGTAACATCTTCTGATGAGCTGCTATCGAACATTTTTACAAGCTCGACAGGTGCAGAACCGCCACGTGCCTTCTCACGAACCTCGCGAACGTATCCCTCCTTTGCCAGCTGGTTCACCGCCTGACGGACATACTGCGCCCGTCCAGAAACCTGTTTTTCGATAGTCGAACGATACTGAGGACCGTCCGCATCCTCCAAAAACTTCGAGACGCGCCCCATCAAAATTGTTGGCCTGCCGCCATCAGCGCCTTCGGCAGGTTCCGAAAGCGCTATCCGGATGTTCCCTCCATCATCTTCCACCCTAACAGTAACGTCGCAAACCACCGCTCCGACTGCCCGATGCCCGCCACGGTCTTTGCGAGCCCGGAGCTGAGCCGAACCGGACTGGGAACGCGTCCAAGGCTCCTTAACGTGGAAAGTGTAATACGCTCCCGAAACCGCGTCAGTTTTTGCGCTCGCTCCCCTTCCGCGCATTGCGCGGCTACCGTTTTCACCCTCAGCGTGACCGGTGTGGTCGATAGCAAGAAACGTCAGCTCCGAAGCCTCAAACCGTTCCAGCACGGAAGTGTGAAACTTCGTGTATTCGTCGTTTGCCATCTCGGAAAGGCCCAACGCCGCCATCGCCCGAGCAACAGAGTCCAGAACCGTCAGAGTAGGGCGCCACTTGCTGGCAAAACCGACCAGCTGCTCCAACTTTCCACCCGAAAGCGCACCGGTCAGCCGCCAATACGCGACCCGACCGGCCTGCTCCTTTGTCAAACCAAGTGCTTTCAGCCGCAACGCTACCGACCTGATGTTTGACTCGTAATCAAGGAGTAGCACCACCCCTCCGTCACTGGCAACCTCGCAAGCGAGGTGCTGAGCCAACATAGACTTACCCGAACCACCCGGACCAGCGACAACGTGGCTTTCGCCGGCGTAAAGGAGAGGTTGTCCGCCAATGATGTTTCCCACTGTGGGGACGACCTCCGGCATGTCCTCGTCCCACACGGAAGCGAGCCACACCGGGCCTTCGGAAACCTCAGCAGCGGCAAGGTCAGGAACAGGGTCCCGGCCATCAAGAAACACGGGTCCGTCGTCGTCTGGAAGGGGAACGTCTGGGGTAGGGTCAATAACGGAAGGCAGGTCAACGGGCGTCATCGGTAATCTCCTGGTGATACTCAACGCGGGCGAGCTCGGTCATACGGTGCAGGACCTCCCACACCGACGCACGAAACTGTTCTTCGGTGAATGGTGGGGTGTTGTCGTTCATCACGTCTCCGGCGGGTGTGTGTCTACAACGGTCCGGGCCGCGACAGCGGGTGCAAGTAGGTAAACGAATGATTTTTCACGATACGGTCACTGCTGAAACCAAAAACGCAAACCTGCGAGGTTTTTGGGGCAACAACAACGGGGACGGACCCCTCAAAAAATACCGGGTCCGTCCGCCCGTTATGCTCACAATGAGCACAAGGTCCGTCCGGGTCCGTCCGCCCCAACACAGCGCAAAACGCCTCTAAACAGTCGTTTTTTTAGGTCCGTCCGGCTTCGTCCCAACCTTGCGGACGCCGAAGGCCCCCGAACCGGCGGGTCCGTCCCGTCGTCCCCCCCCCTAAGGGGGACGACGGACGAACCACCGACGGCGCCCGGCGCCAAAGTCAAAGACAGTAACTACCGGAGGTCGTATGAGAAAAAGAAAAACAAGCCGCCATTTCGACAACGACGGTCACAAACACAGTCGGCGCCGGTATCCCGAAGCTCCCCGAGCGCTCTACCTTGGCGGACCGCTGCACGGGCAAACACTTCCCACCCCCGACCTCCCTCCTACCCTAACTTACGACAACACCGACGACTGGGTAAATCATCCGACAGTTGGCGCGCCGCTCTACCTTTACACCAGAGGGCAGATGGCAGACGTAGACGGTCACGTCTTCCCCATCTACACAGCAACACCGGGTGACGAAGAAAAAAACTGCACAGTCCGAAGCCTGCTGCACGACCAACCCCCCACTCCATACCCGAAACGCCCACAGCCGCCGAAACGGAAACACCCCGACGACAATAGCTAACACACGGACCGGATGGGACAACCAGTGGCTGACAAACAGCGACACCACCGACTAACAGCCGACGAACGCGCAAAAATCGTCGAGCTGTGGCTTGAACGTGTCCCGGTTCGCGATATTGCAGAAAAAGTGGGCCGCAACAAAAACACGGTGGTGAACGTTACACAGCAGTTCCGAGAGGAGCGGCGGCGCGAGTTGCAGGACCACCTTGCGGATTTGCACACCCGACACGTTGCCCAGGTTGAGCGTAACGCACAAGACGCCCGGCGCGCGTTCGGTGAAGCATACGAAATCGGTGAGCTCGGCCCGGCGGCGGCGTTTCTCCGCCAAGAACTCGCAGCGCTGGAACGTGCCGCGAAGCTGTTGGGCACGGACCAGCCTACGAAGCTTGAACATTCCGGTGTTGTGCAAACAAACGAAGCGTCCGCCCTGGAAAAGCTTGCCGAAACGCTAAACAGTATGGCAGAAAAAACGGAAACCGACGGTTGAAATGGTTGCCAGACGCTGAAAGTGCCGGACAGTTGCCAGTAACACCACACCCGCACCAGGAGACACCTATGACACCTTTTCAGCGTTTGCAGCTTGTCGGTGAGCTGCGTTACCGGAACCAAATACTGTTGCAAGCAGCGTTGGACGCAGAAAACGCGAACGTGTCGTCTGACCCGCTTCGGGTAGACCGCTACGGTGTTTTGCACGAGCTGCTGACGGCGGAGGAAGCACGGTTGCACGATGCCGTCATGCCGAAACTGACGCACAAGCAACAAAGGGTTTAAACATGCGACCGTTGACGTCATTTACGTTTCACATAGACACACCCAAAACCGGTGACGGTGTGCTCTACCTCGTTCTTGCGTCAGAAACCGTTTCAATCATGCTTTACGGGTTCATCTTTTCCGGGCCCAGACCCACAAGTTACAGCTACGCCGCATACCTTGGCGCACTAATCTACACAGCACGTCACACAACCTTCCAAGCGGTGCGGCGCTGGATACCTACCGTAAGTGTAGCCGTTGCCGCACCCCTTATCCTATACGCAGCAAACGGCACAACGGTTGCAGCTGCAACACAGCCGGAAAAATTTGCAATGTGGGCCCTCTACGAAGAGCTGTTTTTCCGGGTCGTCCTTATAAACGTCATTTACCGGACCGCGACACGCAAAACTTCGCACCCGAAAGCTGCCGCCGCCGCCGTAATCATTAGCGGCCTGCTGTTTGTGGCGCAGCCCGGACACATCGCACAAACCGGATGGGGACCCGAAGCAGCAATATTTTTTGCGGCACACCTTGCGTTCCTGGTTCCGACAATGATTAACGGAGCTTTCATCGTTTCCGCTGCCGTGCACGCTTCACACAACCTGATTGTTTTTGCACACGTCACAGGAATTGACACCGTTTTTTCCCGAACCGCAACACTAGCCGTCTACGCTACAATGTTTGCAAACGCGTTCCACCTCCTGCACCGCCCAACACGAAAGGAAACGCCGTGCCAAACGCGACCTACCGATGCCTGAGCACGCATTGCGGCGTTCCCGCCGACCAGAGGCACAGCTACCCGCTTCCTAACCTTTCACGCTGCCCTTCGTGTTACGGGCTTGCAAGGCGGCAACCAAGCTGGCACACCGTCACAGCCGCGACAGTGCCAGGAGGACACGACGACGAATACCGGGAAAACCCATGAGCGCACCGACTATCGCACCGCCCGAACGTGACACTTCCAAACAGACGGGCCGCCCCGACAACGGCAAGCGTGACCCGTTTCGACACATCGTAGACGACGCAGAAGCCGCACGCCGAGCAGTTGCCAGCCGAACACCAGTGCGGGCACTGTGCGGCAAAACGTGGGTGCCTAACCGGCTAAGACCACCGAGAAACACACCTTTGTGCATCGTTTGCGACACGCTCGCAGCGCAACGCTACCCTCACCGGTTCTAACGTGTCTAACACCGCAACCGCTGACGTTTTCGCTTCCCTCGCCGGAAGCTCGAAATCGCCTGCTGAAATGCTTGCGGCTATGCCCCAAGACCAACGAAAGCAGCTGCTTAAACAGTTGGGTGAACAGACAGTGGCAGAGCTTTCAGCATCTTGGAAGTTTTGGGCACGACCAAACCAGCTTGCCCCTCCGGGCGACTGGTCCACCTGGATTATCCTTGCCGGTAGGGGTTTCGGCAAAACGCGGGCCGGAGCGGAATGGGTTCTTGACCGGTGCAACGAGCTTGCTACAACTGACCCTACTCAGCTGCATTACATTTCGCTCCTTGGGCGGACGCCGGCAGACGTTCGCGCCGTGATGGTAGAAGGAGAATCTGGACTGATTGCGTGTGCGTCACGGCGCGGCTGGGAAACACAATATGAACCGTCGAAACGGAAGCTCACCATCTGGACCGCCGACGGGCGCCCATCTGTCGCTATCGGATACACAGCTCAGGAGCCAGACCAGGCAAGAGGACCGCAGTGTCACACCGCTTGGATAGACGAAGAGGCCGCACATCCGGACAAGCGCGACGCAGAAGGTAACACTGCCGTCACTAACATTGAGCTTGGCATGCGTCTTGGCAGCGACCCGCGCGCCGTCTCCACCACAACGCCGAAAGCTACCAAACGTATGCGAGAGCGTTTGCAGGAGCCGGGCAGCGTAGTCACGCGCGGAACTACATACGACAACCTCGCAAACCTTGCAAACGCGTTTAAAGACCGCATCCTCCGCAAGTTCGAAGGAACACGGCTAGGGCGTCAAGAGCTGCACGCCGAGCTGTTGGACGACATCGCCGGCGCACTATGGACTGTCGGGCAGATAACAGAAGCTACCGTCACCGAACCTTACGGCGCGCTAGGTGAAACCGTTGTTGCAGTAGACCCGCCCGGCTCCGCCGGCGGTGACGAAATGGGCCTTGTCGTTGCCGCACGGGCAGCAGACGACGCCGACAGTTTTTATGTGCTTGACGACCGTTCCGCCGGCGGACTCACACCCAACCAGCGCCTCGAACGCGTCGTCAAAACAGCGCTCGAATGGCACGCAACCACCATCGTCGTCGAAACAAACAACGGCGGCGACTGGCTTCCAAACGCAATCCGAGAAGCGGCACGGCAGCTGGCAAAAACCGACCCGTCGTGCCGGCGAGCCAACGGGCTGCGCATTAAAACAGTGACAGCCACACGCGGCAAACAGACCCGTGCGGAACCGGTTGTCTCACTTTACGAGCAAGGCAGGGTTCGTCACGTCGACCGGTCCGACATCAACCGTCTGTCCGGGCTGGTGGAACAAATGACTGAATGGGTGCCTTCGTCCGGTGACAAGTCCCCTGACCGTATCGACGCGCTTGTGTGGGCAGTCACATATCTTGCCGGACTAAACGACACCGGACCGAACCGGGTAAAGTTTCGAACCTGGACGTAATTGCAACGCGGCGACAGTAAAAGGTAGACCTTCCCGGGAGCAAAAATGGAGCACGCATCCGAAGCTTTGGACATTCTGCGCACCCAAGCGGCGCGCGCGTCCAAAGCACGCCGATACATTGCAGGAAACCACGACCGTCTTGTGACGCTACCGACGCGCGCAAACTCCAACCTTCGACAGCTCGCAGAACTTCGTGACAACCTTATGCCTGCGGTTGTCCGTGCGCTTGCGTCACGAATCCACGTCGAGTCTTGGCAGACAGACCACGGCGACGAACTGGACGATATGTTGCGGCGAAACCGGTGGCCTTTGATGCAAAAGGAGCTTGTCCGTGAAGCTGTCGGATACGGAGACTCCGGACTGGTAGTGTGGCCCGGTGCCGATGGCTCATCGCGTCTCTACCCCCAAAAAGCGGGAACGTTCTCGGTAGTGTATGACACACAAGACCTAACAAAAATCACCCAAGCTCTAAAAGTTTGGCGCGACGCAAAGCGTCTGCGGGCGGCACTTTACCTCGAAGACCGTGTGGAACAGTGGGTCACAAAAGCGTCGAAACCGGAACTGCCGGAAAACCCCGACGGTTGGCAACTTTTCGAAGAGCCGGTGTCTCACAACTACAACCAGGTTCCGTTCTTCCACTTCGGGAACGACGCAGATTTGGGGCTGATGGGTTCACCAGAAATCGAACCGGCAATGCCGTTGCAGGACGCACTTAACTTGTCGCTGTTTAACCTGAAAGTGTTGCAGGAAGACGCAGCGTTTCCACAGCGTGTCCGAATCGGTGTGGAAGCTATGGCTGACCTTGACACAGGCGAGGTCCCACCGCCCAAGTCGGGTCCCGGCACCACGTGGGACATGCCTACCGGCGGGGACGTGAAACAGCTGCCCGGGCAAAGTTTCCGCGACTTCATCGAAGAGCAGAACACGCTTCGTCGGCAAATCGCAGTCGTGACCGGCACGCCGGCACACATGCTGAACTTGGAATCAAACGCGTTGCCGTCCGGCGAAGCGTTGAAGGTGCGGGAACGGACGCTGACGGACAAGGCGCGTGACCGGCAAGACACTTGGGAAGGTCCGTTGGCAGACGCCGTTTCGCTTGCTTTGCACATTGACGGCGTGGAAGGTGTAGACGGCAGACGTCCGACAGCAAAGCCGGTGTGGGCCGCCCCTGAAACTGTTGCAGAAGCGGACCGTGTGGCGCTTGTCGCGCAGCGCGTTTCTGCTGGATGGTCCCGACGTCAGGCGCTTACGTCTTACGGGCTGGATGAACGGCAGGTTGACGAACTGTTGGCTGAGCGCGCGGCAGAGGAGGAGGAGGAAGCGGCACGCCGCCGTGCAGACTTTGATGCCGGGCTTGTCTGATGCCGTCGGAACAGGTGCTGACCGAGCTGGCGGCGGACCGGGCGGCGGTTCAAGCAAGGGAACGCGCCGCGCGCCGTCGTGCTCGGGCAGCTGCTTCACCTTACCGGCGGGTGTGGGTCGCGGCGTTGGCTGCCGGTCAGCGCACCGTGTCGGGAACGTTGGCGGGTGAAGCGGCGCGCGAATGGGCCCGGTCCCGCCGGGCGTCGCAAGCAGCTATCGAAACAGCGATGGCGCAAGGTGCGGCGCGGGGTGAACTGTCGGCGTTGCGTTTGTTGGAAGCTGCCGGGCTTGGTCGCGGGGAAGGACAGGTGGGCCGTGAGGTAGTGGCAGAGTTGACGGCGGAAGGGTCCCGCTTGTCACGGCTGTTGGACCGCCGGTTTGCTGACAGCGGTGTTGGCGGTCCTGAGCAGGTTGGGCGCCTGTTGGAGTCCGGGTTTGCGGACGGGCTATCACCCCAAGAAGTGACGCGTCAGGTTCTCCGAGAGGTGGACGCCGGCGTTCGTTCGACGGAACGTATCGCGAGGACGGAGATGATGAGGGCACACCGGGAGACGAACCGGTCAGTGTTTCAGGAGCGTGATGGTGTGACTGGTTGGCGGTGGGTTGTTGATGAGAGCGCGCGGACGTGCGCAGTGTGTTGGGGGCTGTATGGTGAGGTGTATCCGACGTCTGCCGAGTTTCCGGCGCACCCGAACTGCCGGTGCCGAATGGTGCCCGTGTTGGACGACCCGGAAGCGGACCGGCTGGTAGCTCCGGACGACAAGAACACGGCGTTTGCAAGGTTGTCACCAGAAGAGCAGCGCCAAGTGTTGGGACCGGGTGGGTATGACAAGTGGCAGGCGGGGACGGGGCTTGACGAGTTTGCGACGGTGACTCGTGACCCGGTGTGGGGGCCTACGGCGGTCCGGGTGCCAAATAGCAGATTGTAGTTTTGCGGGTGTAGTGGTTGCCGTGTAGATGTGGGCGCATCTGCAAGTCCCGAAGGGTTGTTGGCAAGGTGCAAGTGGCGGCTTTGGCAACTACACGCAGTCTGCGAGGTTTTTACGGCAGAAACCGTGGTTGGTTTGGTGTTGACAGACGCAACAACGAAAGCGCAAGAAAAGGGTAACAACAGGTAGCTAACAGGACCTACCGGTTCCGCCGCTCAGCGCACCATTCCGTCACAGCAAACACAACTATCGACACAATAAAAATGTGAAGCAAAACCAGCTCCTGCCGAAAAAACTGTTCCCAAAACATGGTGTCTCCAAACGGTAGCGGACGACGAACCGTGCACCCCGTTTCCCGCCGCGCAACCAGCCACCACAAAAAACCAGAAAACATCGTTGCGCACCCACGTCCCGGCTGGACAGTATCAGCCAGACGAGTAGCGTCAGCGACGCAAACTTGGCGCAGACAAGTAGCGTTAGCGACGCAAAAAGTTTGAGGCAACTATGAGCACACGACTTGGAAACATCGGCACTACCAAGCTGGTCCGCGCCACGAACCTGTTGGAACTGCTGCTGCTGCACACGCAAGAACCGTCGCGCCGTCGCGCTTACAGCGCCGCGCTCGAAATAGGATGCCGTGAGCTACTTGCACGGCAGAACGCACCGCGCACCGTAGAACAGGCGACACCGTTTGACAGGTAACACGCGCCGAATGTTATCGGCAAGCTAACATTAGAACCCTACCCACACTCGCAGGAGACGCCCCGATGAGCACCAACACCCGCCCGCACCGAAAGCCGTCCGACTGGCTTGACCGGTGGAACCGCCCAACATACATCATCCACGAAGAAGTGCCAGTAACAGACGACCCATACGGCATCGACAACCTGGACGACGACAGTATCTAACGAGCAAACAGAGAAAACGAAAACTGAAATAACGCAACAGAACCCCGGTTCCCCTTCGACCGGGGTTCTGTTGCGCAATAAAAACTTGGTGCGACAGTAACTCACGAAGCGCGACGCTTACCTTTACGCGATGTAAGGATGAACGATGACCCAGGAAGCCAACACCAGCACGACCACCACCGACACCGGTAACGACGAGCACAGCAGCGACGCCGGCGCCCCACCGGAAAGTCCGGAAAGCGCCAACACTGACAACGCCGCCGGCGAAACTAACAACGACGACGCCGACGAAGAAGTCAAAAACCCTGCTGCTGTTCTTGCAGCGCTACGCGAAGAGCGAGAAACACGCAAGAAGCTTGAAAAGCAGCTCAACGGGACCCGGACGCAAAGCCAGAACCGTGTTGCGGAGCTGGAAGCGCAGGTGGCACAGCTAACCGCCGAACGGCAGCAAGTCCAAGCGCAGGCCGCAGCAGCACAAGCCGGAGCGACGAGCCCCGAACTTGTCGCAAAGCTTACCGCCGACGCAGAAAACCCCGTTGCCGCCGTCGAAGAGCTAAAAAAGCAGCACCCGGAACTGTTTGGGACAGCAGCACCAAAGAACGTTCACGCCGGACAAGGCCGCGACGGTCAGGCCGGACGCACCAGCTTTGGTGAACAGCTTGCACAGCAGCTCCGCCGATAACATGCAACACAAAACCCATCATCTACACATCGCATAGGAGTTTCGCAAATGTCTTTCAACACTAAGATTACCGACCGGGACAGCGCCGGCGCGCTGATTCCTGAGGACGAGTCCCGTCAGCTGCTTGACGAGCTGATGGAGTCTTCCGTTATCTTTTCGCAGGCTCAGAACCAGGTTCAGATGAGCCAGAAGCAGACCCGCCTTCCCGTCATTGACTCTGTGCCTTCCAGCGCATGGGTTGAGGGCGACACTGGCCAGAAGAGCGTCAGCAAGGCCGTGTGGCGCAACGTGTTCCTGAACGCCGAGCCGCACGCCGTTATCATCCCCGTCCCGCAGGACGTGGTTGACGACATCGACGGCATGTTCTGGGACATGGTTCGCCCGAAGATTGCGGCACGGTTCGCCACCGAGCTTGACCGTGCAGCTATCCGCAAGGTCAACGGCAACGCGCCTCTCGGCTGGCCTGAGGGTATCGCTGTCACCGCCCACGACAACGGCGCGTCGGTCGAAATTGGCACCAACGCCGCTGCTGACGGTGGTTTTGCCGCTGACGTGTCCGACGCTTTCGAGTTCCTTGAAAACTCTGGCTACGACCCGTCGCTCCTCATCGCCCACCAGTCCTACCGTGCGAAGGCGCGGAAGGCGCGTGACGCTGAGGGCCGCCGTCTCGAAGAGATTTCGCCGGAACAGGCTTACGGCATCCCGGTTGCCTACCCCGGCGCCGACGTGTTCGGTGAAATCACCTACGGCGAGGAGCCGAACGAAGAGAGCTTTACCCCTCGCGCGGTTGTGGTTGACACCTCCCAGCTGGTTGCCGGCACCCGCCTTGACATCACCTACAAGGTGCTGGAAGAGGCTACCGTCACCATCGACGGGAACCCGGTGAACCTTGCTGAGCGGGACATGGTTGCTCTCCGCGCCGTAGGCCGGTTCGGGTTTGCAGTGTCGAACGCGTTCCGGTTCTACCAGGAGGACAACGGGCTTATCGCCCCGGCTGCCGTCCTGACCCTGCCCGACAACGACTGACATACTACGCATCACCGAAGCCGCCTCGCCAAGCGCGGGGCGGCTTCGTGTGTGTCGCACGCCGAAACTGTCACAGCAGCAGCAAGCGGCGACAGTCTCAAACAACGTTGACGCAGGAGCAAATGTGAGCACGCAAGAAGCTATCGACCTGGTAAAGCTGCACGCTGCCGCCAGCTCAGAACCTCCGGTCGACAACACTGATGTGGAAACCGTTTTGGAACAATGGAAGCTACCGGACAGTTTCGGCAGGCTTCCCGACGACGCCGAGTGGGACCCCACCTACCTTATTGCCGGCGCCGTGTCTGACGTGTTTAAACTGAAAGCGGCACGGGTCGCATCGTCGTTCGGGTTTACCGCTGACGGCGCATCATACAACCGGGAACAGATGTTTGAGCATTACACGCAGCTTGCAGAGCAGTGGTCCCGGAGAGCGACATTGGCGAAGAACGGCGGTGTGACCGTGTGGGACCCGATGGGTGCTGTAAAGTCGAACCGACGCCAAGACACGTTCGGGATTGTCCCATGAGCAGCGAAGAAGAGCAGCGCGCCGCCGAGTTCCGCCGCCAAGTTCGGGCACGTATCCGGTGGCGTGAAGGGGTGTGGGACAGGCTGCCCGGGCCGGGTCCCGAAGCGAACGCGATTGAACAGTCTGTGCAGCCGCTGCGCGACTGGGTTGAGCAGCAACGCAGCCCGGCAGACGACCCGTGGGAGGACCTGTGATGCTTACCGCTTCCGATATTGCATCTATGCGCGCGACACAGGTAAGCGCGCTACCTGACGTTGGGACGATACTGCGCCCTACCGTCAGCCCAGACGCAGCCGGTGGCGCGTCCACGTCGTGGACTGCCGACAGCGAAACGGTGGCGTGTCGGGTGCACGCCGGTTTGGAACGAAACGCACGACAAACTTTGGCTGAAAAAGTAGCTGTTGAAGCTACCCACACAGTAACGGTGCCGGTAGGAACCGACATTGACGAAACCTGCAAGCTGGCTGTGTCGGGACGAACTTTTGAGGTGCTGTGGGTTCCCGACCGCGAAGAGTGGCACACCGCTGTTCAGTGCGCTGCTAAGGAGACACGATAATGGCGGGAGCGAAGATTGTTCACGACCGGAGCGGCGACGTGCGACAAGCGTTGAACCGCGAGCTTAGCCGTGCCGTAACGAATGCGGTAAGCGTCGCGCACGGAGTTTCGTCACGAGAAGCGCCGGTAGACACCGGGAACCTTGCTAACAGCATCCGAAGCGAAACAAGTGGCGTCACAGGAGAAGTGTTTACCGACGTGCACTACGCAGTGCATCAGGAATACGGCACGGCAACACACGCCGCGCAGCCTTTCATGCAACCGGGGGCGGACGCAGCAAAACGGTATCTTTCCAGCGACGCCGTTCGTGATTTGCGACGAGCGGCAGAAGAGGCGGCACGATGAATACATCACCTATTCTTGTAGCGTTCGAGTTTTTGTGGGCAGAACTTGGCCCTGATTTGGGCGGTCTCGTCTCCGCATGTCGTGAACATCCCGCTGAACAGCAAACCAGCTGGCCCGTCGTCACTTGGCAAGAGCAAACCAGCTCTGACAAAACCGGGATTGGCGACATCCGACATCTTACGCACGTGGACGTTCTTGTTCGAGCTGTCGGAAAAAACGCAACCACTGTTGACCTTGCCGACGCTGCACAAGAAATCGATGAACGCGTTCACGGTGCGACGTGTGTCCCTACCCCGTCGGGGGAAATGCTTGCTGCAACAAGGCTGCAACCGTTCATCCTCGTCGAAGAAAGCGACGGGACACAATACCGTCATTTGGGCGGCATTTACCGCTTCACCGTTGCCTGACTTTACCCCCCCGCGACAGTAGCGGGTAGCCGACCCCTTAGGTTTAACAATGTCGCGACCTGCTACCACTTCAACTCAGCGCCGCCAGCTTGGGGCGGAAACCGCGCCCGGTGACGCCACTGTTGCTGACCGCATTGTGGAGGGTCTTACGCTGACCCCTAATATCGAAGTTGAAACCGAACCTTACACTCCTGACGGCGCTAAGCTTCCTGCCGCCGTCCTCCTTCACCGCGAACACACCGCGTTGACCGGCGAAGGTGTTCCATGCTACCGGGCGCTGACTTACGCGCTTTCGTCTATTGTGGGCAACCGCGTCACCGAACCACAAGGTTCCGGTTGGAAGCACACGTTCACGATGGGCGCGCGCACGTGCGACACGCTGCAAACCTTTACGGTGGAGTCCGGGCAGGCCTGTGGAGCTGACGACGCTATCCGCGCTACCTACGGTCAGCTGTCGTCCCTTACTTTGGAGCTGTCACAGGCAGGAACCACCGCGTCGGTTGAGGCGGAAGGGTTTGCAAAGGCTGCCACTGTCGGCACCACCCTTTCAGGACACACCATTCAGACGGTAGAAGTAGTTGACGGTGACGCCGGCGAGTTTCAGCTGAGCCTTGACGGGGTGGACACGCAACCGCTTCCCTTTGACGCTCCTGCAAGCGCTGTGCAAGCCGCGTTGGACCTTGTGTTGGGTGATAACACCACCGTGGTGTCCGGCGGTCCTCTCAACACTGATGTAGTCGTTATTGAGTTCGTCGGACCGTTTTCACAAAAGGATGTTGCCACGTTGACGGTTGTAAACAACACCGTCGAAGACGACCAGGAAGAGCCGGTAACGCCAACGGTAGTTAAGGTTTCCAGCGGTGCAGAACCTACCGTTGTAGCTGTCGCGCCTCTGCTGCCGGAACACGCAAAGGTGTATGCTGACGAAACCTCTGGGTCGCTCGGCAACACTTCGCTTGGTCGTCTAACTGCACTGACGCTAACCGTGTCGGACCGCATCGAGCCGGCGTTTTACCTTGACGGCGAACCGTCGTTTTCAGAGCTTATCGAAGCGCTGCCCGAAATTCAGTTGGAAACAACCGTGGGTGCAACCCGCGACAACGTGTTGCTCGCTTCGAACCAGGTCCGCAGCGGCGAGACACGGTATCTTCGCGTCGAAGCCGAAGGTCCGGTTCTTGATGGTGTCCCGTCTAAGCTGACGATTGACCTTGCTGTCCAAGTTGAGGAAATCGCAGAGTTTGCCGACGAAGACGGCGTGTATGCAGTGACTTACACGTGGCGGGTCGTCAGCGACGAAACGGCAACGTTGCCACGGTTTGAGCTGACCAACGACCTGGAAACCCTGTAACCTACTACACACACACACGGCCCCGGCTCTGCGTATGCACCAGCCGGGGCCGTGTGTGTCTTTAAAAGGCACAATGATACCGTTACGGGTATTATTGTGCCCGAAGTGCCACCGCAAACCAGTCAACGACAGTATCCGACAGCGCCACACCCGACCGTTAGGAGCGCGCTATGGATATCCGTAAGCTCACTAAGACGCACGCAACCGCTGACGCACGCAGCCTGTCAATTCCGGTAGGTGACGGCGAAACTGTCGACCTGACGTATCACGCCGCGTCGGTGACGCCAGCGCTGCTAAACCAGCTGGCCGCTATTGAGCAAAAGTCGAAGAAAAAGAACCTCACCACAAAAGACGAAGTTCAAACCGCGTCGGTTATGGTAGCGTTTTTGGTGTCGGTCCTTGTTGACTGGAACCTGACCGAAAATGGCAAGCCAGTTCCAATCGAACAGAAAACTCTTGAACAGCTTGGCATCGCTACTATCGCTTGGTTCTGGGAACACATCAAAGACGATTTGGTGGAAAACTCAGCGGGAAACTGACGTGGGGCGAGTATCGGCGCCAGGTCGCATCCGGGGGCCGATACGTTCCCGAAACGGGTGAAGAGCCCCCACCGTTTGATTACGTCCTGATTAAGGTAGGGAAATACCTTGGTGTTGCTCCTTGGGAACTTGAACATGCGCCGTTGCGCTGGCTGGTGTCCGGTCAGGAGTCCATGAAGGTCGACCGTGCCGCAGAAAAAGCAGCTGAGAAAAAACAGTAAAAGGCAAAGCCGGTAACGCTTTTACGGCTTTACTGTTGCGATGTCTGACGCGGCGACAGTAGCACACAGCCGACCGTTGTCAGGAGATTCCCGTGGAAGTTTCGCGCCTAACCGTCGTTATCGACGGTGACTCGTCAGGCGCCGACCGCGCGTTGGACAACGTGGAAGGTGCGTTGGGCAACGCCGAAAAAGCTACCGGGCGCGTTGGGCGGTCAATGACCCGAAACGTCACCGCACCTATCGTTGGTGTCGTTGGCGCAATGGCAGGGTTGGCAACACGAACAGCGTCTTCCGCCGACGAAGTGATTAAAGGTGCCCGTGCCGGTAACATCTCAACCGACGCTTACCAGGAGCTGCAATACGCGCTTGGACAAGCCGGGTTGGGTCAGTCGTCATTCCAACGACTGTTGGACCGAAACAATCAGCGTTTGGGTCGTGCCGCCGACGGAACCGAAAAATACCAGGAAGCGTATGACTCGCTTGGTGTAGCTATCACCGACACAAACGGGGACTTGCGCGCCGGCGGAGAAGTGTTTGAAGACGTGTTGGCTGCTTTGGGCGACATCGAAGACCCCGCGCAGCGTGCAGCCGCAGCGTCTGAACTCCTTGGCACAAAAGCGGGGCGGGAACTTGCCGCTTCGCTGGACGGCGGCAACGACGCGTTGGCGGAAGCGAGGGACCGCGCCCACGAAATGTCGGCTGTTATGGGCGACGAAGCGCTTCACGGCGCCGAAGATTTTATGGACGGCATCGATGATTTGAAACATGCGTTTGACGGCGTGTTGCACACGCTGGGAAGCGAACTGATGCCGGTTCTGCACGACATGCTTCCGCTTATTGAAGACTCTATCGTTCCGGCGTTGCAGTCGTTCGCTGAAAGCGTCGCAAGCCTTATCGAATGGTTTGTAAACCTTCCGGCGCCGGTGCAAAAAACTATCGGTGTTGTTGCAGGGCTTGCCGCTGCTGCCGGTCCAATTTTGGGGATTGTCTCAAAACTCATCGGTCTTTTTAAAGTTATCCTTCCGCTGTTTAAAGCTCTTGCGATTGTCGGAAAAATCCTTGCTGCCGTAGTAGTTGGTATTTCCCTACCTGTTCTCGCTGTTATCGCGGCAATCGCGGCGTTGATTGCGATTGGTGTTCTGTTGTGGAAAAACTGGGACAAAGTTACTGAAATGGCGGGTCGTGCATGGGACGCTGTAAAACGCGGTGTTTCGTCGGCAGTTAATTGGGTGGGAGAACGTATTTCGTCGCTGGTCGATTGGTTCCGTCGCCTTCCTGGTCGGATTGCCGGTGCGTTGGCAGCGGTGCCGCGCATGATGCTAAACGCCGGCAAGAACATTATCAACAGTTTGTGGAATGGGATTAAGTCGGTAGCGTCTAAGCCGGTTGACGCTGTTAAAGACGTTGTGGGCAGCGTGAGAAACTTTCTGCCGTTTTCTCCGGCGAAGGAAGGGCCGTTTTCCGGTTCTGGTTCTCCGGAAAAGTCGGGTCGAGCAATCACGGGAGATTTGGCGGACGGCATCGCTCAAAACGCCGCGCAGGTTCGAAACGAGCTGTTGAGCGCCTTGGCGTCTCCTGATGCTACCGCTACCGGCATTGACGCTGCAACTTTGACCGGTGCGCCGTCAGCGGGTGCAGGTCAGGCGGGTGTTACTTTGCAAGTGTCGGGTCCGCTGGTTGATTTGACTGTTGAAGGCGACATGGACCGGGAGGTGTTGGCGGAGATGGAACGACGCTTTGAGGACCAGGCAGAGACAGTAGCACGTAAGCTGGCTGACGCTATCGAGCGGCGGTAAGGACTTCACAATGTCACTTCCTACACCTACTTTGACTGTCACCGCAGAGGATGAAAATGCTCGCGTGCGGTTGTTTGTGCAGTCCGGACCGTTTCAAAGTGTGACGCTGCAACGGGTTCAAGTCCAACGGTTCGAAGAAAACGACTGGGTAGACGTTCGCGGGTCCGGTGATGTTGAGTTGGACGCCGCAGGCGACTGGGAGGGCACCGTTTTTGACGTGGAAGCGCCGTCGCGGGGTGATGTTACCTACCGGGCGCGGGTGGTTGACGCTTCGGACCCGGCGGTGGAAGACCCGTCTGATTTTACGGGTGACGAAACGGTCGCTGTGAACGTGACGGGGTTTTGGCTTGTTGACCCTGAGGATTCCGCTGCTGGTGGTCGTATCAGGCTCGACCGTGCCGCGTTGACCTGGGGACGTGACCGCCTTTCGACGGCGTTCGCTCCCTTGGGTAAGGGGCGGCATGTTGTCGTTTCCGGCCCTCGTCGCGGGCGACGGTATCAGCTGACGGTTTTGGCTATTGGTAAGACTGTTTCGGACCGTGTAGAACAGGTAACTGACCCTGGGCGCCCGTTGCTGTTGCGGACTGATGACGGAGACGTGTTGTATGTCGTTCCGATGGGTGAGCTGGAAGTTTCAGTGGAGCCAACGGCGACGCGTGCAGACCGTCCGGTGTCTCGTGTTTCGTTGGAGCTTTTGGAGGTAGACAGGCCCGGTGATTTTACAGGCGTGCCGCTTCCCGACCCGGGTGGTCCGAGTGGCGTCCGTATTTTCGACAAGATACAGGCTGGTGAGCTTACCGCTGGGGAAGCTTTTGTTGACACGTTGACTGCTGACACGGTAAACGCTGACACTGTAAACGCCGACGAGGTGAACGCGGACGACGTAAACGCGGACGACGTAAACGCTAATGTTCTAAATGCAACCGAAGCGTTTGTAAACTTGTCGCCCGTTCTTACGGAACAAGGTTTTGTTGTCGGTCGTGAACTATCAACATCAGCTATCAACCTTGTTGATTTGCCGTCAGGTTTCCAAGACATCCCAGGAATGACCGCATCTATCCCAGCTACCGGAAAACCCGGTGTTATTATCGTCACTATCACAGCAGACATTCAGCAGACAGGACCGGGCGGAGTGGCGATTGAGCTTCGAGCTGACGGGTCTCGTGTTTACGCTACGTTTATCCGGTCAGAATGGGGCACTGGAACCCCGTCGAATATGTCACGGCGGTTGGAAATGACACAAACTTGGGTTGTTCCATACGACGGTAACGGTGTGACTTTGGACGCGCGAGCAGTAGAAACGCAAGCCGCAGCAAGCACAAACATTGTCAGAGAAAACTCGCAGCTTATTTATATGGTTTTGCCAATTGAATTGCAATAAGTTTCTGCCGACATAACGAACTGGGAGATACCGTGCCTTCGTCAACTTTTATCGATTTGCTTTCACAGTCACACACCGCCGTTTCGGCGTGTGAAGTCATTAGCCCTGACGGCAACACTGTTGTTAATCTTGTTGTCGACGGCGGTTCAGTAAGCGTAGACCGAAGCAGGCTGCTCCGGAGAGCAGCGTCGGTGCGAGGTCCCGCTTTCGACACAGAAGGACGACGGCTCGTGCCGGTAGACTCCTTTGTGGGTCAGGAACGGATAGAGAAATACGGTGAAAGTTCCGACAAGTTTGGCAACGCCGGTGACGTATACGGAGCGTTTACGCGAACGGTGCTCAGTTCGCTTGTTGCGCCTTACGGCACGACCTTTCGACCGTGGCGCGGCATCGTATTCCCTTCCGGTTCGATTGAATGGGTATCTCTCGGCGTTTTTCTGGTAGAAGAAGCAACGTTTGAAGAAATCGACGGTGTTATGTCTCTCGAACTTGCCGGGCCTGATGTTGCGCAGCGGTTTGTTGACGCACGTTGGCCTGAACCATACCAGGTAGAACGGGGTGAGCCTTACGGTCAGGCTATCGAACAGATGCTTGAAGAGCGCGTTCCCGGGTTTGATTACGATATTATGCCTACCACTGCAACGTCTCCTAATTTGGTGCTGGGTGACGAACAAGACACAGACCCGTGGCGGGAAGCGTCACGAATGGCGGAGTCGTTTGGCGGTGAACTGTTTTTGTCTGCCGATGGGACGGTTACGGTTGCTCCGGAACCAGACGAAGACACGCCGGTGTCGTGGGAGTTTGTAGAAGGTTCTCGGTGCACTGTCAGCGAGCTGTCGCGCCGTCTGTCGCGCAGAGACACGTTCAACGGCATTGTGGTGTCGGGGGATAGCACCGGTTCGGATTACCCTATCCGAGCTGAGGTGTTTGACGAAAATCCGGATTCCCCAACTTTCCGGGGGACGTTTGGCGATAAGCCACGGTTTTTTTCGTCGTCGTATATTAGAACGCAGGCGCAAGCACAAGACTATGCGAACGCGCAGCTGCTGAAACGTCTCGGGTTGGATGAACAGGTAATTATCACTTCCGTTCCGGTCCCGCAGCTCGACGCGGGTCAGGCGGTCACTGTTCGGCGCAAACGGTCAGGGTTGGATGCTAAGTTTATCATCGAAAAGGTTGACATTCCGTTGTCAGCTGACGGTGAAATGACTGTGGAGTGCCGTCGGGCCCGGAAGCTCGGCACTTAATTAGGCGGCGACAGTCTATTGTTGACAGCGAGGAGCAACGATGAGTAACGTGGACCGGTTGGCGGGAACGCTGACAGAACGCACAGTGAACAAAGAAACTGTAAAGTTGCGCCGAGCCGAAATCCGTGGCGTAAGTGTAGACGAAACTAATGAGGTTCGGTGCGACATTCGTTTGGACGGTTCTGCTTCGACGTTGACCGGCATTGACGTTTTGGGTTCTTACCGTCCGCAAATTAACGATGTTGTGACAGTTTTGCGTTCCGGTCCGAACACACTAGTGTTGGGCAGGACCGGTGAGCAAACCGCTCCGGCAGGACTGTTGCCTCCGCCCATTGTAAGTTTTGCGCAATGGTGTTTGCCCGGGTGGGGAGGAGTCCGTGACCGTTCCGTTCAAATGCCTTCGGCTGCTGTTGGGAGATACCAGTTCGCTTATATTCGTGTTGATGAAGACATCAACACGAGCGAAATGGGGGTGTATATTCCTTCCGGTGGTTCCGGGTCGTCGGATGCTAGTGTAAATATTGGTATTTACACTTTGGACGCTTTGGGTGCTCCTGACAAAGTTATCGCTACTACCGGTCCTTTGGATTGCTCAACGACAGGAGAAAAAAGCAATACCGTTGCGGCGTCGCTGAAACGAGGTTGGTATGCGGTAGCTTTTGTAGCTAACGAAAGTCTTAGATACCGCACATTTGCTGCCGATAAAATTTCTACGATGCCGACGACAGGGCTTGGCGATTCGCTGCTTTCTTCGTTTAACCTTGCATCGTTTTGTTCTGTTGATGGTTTCGATGCCGACGCGTCTGGTTCGCTGAGAGACGGGCCGTTTGGTGATTTCGCGCCGTTTTGTTCTGGTGTCGGTCCTGGTTCGCCGGTCGCTCTTCGTCTTGTCCCGATAGTCCCTTGATGTAACGCGGCGACAGTAGAACGTAACAACACTTAGGAGCTTCGGATGGCTTGGCCCCCTTCAAACCTGCCAACAAGTCGAACGAACGACGACTTGACACAAAACACGCATCCGTCAGACCACAACCAAGCAAACTCGCGTCTTAACCAGATTGTTGCTTTGCTTGGGGACGACCCGGGTGGCAACGAAAACAATGTTACTGAACGTGCCGAAGCTATCGAGTCCGCTATTTCGGCGCTGCAATCCGAAGTTGGCGACTTTCAAGCTAAGGCAACGTTGCGTTCCGGTTTTTCGGCGCCGCCGGATTCGTTGGGTGAAGATGGCGATTTCTTCATCCGGACCGGGCTGTCCCCGCTGCTGTATGGTCCAAAACAAGCCGGTTCTTGGCCTTCTCCTGTGTCGATTGTGGGTCCGCAGGGCCCGAAGGGTGACACTGGTCCGCAAGGGGACCAGGGAATCCAAGGTCCGCAGGGAGTGCAAGGCGTGCAAGGGTTTACCGGTCCTGTTGGTCCGCAAGGTCAGCAGGGGCCTCCTGGACCGGAGGGACCGCCCGGTCCGGGTGTCGAGCTTCCGGCCAATCCGCAAAGCGGAGATGTTTTGTCGTTTGAGTTGGACCAGCTGGCTTGGGATAGCAACGTCGTTAGGTCGCTAAGTGTAGAAAGAATTGTTGTTATTCCTGATGGTGCTCCGTGGCCGCCGTTGTTTGAGTTTCCGAACGTTCTTTACATTCGAGAAGGTGGCGAGTAATGGGTATTTTGCTGCCTGATGTGCCGAACATTCGTGTGAATGGTTTTAACGTTTCCGAAGTCAGGTTGAATGGTATCGCTGTTTGGCCTGTGGGTGTGGAACCGGTCAAAATTCTGTTGCAGTTTGAAGTCAACGTCACCGACCCGAACGGGGCGACGGTCGAGCTGCCGCTGGTCGAGCGTGTCGGTGTGACGGTCGATTGGGGCGATGGCAGCCCTGTGGAACAGGTGCCAGACGGCGGGGATTCCGGTTTCTTTGTCGACCCGTCGTATCCGTCACATCAGTTTTCGCAAGGCGTGTATGTCGTGACTGCCACCGGCATTGACGCTACGATGGAAAACAATCAAGCCCCGGCGGGGGTGGAATACATCGAAAAAATTCTGGACTGGAACATCCCCACATTTGCACGGGCATTTCAGAGTTGGCCGCACAACTTCGAGGTGCCGCCCACCATCCCGGCGCAAGTCACCAACCTGAGCCGCATGTTCAGCAACGCATCGGCGTTCAACCAGGACATTGGCGGGTGGGACACATCTAACGTCACCGACATGAGCCGCATGTTGGCAGTCGCAGAGCAGTTCAACCAGGACATTGGCGGGTGGGACACATCTAACGTCACCAACATGAGCGGCATGTTGGCAGTCGCAGAGCAGTTCAACCAGGACATTGGCGGGTGGGACACATCTAACGTCACCAACATGAGCGGCATGTTTAATGGCGCAGCCGAGTTTAACCAGGACATCGGCGGGTGGAACACATCTAACGTCTTCAACATGCAGGGGATGTTCTCCGACGCATCCGCGTTCAACCAGGACATTGGCTCCTGGGACGTTTCCAGCGTCAACTTGATGGGCGCGATGTTTGGCGGCGCGTCTGCGTTCAACCAGGACATCAGCTCATGGGACGTTTCCAGCGTCCTCTTCATGAACGGCATGTTCGACGGAGCGTCGGCGTTTAATAAGGACATCGGCGGGTGGGACACCTCCGGAGTCACCAACATGGCCCGGATGTTCCGCAACGCGTCCGCGTTCAACCAGGACATCGGCTCCTGGGACGTTTCCAGCGTCAACTTGATGGGCGCGATGTTTGGCGGCGCGTCGGCGTTTAATAAGGACATCGGCGGGTGGGACACATCTAACGTCGTCAACATGCAGGTGATGTTCCTCGGCGCATCGGCGTTCAACCAGGACATCGGCGGGTGGAACACATCTAACGTCTTCAACATGCAGGGGATGTTCTCCGACGCATCCGCGTTCAACCAGGACATCGGCGGGTGGGACACCTCCAACGTCACCAACATGAGCGGCATGTTCGCCAACGCATCCGAGTTTAATCAGGACATTGGCGGGTGGGACACATCTAACGTCACCAACATGAGCGGCATGTTTAATGGCGCAGCCGAGTTTAACCAGAACATCGGCGGGTGGGACACATCTAACGTCATCAACATGGGCGTTATGTTTTTCAGCGCATCGTCGTTCAACCAGGACATCGGCGGGTGGGACACCTCCAACGTCACCAACATGGACGCCATGTTCGACAGCGCCTCATCGTTCAACCAAGACCTTTCTGGCTGGTGTGTAGAAAACATTACCAGCCAGCCCATACAATTCGACGACGGCGCTACTAGCTGGACGCTACCACGACCTGACTGGGGCGCACCTTGCTAACCGCGACAGTAACACACAGCAGCATGCAGCTACGGAGCGTACCGATGCAACCAACCTCACGGCACGACACCGGACTCACCCCACCACGAGCCACACGCCCTCTTAGCCGCTCTGTTGCAGTTGTGCGGCACTGGAACGGCGGCCCGGTCGACGCTGACGTCTACGCCGGCGACCCCGAAGCAGAACGTCGCTACCTTCGCGCCGTGCAGCGGAACCACATGACCACCAACCGCCTAGCTGTTGGCGGTGCCGCCGACGTCGCCTACAACCACGCTATCGGGATGAGCGGCACGCTTTACGAGCTTCGTGGCGACGACATTCAAGGCGCGCACTGCCCGGGTATGAACCACCAGTCCCACGGTGTGCTGCTGATGCTCGGTAACGGGCAAAAGCTTACCGCCGCCGCCGCACGCACCCTTGCCGACTACGTTGAGCGTCACCAAAAACGCTACGGCACGGACCGGCAAGACGACCACCGCGACCACCGCCCCACCACCTGCCCCGGAAACCAAATTGCAAGCCTGAACACGGTAAGTAAGCTGCGCGACTATGCAGACACGGTGGAAAGCTCTGACGCGGCGCCTGAGCGTCCCACAGAGCTTCCGTCGCGCCGCGAGTGGGTTACCCTTGGCGACACCGGTTCGCGTGTCCTGGAATGGCAGGAGCTGCTTGCGGAGCTGCTGCCGGACCACCCTGACGCCCACCGTCCGGACGGCGATTTCGGTCCGCTGACGAAACGCCTCACGCTTGCCGCCTACGAGCTGGTAGAACTCACCGCGTCCGACCCCGACAGGCCACGTGTAGGACGAGCTTCTGTCAAAGCCGTAGAAAACAAGCTGGACGAGCGCCGCAGCCGCCAGCAGACGCAACCGAGTCCGCCGGCAATTGAGGACGTGTCTCGTCCGGTGTTGCGGCTGACGGAGCCGATGCAGCGCGGGGATAAGGTTCGGTATCTACAACAGCGTATAGAACGGTTTGGGTTTGACGCAGGCAGCTCCGGGATTTACGGTCCCCGGACGGAACGCGGCGTCCGTCAGTTCCAAGCGTCGGCACGCATTACAGTAGACGGCATTGTCGGCCCGCAAACGTGGGCGGCATTGGCAAACTTTGCCGGCGACCGAACTCCTGAACTTGGGCGCCTTCTTTACAACACCTCACCGATGCAGCGCGGCGAAGACGTGGAAAAGCTGCAACAGCGTTTGGCGTCGTCGGGTCACAGCCCGGGTCGTGCCGATGGCGTGTTTGGACCGGCTACTGAAAGCGCCGTCCGCCGGTTTCAGATGTCAGCAGGCATTACAGTAGACGGCATCGTTGGTCCGGAAACGTGGGGTGAACTGTGGAAACGGTAGCTGCTTCTTTAATTGCGGCTGTGCCGGCAACTATTGCCGCCACCGCTTCGTGGCGTCACGCTAAACACGCCTCTCGTGCTGTAAACGGTGTGCCGAAAGGAGCGAGGACGCTTCGCGACATGGTGGGAGACGTTTCAGAGCGGACGGAAGACACCCGGCAGCAGGTGAGGGAACTTCGGCTTGACGTTGCAGCTCTCGACCGCGAAATCAAATCTACCCGAGTTCGAGTCGAACATTTGGAAGGGGCGCCACAATGAACGGCTCGGGTTGGAACGGCATACGGGCGGGAGACATCGGGTTTGACCGTGGCGGGGGCATCGTCGGTTGGCTTATCCGTCTCGGGTCGAAATCGACACACGCGCATTGTTGGGTGTTTGTTTTTGAAGTGTCGCCGGGGGTGTGGTTGACTCACGAAGCGTATCCGGGTGGTTTGCGTCGCCGGACAAGAACGGTTGGTGACGAGTCGCTGGTTGTTCGGGTTTGGCGAACTGGGGAAGAGCGCCGGCGCCTTCTGTCTTGTTCGTCTAGTTTGGTTGGGGCAAGGTATGCGTATCAGGAGATTGTGCGTATCGTTTTGGCTCGGGTCTGGTCGTTGGTCACGTTCGGCAAAGGGTCGTTTCCAACGCCGCGTCAGGTGACCCACCCAGGTTCTGTTATCTGTTCTAACCATTGTGCTCGCGCTGCGATGGCTGCTCGTCCTGAGTTGCAACTTACCTACCCGGTGGGCGCTATTTGGCCCGGAAAGCTCGCAAATGATTTGCAGCGGCAACAGTGGAACGACCAGCACTAGCGTAACACCGCCGCGCGCGGCGACGGTGTTACGACTGACTTTCGCTGCGCTACTCGTCAGGTTCGGGTTCCAGAACGGTAAGGACACGGCCTGTTTGCAAGGTAGGTGAACACGCCGTAAACGTTCTTGTGAGCCACTGCCGTTCTTCTGCTGCTGCAATGCCGCGTTTCACAGTCGAAGGGTGAGCAACGATAGCTCGCGCCAACTCTTCGTTTGACGCAGTGGATTGTGGAGCGCCGGGCTTTTCGGCATGACGCTCAACAATGTAAGAGACGATGAGGCGCGCGGCGCGAACGTTAGGGGCAACCGACGGCATCACTCCGCTCCTTCGCTGTCGGGAACGTCGTTGTCTTGCGCTCGGATACGGACACCCTGCACGATACGGTCACGGGTTTCTGCGTGCTGCAAACCTCGCCACAAACGGTCCCGGTTGGTGTCGTCCAAGTCGTCAACTTTTGTGCATCCGTCTTGGTAGGCGTCCAGACACACGGCGATAAGCGTCAAATCGCCATTAAACGCGGTCATGAGGTCGGACGTAAGCGCGTCGGGTCCTGCATCCGGGTCAGTGCCACGGTCCGCGTCCTGCTGAACGGCTTCTTCGGTAGGGATAAGGAACGTGTTAAACAGGGCGTATTTCAGAGCTGCCGAAAGCGCCTTGTTCGTCCCTTTGTCTTCTGCGTCCATCCCTTCGCCCCAAGTAATAACGTCGAGATAGTCGCCCGAAGGTCCAAAAAACCGGTATTGCACTTCTACGGACACCAGCCGCTGTGCTTTACCTTTTGACGTTGTGTGTGTCTCAACTTCGCGAGTCAGCACCGTCGGAACCAAAGTGACACCGTGCTTCCGGAGCGCGGGGCTGACCGCGTTGTAAACGTCGTCGATTCCACGGAACCGGTAGTTGTGGAACGTGTTTGTTTGTCCTTTGCCGATAGCGCCAATAGCTTCGGAAACCTTGGGCATCAGCTGGAAAATAGTAGGCGTAGGTTCTTCTGTCGTGTCGTTCGGGTGTTCAGCCATGGTGTTCTCCTGGTGGTAGAGGGCGGGTGTTGCTTCTGTTGCGACTGCGTAGACAGTAGCGTGTGGTTCTCCTGGACCGCTGTGGGCTCCTCGGGTGTGGGGCCCACAGCTCTTTTATGGGGTAGTGTTTACTACTGTCGGCGCCCGGGGCGCGGATGCAAGTAGGTCACGAAAAAAGTTCACATCCACCGTTCCAACGCGTCGTCACCCAACGCTTCGCGCATCTTCTGCTCCGCTGCTGCGATTTGCTGTCTCGGGTGCTCCCGCGACGTTTCGTATCGTTCCCCGATTTCCCCAAACGTCAACCCTTCCAAATGGTAAGCAATCAGCATCTCGCGTTGGCGTTCGGTCAGTTCTTCGAACATTGCTCGTTTAAGTTCGGTGCCAAGCGACAACGCAAGCTGTTCCCGGTGCAGACGTTCAACGGTTTCGTCTTCGAACTCGTCCGACGCCTTAAAAAGAGCGGCGGTGTCTGCTCCTCTGGTTGGACCGTCTCGTTCCTCCACAAGGTGCATCGGAACGCTTACTCCGCTTAGTTGGGTCATAACACCTTTCCACATCGTGTCAGAGGTAATGTTCAGCTCTTTCCGGACTGCGTTTTCGTCATCCGGTTCTCCGTTGGCGCGACGTCGGGCAAACACGGCGGCGGCACGATACGCTGTGCTGTGAAGCCACTGGCTATATTTTAGGACGTAACCGGTTGACGCTTCTTGTTCTCGGACCATGCGGCGAGCGAGCAGAGAAAACCATCGCGCCAAACTCATTCCACGGTCCGGGTCCCAAGTTCGGCACGCTGCAACCAACGCTTCGGTAAAATCTTGTTTTACGTCGTTGTAGTCGCGGCTTCCCGACGTTGGTGAAGGCATTTTTCTAATACCCCAAGTAACAAGAGCGCTGTTGCCGGCGACAAGCTGGTTAAACGCGGTTTCCCCGGCGGCGATTTCGTTTTCCAGTTGTTTCCGCGAGTTCTCGTCGGTGAAGTTCGGCAATTTAGCTTTTGCGCGTTCCCCTCGTTGGACAATTCTGCCAAGCTGGTCGTTGTCTGTGCGTGTCATGACTGTTCTCCCGTCGAAGTGTTTAGGTGTTCAGTTTCGGACCAGTTTACTCGTCCTCGAATAATAGGAATGTAATCTTCTGTCATTTCGCATCCCAACCAGCTGCGTCTTTCGCCTTCTGCTACAACTGCCATTGCCGTTGTCCCGGAGCCCAAAAACGGGTCGAGGACGACGCCTCCTGGCGGGCAGGCGAGCCTGGTGAGCCAGCGCAGCAGTGCCAACGGCTTGACCGTTGGGTGGCCTGGCGTCCCGTCGGGCACGCCGGCGTTGCGTTCCTTCTTCGACGGCTTGGCGACGTACCGGAACCGGCTGGCGTCGTCAGGTTGGAACGTGGCGAAGAACCTGGACGCGCCACCCTGGTCGTCGTACTCGGCACCGGTGTGGGTCATCCCGTAGCCGTCGCCAGGGGTCGCGGAGCTGCGCGGCTTGCCTTTGCGGCTGACGCCGCTGCCGCTCTGCCGGTCGAGCTCGGCCACAGGGCAGCCAGGCACGCACCGCCACACAGCCGACCCGACCGTCCCACCAGCCCAGCCGTCACCCTCCTCGTAGCCCTCGACGAACCCGCCAGACGCCTTCGCCCCACCGCCAACCCGTTCACTGACGGTGCCGGTCTGCACGCACCCGTCGGCGTGGGTGAACACCAGGTTCGCCGGCCAGCGGCCCGCAACCGTCGCCTCACCCTGCGGCCGGTTCTTCCCGCCACCCGT
>LKMJ01000540.1_pt1 | contig 29289 bp, 34 predicted proteins | sample 643391 | NCBI WGS metagenome assembly LKMJ01 (sample SAMN04112250, study PRJNA286221) | soda lake metagenome | biome: soda lake; feature: Kulunda Steppe; material: water; isolation source: sample PL-Br10 brine of Picturesque Lake | place: Russia: Kulunda steppe | collected 2010-07 | reverse complement strand
CGGTGCCCTGGATAGCGTGGTCGAGACCCAGCTCGCGCATCTGCTCGAGTTTGGCCGAGGAGGACGACGTGCCGACAGTGGTCGCACCGAAAACGTCCGCGAGCTGGACGCCGGCGACACCGACACCGCCGGTCACGCCCGGGATGAACACCAGGTCGTTCGGCCCGACGTTCGCCCGCCGGAGCATGTGATACGCCGTCATGTAGGCTGTCGGAATCGCGGCCGCGGTCTGCATCTCGACGGCTGGCGGAATCTCGACGAGGCGGTCAGCGTCGACGCAGGCGACCTCCGCGAGGCCCCCGTGATACAGCGAGTAGCTGCGACAGAGATTTTCGGGTCCCTCACGACAGAACTGGCAGACGCCGCAGGTCTCGTTCGGACACAGGAGGACACGGTCTCCGGGTTCGACCCCAGTGACTGCGGAGCCGACGGTCCGAACCTCGCCAGCAACGTCGAGCCCGCTGACGAACGGCAGGTCCTCGGTAGTCACCATCGCCGAGTCGCCCTCGAGAATCCAGAGGTCGTGTCGGTTGATGGCACAGGCGGCCACGTCTACGAGCGTTTCGTTGGGGCCCGGCTCGGGAACGGGCTGGTCGACAATCGACACGCCCGCCGGACCGGACAGTTCAGTGAAGGCTGCTGCGTGCATACACTCAATTACCGGCTGCACCCGTAAAACTCGCGGCGGTCTCTCGTGCAGTTCGAGAGGGCTCTCGGTTGTCGCCTTCGTTGAGCGCTTTTACAGAGAAAACTCGCGGGCTTGTCCCCACCGCTGTTCGAATGACTCCTCGACGCCTGCGGCGAACTCCGCGTCCTTGAGGTTGATGAGTGCGAACGCCTCCTGCCGGTTCAGGGGATGGGGAACTTCGATACAGATTTCGACGTGGTCGATGATGGCGAACGTGCTCCCGATGTCGTCGACGACGCGCACGCCGAAGTTCGGATAGTCCTGTAGCTGTTCGCGGTAACGCTTTCCGACCTCCTCCGGAAGCGTCTCGACGACCTGCGGGTGTTCGAGCAGCGAGATGGTGACGCCACGTTCCAGCGCGTCTTCGAGTTCGTCTGCGATACGCTCCCCGACGGCGTCCACATCGAACCGCGACGTTGGCGTCGCGGCCACGAAGACGATGCGCTCGTCGGCCGCCGAGAGTCGTTCGACGAGCAGGTCTATCGTCTCCTCCGCGCCGAGTGCGGCGGTCCAGAACTGCTCGTCGACGGGCTCTGAAGCCTCCAGCTGGCTTTCGAGCTCGCTCGCAATGCTCTCGAACTGCGAGAGCTGTTTTTCGAGCTCGGACGCTTTGTCCTCCAGCAGTCGGTCGAGCGCCGTCTCCGGCTCGACCGCTACGTACTTCTTCGGCCGGCTCGCTGTCTGACTCCGAACCAGGCTCTGCGTTTCCAGGCTGTTCAACACGTCGTATATCCGACCCATCGGCACGTCGCTCGTGCGCGACAACTCCTTGGCGGTTGTCGGACCAGTGTCGAGAAGTGAACGGTACGCTCGGGCCTCGTACTCAGATAACCCGAGGTCCCTCAGGCTTGCCATTGGTTCCGTCTACGTGCCGACAGGGTTAAACTCTCCGTCTGTTTCCAATTGTTGGCACTGCCGAACCGTTTATCATCACTCTCGGTGCACAGAATAGCCCGCGCCCGCTCCGACCTCTCATCCTGCTATGACTCGGTTTCGCTCGTCATCACGGCTTCGAGTTCGGCAGGCGTCGTTGCCTGCCCTTGCTGTTCTCCGGAGACGAACAGGCGCGCTTTTCCTCCCGGTACCTGGCGTGGTGTGGCGCCGTCGACCGGGTTCGGAGCCACGACGGTTTCGTGGTCGGCGAGTCGTAATGCGGCGCGGTGGAGGTCGCTTCCTGCGTCCGCTCCCACTTCCAGCACGTGCGGGTCGTTCAGTCTGGCCGCGACCGTCGCGTAGTGAGCGACTTCGACACCCATCCGGTCGGACGCGCCCGCGAAGGCCGCGGCCGCATCGTGTGCCGCCTCACGGTAGCGTTCCTCCCCTGTCAGCCCCGCGAGGTCGAGCAGCGCGTCCGCGAGTTCGACTGCGGTGTCCAGTGGATACAGCGGCTCGTCGAGCAGCCCAGCGCCGCCGTCGGGCGAGTCGCGGAGCGACCCGTCTTCGGCCTGGAGCGCGTCGAGTGTCCACTCCGCCACTGCTTCCGCCGGTCCGGGCTCGCCGAGCACCGACCACGACGTGGTGAGCGCACGAAGGAGCCGTGCCTGGTCGACGAGCAGACCCCGTGGTCCCGCCTGGTCGCCGTCGCGAAACCGCGTCACCAGGCCGTCCTCATCGACGAGCGTGTCGACGACGGTATCGCGGGCCTGCTGTGCGTACTGCTTTGCGGTCTCGTCGTCTGTGTAGGCGTGATACCGGAGCAGCGCATCGATGACGAGCCCGTTGTGGCCGGCGAACACCGTCTCGTCGACGGCTGGCGCGTCGGCGTCGGCGCGGTCGGTCGGTTCGAGGCGGAAGAACTTCTCGTCGCCGCCCTGGCTTGCGGCGAATGCAGCCCCGGTCCACAGCGTCGTCGTCAGGAACTCGATACCACGCTCGGCGGACTCGCGGTAACTCTCGTCGCCGGTGTACCGGTAGCCGTGGGCGAGCGCTCTGACGACGGCGGCGTTCTCGTCTGCGAGCTTCTCGCACCGTGCCGCCCGCCAGTTCCGGTTGCGGCCGAACCGATAGAAGCCGCCGTCGTAGGTATCCAGCAGGTGGGTCTGCACCGCGTCCAGCGTCCGAGTCGCCTGGTCTCGGGCCCGGATGAGCGCGAACTCGATGGTCCGTGGGAGCGGGAACTTCACGTCGGTTCCCCAGCCGCCGAACTCCTCGTCGTAGGTCGCCAGCAACTGCTCGACCATGTGTTCCTCGACGCGAGCGGTTACCTCGCCGCTAGGGGGGTTCTCGCGGAGTGCCCGGGGCATCGACCCTGCCTCCTCGCCTTTGTTCTCCCAGGTCCGCCTGACGCTGTCGAGAATCCCCCGGAACCCGTCGACGCCGAGAGCGGTCGCGCCCGTGAGAATGTTCCCTTCGGGCGTAAGAAAAACGGTCGACGGGAATCCGCCCATGTTGTACCGCTCGCGGACGTGGGGGTTGCGGTCGGCATCGACACGAACCGGGACGAACCCGTCGTTGATGTTCGCCGCGATGCGGGGCTCGTTGTAGGTCGTCTCGTCCATCTCGTGACACTCTTCGGCCCAGTTCGTCACGAGCGCGAGCAGGAGTGGCTTGTCAGCTTGCCGGGCCGCTTCGAACGCCTCCTCGCCCCACTCGCGCCACTCGACGTGTGTCACGTCCGCGGTATCGTCCATACAGAATCCTCGCCGCGCTCGCGTTTTAACGACACGGTTGCGCCGGACCTCTCGGCTCTTTCCCGTCCTTGCTACTGAAAGCAGGCTGCTGTTCAACGGCTGTCGCGTATCCGGTATCGTGTACGCTGTATGAGTCCGACACCCGATCGTCGCGCGTTTCTGCGGAGCAGTGTCGGCGTTGGTGTCGCGGGTCTGGCTGGCTACACTGACCCTCCAGTAGTACCCGAACGACAGCAGGGCGAGCCCGATACCAGTTCGGATGCCCGGTCCGCCGCAGTCGTCAGCCAGCACACCCTCGCAACCGACGCTGGCCTCGAACTGCTCGAAGCGGGCGGGACGGCCGCCGACGCCGCTGTCGGCGTCGCGTGTGCGCTCTCGGTCGTCGAGCCCTGGTTCTCTTCGGCGCTTGGTGGTGGAACCTGGGCGCTCTATTATGATGTGGAGACCGAGGGGGTGACGAGCGTCGATGGGGTCGGTCCAGTCGGCTCCGAGGCGACGCCGGAAGACTACGAACAGCGTGCGGACACCCACGGGATGCACCAGTCCAGCGTTCCCGGCGCCTGGGACGGCTGGATGCTGTGGCTCCAGGAGTACGGCGAGCTGGCGCTCGAGGAGGTGCTGTCCCCGGCGATTACGCTCGCGCGAGATGGCTACCCCGCGAGTCCGGGCATGGCGTCGTGGCTCGACAGGCGGGCCGACCGTATCGCGGAGCGTCCCCACGCGAGGGACATCTACGAGCGAAATGGGGGGCTCGTCTCTGACGGTGACACGGTCTACCAGCACGACATGGCCGACACGTTCGAGGCACTCGCCGAGGTGTACGCCGAGCGTCGAAACGAGGGGCGACACGAAGCCATTCAGGCGGCCAGGGACCAGTTCTACCGGGGGCCGATTGCGGAGGAAATCGTAGAGTTCTCCGACGAACACGGTGGCTATCTCACGCTTCCCGATTTTCAGGAGTTCGAAGCCGAACTCGTCGAACCGGTCGCCATCGAGTACGACGACGCCCTCCGGGTGTACCAGAATCCACCCAACAGCCAGGGAATCACGCAGTTGCTGGCGCTGAACGTCCTGAAGGGGTACGACCTCGGAGAACTCGACCCGGATAGCGCCGATGCCGTTCACGTTCAGGCCGAGGCGATAAAGCTCGCCTTCGCGGACCGGTACCACCACGTCGGCGACCCCGACCGGGTCGACGTTCCCGTGGCCGAACTGCTGGAGGACGAGTACGCGGCCAGCCAGCGCGACCGAATCGACATGGACACGGCGTTGGAGTGGCCCATCGACACCGGGTTCTCGGAGACCGACGCCGACCACACCACGACGTTCCACGTGGTCGACGGAGACGGCAACGCGGCCGCAGTGACGACCAGCCTCGGCGCGCAGTTCCTGGTGATTGGCGACACTGGCATCCACATCAACAACCGGATGCGGATGCTCGCCCTCGACGACGACAACCCCAACCAGCTGACGCCCGGGTACAAGGTCCGGCACACGTCGAACCCCTACATGGCGACCCGCGACGGTCGACCCTACATCCTCGGGGGGAACACCGGCGTGGACACGCAACCGCAGGGGCAGACCCAGCAGTTCGTCCACGTCGCCGAGTTCGACCTCGACGCGCAGGCGGCAATCGACCGCCCGCGGTTCGAGACGACCGCGTTCCCCTCGACGCAGTACCCGTATGACGTCGGCAACACCCTCCAGATGGAGGAGGAGTTCCCGTCGGACGTGCGCGACGACCTCGAAGAGAGGGGCCACGATGTCGAGGTCGGCGGGTCGTTCGGCACGGCGAACATGATTGTCATCGACGGAGACGGTGAGTTTCAAATCGGTGCGGAGTCCAGAAGTGAGGTTGCCGAGGGGAGCGTCGTTGAGCTAGACGATTGAGGCCGCGGCTGGCTCCTGACGAAGAGGCTTTCCGCGGCGGGTCGTAACCTGCGAACATGGACAAGCAGGAACTGCGAGAGCAGATCTGGGACGAACTCGACGAGACCGGGGAGGCGCGGTTTCCGTACCCTCCCCACGGTCGCATCCCCAACTTTTCGGGGGCGAAAGAGGCTGCCGACCGCCTCGCCGAACTCGCCGCCTGGCAGGACGCCGACGGTATCAAGTCGAACCCCGACGCCCCACAGCTTCCGGTGCGTCGCCGGGCGTTACGCGAGGGGAAGACCGTCTACATGGCCGTCCCCCGGCTTCGTGACGGGGACTGTTTCCTCCGGCTCGACCCCGACGAACTGGACGACACGGACGCCGCGGCGACCATCAGCGGGTCATCCGAGGCGGGCGTACAGGTCGCCCCTGCGGAGATGGACGAAATCGACCTGATTGTGTCGGGCAGCGTCGCGGTGAACGAACGGGGTGCGAGAGTCGGCAAAGGCGAGGGGTACAGTGACCTCGAGTTCGCAGTTCTCCGGGAATTTGGGCTCGTGGACGACGGGACGACGACAGTCTCGACCGTCCACGAGATGCAGGTGGTGGACCGGGATATCGAGACGGGGGCCCACGACGTTCCGATGGAGTATCTGGTCACGCCGGAGCGTCTCATTCGGACGGAAACTGGCGAAGGGAAGCCCACCGGTCTCGACTGGAAGTCGCTTCCCGGCGAGAAAATCGAGAACATTCCGATTTTGCAGCGGCTGCGCGATGAACGGTAGCCGCGCGAGGTCCCGACTATCGTCGTTCGACGTCAGGGCGCTGACGCGGTCAATGAACTCTCGTTTTCCGATAACCAGTAGACTGCGACCATCTGCCACGAGACAGACGGCCGGTTGATACGACAATGAAAGAAGTCGTCCCGGCAGAGCAAGACGGGATAGGTCGGGTCGGTCGGGAACAGGACCTATCAACCGGCAGTAATTGAGGGCTCTTGCTCGTGGACCACCTACAGTCTGTATGTCTCTCACAGCAACCGGGAAGGGGTCGGTATCCGCAACGACAGCACAAGTGCAGGGGTTGTGGGGGTACTACCGGTGGTACACCCACACGGCGGCACACGCGGCCTCCACGGCGGCGCTCACCGCGTTCGGACTGCTCGTCTTCGTCGACCCGCTCTTTGCAGTGCTGGCGATTGCCTCGTACGTCCTCCCGCCAGCCGTCCTCTACAGCATTGATGCCGACGCCGGAGGCGTCCCGGACTCGGAACCCGTACCGACACACTGGGACGTCGAGACGGGCGCAGGCGACAGCTCCGATTATGACTCGGCCACCGACAGTGATGGCGACGACGGCGATAGCGACAGCGACGGGGACGACTCCGATTCGGACGGAGACGACGGAGACACGGATTCAGACAGGTAACTCTCTTTTCGAGTTGAAAACGGCCTTCTCGGAAGTCGGAAACCGCTATTTGCTCGTGACGGCTAGAGCAGTCTTCCAAGAGGGCGTTTCGCGGTCCTCAGACGGTATCAAACGCGCTGATAACCTCGTTCGTGGTGAACACTGGAACGAGGTCCTGCTTCTCGAAACCCGTGTCGTCACTCCAGATACCCGCCTCACATCCCAGAGCGCATGCAACGTACAGCACATCGCCCGTGTCGATGTCGCCTATCGCTTCGTCGGCCTGGTCGATGTGTTCATAGAACTCACTGGCTGGAACCGTTTCGATATACTCGAAGCGCAACTCGATGAACTGCCGGACCCTTCGCTGACCCAGTCCCGATTTCTCGACAATCAGCCATTCGTATCTCTGGATTTCGTCGTGAACAACCGCTGGAGTTACGAGATTCGGTTCCAGCGTGACGATGAGCTCTCGCGTTTTCGAGTCTGCGATAAGCGCCGACATGACGACGTTCGCGTCCACGACCAACGTCATCGTCAGTTCAGTCTGACCCTTCTTCGAGGCGCTGGCGTGCGCTCTCGTTGATTCTATCCGCGAGTTCGTCTACGTCCTGCTCTGTGAGGTCGCTGTCTGCAGTCAACTCGTCCATCAGTTCGAGCTTCGTGATTTTCTCCTGAATCGCCTGTCGAGTTACCTCACTCCAGTTGATTTCCGGGTGTTCCTCCATCCGCTCTTTGAGGTCGTCGTCGACGTTGACGGTGATACTTGGCATACAGAATATTGTGTCTTCCGGTGTATTGCTGGACTACTGTGTAAACGCCGGTGTTCGGTAGGCTATGCGAGGCAACCACTGTTGGCACTGCTCTTGCTCTTCGTCGGAATTGGATAGGTCGGCCGGGTTACTTGCTCGTGATAATCCGCAGCACGTCCTCGTCAGCGAGTTCGTGGTCTGTTCCAACCTGTTGTTCGTCGTGTTTCGCGCTCGGTCCGCTGACGCGGGCGAACCGGAACCGCTCGTCGAAGCTGCCACCGAGTTTCGAGCAGGCGTCCGCGACGGTGTCGCCCTCGAACAGCATCAGCGGTTCTTCGTAGTCGACGCCGCGGCCGGGCTTGTCCATGTAGATGCGGATGAGCCCGAGCTCGTCCCAGATTGCCTCCTTGAGCGCGTCCAGCCCTTTCTCCTTCTCGGCGCTGATGAAGATTGCCTCCTCGGGGTCGATGTCGTGTTCGCGAAGATTCTCGTCGACGGTCTCCTTGTAGTCGGGCTCGATGAGGTCGGCCTTGTTGACGGAGACGAGCGAGGGCAGATAGACGCGGTTGTCACGGATGCCGTCGATGAGCTCGTCGATGTCGACCTGCTCGCCGATAGTCACGTCGGCGTTTGCGTGGCCGTGCTCGCGGATGATCTCGGAGACGGTCCCCTCGTCGAGCTCCAGGTCGACGGTCGAGTTGATGGAGATGCCGTCCTTGCCTTTGGGGCGGACGGAGATGCGCGGGGGCTCGGTGTCGAGGCGGATGCCGTTCTTGTAGAGCTCGTCGTAGAGACGCTGGTACTGCTCGATTTCGAACACCGAGAGGACGAACACCACGAGGTCGGCGGTCCGGACAACGGAGAGCACTTCCTGTCCGTCACCGCGTCCTCCGGCGGCACCCTCGATGAGTCCAGGCACGTCGAGCATCTGGATGTTCGCGCCGCGGTACTGGAGCATCCCCGGGTACACGTCGAGCGTCGTGAACTCGTACGCTCCCGTCTCGCTGTCGGCGTTGGTCATCGCGTTCAGGAGCGTGGACTTGCCGACGCTCGGGAACCCCACGAGTGCAACGGTGGCGTCGCCGTGTTTCTCGACGGCGTAGCCGGGGCCGCCGCCGGAGGATGACTGGCGCTTTGCGAGCTCCTCTTTCTTCTCGGCGAGCTTGGATTTGAGCCGGCCGATGTGGGCCTCCGTCGACTTGTTGTACGGGGTGTCCTGAATCTCCTGCTCGATGTCCGCTATCTCCTCTTCGAGCCCCATTACCAGAACGTAGGACTGTCGGCGGACAAAAGGGCTTTTGTCCGCAGTCGTGTGTCTGTCCGACCGCTCACACGAGAAAGAACGCCAGCAGACCCACAATCCCGACAGCGACCATCGGCAGGACAGCCTGTGTGCGCATCTCGTCGTTGAGCATCTCGACCAGCACGATTTTCGCGCAGAGGCTCGCCACAATCGCGAGAATCACCATCCCGGCGGCGGGTTCGGCACCGATAGAGCCGTCGCCGTACACCGTCGCGGCCGAGACCGCAACGGCGGCCGAGGAGACGAGCCCGCCCGCAAAGGCCGTGGCGTACAGCCCTAGCTCGCCGAACAACTCTTCACCGACGACGCTGGCCAGAACGATACCGACGTAGGCGACGGCGAACTTCCCTGCAGCGGTGAACGAGAACGGCGAGTCGAAGTCGATGTCGTACTCCTCGTACGTTTCGCCGCGGACCAGCCCCAGATACGCGAGTCCGACGGTGAGTGCGAGCATGACGGCGATTGACGGCCAGAGCGCCGGGAGAATTCCCAGTGCGAGCACCGACGCGATAGCGGCGTTGCGGAGAATCATCGACCCCGTGGCGAGCAACAGCGCGGAGGAAGCGGCGTCGATTGTGTCCCGGGACTGTCTGGCCATCCGGGCGAGAACGCCAGCGGTCGCCAGCGAGTTCGCTCCGCCTGCGAGCAGCCCAGTCACCTGCAGCCCTTTCGAGCCGCCGAACTGTCGCATCGAGACGTACGCGCCGAACTGGATGAGCAGGACGAAGATAGCGAAGACGAGCACCTCGCGGAGACTCACCACACCGTAGGGGTCGACCGGCTCCGATGGGAGGATAGGATAGAGGATGAACACGAGCGCGCCGAGTTTCATCGAGTCTGAGAGCTCCTGGTCGGTCAGTCGGTCGATGGAGCCGTGGATGCGCTCTTTCTCGGTCAGCAACACCGTGGCGATGATGGCGATAGAGGTTGCCTCGAACAGCAGGCCGTAGCCGACCAGCAAGCCGAGGACGCCGACGAGAAAGACCGTAACCGTCGTCGTGAACCCGAGTTCGTCGCCCCGGAGCTCGAAGCGGACGTAGGCGATAGCCAGCGCAATTGCGCCGACGACGACGAGATAGACGACGACGAGCAATGGCAACTCTGCGCGGTCTGCGAGTTCGACCACGGCCGGTGCGGTTCCCGCCAGCAGTGCCATCGTCCGGACACCGGCGAACTTGTCCAGCCGCTCGCGTTCGAGGCCGATGAGTCCCCCGATGGCGATAGCGACGACGACGCGGACTAACAGCTCCGGTACGGCGAATGCGTCCAGCATCGCGCGTCACCTGAGAGCGGTCGTCACGAGGAAAGGTGTCCCACCAGGTCCCGAACGCGTGACCAACTCCGCAGATAAAGCATTGAGTAACATACTGTACATGACGACAGAGAAACGTAAAAAACCATAGGGCAGATACCGCTAATTTCAGCGCTGTGGCGGGGTGGCTGGCTGTTCGCGCCTCTCCGATACTCCAACGTGCTCTTTAATGATTTTTCCCTCGGCGCGGTGTAAGGTCTCGCTAATCGTCGACTTGGCACGGTCGACCTCCTCGGCGAGGTCGGTCAGGGAGCACTCCCGTGGCGTGTCGTAGTATCCCAGGTCGATAGCCTGCTCGATGAGCTCTTCCTGTGAGTCTGTCAGCAGTCGTTCCTCACCGATGTCGTACTGGATGTAGTCGACGGTGAACGAGATACAGAACTCGTTGAGCTGGTCTGCCAGCTCCGAGAGGCGCTCCCTAGAGGCCCGCAGCTCCCAGATAGCGGTCGCGTTGAACACCTCGAACGGCGTCTCCAGGGGCATCCGGGAGTTGCGCGCCGGCAACAACAGCAGTGGCAACGTCGTTTCGAACTGGACGAGCGCTCGCTCCGTATCGCGGTTGAGTACCGTCAGCTCGCAGACCTTCTCGTAGCTGCGCATCCGTTCGAGCAGTTCATCAAGGTGTCTGCTGGTCACCTCAGTCAACGCGGCAGCCCGGCCCTCGTCGGGCATGACTGCCACAACTCTGAACGTCGCGCTCGGATAATCGCGGGTCAACTCACCTATCCAGACGTGCTCGGGTATCTTTAGCTGTAATCGCGCCTCGGGCATACGCATCAGTTACCTCCCTACTGCCGAGTGTGCTCTCCCCGAATATATTGGGGGATTTATAGCGAGAGACGGTGGTGTTGTTCAGGGGACATGGCCAAGCTCCGGCAATACAGGCTGGATTTTCACGGGAAGGAGCGTATTCGTCGAACATCTTCGGGACGACGCTGAGGCGTTCTCGGTTCGTACAGTCGGGAGAGACCGTAATGTACCCTGGGACCATCGACACCGACGAGCGACCGTTCGTCCTCATCTGGGAGCTGACACAGGCCTGTGAACTGGCGTGCAAACACTGCCGGGCGGAGGCGGAGCCCGACTGTCACCCCGACGAACTGACGACCGAGGAGGGAAAGGAGCTCCTCGACCAGGCTGCAGCGTTCGGCGACGGCCAGCTAGTTGTCCTCTCGGGCGGGGACCCGCTTGCCCGCGACGATGTGACTGAACTGGTCGACTACGGGACCAACCGGGGGCTGCGCATGACGATGACGCCGAGTGGAACGAACTCGCTGACGCCCGGGCGCATTCAGGAGCTCTCGGAAGCGGGCCTCAGGCGGATGGCGGTCAGCCTCGACGGCGCGTCAGCGGCGACCCACGACGAGTTCCGACAGGAGACGGGGAGTTTCGAGCAGACGATAGCGGCGGCACGGGCCGCGAGTGAGGCGGGATTGCCTCTCCAGATTAACACGACTGTCTGCCAGGAGACCGTCGAGGAGCTGCCCGCGCTGTGCGAGCTCGTCGCTGACCTCGGTGCTGTCCTCTGGTCAGTGTTCTTCCTCGTCCCCGTCGGACGGGGCGCAGTGTTGGAGCCAATCACGCCAGCGCGCGCCGAAGCGGTCATGGAGTGGCTCTGTGAGATTCAGTCCGACACTCCGTTCGGCATCAAGACGACCGAGGCACCCCACTACCGTCGGGTTGCACTCCAGCAACAGGCAGACAGCGAAGACCCTGGACCGACCGGTGACAGTGGAAAGCCCGCGGACGGAATCGGCCGCCGTGCGGGCATCACCGCCGGGGACGGCTTCGCGTTCGTGAGCCACCTCGGCGACCTCTATCCTTCCGGGTTTCTTCCCAAACCGGCGGGCAACGTCCGTGACGATAGTCTCGTCGACCTCTACCGAAACTCGGAGTTGTTCCAGCAACTGCGCGACCCTGACGCGCTCCAGGGGAAATGCGGAGCCTGTCCGTACCGGAACGTCTGTGGTGGGAGTCGCTCGCGGGCCTACGCACACACCGGGGACCCACTCGAGAGCGACCCGCTCTGTGCGTTCGTCCCCGAGGAGTACGATGGCCCGCTTCCCGAGGCGTGGGAGCAGGGGCGGCGCGGATACGCCGGTGTTGAGCCGGTGTTCGGGGCGCAATCGGACTGACTGGCGTGTCGCTGTCGTCTCCTGCAGTCCCGAGTTCAGTGTACTGGGCAGTCAGTGCAGAAACAGCACTTATCGATTTTCTTCGTCCGACGTGTCGTCTGAAGGAGCCACCTGGTCAGTCTCAGCAGGTGAGAAATCTCGTCCAAAAAAGGAGTTGAGTGCCATTTTCGCACCAATGTACGAGCCTGCGACGATGATTACAAACGTGATTCCGAGACCGATTGCGAGTTCTACGACCATGTCTCAAGATTGTGCCAGAGCGCGAAAAGGTGCCGGTTACTCGTTTTACACGCCTGCTGAGCAGTTGGCTCACGAGCGCCGGCGGGAATCAACGTAAGCGAACCCACTCCTGCAGGGAGAACTCCTCGAACTCGGTCTCTTCGGCCAGTTCCCAGTCGCCTTCGTCCCATTCAGGGTAGTACGTATCTCCTTCGAACTCACCGTGAACCCGACTGAGCACCATCCGGTCGAGGTGGGGCTGGAACAGCTCGTAGATACCGCCACCGCCGAGGACGTAGGTGGTTTCGGCGTCGAGTGCTTCCGCTGCCTCGATTGCCTCCTCGACGCTTCCGGCCGGGATTGCCGACTCGGTACCGTACTCGCGCGCTGTCCGGCTGAGGACAATCTGTCGTTCTCCGGGAAGGTCGTCGAGCATCGACTCGAACGTCTGGCGTCCGAGGATGACCGGCGAGTCGGCTGTTCGCTCCCTGTACTGCTGTTTGTCCGCGGGGATGCTCGGCCAGGGGAGTTCGCTGTCTTTCCCAATGACGCGGTTCTCCGCCAGGGCGGCCACCGAAACGAGTTCCATACCGTCTCTTCGGGATTTCGTCAGATAGCCGTTTCTCTCGGGCTCAGTCGTCGAACTCGGGGTCCGACTCTGTCTGCGTCTCGGCGTCGGCGGCAACTGCCTCTTCGCCGTCCGGAAGCTCCCCTTCGTCGTCGATGACCGCCTCGGTCCACCGACCGAGCCTGAACCAGAACGCCGCCACGAGGAACGTGAGGAACGCCCCGATTGAGAACGCCGCCCATATGCCGACGACGCCGATGCCGAAGGTAGTGACCTCGCCCACGAACGGAATGGTCACGGTCAGCGAGAATGCCAGCACGATGGCGACGGGTATCCGGAACACCCACCGCGCGAGGAAGGACAGTGCCATCGCGACTTTGGTCTGGCCGGCCCCGCGGAACGCCCCCTGGATGACCATCGTCCCGCCGAAGAAGGCCCAGAACGGTGCGACGACCCAGAGGAACGTTCGTCCCTCGGCGACCGTCTCTGGGTTGTCGTCGAACAGTCCCATCAGGAACTCGGGGAACAGCACGCAGATTGCGCCAGCGACGGCCAGCATTCCCATGGTCGCGGCAGTCGCAATCCACGTCACCCGGCCCGCACGGTCTGGCGTCTGGGCACCGAGGTTCTGGCCGACGCCAGTTGCCGCGGCCTGTCCGACCGCTCCGGCAATCGACCACGTGACCGACATCAGGCGGACGCCGATGCCGTAGGCGGCGATTGCGGCCGTTCCGAATGGAGTGACAAAGGCGGCCATCGCGACTGCGGCGAAACTGCGCGCCCAGCCATCGATGGTCGCTGGGTAGCCGATGCCGACGAGCTTCTTCAGGATGGTCGGGTCAGGAAGGAGGTCACGGATGTAGAGTTTCACTCCAAAGCCGCCACGGAGCAGGATGTAGATCCCGGCACCGGTGGCGAACGCGCGCGAGATGAACGTCGCCCAACCTGCGCCCCGGGTCCCCATCTCGGGGAAGGGACCCCAGCCGAGGATGAAAAACGGGTCGAGGACGACGTTCATCCCCGCGGAGATGAACACGAGCCACATTGCGGTCTTGGTGTCGCCCGCCCCTTGCAGGGAGGCGCGGAACGCAAAAAAGAGGAACGTGAGCGGGAGCGCGAAGAAGATGACTTCGATGTACGCGAGCGCGTCGTCGAACACCTGCCCCTCGGCACCCATGAGCGTCAGGAGTTCGTGACGGAACGCAAAGCCGAGTATCGCCAGCACTGTCGAGACAGCGACAGCGAGCAGGATGGTCTGTGCAACGATGTTGTCCGCCCTGCGCTGATTGTCCGCGCCGACGTGCTGGGAGACGAGTGCGATAGTCGCCGCGGTCAGCCCCATCGCCGTCGAGACGAACATCCACGACAGCGGGAACATGAGCGCGACGCCCGCGACGGCTTCGGAGCTGACGCGCCCGACCCAGAAGATATCCGCCAGGTTATAGGCTGTCTGGAGGAGATTACCGAGCACTAGCGGCCACGACAGGGCGAGGAGTTTCGGGGCGATAGCCCCGGTCGTCATATCGACGCCTTTGCGCTCGGTCTTTGCCACTGTCTACACGTTGGTGAGGTCCATCATCAAACCGACGTTTGCCTCGTCCCGAAGGCGTGGAAAAACAGCCGTCAGTCGCCCATCTCTGGGGCCGATTTTCGGAGTCGAGAGAGTCGCCCCTCCGATTCGCTCTCCTGCTCTGTCTCGCGACTTTTGACTTCCTCGATAACGGTGTCGAGAGAGTGTCGTTTCTCGCCGATGACTGCGCCGACGAGCGCACCCGTCGCGGCACCCGTGCTCGCAGCGTTCCGACTCAGTATTCCACCGATAAAGGCTCCGACAGCCGCGCCCATGGCTGCATACTGTGCTCGACGCAGTGCGCGAATGATTCGTTGCTTCATACTTCACTCTACGGCGAGGACACGTAAAATAGTTGTCTCGGCTCTTGCAAGAGAACGGCCGACGACCTCACTCGACTGCCCGAGGGCGGTGTTCGCGACGCTCTTCGACGGTGTGACGGAACGGCCGACATGTGAGCGAGTTTTTAGTATCCGCCCGGTAAACACCCTTACATGGAAGACGTCAAAGCCGAACTCGAAGCCGCGTTCGAATCGCAGGAATACGACGTTGTAGAGGTCAGCCACAACCGGAAGCAAATCCGCATCGAACTCCTCGACGACGAGGCGAGCGCCGAGGAGCTCCGTGCGATTACGTACGACGCTGTCGACGAGGACGACGTGCTCGGGCTGAACATCTCGACGGAGTCGACCGAGTCACAGGATGCCGTAACGACCGTGGTCTCTTTCCGGTACCGGGGATAACCGCTCGGCTGTTCGATTTCCGGTGACCATCCCGTCGAACGCACAGAGCGGGTGCTGTCGCTGCTGGTTTTTGATGGCCTAAATGCTGCAACTATGTTAGTAATAATATGAGGTATAAATAACTATCCCACCAGTTTCAAAAGATAAAAATTAAATAGAATAGTACGTACCATGCTGGTATGTCACGAGATAGCGCAGGTGACACGGGGCATAACGTTTCCAGACGAGACGTATTGCGCGCAACAGGAGGGGCAATCGCTGCCAGCGGGCTTGCGGCCGGCGCTGCAGCAGGTGAGGACACAGACCAGGTCGAGGTGAACGTGGGGTTCGCCAACGAGCGGGGGCGCGGGGCCGCAGAGCGTGCTGCGGACTCGGTCAAGCGGGAGTTCAACTTCGACGCGATGACAATCCGTGCTTCGGCGGAGGCCGTAGAAGGCCTGGAGAACAACCCGAACATCAGGTACGTCGAAGAGAACGGTCGGATGCACGCCTACGACCAGGAAACGCCGTACGGCATCGAAATCACGGACGCCGACGTCGCAATCGACGACGGCAACACGGGGGACGGTGTTTCGATTGCGATTCTCGACACTGGTATCGACGCCCAGCACGAAACGCTCGAGGAGAACCTCGGCGAGGGCTGGGCGACTGACGAGGCCGCCTGTACGACCGACTGCGGGGGCGGTCCCTTCGGTGGCGGCAACGACATCGACGAGTGTCTCGAAGAGTGGGACGACGACAACGACCACGGCTCTCACTGCGCGGGCACGGCGGCCGCGGCCGACAACGGCGAGGGCGTGCTCGGCGTTGCTCCCGACGCGACACTGCACGCAGTGAAAGTTCTGGAGTGTGACGGCGGCGGCGGCTTCGACGGCATCGCAGCGGGTATCGAGTGGTCGGCGGACCAGGGTCACGAAGTCCAGAGCATGAGTCTGGGTGCCGACAGCGACTCGGACGTCGTCAGTGACGCTATCGAGTACGCTGTCGAGCGAAACACCGTCCTGGTTGCCGCGGCTGGCAACGACGGTGAATGTACCGACTGCGTTGGTTTCCCCGCACGTCACCCGGAAGTCATCGCAGTCAGTGCGACCGACGAGGACGACGAACTCGCGGACTTCTCCTCGACAGGGCCGGAGGTCGAACTCGCCGCACCCGGCGTCGACACGCTCTCGACGGTTCCGCGGGACGATTACGCCGAGTTCTCCGGAACGTCGATGGCCTGTCCGCACGTCTCCGGCGCTGCCGCGACGCTCATCGCCGATGGGACGACCGACCGGGAGGAGGTTCGCGAGCAGCTCAAGGAGGCGGCCGACGATATCGGACTCGACGACAACGAACAGGGTGCTGGTCGACTAAACGTCGCAGCGGCAGTCGACGCCGAGAGTGATGACGACGACGATGACGACGACGATGAAGAGGAGGAGAACGTTTCGGTGAGTACCGACGGAGCGACCGACGTGGGCGAGAGTTCAGCAACGCTCAACGGCGAAGTCACCGAACTCGACGGTACAGACGAGGCAGACGTCGGCTTCGAGTACGGCGAGAGCGGCGGTGACCTCTCGAACTCGGCAGACGCCGGCACAGTCTCTTCGACGGGAGCCTTCGACGCGGCAGTCGACGGCCTCGACAGCGACACCGAGTACGAGTTCCGCGCGGTCGCCGAGACTGGCGAAGACAGTGACGAAGGCGGTGTCGTGTCGTTCACCACGGATGAAGAGGAGGACGATGATGAAGATGATGAGGAGAACACCGCACCGGTTATCGACAGCTGGGACGTCAGCACCCGGTCGTCGGGGCCGTGGTTCCGGGCCACTTCGACGTGGGAGGTCTCCGACGACAACGGAAATCTCGACACCGTGACGACTGAACTCCTCGATGGTGGCTCTGTCGTGGACTCCGAAACGTCGAGTGTGAGCGGATCCAGCGCCTCGGGCGAACACGAACCGCGAACGCGCGACGACGCCGACGAGGTCCGCCTCGTCGTTACCGACACCGAAGGCGAGACGACGACCGACACGCAGTCGCTCTGAACGTCGACGCCAAGCTATTTTCTCGCTCTGGTCCCCATCTCCGGTTCACGTGGACGGAGGTTTTTCGTCGCTCCCCGGAGAGCTATCAGTATGGGACTCGACGCAACACTCGACGTGACTGTTCGGGACGACGAGGTCGTCTTCGGCGTCCGCGCCGAGAACACCAGCGACTCGCCAGTCAAGTTGACGTTCTCGAGCGGCAAAACCGCCGACATCACAGTCTACGAGCAGGCGAGTGTCGACGTGGACAGCGACCCGGTCTGGAAATGGAGCGACGGGCGGATGTTCACACAGGCGATCCGGGAGGAGACGGTCCAGCCAGGCGAGGAGATACACCAGGAGTTCACGTGGGCGAACCCGCCATCCGGTGAGTATGCCGCCCTGGGGGAGCTCGCTGCCAACCCGCCCACCGAAGCCGAGGCAGCATTTACCGTCTGAGAACGTCCCGAGCTTGCCGAGGTCTCGAAGCTGGCACGACAGCTACAGTCGAGAACAAAAACCTTGGCGAGTTAGAAGGGTCACTGTAACGAGACCAGAGCCAACCACTCGCTGTCCTCTCGGAGCGTTTCGTAGACAACCGCTCACCTGTCGAGAGCCTGCTCCATACCGAGGATGACCTACCGCCTGACGAGCGGTTCGTCGAGTCCTATTGCCCCGTCGGTCGTGGTGATGCTCTCGGCCTGGTCGGCCTCGCCGAGGACGGCCCGAATGGCGTCGACGTTCTCGGGCACCACGTCGGACTCCTGGTGGATGGCCTGGAACAGGTACAGGTCGCTGACGACTTCACCGTCAGCTCGGATCGAGGACGACCCGCTCTCCACCGAAATCGACTCTCCCCAGATGCAGTTCTCCCAGATGTCCGCCCGCGGCCGGCCAGCGTCCTGTGCGAGCTCCTTGATGGCCCCCGCGCCGTCGAGACCGAGCCATTCGGGGATGACGAACATCCGCGGCTCGCTCTCCAGCAGGTCACGGACGCCCGCAGCGCTGGGCTCGGATTCGAGCGTGACGTTCACGCTGTGCATGTGCATGAGCGTCGCCGGGACCTTCAGCCCGAGTGTGTCGATGCGCAGCTCGGGGAAGATAGTGTTCACGTCCGGGCCGTGGTGGGAGGGTAGACTGACGGGGTTCGGGAGGATGTCGTTGATGGGTCCGCGGTCGGACTGGGCCGGGTCGCCGCCGCGGCGGACGAGTGTGGTTCGGACCTTCTCGATGCCGTACTCCTCCTGGAGTGGTGCGATGAGTCGGGAGAGCCCCGTCGTGTTACAGGAGACGACGCGCACGAGGTCGTCGCCCTCGACGGTGTCGAAGTTCGAACGAGCGTTGAAACTCGAATCCACGACCTCAGCGTCCTCGCCGCCTTGCAGGAGCGCCGGCGTGTCGTACTCGCGGTACATCCCCGCGTTGTCGGCGCCGATACCTGAGGGGCATGCGTCGACGACGATATCGCTCGCTTCGACAAGCTCTTCGACATCACCCGCGAGGTCGATACCCGCCTCCGCGAAGCGGGGCTTTCGCTCCTCGATTGCAGCGTACAGGTCGAATCCTTTGTCGACTGCGGACTGCGCTTCGAAGTTGGGTCGGGTCTTGGCGACGCCGACGACCTCCATATCGGGCTGGGCGCGGACCGCATCCGCGACGCGCTTGCCGATGGTACCGTAGCCGTTGATGCCTACGCGAATCATTACCTAGTGCTTCATTCGGTCGCTGTATATACCTCACGAACGCTGACGATACCGTTCGCGGCTGTGTCGCCGCCGGGTCTTTTTCACCGAAGGCGATGAACTATACGACAATGGAAGGCGTTCCCTGGCGGTTCGCGGCTGTCCTTGTTTTGCTCGCTGTCCTCGTCGGACTGTTCGTCTGGGCCGGAACGGTTCAACCCGCCTCGACGGCTGAGACGTATCCCGACACCGAAGCAGTACACCAGAACCCCGAGCAGTACGTCGGCGAGCGCGTGACCATCGTCGGAACAGTCGTCGACACCGATCCGTTGACTGTCGAAACCGAACCTGTGCCGGGCGAGACCAGAACGTTCGTCGTCGAGAACTACGACGGCACTGCCGCCGTCGGTGAGTACTACCGCATCTTCGGGACGCTCCAGTCGAGCAGCCATATCGACGCTTCGGCCACCATCGACAGCGAGCCATGGGAGATGTACTACATGTACGTCGTCTCGGTCCTCGGGGGCCTGTGGGTGCTCACCCGACTCGTCAACGGCTGGACTGTCGATACGACTACGTGGTCGCTCGTGCCACGAACCGAGCCACTTCTCACACTCCGAATCTAATATGCCAGACCTCCTGACTCACGTTCTGGCCGCGTACGTCCTCGCCACACTCCTCTCGTTCAGATACGAGTGGATTACGCCCCAGTACGTCACCGCCGCCATGGTCGGGGCGGCCGTCCCCGACCTCGCCAAAATCTCGCTGGCCGTCTCCAGCTATCAAGTCCAGGCAGTACTCGGCGTTCCCTTCGACTGGTTCGCGATTCACACGCTCGGCGGCTCGCTCGTTGCAGTCGCTATCTGTGCACTCCTTGCCGGAGAGAAGCACCGACGGAAGGTCTTCCTGCTGCTTGCCCTCGGCGCGGCCTCACATCACCTGCTCGACGCGCTGTTGATTACGCCGACGGGCTACTCGTATGCCATCTTCTGGCCACTGTCGACGTACCACCCACCGTCGCCGGGGCTGTTTCTCAGCACTGATCGCTGGCCTGCCGCTGTCTCGGGACTCACTGCAGTGACTGTCTGGTACTTCCGATATCAGCGACCGGGTGCATGATGCGGTCGCTGTCCCTGCTGCTCAAGGCTACAACAGGTGCATAGAACCGAGCAGTCACCCTGGTTGGTTGCAGTGTGGCTACCGTGCAGTCACCCTGGTTTGTTGTACTGTGGCTACCGCACAGTTTCACGCGAAAGCTTCGGGGCTTGACCTCGAGACGAATTACGTAGAGGCCATGTTTTCGCTTTCGATCGTCTCCCAGATTTCGGAGCCAGCCTCTGTCAGTCCGTACACTCGGCCTTTTTTGCGGTCTTCGGAGACCAGTAGCTCGACGAGTCCCTTCTCCTGGAGCCCCTGAAGCGCTCGGGAGACGTGTGCGATGCCAACGTCAGCATCAGCAGCTATCTGTGACGGGGTGGCCGGACCAGTTTCCAGCCGCCGCATTGCGACAATTCGATACCGGGAGCTGATGACGTAGCTAATTTCGTTCCACTCTTCACTCATTGTACTGATTCGTTCAGAGACAACCCCAATAGTAACACACTAGCCAATGAGACGTAGGAATCTATTAGAGTTCAGCTGTAGAGCGTAGTCAGAGGGTTACAGGACCTGTTCTTGGTACGAGCGAGTAATCAGACAGTACTACCCAATTTACGCTACGATTGATATGAACATACGTAAGATAACTCCGTCAGCTGTGTCAAGTTGTGTTATCGGGAGACGGAATCCGCCCGTTGTCAGAAGATAGAAACGCTCTGGGTGCTGGGGGACCAATCACTTGCCGTGGACGAGACCATCTCGTGGCTCGAAGACCGTCCCTACTACGGCGGACAGGTCGAAACTCACCGCGTGGTCCCTGCTCGGACTGCGCACAGCCGGCGACTCGACCTCGATAGCCGACTCGAATCCGCGCTTGCAGACCACGGCATCGCCGACCTCTATCACCACCAGGCTGACGCCATCGAGGCAGTCCGCGACGGCGAGAACGTCGTCCTCGCCACGCAGACTGCCAGCGGGAAGAGCCTCGCCTACACGGTCCCGGCGTTCGAACGTGCGCTCGCCGAGGGAGCGACGACGCTCTACGTCGCCCCGCAGGTCGCGCTCATCAACGACCAGGAGGAGACGCTCTCGGAACTTGCCCGCAGTCTCGGCTTCGGCACGACCGTCACCGTCGACCAGTACACTGGCCGCCTCTCCCGGAAAGAGAAACAGGCCGTCCGCGACCGGCGGCCGACGCTCGTGCTCACGACGCCCGATATGCTCCACTACGGCCTGCTCCCCCACGCCCGTCGCCTCTGGGACTGGCTGTTCCAGAATCTCTCGTACGTGGTCCTCGACGAGGTTCACGAGTACCGGGGCGTGTTCGGAAGCCACGTCGGCCTCGTGTTGCGCCGACTCGCTCGTCTCTGCCAGGAGCTCGGTAGTAACCCGCAGTACGTCTGCTGTTCGGCGACCATCAGCAACCCAATCGAGCATGCGGCAACTGTCACTGGTCAGTCCCCGGAGTCGTTCACGCTGATCGATGAGGATACGAGTGCAACGGGGCCGACCCACTGGCTGTTCTGGAATCCTCCTGAGTACGGAGGAGTTAGTGGGGAAAACGGGGGCGGAGCAGGCGGCCACGGCAACCGCCGCTCCAGTCACACCGAGACGAAACGGCTGTTCGTCGACCTGGTAAGCAGCGGCTACCAGACGGCGGTGTTCACCCGCGCCCGACAGACCGCCGAGCGCTACGCTACCGACAGCGCCCGGGAGCTCCGCGAGCGTGGCGAGCAGGAACTCGCCCGAAACGTCGAAGCCTACCAGGCTGCGCTCCCGAACGAGCGCCGCGAGGAAATCGAAGACGGGCTCCACAGCGGCACGGTTCGTGGCGTCTGGAGCACGAATGCGCTCGAGCTGGGCGTCGACATCGGTGGCCTCGACGCCGTCATCCTCGACGGCTACCCCGGGACACGAATGGCGACCTACCAGCAGGCCGGGCGGGCGGGGCGCGGCGAGGAGCCGAGCCTGGTGGTGCTCGTCGCTGGTGAGGACCAGTTAGACCAGTACGTCATGCGCCACCCCGAGGCGTTCTTCGAGGGCGACCCCGAGCGTGCCGTCGCCAACCCCGAGAACGACCAGCTCCTCCCGCTTCACGTCCGGGCCGCGGCGACCGAGTCGTGGCTCCAGCCTGGGGACGTGGAGTTCTTCGGCGACAGTTTTCCCGACCACGTCGCCGCCCTCACTGACGAGGGGCTGCTCGAGAGGCGACAGACGAACGATGGGATTCGCTGGACCAAGGCGGGCGAAGGCAGTCCTCAGCACGAGATGAGCCTCCGGACTATCGACGACCGGGAGATAACGCTTATCGACGCCAGCCGGGACGAACGTATCGGCAGCCTGTCTTTCGGCGACGCGCTCCGTGATGTCCACGGTGGCGCAATCTATCACCATCAGGGGACGACCTACGAGGTGGAACGTCTCGACCTCTGCCGGGACCTTGCGGAGTTGCGGCCGACCCGCGCGAATCACTACACGCAGGTTCTCCACGAGAAATCGATTACCGTCGAAAACGACCGCGAGGAGACGACGCTGTCGACCCGTGACGACGTGGCTGTCCGATTCGCAGATATCACGATGCACAAGCAGATTACGGGGTTCGAACGGCGCGACCAGCGAAGCGGCGAGTCCCTCGGCCAGGAGTCACTCGATTTGCCCGAGACGACGCTTTCAACTCGGGCGCTGTACTTCACGGTCCCAACTGCGGTCGAATCCGAGCTACGAGCGGCCGACGGGAGCTTTCCGGGCGCGATTCACGCCGCCGAACACGCGATGATCGCCCTGTTCCCGCTCCAGCTGGTCTGTGACCGACGCGACATCGGCGGCCTGTCGACGCCGTATCATCCGCATACGGACCGGAGTACTATCTTTATCTACGACGGTTATCCCGGCGGTGTCGGCCTCTCGCGAACCGGTTACGACCGCATCGAGGGATTGATGAGGGACACAAAGACGATGCTCGAGGAGTGTCCATGCGAGAGTGGCTGCCCGGCCTGCGTGCAGTCACCGCACTGTGGCAACGCGAACGAACCGCTGGACAAGGGCCTCGCTCACCAACTGCTCGAATCGTTCCTGTCTTGACATCGCCTCCTATCCTGATATCGCGCAAGCTTCGGCGCTATCCCTCCCATTGCGGCGGCTTGACGGTGAGAACTGGCGTCGGTGACTGCCGGATGATATCTTCGGCGATGCTCCCGAAGACAACCTGGTCGAGGCCGGTCCGGCCGTGAGTCCCCATCACGACGAGGTCGATGTCGTGCTCTCCGATGTAGCCGAGAATCGCCTCCTCCGGTGTACCCGAGAGCGTGGCTGTTCGAACTTCGACATCGCGCCTGAGCGCCTGTTCTCTCACCTCCTCGATGGCCTTAGCTGCCAGCTCCTCCGGGGAGGTCCGGAGCTGGTCGCGCTTGACAGCGCCCGCGCTCTCGACGACCGAGACTATGTGCGCCGTCGCGCCGAGTGCCTCGGCCATCATCAGCCCGTGTTCCGCGGCGTGGTTCGCGCCCTCGCTCCCGTCTGTCGGAAGGACGATTCGCTGATACCGCTCCGCTTCTATCGGTCGCGTGTTGTTCCGTGACATCAGTTACTCAGCCACTCGATAGTACGCCGCGAAGCGGGATAAACCGAGTTACGAAACTGGTGTTCGAGTGGCTAGCAGCAGGTTTTAGACACGTATCAGATACTCCTGAAGAGGGTTAGATATCTCACACTTGTTGTAGAGACGGCTGCCACGTGTACACCATGTAGCGGGCAGAGTCTGTGACTCTCGGCGAGTGCCTGGAGCCGGCGACCCGAACGCGAGCCGGTCAGAGGAAAATCGAGAGAATGGCCAGGATGAGAAAGATGATGATGAACCATTTCGCGACGGCCATCGTCACACCAGCAACGCCGCGTGCCCCAACGATTGCGGCCACGATAGCCAAGAGGAAAAAGACGACTGCCCACTCGAGGAGGCCGCTGCCACCTAACTGGAATGGTGTCTGTTGCACACTCTCCCACACCGTGTCGAACACCGGCAGTCCTAGACTGGTTACCATGCTCGTCCGGATATTGTGTAATCCAGTGGTTAGTTATGTGGAGGCTTTTCGATCTGCGACTGTTCGACGACGACATCTCACCAAAGATACCATTACTGCTATCAGCAAGATAAAACAGTTCGATATGATAGCTATTACAAAGGACTCGCTTCGCCTGTTTCTAGCTGGAGAGAGAACAAAAATGACAACAATTTCCGAGCACGACGAAGGGAAGACAGTACTGAATCAAAACGGGGACACTATCGGGATGGTGTCGAGCGTCCAGGGCGACCGGATGTTCGTCAACCCCGAGCCGGGAATCACCGATAAAATAAAAACGAAGCTCGGCTGGGAAGGCGTGAGCGAGGACGACTACGTTGTGAGAGAGAAGGATATCGACGAAGTGACCGACGACGCAATTCGGCTCAACCGGTAGTGCTCGTCGGTCAGCCTGCTTTTATACCGTTCCGAACGCGAGCCAGGAGCGCTGCGACGGCGCGAGCGCCAGCGGTGACTCCGACCCCATCGACATTCGGGAACACGTGAATCGCAGGATAACGACCATTCGCCACGTAGTGTAACGCGGTGAGCTACGTGATGTACGGTGATGGACCACGTGGTCAGTGGCTACGTGGGTAAGGCCGTGAACCACGTAGCGCATGGTAATATTCCATGTAGCGCATGGTGATTCTCTACGTAGTGTATAGTAACATTCCACGTAGTACATGGTAATTTTCCACGTAGTATCTGGTACTTTTCCACGTGATGCATGGTCGCTTTCCCCGGCGTCGCGTACGTCCGGAAGAAGCGCCAACTCGGCGAGTAACCACCGATTAAAAAGTACTCTTCGGTCGTTCTCTCGTTTGATTTTCGGCGGACGATATATATATCGTCCAGCCAGTAACCTGGGTCAAGACCCGGGTAAGGGTGTCTTACTGCGCAATGACTGACTGCGACACTGACCCACGACTGTCGGGCGAACAGCTCCGAACGATTGGTTACGCGAGCGGAACGGTCACGCTCGTCGGCGTCGTTCACGACCACCCGGCGAGCCGGTTCCGCGCGAGCAGAGTGGTCTCAGACCGAGAACCCGACGTTCTCGCGCTCGAACTGCCGCCGCTGGCGCTCCCGATCTTTCACCAGTACGCGGCCGACGAGCGGAGCCCGCCGGTGTTCGGTGGCGAGATGAGCGCCGCGATTCAGGCGGCGGAGACAGCGCGTGTCGTCGGTATCGACGGCCCGACGGTCGGATTCCTCAAGCAGCTACTCGAGGAGCTCTACCGGACCGACGCCTCGCTCGACACGACCAGGAGCGTCCTCTCGGGCACGTTCTCGGCGACGAAACAGGCGGCTGTCTGTCGGGTTGCGAGTGTGCTGGCGTCGGTGACCGACATTCGGCTCGAAGTGGACGCGCCGTCGAGCTACGAGACCGACTGGACCGACACTCCGGCGGCACAGGCCAAAGACGAGCGCCGCCAGGTTCATCGCGCGCGGTCCATCCTCGATGCACTCGAATCCCGCCCCGCACCCGAACTGCGAGACTCGACCCGTGAGGCGTATATGGCAGACAATCTCGACCGGCTTCGCCACGAGGGTGACGTCGTCGCCGTGGTCGGGCAGGACCACCTCGACCCGATTGCAGCACGTCTCGAATCGAGAGCGGAGTAACGTGCCTCGACGCGACAGCAGAGTAACCTTCTCCGACTGAAACCATCCGTCTGCTAACAAAGTACACTGGCTGCGTTGGTGTACTGTATGTCTGGCTCCGGCCCAGCAGATACCATGCGTGGGCGGGTCGAACAGAGTCGCACCAGGATATAGATTCTGACGCGAATGCAGCGGTTGTCGCTTTTCGCTGGCGTCGAACCGAGCTGTTCGTACTCCTGTTTCTCCAGTCTGGTCGCACCGACACCGATGCTGGAGATAATCGCCGGGGTGAACTCGCTATGGGGGACGTTTGTACTTCGGGACATCGACCACTCCGAGAAGGGGGTTCTTCGGAGTGATGCTGGCTGAACAGGCCGACAACGAATACGAGCCAGATAGCTCACCTTGTATGCCGGCTGTGTTCAGCTACAGCCGAATACTCGAAATCCTACTGGAGCTGGTAGGTTTGGCGCTCTATAGTTACGTGGCTCTGCTAGCAACCTCCGCTGATGGTCCAAGAACCAGAGTACTCGAAGTACGCCGTTCTGGCAGAACTCGAAAAAGACGTACAGAACCCACAGGAGCTGGCGTCAATGTGGGGCGACATCGAGAGCGAGTGTGACGAACTGGGCGTCGCTGTCGAGCACTCGTATGCGGCACTCGGCCAGTTCGACTTTCTGTTGCTCCTCGATGCGCCCTCGCGCGACCGGATGCTCGAGGCCGCGCTCGTACTGACCCGATACGGGCTCGACGTGCAGACGATGGGCATCATCTCGACCGAGAAGTTCGCCGACCTCGTCGTCGACGCGTAGGTGTCGATACACCCGTCACCCGGGGTATCGTCCACTGACCGAACATGTACGCGACAACCCCCACGGTGGTGACCCGAGTAGGGGTCGGTGTGAGCGTTCAATGAGCACCGAATCAGAAGATATTCCGAGTACAGAAGACAGTCCGACGGGTGACGAATCGGAGGACATCCCGATGATGCAGTGGGTGTACAACCGCATCTTCCTGCTGGCAGTTGCCTCGCTCGTGTTCTTTTTCCTCGTATACGCGGGCTGGGGACTGGTCGACATCCTCTCAGTTCCGTCGAGGTGAGCGAGTATGTCAAACCCACTCGACCCACCCGAAGGCAACTGGTGGAATCAGGCAGTCAACAGGCGTGAGACAATCTGGCTCGGCATCGCTGGCGTGTGGTCGCTCGCCATCTTCGGCTGGATGAGCGGCTTCACTCGCTTCGGCGACCAGAACCCCGTCGGCGAGACCTACGAGGTCGAACCCGCGGCGTTCGAAGAGATGCTGGACGCCTACCGGATGGACGCCGACTGGACATCCGAGGCAGCAATCAACGAAGGGCGAGAACCCAGCGAAGCCGAACAAATACCGCGGACCGGGCGCTTTCGCGACGAGGACCAGGAGGATGCCGACGCCGAGGGAAACGTCATCGTTCCGCCGGGGAACTCCGTCTACCTCATGGGACGTCAGTTCAACTGGGCCGGCCTCCCGGTCGTACTCGAAGCGGACCTGGTCGACGACGTTGAGGCGCTCAGGGAGCGGTGGTAACGATGCGCCGCCGTGAAGTCGTCGCCGGTCTGGGAGCACTGGGCGTTTTCGGTGCCGGCGCCGTTACTGTCTACGGCGGGTACGACCCCTTCGACAGCGGCGAACGAATCGAAGGGGTCGACGTTACGCGTCTCGATGCAACGGGCAGCCACCCCGGGACGGAAACTGTTCCAGAATCCGGGCGTGTCACGTATCTCTCTCTATTTGCGACGTGGTGTGGAAGCTGTCAGGCCAAGATGGAGCCCCTCGGAGAGGTCGCGGCCGCTGTTTCCGACGACGTGCAGTTTCTTTCAGTAACGAACGAACCAATCGGTCAGACGATCGACGAGCAGGACGTTGTCGACTGGTGGCACGAGTACGACGGGGACTGGCCGGTTGCACACGATGCCGACCTCGAGCTATCTCGTCGCTTAGACGCACCGGGTGTTCCGTACTCGGTCGTCCTCGACGAAGACAACCGAATCGTCTGGTCGGACGGCGGCTACAAGGACGCGGAGACGATTCTCGACCGTATCGAAGCGGTACAGTAGCGCCTGAGTGCATCGTAGCTACACAGTAGCGCTCGACCGATCCTGATTGGAGACACACACATCATGTCCGCAACTGCGCAGGCCGTTTTCGCGTTCGGAGCAGGGATAGCGACGTTCTTTTCGCCCTGTGTCTACGCACTGCTCCCGGGATACATCAGCTACTACGTCGCCAGTGTCGAGAGCGAGTCCGCACCGCTCGCCGGTGCACTCTCGCGGGGCGTTGCGGCGAGTATCGGCGCGCTGGGAACGTTCGCGGTGCTTTCGGTGGTTGCTATCGCTACCGGCGAGGTACTCGAACGCGCACTCCCGATACTCGAGTATTTCGTCGGCGTGCTCCTCGTCGTCTTCGGCATCCTCATCGTCTACAAGGGGACGTTCTCGTTCACTGTGGCGTTGCCCGAGCGCCAGGAAAGCGTTCTCGGGTTCGGTCTCTTCGGCGCGATGTACGCCCTGGCCGCGACGGCCTGTGTCCTGCCGCTGTTTCTCTCCGTCAGCGTGGTCTCCTTCGACCTCTCGATGGCCGGAACCGCGCTCGTCCTCGGCTCCTACGGCGGGAGCTTTGCTCTGCTCATGCTCGCCGCGACGGTGCTGGCCGCCATCGGGCAGGAGACCGTTCTCGATCGGTTCGCAGGTCAGGCGGGCAGGCTGGCAACGCTGGCCGGCGTCGTCCTCGTTCTCGCCGGACTCTTGCAGATTGGGATGGCCGCCGGATTTGAGCTGAGCGAGTCGATACTGTCGGCCCCGAGTTAGTATCTGATTCGCAGCCACAGCGCACAACTGTACACTCATGGCAATGGAATGTCTTGTTTCTTTCATCGAACTATATTTTTAGCTGGAGTGTGACGGGCTGTGTAGATGAGTGACGACCGAACAGAGAGGGGCCAGTTCGACCCACAGTACGAGAGCGCCGACGTGCTGGCGGCGTTCCGGGCGGAGGCAGTGCCGATATTGACGAGTGTAGAGGTGGCCGAGGCGGTCGGGTGTTCGGAACCGACCGCACGACGGCGACTGGACGAGTTCGCCGCAGAGGGGATACTGTACCGGAAACATGTCGGACCACGAGCCACAGTATACGGGCGACATGGCGACGCCCGTACTGTCGGCTACAGCGAGTGGGGCCGCTCGCCAGAGGACGAGGAGTAGTCTGGTACGAACAGCGGTCGGGCTGGATTCAGCGGTCCGTCGCGTTGTAGAAGTACCTTTTTGCGCCCCGGGTACACTCGCATCGCTCGCGTCTCGCAATGCGCGAACCGGGACTGACCAAACGCTCCGCGTTTGCAACTCCCTCGTACGATTGCTGTCGCTCACGAACTTGTTCGCGGTATTCACGGCTCGTGTTACTCGCCGTTCATAATCGAGACACTCGCTTGGCTCGTGTCTCGCAATGCGCGGACCGGGATTTGAACCCGGGCCATGAGCTTGGAAGGCTCAGGTCCTACCACTAGACCATCCGCGCGCATTCCTCCGTATCACCTCCACGTTTAAGGGGATTTCTGTTTCCCATCAGGAGGTCTCCCTGTGGTTTCTGGCATCTCTTCAGGT
>LKMJ01000539.1_pt1 | contig 29330 bp, 29 predicted proteins | sample 643391 | NCBI WGS metagenome assembly LKMJ01 (sample SAMN04112250, study PRJNA286221) | soda lake metagenome | biome: soda lake; feature: Kulunda Steppe; material: water; isolation source: sample PL-Br10 brine of Picturesque Lake | place: Russia: Kulunda steppe | collected 2010-07 | reverse complement strand
CAGGCCGCAAAGTCCTTCAAGGCCTCTAACATGAGGGCAGGGACTCGGTCCACTACTCCTGGAGCGTGGCTCAGATCAGAGCAGCGGCGCAGTTGCTTGCTGACCGACAGCATGACCGTCAAGGCGGGAATTGATATTGCATGTTTTCTTTGGAGTCACCAAAATGGCGTCAGGGCGAGAAGTGAGTCTGTCTGTTTAATTGTGGCTTATAGCAAAATTCCAAGCCGGAGGAACTCTGGATTCTGCTGTCACAGATATTTGAAGATTTTGCGTATGCCATCAGCCTTTTGAGTAAAACTTATGCCGCATCAGTGAAGTAAAACTTATGCCGCATCAGTGATGCTTGTCAGCACTGCCCACATCTGTGGATACAAGACAGGATCCTAGGGAACTTCCTTGAAGCTTTACTTATGGCTTTTGTTATAAGTCTGCCTGCGATATTGTGACCTTCGGTTACCATGTTTCTAATGATGGGATGCTGGCACCCTGAGAGGATGTGAAGTGTACTGTCTTGGCAGGAGCAGATGGGGCAACTTAGGCTGTTGGACTGCTTGAAACGGACAACAGTTGGTTGTAGATCGTGCCAGACCGGTACATAATCACTGTCTTTTTCCTTGTGAGAGATGCCAGGTATAGACCAGAAAGCATTGCTGACTTTGCTGTGGGTACTCTTATTCTTGATTAAATTCTGGTAGTAGGTGTAGTAGCTTGTATCAGTTTGTGCGTTGCCTAGTTCGTGGACCTTATGCATGTGTGCTCGTAGCGTGTCACGTTTGTTGGGGAGGTAGTTTGTTTGTTACAAGACGCGAGCGGACACAGCAATGTCCTTAAGGCAGGCAAGGCAGAAGAGCAGAAAAACGCTAGGGAAAAGAGAACTGCCAGAAAAGCCAAGGAGGTAGCGCATATGGGGACGGTAAGGTTGGGATTGATTACCTGTTAGTGCTTGCACTTGGAAACCCCTAATCTAAAATCCCTTTTTTGACTCAAAAGACTCAGAGGCACTCTCATTCATTCATCAAATCTTCAGGCTCCCAGGGCGGCTCCCGAATTATCTCCTCTATGAGCTATTGCTCTGAGATTTTTGCTCTCTCCTTTTTGTGGGTAGGGGCTACTTATTGTCATCACTCAAGTGCTCAGCCTACCAACTCCAAATGATTGAACATACAGTGCAACAAACATCTGGCTGCAGAGATTATCTGCATGACACACTGCACCTTATCAGATTCTGGTGTGACATACAAAACGCTTGTTTCACCTCCTTGATGGAGAAGGACTGTCTGGTGCCCGCACCGGTCACATGTCTCTCCCTCAACACATGCAACTGGGAGATCCCTCAGGGTGCAGTCTTACTGTCTTTCTTAAGGGCTCTAGGCCTGATGAGCAATCACACAGAGCAAGCACGCAACGCAAGAGGCAAACTTTGAGATGAACATTTTGAGAGAGTTTTTGGATTTTAACTTAAAATTTAAGCCCTAAGCTGTCCCCAGGTAGCATGCATCATTCAGGGTAAAGTCGCATGTCGCGAACCTTTTTTTTCTTCTGTCTACCATTCAGGGTCACATGCAGCACCTACAGGACGTGTAAAGGGTCAAGACCCAAGGCTGCAACAGGTTGCTGCAAAACTGTTGGACCTCTAGAACATGAGCAGCAAGAAAGTTGACTCAAAGCCATACGCCATCCCCAGTTTGTGTGCTCCCATGTCCACTTCGGAATTCATGTCTAGGCTCGCCAGAAGGGTTTGGCGTGCACTCAACCTCCATAGCATCCGAAGTCGGGGCCTGCTCTGGCAGCAGAACATCCTGCTGTTGCTGTTGCTGCTGCTGCTGCTGCTGCTGCTGCTGCTGAGGTTGGGGTTGAAATTGGCCTAACTGCTCTTCAATAGCTGGCACAGCACACATTGCGGCTTTGTGCATCTCCTCCAGGGTAGCCAGCCTGGCCCGCCTCTTTGCAATGATAACGATGTTCTCCTGAGACATGCAACCACGTGTGCTCAGTTCAGAAGGAACACCCTGGACCACCTGGTGGCTTTACACATGTTTGATAAGAAACCACATAAGAAGTGCTGGATACTGGTCAGACTTTTGAAGGAGGCATGCTACGGACATGTGTGCTGTCGCATATAAATGCGCAAACCAAGGTCATCGTCTGCCCCAGGTTATCACCTGCAATGCTGTCTTGTAATCTGGGTCTGGTACAGTCTTGAAAGCATCTCGCAGCTCCAAGCAGCTCCGCTCCAGATGCACAAGCTGATTGCGCAGCCTCTGAATTTCCAGCTCTAGCATAGGCTCTGATACGTTTTCTTGCATCCTAACAACGTTGACGGTGATCTTGTCAAGTTTGATGGGCTGTTATGGCAAGTAAGGATAGGTAATATATATGAAATACAGAAACTCGTACAAAAATATTTCTCGTTAGGAATCATCATAATTCAGTCCAATCAACAAACATGATAAAATGAGGATTGTCACTATAGCTGCCACACAATATAAGTGCTCAGGTAACAGAAGGTCGAATGCTGACAAGGCAGAAGAGTACTGCCGTGCAGCAGCTGCTAGGGGGGCTAATGTCATATGTATACAGGTACTAGCTGCCTTTTGAGAATCCCTTTTGTGTCGCTCTAGGCGGCACCCTTCATCCTAGCTATTTTTCCTGCTTGCAAGGAACTTTTTGAGTGCCTGTACCCTGGGCAGTCAGAGAATGCTGACCTCTTCAAGTTGGCGGGTGAAGCTGATGGCCATCCGCTTCTTAGAAGGTGACAACTTCGATTTTGTTTGAAACTTGTGTAGGTGCCACTTTCAGCTCTCTGGACGGAATGACATCAGCCTTCTCATCAATATCAGTGGAAAAATTGGCATTGCCGGTGTCTTTGTTGTATGCATGCGCAGGTTTGCGCAACTAGCAGCTCAATTGAATGTGGTGGTCGCAGGTGCGTGATTCAAGGGGCTGGGTTTCATGAACACCCATCCTGTCCACCTCAATTGTCAACCTACCCCAGCATAGTCGTTCCAGTAACATCAGTGTGTAAACAAACTGGGTGTAAACAAAAAAAAGTACAGTGCCCATACTGCAACCACCTGAGGATGGCAATCGATGTTTTGGAATCCTTGAGATGACAGACAAAGCCGACAAGAGAAGCCTGAGTAGTTACTAAGTAATCCCTTCCTGCTGATTTGAGCATTCCTAGGGCAGGAAATCGGGAGCAGTAAGGCACACCACATCCCTATCTACGGAATTGCAGTAGGGATATGGGGAGAGATGTCGGCCGGCTGGACTAAGCCACACGATCCTCTTAGCTTATTTGCCGGAGGACATGTTGCTTTAAAATGTCGTTTATGAGAGTTGGGGTGATGAGCGCGCCTCTTGAGCTTGAACTCGCTGGCTTCTGAGCCAGAGCTCCTGACGCATGCGCAGCACCGTTACTTACGATTTCCCACCACAGTATGAATTTTCCCGTAATTGACGGTGATGTGACATAATCGTCAGATAAGCACCGTAATTCACGGTGCCATTTCTGATTGACGTCGTATTCGCACAATTCTGTTTACCGGTGACATTTCCTTGGTTGCAGATTGGTGGGGAGATAAACAACTGTCTCACACCCCATAACATTTCCGTCCCAAATACATCCTAAGCCCCAGGATGCCACAGGAGGATGTGATCTAAAGCCATTCCTTAGGTCTGGTTGTTGCATTGCTCTTTTAAAAATTCAAATGGTTTTAGTTCTAGCGCTTTGATATCTTTCTTGTTTGCCTGCAGTTCCCTTCTTTGAACGGGCCAGCAATGTGTGCTTCAATTCAGTAGCTGTGGTGGATGCAGATGGCAGTGTGCTGGGGACATACCGGAAATCGCACATCCCAACTGGTGACAGCTAGTTGCAAATGCGTCATTGTGCTCTTCAGCTTTTCTGCACATAATGGTGTATGGAATTAAGTGGTCTGATTGCACAATCAGCGCTTAGGTAATCCAGCCCGCAAAGATGTTTTGTCAGGTCTCTCAGTCACAACTTTATGAGGTCATGAATCATGCCGTGCTCGACAGGCCCTGGATATGAGGAGAAATTTTACTTTGCGCCGGGTGACACTGGTTTCCGGGTGTTTGACACAAAGTTTGGGCGTGTTGGCGTTGCGATATGTTGGGACCAATGGGTGCGTTTGCATGTGATTGACACTATTTTTGTCAAGGTTTGTCTGTAGCAAGCCACCTTCCAGGGTTTGCTAGACCACCATGCGAGTGCAGCAGAGCTTAGAGACAGCTTCCCCTAGCTCCCAACGCCAAGGGTCTGGCCTGCATTGGCACAAAGCCAACTGCGCTTCTTTATTATGGGCCTCTCTGCAGTTGCATGAAGCTTTCTAAGGCTGAGCATGCCCTGTTACTCTGAGTCTGCATGTGCCCACTGTGTTTGCGTGCAGTTCCCTGAGGCGGCACGTGCCTTGGTCATCCAGGGAGCAGAGGTGACATGGCTAGGCTGATTATATTTTTCTTGGTTAGGTGCAACTCGCAGTGTTTTGTGACCCTGCTTTAGCTTACTACTTACTTACTTATTTACTTACTGACTTACTTAATACTTGCTTACTTACTTATAACCTGTGTTGATTTACACGCTTCTTAAGCTTACTTTGGTTTGATGCCACTAGTTTTATGTGACCCTGCTTAAGCTTGATTTATTTGAATGTTCCTCCTGCATGTTTTACTAAATGCCCGTGCCCCATGCGCTATGTAGGTCATACTTTACCCCACTGCCATTGGATCAGAGCCCCAAGACCCTGACTATAACAGCTATCCGCACTGGATAAGATGCATGCAAGGGCATGCTGCAGCAAACATGGTAGGCTGCCAAAAGTGGGTGAATGATTTGCCTGACCCAGAGCGGCCCTCTGACTGGAATGCTATCTTGGCTGGACTATCTCAATTCAAAAGGCAGTTTTTAGGGGGACGCATTCCAAGGTTGATGCAACATTAATCTAGTCTACAAAGTCATTTGCTCCGATACAAGCCATCGCGTAAGGGATTGGGTATAAACACCTCAATTCACCGACTCACCAACGGGTGTTTTTCACCAATTTTCTGTTTCATGGCTCTCTAGCCTACGATGTCCAGGCTGCACACCTGACTAAGCCCATAAAGCCATCCATTTGGCCCCAAGTTTTACAGACACCTATTTAAAATGGTAGATATATTTATGTACCACGAAAATTCATTTCTCAGTCCCATTGCGCTTGATAAAATGAACTTTGCTAGGGCTGCCAGTAACGCTTGAGAAGCCTGTATGCCGCTGCAGCATGACAGTCCTTTACCAGATCGGGCACTCAGCACGGAGGTGATGCTAGCCCAGACCCATTCTATGTCATATGATACGTCAATGTCATCTTGCACTCATGAGACTGTGGCTAATTTCTTGTGCAGGTTCCAATTGTTGCATCAAACCGAGTGGGAACGGAGACATGCAAACATAGCTCCATCACTTTCTATGGTGGAAGTTTTGTGTGCGGCCAAGATGGGGGCATTGTGTCTCAGGTGAGAGGCACCTATGCTGAGCTGGCAAGCGCGTACAGAGCAGACGAAGATAGAAAAAACCGTCCTGTTTGTCCACAGGTTGGGGCAGCTGGCATACAGCATGGAAATGCAGACCCCTGCCCAAAGCATGTGGAAGGCTTCTGCGTAGGTAAGGCCTCGTTGGGCACACTAGGTTGCTGCTGGTTTGTAAGCATGGCAGAAGGCAGGAGCAGTGGTCATATTTGCCCATCATGACATTTGAATTATGAAGCAAGCACAGCCAAGCTCTTCCCTGCCTGCACCCTCACTCAGGAAATGTCAGACAGTGTGTTATTCCTGCAGGCACTTTTGACCTGGATGACTGTGTTGCCAAACGTATGGCTTGGGGATGCTTCCGGGACCGTCGACCAGAACTCTACCGGCCCCTGTTCAGCATGGCCTGATGCAGTTTCCATGGCATTTAGCTGTGCACATTAGGTGCTAGAAAGGGTTTCTTCTCTTGTCGCTGATTTATGCTCTCCCAGGGCACCCACTCGAATAGTATTTTTTTGAACTTGCTGTGAGCAAAATCAAGTTGATCCCATGAGGCCAAGAGGTGATCATGCGCAGTTTATGTATTTGGCTTCTTAGCAACATGGTATAGCTTCAGGTGCGGCTTGATCAGGCCATGCAGGAGACTTATCTGAGGGTCGTTTTGCGCGGCTTGAAGAAAGACTGCTTGTGGGCTGGTGCCTTATGGAGAACATTGACAATACTTCACCCCTACCTCCATGATTAACGCAATTGCAAAAGCGTGCGAGGCATTGGCGACATGCTGTACACATCACCGAAAGCTTCATCCAATCAATTGCACCATAACGCAGCCGAGTGAAGAGATCTCGACAGGGGAGTTCCACCTGGGTGGCCACTTTCCATGGAAAGGGTGCACCTTTATTCATGTTTGTGCATATTCATGTTTGTGCAGGAACCTTGAACGGATAAGCCTATGGTTAATTGATTAATCAAAGGGGGCGGCTTGTCACCCTCCAGATCCTCACTAGCTCTTCCTTTTCCCTGGTGGAGGAGACTCACGGCTCTTCGGGCCAATGCGTCTCCTTTTCCTTTATCGATGTAGGGAGTGGTTTCACTGCCTGCGTAGTTTTTTCTTTTTCTTTTCGTGGGTCATTACGTCCACGTGAGTCATTACGTCCACGCCCAAAGTCTGCGTACAATTGATGATTTACATCTCAATATCCACCAAGATCGTGATTTTGCAGTTCAATCTTGCGCGAGCACTCAAGTGCGGACGAGTCGATCCTAGATGCGTGTTGGGTCGATGCTAGGATAATCAAGTATTGTTAGAAAAGGTAAAATTTACATGCTCGAGATGAGCTGCACACAGAGCAGCCCTTTGGCGAGCCCTCGCATCTCCAGCACCAGCAGCAACGGCATCAGCGCGTCCTTTTCCTCCTCCTCCCACAGTGCCCTCAGCAGCAATAACAGCAGCAACAACAACCCCAGCACAGCAGAAATACCTTTAAGCAGGGAGACCAGCAGCGCAGATCTCTTGACGCTGGCGAGCAGCATGGGCTTCATGGCCTTGCAGGGCGAAAGGACCAGCCTTGGAAGCCCTCTGGCATATGGTGGATTTTTTGAAAACGACACCAGCATGGATGCGTGCCTGCACTTTGGTTTGGGGCCAGGCGGCTGTACTCTGCCAGCGCCTGTGGGCAGGAAGGTGCAGAAGCCTCCCCGCAGCCCCTTGCCAGCCCGCACACACACACTCTACAAGGTGATATACGTACAATTTTTCTGGGTCTGAACTATCTTTATGGACGCACATCTTGGTAATGTCTTGTGTAGCGCTGATCTGTGCACACATGCGGAAGATCCCCAATGAGACTCATCACTTGGTAGTAGCTTGCCCTCTTTATATCTCATAACAGACCTCCATGACTGCCCACATTTATCCATGCAGACAGAATTGTGCCGAGGCTGGCTGGAAGCGGGCACCTGCAGATATGGGATGAAATGCCAGGTAGCGGTTGCGAGTTAGAGGCCAGAGGGTGGGGTGGGGTGCGCTTCTAATAGGGCGGCCTTGCACTGCTCCAAGAAACAGTAGCAGCAGGACTTGCGGCACTCCTTGTCTTCAACTGATCACTCAAAGGGTAGGCTTGGTCTGTGCCTCGCCTGCTAAACCAATTTTTCAAAACCCTGGGGCACGCCCTGTGTTGCCCTGCCCTGGCTGCGCCCAGTTTGCACACGGCCAGGAAGAGCTTCGGCCTGTGCCCAGGCACCCCAAGTACAAAACAGAGGTGCGCACAGAGCCCATTGCTGAGGTCCATGCATGATTCATGTGGCGCGTGCTGTGGGTGCCATATCAGGAGCGCTGCTATGACACCTTGGCTTGCCTGTGCGCGCCCTTTTCCCCTTCCTTGCGCATCTGCCGGATCTGCGAATCTCAGATTGAGGCAGGTCAGAATGGCAGTCAACGGCTTGCAAACGTGTGTGAGTGTGCGTGCTCTTTGCTTTGACTTAGGCTAAATATCTGGTCTTGATAAGGGAGCTTTATTTACCCATTTTTGCGCTCAACTTGTGGGACTACACCTGGTGTGTAATCATGCGTACAGACAGGTACACAACGCTTCTCTGTGCCATAGAAGCCTGCACGCGCGTCCACAGGAGTGCACTCAAGGGTACGCCTGTGCATGTTGGTCCATGTGCCGCTCATGCCCTCCTGCCTGGACACAGCTGTGCCGCTCTTTCCTTTCCACGGGGACTTGCGCGTACGGGCCGAGATGCCGCTTCATTCACAGCCGCCCCACTGAGATGGGTGCCGGTTACCCAGGCATTGATTGGACCAGCGCGCTGGCCAATGCCAGCACAGCAAGCAGCCCTCGCACAGGGGGCTCCCTGCTGAGTCTCATGTCCGAGTCGCCTGCTCAGGTGAGGCGGGAGGTCTGCTGCAGCTGCGGCGGGGGGCCTATCTCAGCTGATGGGACCTGAGCCACCATGTTTACTGTAATCAAAGAGCAAGCCTGCTGTTGCCTTGTGTGCTTGGCCCTTCATCCTCAGAGCCACAAGCTGACGCTCACGCCATGCTCCCAAGGTTTTGCATCCATCTGGTTGTACCTTGAGCAGAACGCCCATGTTCAGCCTGCCTCTCCCACCACTTTGCTGCTGCATTGCCTCCCAGCGGTCACGCTTCAAGGGAAACGAGCCTCTTGCGTAACAGCATGCTTTGCTGCTGCCCGCAGCCACTCTTCCTGGACTCTTCGCACTCCGTCTCGCCTCTCAATGCCACCCCCTCTACCTCACCTTTCAATGCCATGGATTCTCTACCCCGCTTGATGGCCTCGCCCATGCTCTTTCAGTCCCACAACTACAGCCCCTCAGCAGCAGCGGCAGCAGCAGGTGTGAGTGTGTCGATTTGTGCGTGCTGGGGTGGTAGCAACAGAGGCAGGGGCAGCAGCAGAGACTCAGCGCACGGCCTGACATGAGACGCAGCACACGCACAGAGTGTCAAGTGCAACTCCACCTGAGTGTAACAAAAGGCCAAGCTGGTTGACCTGCTAGCATTGCAATGTCCCTCCCTGTGCATGCTCCCCTTGTACCAAGCCCATCAAAGGCTTGAGTTCGGGGCTCAGCTTTTCTTCTGGCTGATCTGTGAGTGCACATCATGAGAAGAGCTGTGCCCGTGCTCATCCCCTTTCGTCACCCCTAAATCACGCCACCCCCCACCCTCTGCTGGCTGCCCAGGTGCAGCACGCACTCTACTGCAGCCTCAGGCAACACCAAATACGCAACACCAAACCCCCCACAGCACAGCACAGGCGCACATAGGGGCAAGTGAGTTTGCAGCACAGCTGCAGCCTCATGCGTCCCCTGTGGCGAGGCCCCCTCCTTCTCATACCACAGGCGTGGCCGCCAGCATTTTGAGCCAAGGTAGGGGTCACCCTGAATCACGGCAGGCAGCATCCTGAGCGAAGGTAGGCCCCCTCCTCCTTCCAAAGCACGGGCATTGCTTCCTAGGCCAGGTCAGGCAGTGCCTTGATCCCTGGCAGGCAGAGCCTGTAAAGTCCCTGGCTTCACATCGCAGCGGGCTTGCGTGCGTTGGGGCAAGGGAAATAGCAACCATGCGCACGGCCTAGGGCTCTCACATGCAGCACAACTTGACCTGGAAGAGTAATAGCAAATGGCAGGGAGCGGTTTTGGCAGCATTTGCTGCGTTAATTGATGAGCACTTCTCCATGAAGCCTTCATGGCCGCAGGGTCACTGCAGATTGCATGATCTGTGGCCCTGCTGCTATCCAAACCCTGTCAATGTGGCTAACACCCTTTGAAATACACAGGCTTCTGGCTGCTGCACGTGCAGACCTTATCAAATGCGCACATGCACCCCCATGCAAGCGCTCATGTGCACTTGCTCGCCAGCAGTGGCTCACCACCTCCTCCAAGCAAACACTTGCTGTGCCTGCTGCTCCATGCAGTGCGTGCCTTGGCGGCCTCCTCAGCGCACTCTTCCCCACGCGTGTCCATGGACCGCTCCTCGTCCTCAGCACCGCGCCAGTCCCCTTCTCCTGACTCTTGGCACCTGAGCCCTGCGCCCTCTGCCGCAACTGCATCGCGCGCCAGCGCATCCCCGCCTCCGTACACCACCGCTTCCCCGTACCAAAGCAAGCTCTTTGGGCCCCACACAGGAGACGCGCTCCCTGTGGCCGATGCAGAAGCTGCGGCAGCCGCTGCCGCAACTGCTACAGCAGCAAAAGCACTTGACGACCTACTGGCGCCCGCAGCTTCAGGTGAATGGTGTGCTGCCTGGCCTGGCCGCCAAGCAGGCATTCGGCTGCTTGTTTGTACCAGAGCTTTGTCTGGTCTGTGTGCATGCTTGGCCTGATCTGCTGGGCCCACAGGGCCCATCTTACTCATTAGGTAGCTGTGGTTTCTAATGGACGCTCAGCTTAGTTTGCTCTTGAATGCCTACTTGTCTCAGTGGGCACTTAGAAAGCCTTTCAAATTGGTTGCCTTGCAAATGACATGCCTTGCATCAGTTGGTTGGTCCTCTATTGAGTCCTCAGGCACTTGCGCTGTTGACCTCTTAGGTTCTGCTACATGCGCATCTATGTCAGGATAAGGCTTGAGTCTGCACGAACAGTGCTTCAACAGGGCTGCAATGGGGAGTGGGACCCACGCAGGTGCCTTCGAGCGTTGCGCTAACACATGTCACATGTGCAAGATCTTCCTTGCGCGCAGGGCTGACTGGCGTACTGCCCAGCAGCCATGTGATTGGCTATGCGCTGCCCTCACCTTCAGACAGATTTGCTCCTCCTGTATTTGCAAGTGGCGGTGCCGCAAATGCAGCAGGAGCCCAAGGTGGGTAGAGGAATTACGCGCAGCATGCAGCTGGTGTTTGGCCTGAGGATGTCAACATCTGCTCCTGCTTGCAGCTCCACTCTTGCTGCCATGTCGCCCTTCGTATGCTCACTGCATAACGTGAGTCTGTTGATTACCTCCTTGTCAGCCAGAGTGTACCAAGACATATTTCCCAATCGATTGGCAAGTATGATTTCCTAGGCGGAGCTCTCCTTCTACACAGAGCTGCTCTGTTGGAGCCCAATCTGCTTATGGAGTGTGTCCTAACCCAGAGCTGCACGACACATTGCACTTGGGGCTGCCCTTCCAGGAGTGTTAGCATGATGCTTCCAGATTTTGGTACAGTCCTCAATATCAGAAGGCTAAAGCTATGCGGGTAGAGATCCACATGTGATCTAAGCAACTGCCTGTGCCTACAGACGCTGAGGAGGGCTTACGCCACCTGCTGTTCCCGGGCTTCAGCCCCAAGCCTCCATCCCATGGTGCCGAGGATTCAGGACGAGCATGTGAGTTGAAATGCTCAGGTGCAAAGAACTGCCCGCATTTTGACTCGCTGTTAGTCCAGATTTATGTGTATTTTGGCATTTTGGATAGTATACATACACTTTTTGTTGCACATGCAGGGCACTCCGATGTGTTCATGCAGGTGTGTGCATGCGAGGCTCACTGGCACTTTCAATGAGCAGGCTAGCCCCGGCAAATAACCATGGCTATCTAGCTTGGGTGACTGACATTGCAATGTGCTCGATTCTCGTTTGCTTGGGTGCAGCGAGCCTGGAAGCCCTCCTAGGTGCTTTACAGGAGCAGAGGACCCCTGCTGTAGATGCTGCCCACCCGTTGCGTAGCATCTGGAGCACCAACGGCAGCAGCCTCAACCCCACCTTTGCCTGCCAGACATCCTCTGGCAAGCCTGAAAGGCATGACCTCCCCACCCGCAGTCAGCGTGGACAATTTGATTTGTGATTGAAGGCTGTGCACAACAGGCAAGCAGCATGGTCACCTTCAATGCAGCTTTTAGACCTTTCTCATATGAAGTGGTTGTATGTGTGTTTGAAAGTGTGCGTGTTCGAGTGCCTCTTGAACAGCTGTGATGCTCGGCTATAAATAATACCCATGTGACGCCTTGTCAAAATGTGTTGGCGGATTTCATCAGACTCCCTGTTGGCCGGCTGCATAAGTTATGGTGATAGATGACACCCCGAGTGCCCATTGAATACCAAGTCTAAGCCTTGGAAATGGATGCACGTATTGGAAACTCATGACAGCTCTGCAACTAGAAGCCCCAGGTTCCCCATTTTTGTTTATGCTGCTTGACACCTTATTTGCAAAGTGGAATGGGCCCCATCTTGCCTGCTTGTTGCTCCTCCTCAGTGTTCAGAAAGGTAAAGCTCTTTATTTGCAATGTGCCATTTAAGTGTCATTTCAAGTGCCTTCACATGTAGTCTGTTTGGATGTGTGTATGCATATCTATGCCATGTATTTTATGTGAAGACAGATGGACTATTGTCATCATGGTGAGCCCTGCTCAACTATTTTGAGCAGAAATTATACTATTGTTATTTCTCAAGTGTCATCTGCACACATTGCGCTAAGGCTGGAGCTAACCGACGCTTGGCCAATGGCAATGGCTTGGTGAACGGAATGCATTCCGTAGAGATGTGCCTTGCAACCAGGTTATCGAGCATGGCGCACCAAGCCCCTCTTCATTGGCGCGCTTCTGACCTTGACCTGGCAGCTTTCCTCTGCCTATGCCATGAACCTTAGAGGCTCATCAGGAAGGTTTTGAGGGGAAAGCCTAAAGTACCTCTATCAATTCTCTCTTCACCATTGTCCATTAGGTATAACTTTCACCTACAACATAAAAGCTATCCGTATTTTTACTTTTTTCCAAACATCCATCCGCTGATTGGAAACCAAAAATCACCGGGTGGACGGGTGGACGGGTGGACGATAATTTCTTTTTTCGTCCACCCGCTTGCTGTTGGAAACGCAGCGTTAGTTGAATGGTCAAAATTGACGCACTGCTCAGCACCAGCCAGAAAGGGAAATCATCTTAAACCGTTGCAAAAAAGGGGGGTTTAGGAGGGGAGAAAGTGCTTAGCTTTTGTTATGCATCTGCGCCAGTCATGAATGGGGCTAGCATGAGATGGGGCAGGCATGGAATGGGGCTGCCAGGGTGGGCCTCGAATCATTACGATTTTCTTGCATAAAAAATGATAGGTGAGTTACCTAATGTGATCAGTGATAATTTTATTCATTGTGCGGTGATGAAAACCTAATTTTGTACCCGTCTCAGAAGATGAGGGATAAATAGGACGAGTTTATAGTGCAGCGATGAAAATCTACTTTTTTACCCGTCTCAGAACATGAGGGATGGATAGGACCCAGGATTGGGAGGCAGCCTTAGTCCATGCATGCCAAAGCCAAGGCCACTCCCAGGTGTTCTGTTGGATCAAGTGCTATGTACCTCATGCTGCATTCTTGATACAGTTGCCTACCTGCGAGTCTCAGTCTTGGTTTCTGCCTTGTGTTAAACAAGCAGCCGGTCTGTGCTCTTAACCCCTTTGCATCCACAATGGACAGGATCAACTTCTGGAAATCAAATCTGGCCTGCTCCTGAAGCCACGTAGACAGCCCTCAGAGTTTATTCAAGTTAGCAAATCCGTGGTACGTTTGAGTGGGACACTTTGAGCACAATAAGTTCCTGATTTCTGAGCCTGTAGAATTTGCTTGCAGCTGAAAGTCATGTGGAAAGGAATGGTGACAGGCATTGATTTGTGCAGCAATACAAAGGACTAAGTTGGTCTTCTATTTCCAGACTGCCTTCTGCAATGCTATTTCACACAGGTTCAAAGTATCCTGGACCTCCGGAATTTCATCAAGCTCCATCAAAAAGAATACCTTTCTGTCTCAGGTAGTTTCCATGTGTCAAGTGATCCTATGGGGCGTCACGAATGTCATGGATTGCAAGCATTCCCTGAGCAGTTTTATTTTATGTTGTCCATCGTTCCTCAAGTGAGTTGCTGCCCTCTGCTGATGCATTTAAACAGAATCCCTTGAACACTTATATTCTTTGTTGGGCAGTGGAATTGAAGTGCATGTAAAAAGCTTATGTCATGCAAATCAATTGCAATGCTCCTGCTGCAGCGAGCTCAAAAGATGAGAAGGACCGGATAGAGGCAGAAGTTGGCCTTCTTATAAAAGCCTGCACACAGCAGATCGAACAGGTCAGAGTGGGTGCAAGTTGTTGCATGTCTAGGACCATCTACAGTAAATTGTTTTTACGAAGGTGCAGCCATTCACACCCATGCATGTGGGAGCAACTCGCAATGGCCAGGGTGTGTGCCTTGGCGTGCCACAGAACGACTGTCACATGTGAAAGTGTATTAGTGGCTACTGTTTGTGTAATGAAAGCGTTCCCTCTCGAGTGGTACAGGCTGCTGTGCTCCATGCCTTGCGAGCTCTTCTTGCTGCTGCCACTTCAGTCTGGCCCGGAATGATGCACCCTTACCCTTACTACACATGTGCCTTCCAACGCCGTTAAAGGATGTCTTTGTTTCCTTGCTGCACACAGCTAAAAAACAGCGTCCTTGCAGCCCAGGGCTCTCCACAGGCTCCACCAGCATCTGTGCAAGCCTTGCAGCAGCAGCTGCTGCAGCAGCGAGGCTCCAATGCGCACAAGGGCAAGCCCGCCATCAATGCTCAAACAGCCGCACACTTGCATGGCGTGGTGAGATTAGATTGGGCAGCATGCCAGGCCCGCAGCCGCCGGGGTCGTTAGGTGCTTATGCTTTAGCTTAGCCTCATGTGTCAAATCACTGGTGGGTGCATGTGCTTTGTGCGCCCAGTGTCCTGTGGAATCCCCCTTTCAAAGCCTGCATCCCTGTGCACCCCAAGTCCTCCACCGGCCTGGCAGCTCCATCTGAACCTCTCCTTCATCCACACTGAAGGTGTAAAGTCGTTACATCTGCTGTGCCATTGCATACTGCCAGTTGTCTGGTTTGCTGGTCTGCAATTTGCACAGTCTTTACGTACGATTTCGCCTAGCCAGGCATGTGGGTGGCTGTAACTCAGACTTTGCAGGCTTGACTTACTGTGTGCCTAGGGAGGGGGGGGAGGGCTAGGCTTACTGCTTTGCACCATTGTGCATGCCAGCAGCGTCCAGTTGATCCAGGCACGGTTGCGCTTTGGTTGCTTGCCAGGTACAGCAGACATATCCTTGGGGTCTTCCATTCATCTCTGGGGCGTTAACCCTTCTTGCCTCTGTCCTGACGCAGCAGCGCACTTGTCCTCTTACAGCACTGACAGCAGCACTTTCCCTGCTGCTAAAAGTCCTGCTCGGGGCCCCCCGTCACTCTTCCCGTCAAGCCACCACAGTGATGCTGTCCCTGCATACATCAAGCTGTGCCTTGCCTGCCAGCAGGTTCTGCACATTGCCGAGCTGCTTCATCAAGTCAGCAGCCGCTTTGACAAGTGCAGGGCGCAGCGCTACCAGCAGGCCGGCCATCAAAGAAGGCCGGTTGCCTTAAAAGGTGTGCGCGCTGCAGGCTTTGCCTTTAAGACAGGAAATGTGGTGCCCTGCTCGGTGGCAAACTCACTTTCAGTTCTTACGGCACACCTGAGCCAGCCTTGCCCATGTCCCTGGCATGGCCCTGCCTCCGCAGCCTAGCAAGTATTCCAGGACAAGACTTGAGTGAGCGTGGGGCTCATGGGTGGCCCTGATATGCTACTGCTTCTACTTCTGCGGGCTGGCCCAGTCATCCTCCTGGTGCTGCTGCTGCTGCTGCTGCTGCTGGTGGCTGGCTCAGCCATTCAGCTGGTGCAAACAGGGCAGACTGCCTGCATCTGCGGTGAAATTGGATGCCAAGCGGCCGACAACACCTGGTGACTTGATGGAATCAGATCCAAATGCATGTTCTTCTGTTGATGCTCACTTGCTGTGCCGGCTCCCTCATGGCCTTGCACAGGTGTGCAGCAGTGCACCCCCAACAGTGCGTCAAGAGTGTGTGGACCATCCCCTGCTCACGAGCCCCCATCTCCTGCGCCCTGCACAGTGGCGCGCCTCACAGGTTCTGGGACCGCGCAGGCAGCCTTGAATAAGCTGGGGACGTCGTTTCTGGGGCACGTGCGAGGGGCCAGGGGCGCTCTGCAGGTGAAGGCGGGACTTATGTACTGTGAGTGCTGGGCTGGGTGTAACGAGTTGCAGGCGGTAGTTCCGGCCCACCTTGCTTTGTGGGGACAGCTGCGCCTCTTACGTTTGCAACCGCCACTGGATGTGGCGGCTCTGGCAGGAGAAGCGTCTGGACAGAGGAAGAAGGCACTTTGTAAGTCCAGGCCCTTCTTTGTCCTTGACACGCGGGCCTGGTTGCACGTCTTGAGGCCCCAAGGTTGCACGATGCAGACATGTCCAATTCAGTTTTATGCCACAAGTGGGACCTACAGCTGTTTGCCAGCAGTTGGCGCACGTGATCCACAAGTGGAACCCACATGGCCCCTTGGGCAAAATGCCTGTGTCTGCCATATAGGGCGCTGACAGTCTGCGCTCCCAGGACGGTCCTGCATGCGACGGCTTTCAAAGCAAGCACGTAGAGCAGCAGCTACCACAGCAACGGCTCACACAACAGCAGCTGCAGCTCAACACAGAAAACCAGAATCTGGTGGTGGGTCTTTGAACAGTTACGATTTGCGTATGGGACATGCTTTGTACAAGGCTGAATTTCTCTTGTTCCCTGGCATCAGGCAGTCAGGTGCGCAAATCAGGGATGGGTCATTTGCTCGTTTTGGATTTGCAGCGTGCAAATGATTCTGTGAAATTTGGAAAACGCCAAACTATTCGATTAAATGTTTGCCTGCGACCTTTGAGAGGAGCGGGAGGTGCTAACTGACCAGCAACTGACCCTCCCCCACATACATACATTTAAGCACAACTTCTTCAACTGGGTGGTCAACCTGGGGCCACTCTAAGGTGCAAAACAGGGCAATACAGGTGCATAACAGGGCTCATTTTGGGGGAGGGTCTTTAAAAGCTGGGCTTTGATGTTTTGAGGTGCAGTGAATGGTTCAATATGATTCGAATTTGCAAATGATTTGAAACACGCGAATGTCCCATCCCTGGTAAAAAATGCTTTTTTGTTGTTCAGTCTAGTCAGATCTGCCAGAGGTAATGCTCTGGAGAAAGGAGGACATTCACTTGGGGTGCTGTTTGCTGAAGGGAGATTGTTCACCTATAAACCTTGCTGAGTTGAGGCCCTAGGTAGTTGATGGGCTCTTGAGCACTCCCTTTACGCGTGCTGCCTCACATGTGTTACACTAAGTTGCTAGTGAAGGGCATGATGTATTTTGTGGAATGTGGCTATTCAGAAATATGTAAAGGTTTAGATTGAATTGCAGCTTTGTCCTTACTCTTTATGCTAAGTAGTAGCGCTTAAAGCATTCCTGCATCTTTTGCACTTGCTCCGAATTTGCCGTGAAATGGGTTCTAACGTACTGCCTCATCTTGCTGCCTGCACGCATCTAGCTGGATGTGTCTACTAGACTACTGTGAATGCAAAAACAGGAATGTTTGGATGTAAAGATGCCCCATCCACGCTGGATGTGAGTACTTGGTACAGGCCCCCCTTTGCCTGGGATGGCGCAAATTTGATTGATTGCATGGCTTGAGTTGGTCACTTTTAATGAATGACCACAGGCCCAGCTCTCTGCAGCTGCCACTCAAGCCCAGAGTATTGAGTCAACTATCCAGGTGCGTACACAGCCCCAAGCACTTTCTGCCGCCTGGGACTGGTATAGCTATTAAAGCTCATCGTTGATGCCCGATTTAAGATGCCCAGAAGGACACATGCATACACATAGCCCTCAACCCTGTCCCAGAACACAAAGCTGCTTTGCCCCTTCAATGCAAAAGGCCCTGGAAGTGGCAAGCTGCAAATTACAAGATGGGTGATGCAGAAAGGCCTCCGCCTGCAAGACTGATTATTCATCTCCCCCGGTCCCCATCACTGGCTCCCTGGTGCCATGCAGGATATTGCTGTGCTGAACCAAATGTTTTCTACAGCAGTGCTGCACCAAGCAGAGGCGATTGAGTCGATCTACAGTGATGCTGTCCACGCATCGCAGGTTGGTCAATAACAGGGATATAGGGTTGACATGGACCTAGCTTCACAGCTCATGCTCATGTGGTTTTGACACTAGTACATGTATGCAAGTGGCCCATCAGCTTCCTTTGAATACAGCAGAGTTCATAAGCCCAGCGTAAAACTCGAGTATTCTTGATATGGATATAGCTCTTGATCTAAGGGGAAAGTCTCTGATCTGTTTTCTTGGCCTATACATCATTGCGCAACTGCACAAGTCATTGCTGCTGTAGATGTTACATTGCTGACCTTTCCTTATGTAGAACATTTCAAGTGGGAATGTAGAACTGCGCAAAGCTGTTGATTACGGGCGCTCCTCACAGCGAGCCATCCTTGTGCTGCTCCTGGTGGCTTCGCTTGGGCTCCTGTTCCTTGATTGGTGAGACGAGGGAAGTGTTTTGTGTTCTCTAAAATCGCGTGATGTATGTATAACTCAGTCGCCTACCCACCCTCTCCCTCAGACTTGTTAACTGACTTACTGTTGTGCTCTATGCCCATGTCCAGCCGCTTTTGCCTGCTCTGAGACCTGTTGGGGATGCCTGAATCCCAATAATCATAATTTTTGAGGCATTGTTCCCCTCTTGCACTTGTGTTTTTCTTATGCTTGCCGCAGAACGTGTGCCCTGCTTGTTGAGATCAAAAGTCTGCTTATAATGCCCCTCGGTTCCTATTTTTATACGCACTGCAGGTTCAACAGCTGAAGGAGTGTGAGCTGCAAAGGCGCCACTAATTGGTGCATCTTCAAAGGCCCGGGGGGGAAGAATCAAGACATGGCTTGTTTGAGCTCATTGTATCTCTAAGACGTTTACTAAGAGGCATGGACTCTCTCATGCCAAGTACAATGGCCTGGCAGTGGAGATAATTGACAGACAACAAAGACCTGTGGCTTACAGCAACCGCCACTTTACGCACAGGATAAAACGGAGAAACGACTGATTTTGCGTCCACAAACCTCAAGTATGAAGATGTGATTTAAAGAATGATATGGCTGCAAGGGTATGTTGAACAGTGGACTGGAGATCCTGCACCTTGTACATGGAGTTCAACACCCATAAGTTGCAATGGGTCTGTATCACAGACTCTGTACAAGAAGAAGGATTACAGGCTGTATTTTACAGTACCCAAGAGGGCCTTTTTAATTTCTGAAGATGACAGTGAGGACGAATTTACACTATTGTTTCCTCTGGTTCCTGCAGCACAAGGATTACAAGGATTAGGCATTCAGTAAAGAAATGTGACTGCTCGCCTGCTCACAGAAAGTAACTTGCTTGAAGTAATTCATGTTCCTGCACTACAGTATGACAACCAAACTGGGAGACACCACTGCCCTGCGTGGTTTTGCATATTATGTAGCCAAAGCCACTGAGCCGAATGAGAACACTGAAAAGTGTCCTCAGGAGAATCCACAACAGCTTGACGCTCTACTTCAGGAGTTAAGGGTTTACAAGGGGTTACAAGAAAAGGTCTTATATCAAGAACTACTTGAAGTGCGACTGCTAGCCTGCTCATGAGCTTATGATCATCACAAGTTTACAAGTTTGTTGTGATTCTGGCTCAGAAAATGAGGAAATTTTCTGATGTTTCGGGACCTTGATCCTGCTCTACCTGAATCTAGGCTTAAAGCTGTGCAACATTCCAAATGGAGTCCATAAAGTTGCAACCAGGCAGTACTACTGCTAGTAGCCCCCAGATGGAAATAATTTTCAGGCTTTCAAGCAAGTTGCTACTAAGGAAATGGAAGAAACGGGGTAGCAACTTGAAGGTTAGGTTAGGTTACAAAGCTGTACCTGCAAAACGAGGGCAGCTTAGCTGAAGCCAAACAAGCCTGCAACCAAAACCATCAAAGGCAAGCAAGGCGGTGTTTTGAAATCCACGCACAGCATTCCAAGCACTCATGCATGAGCAAGGCCAAGCCTTTGGTGTTTGCCTGGCTAACAAAGTCTCTAAGCCTGTTTGGGTAGCTACTATAGTAGTACTAGCTAGTATAGAGGGTGTGGAAGAGGTGGTGGTGCTTGATGCTCAATTCTGTCAAGTCTGCAACTCGGGCAGTTTATAAGTACATGCTCTACATCTTGCATACAGTGCCAGTTGTATTTAGTGCAGATTCTGAACTCATAAAGAACTCTCTGCTGTTGTTGCTGGTGCAGCCTGACATTCAGGTTGTGACCAGAGAGTCTGAGTCTGGAGAGAGCGCATAACAGATAGTTAAGGGTATTTTGTCGCAGGTAAGAAGGAAGAGTCGGTTCGGTTGCGTGTTTCTAATTATCCCACCACCCAGTCTGACTCTCTAAGGGCACTCCAAAAAGGTTTGATATGTCCTCATGACTCTGCCGAAAGAACCCATCATGTGGATGAATCTGGTCCAGATCACTCCATTCTCACGGTTTGCTTGCGCAGCAACGGTTCAAAGTCACTCATGTTGATTTAAAAACGGCTCATGATAGCAGATATGTGCACATAAGCTCCAAGTATTTCACAAGGAGCAGATAAGACCTAAACGTCCAACGTCCTTTTCTGTGTGCCAGCAGTAAATCAGCATTGTTTATCTTGCTCAGCAAGGCATTGTCAGTTGTCAACAGGCTGTTCCTGGAGCGAGCAACACAGCAAAACCAGTAGAAATACAGGGACATCTAGCCTGTTTCCCTCAAAAGGCAATATAGTTTGGTGCTTCTTTTCAGCCCAATAGCATCTTTAAAGCATACGTGATTGATGTAGGCTTTCGCTTTAATGGAAGGTTTGAACGTGAGAGTATTTGTTGCCCAAATTTGACATCCATATAGGCCTGCAGAAAGTGCAAAGGCTTGGAAAATCCAGAGCATGGCATGCTTCCTGTTCTTGACACCCAGCTCTGAGCAGATACTCCATGCTTTGGCTATGGGACTAGCAAAATTCCTTGCCATTTGGTTTGAGGCTTTTGTCATCCTCCCATTGTGGCTGAGGGTCATGCCCAAACATTTAATCCTTGCACATTCTCAAGCGGAGTGCCATTGTAGTGAAACATCGGTGGGTTGGAGCAAGAAGGCCATGATTTCGGTCTTGTGCATATTCAGTGTCAACCCTTTCACAGTCGTGTAGGTGTGGAATCTGTCGTGTTCGAGCTGGAGGCGATGGGCAGTATTGGTAGTAAGTGCGTTGTCAGCGTTCAGAGTGGGAAGCTTTGGTTGTTTGCAAGGCTGTCATTGCCCCATGGTCTGATGTATTCAAGAACTTGCTCAAGTTGTTTGTGAAAAGAGAGTGAAGTAAAGGGCTCAGCGGGCATCCCTGTTTCAGTCCTTTAGTTGCCATGATTTCATCCGACACCTTGTCTCCGTCAATGAGGATATATACACTTTCTTGGTACATAGCCTTTATAACTGAGAGCAAGTACTTAGGAACATGAATGTTTTGAATGCGGGCCCATAGTCTCTATCTCAAGACGCTGTCATAGGCAGCAGTGAGATCAAGGAAGGCAGTGAATAGCTTCTTCGTTTTGAGTCTGGTGTAGATCGGCTGATTTGTGCTCCTTCTGGGATAAAACTTAAATTGTGTGTCAAAGATCTGAGTCTCAGCCAACGCACATAAGGTCAGGAAGCCTCTCACCACATTAGCGTGCAATCTGTACATGCATCCGTTGATATCTATCAACCTGTAGTTTTGGGGAAGAGGTTGCTCAGCTTTGTTGTGTACAGACATATTTTTGGTCTTTTTCCAAGCTTAAAGGAAGAAGACCATAATGTAGCGAAGTTTAAAATCATCTATGAGCAATGGAAGGAGCACATCTACCCTTTGTTTTCCCCATACTTAAACAAGGTTGGAAAGGGGTCATTTATCCATGCCTGGGAGATGCATCCTGATGCATCCTGCCCTCGCAACAGATAAGTGCAGAGCCAAATTTATGACATGAATGCATAGCCATATTTATGCTGCATTCAGGCAAGGAGATTGCTTGAGCCAGTCGACGGAGAATTCAATAATGACATAATTATTGTTATAACAGCTACAGCTTTATCAAGCACATCACAGCCATGCCAAGTCTGATGTGATAGCTGCTGCCCCTCAGGGGTGGTACTTCCCAGTTGCCTTCTTACATAAGTGCAGCATTCTCAAGTGCAGGACTGGTACCCTGTGCGCACAAGCTTAGGTACATTAGAACTGCCAGTGGCATGAAATCGTGCTGTCAAAGGCCGACAAGCTATGGCAAGAAATCTGATCAGTCCAGCTATCTAGCCAGGCTTCCGCGGGGCCGGTGGGTACGTTGCCTCCCCGCGTCAAGTGCATGCAATCCCTTCCCAAGCCGGATGCAAGGGCGAAGACTTTCCCAAAATCAATATGAAGCGAGGATGTCATTAATTATCTGGTTGAGCCGCTCTAATACTTCAAAATAACCATGCGCCGCTCTAATGAGAGATTAAATACTTCAAAATATCCATGAGTGCCACTCAAGATGAACATGTACGCGGCGTGCCCAGTACCTTCATAAGATGTTTGTGCTTAATCTAATTTACCTCGACCCAACATTGAAGCATCATGCTCGCCTTTGCGCATCGTCGGCAAATAATCCGCGCCGGTCCCTCTACCCCCTGCCTTTCCGTCTTCCTCTCGCGGGAACACGACACAGCAGGTATGAGATCAATTCATTACATTTGATCTTCTTGTTTTGCGCAAATCTGTGTGACCTTGCCTTGAAGTCAAGGGTCCGCAAAGCAGGCTCACGCAGTGTCCTGACAGAGTCCGAGCTGCCTCAGCATCAATTCAACTGTGGTTGCAGAAGACACATTCAGGATTCAGGTGTGAACATAACGAGTCTTTTTTGCGTACCCAAATTACTTCTAAGCATGCACATGCTCATGAGGTTTGCAAGCTGTACAGTACAACATGTTAGCTGCAAACAATGCGATGCGTAGAATCTTATTGTCCTTTTATACATGTGTAAGAAGTCCTTTACCTATCTAGGAAGCGAGGATACAAAGCATCCTATCCTCAACGCAACACTTCGTGGATGCAACATGGTTCTGGTGCAGGGTTTTCTCTGCTGTAGACGATGGAAAAATGCTTAACAAATTTTCAACGTCTACTCATGTCAGTTGCATTTAAAACTAGACTGATATATGGCTACCTTTTCCCTTGCAGGCTACTTTGACATAAGCTTACAGCGGGCGCAGAGGAAGTTGGCAATGCTTTCCTTGTTACACCGAAGGCTTGGCAGCCTTGCTTCAAGGCAAGAAAAGAAATACATTGAGATAAACTTCAGCAGGAGCATCGCAGGCTGGCCTTGATCGTTGTATTGCCAACAGGAACGTCGCGTTAATTGTTTCTCGGCATGTGCTTACAGGACTGCCCCCTCACAACCTCTTGGGCAGCCAGCCACCTCCAGGTGCTTGTACCAGCGCAGCCAGCTTAGCGCAGCAATTCAAGCACAAGGATCTGGGATTTACGGAGCACAGGCATGGGATATTAAACAAGTCATTTCTGGCTTGCATTATAAATCTATCAAACAACAATTCATTGCTGAATGCTTTGGTGAGCCAGTCAGGTCACAGAGCCTGGCAGAAGTTGACAAGACCTTGGCTGATTTGGTATTGCATAATCCTGAAAAGGTGGTGCGCTTGGCGAAGAAGTACACACGGGAAGCGGCAACCATACGCTCAAGGAAAAAGTTAATACGAGGTATGTAAACAAATTATATCAATCAGCTTCAGTACTAGTGTTAGCTTTGTCAGCTGTTGTGCAGCTTCAAGCACTCTTTCAACGGTGTGTGTCTGGCACACTTACTATAGCTGCCTAGCTTATTCAAATGCGCTGCAACAAGCAAACCTACATGCCTATGCGCTCAAAAGCTAAACTCTCAATTTGGATCGCAGAATATCCTGTCGCAATCCAAAAGGCAATCACAGATGGATGCGGCCCTGCTATTCGTGTGCGGTTGATCATTGGCAGAGGTGTGTGAATCAAAGAGCATGCCCACAGTGATCTATGACTTGCACTCTCAAGTTTCCAGCCACTAGGAAGCCATTGCACGCAAGTTTCACAGGCACCTCCGCGATAACAAAGCCCTCCAGACTCTAAACCTGAGTGTATTGTGCACACTCATGCCTGCATTTTGCAGCTGCACGCTCTGCCTTGGTGAGGAGAATTGTAAGGGATAGGGATGTTTGGCGAGAGGAGGGAGTGGAGGTTATTCTGGAGAAGGATTTGAGGGAGGACCATTGGTTGCACGGCGTAGATCCCAAGAGCCCCAAGAGGCAGGTTTTTCTGGTGAGTGCTCCGGCAAAAATGCTCGATAGCCAACAGGCAGTAGTCATGAGGGTGAGAAGGATTGCAAAACGTAGGCGTTTGGACTCAGCTAATGAATCCTCAGAATGATATGAACTGCATGGTTACGTGGTCACATGAACACCATACTGTTCATGACTCAAGTAATGAATCCTCAGGATGATATGAACTGCATGGTTATGTGGTCATATGAACACCATACTGATCTTTACAATTGCAACGCTTCAAGTTTCCATACTTTTGTTGATCCACGCTTGACGGTAGTTGCACACATACAAGCTTCTCACTCTGACCTGCATCTCAATTGTCTGTGAAGATATGATCAGTTTCCTGGCTTGTTTATAAGAGCCTTCAGTGTTTCTGCACCAATTTGTCTCACAAGCTTTATCTTGCCTTTTAGGCGTACACACTCTTCTTTCCTGGTCTAAGTTTAGGTCGCAGGTTTCGGAAAACATGCCATTTTGTTAGGCAGACAGCTGTGCATCCTTCACCTTACCTCACCTAGACATCAGAAGGTGCACATTAGTGACGGCCAACTTAGACAGGCCATGTCAACTAACTTTCAATGTATCCCTGTGCATGTGCAGATCACACGAAAGAACCCTTGTAAAGAGCCTCACAGTGAAAACGGAGCATTAAACTGCCTGGGGGGTGGTCCAGGGCCTGTGTCTGCAAAGGTGACGAAATGCCTTGATGGCACAATTGTGGCTGCAACTCGGAGAGAGCTCAGGCGAGAGCTGCCTTTCCTGCTCGACTTGCGCTGAGTAGGGTTGGACCTGCGGGCTCGCGATTCTGCATCTCGAGTCTCTGCCTAGTTGTATGACTGGAGAATAGAGCGCACCGAACAAAGAAGCACCCGTGACATTTCGTGCGTGCACATGGCTGCGTACCTAGTGATTGGATGTTTGAAGCGCTCAGACCCAGCAATCTTCAGGCTCTTCTCAAGGTTCTGAAGCTTGCCGAGTTAAGCTGTTCACGGCCGATTGACCCATCAATGCAGGATCTAGAACTTCTGAGACGTCTTGCAGAAACAGGTTTATATTGTGCAACCTCTGCACTGGTGGAGATTGGAGTGCGTATTTATCAACCGTCCCTATGCACCAATCAACCTGTAGCACTTAGCTTGTATTGATAAGGTGTAAGTACTTTTCCTGGCTTTGCTCGTGGGTGACGGCAGTTCATAACAAGCTTGTTCACTCAAACATTGAGAGGCCAGGTGCATGTGCCACTTGCTGCATGCAATGTACCAATTCCAGGGCGGGCGAGGTCATGTGTGGTATGCTGCTGCTAAGGCACAGCACCAACAAGGGGAGCTAAAACATGAAAAGCAACAAACGCCTGCCTCAGGGAGACCATCTATCAAAGAGCTCTGTATGCATCTGTGCCTGGCGTTTACAGCGGCTCAGGGTCTGCCACACCACCCTTGCCAGACTGTCCAAGCATGCTCATGCGGCAGCTAGCCCTCTCCCATGCTCTCCACCTAGTGTTGCAGTGCCAAGGGATCCCAGCCAGCTTTACACAGCAAGAATTTTAAGAATAATCTGGTGCAACAAAAAGGCTTAATTAAAGGGAAGTGGATGGAAGGTAGAAACTATGGTTGTGTCGCATCACACTTGCTCACACACCCTGATCGAATTGTCAGCAGGCGCACATTTGTCCTCGCACACTTATTAACTAGATCGTGCAGTACAAAACAAAAGACCAGCCCCAAATGAGCATGCTGCTGAACAAGAGCGCACAGGTTGTGTGCAAGCCCTCCGGGGCTCGTGCTCTGGCCCCTCGCGCTCCTGCCCGGAGGAGTGTGGTCGTGCGCGCGGGCAGTGACCGCCCTCTGTGGAACCCTGGCAGCCCAGCCCCTGCGTGGCTCGACGGCAGGTGCGGGACGAAGCAGAGCAGGGAAGCGTCGCATAAACCCGCGACGACTCCCACCCTGTGCAGCAGCATCTGCTTTGCCCCAGGGCGCGCAGCAGCAGCAGTAGTAGCAGCGGCGTATGGAGGCATTGTAAATAGCAGTAGCTGCTAACCCGCGCCAGGCCTCGTGCTGCCGGCCGCTCATCTCTGTGTTGGATTGATTGGAAAGAGAGAGAGACCGACCTTCACTGACTCCCTCTCTCCTCTTGCGCTCCTCCCTCGCATCCGATGACCCTGCAGCCTTGCGGGGGATTATGGTGAGTAGCCCGGCTCCTGCTGTGCAGCAACCCGCAACGGACAGTCGCGTAGGCACGTCTGATTCTGCTCCCGAGCACTTTAACAGTGCAACAGCTCGATCCTTTCGCACTCACGATCATTTCGTGCCACCACTGCAGGCTTTGATCCCCTGCACCTGAGCGAGGAGCCCGAGATGAGGAAGTGGTGAGTGAGAAAGCAGTCATGATGCAAGCAGCTTGCTGCCCGGAACAACCTGCTTGTTTCGAATCCCCCGGCAGTAGCCCATCATCCCTTGACCCCCCCCCCCTCCCTTTCTCAATCCAGGATGGTGCAGGCCGAGCTGGTGCACGCACGCTGGGCTATGCTGGGAGTGGCAGGCATCCTGTTCACCTCGGTCAGTGAGAGGCATGGGTCTGATGCTAACAGGAGGAGGTTTTATTGCTCTTAGTTGCCATCTACGCAAGTCAGATCTGAAAAGAGAGCCATGGGTCTGTTGGACATTGACTGTCAACTAGGATTTGAACACACTGGGTCAGCAATTCATTCACGGGACCAACATAACTTGCAGATTGCTGCCAAGACTGGCGCCCCATTCCCGGACTGGTACGATGCTGGCAAGGAGGCCATAAAGACCTCCCCTGCTCCGCTGGGTACGCATCCTTGTGCTACAGTGGTGCTATTTATGGGCGCGTGTGCAATTGCGGGCATGTGCAAGTGAGCGTGCGGGTGGGAGGGTGTGTGTGTGTGTGCGTGCATGTCTGCATGTGTGGAATGCCTTGAAGATGTGAAGCCCTGCTGTCTGAAAGTGACTTTTCGAGCAAGACAGGTGCTTGTTTCCTGAACAGCATTCCTGTGTGGAACTTAGCCTATGGAGTGTCAATTCCCATCTCAACCAAGTTGGCCGCCTCCAAGGCTTCATAATGTGCAGGAGCAGGAGCAGCAGCTTGTCTTGCCTTGGGCACTGGCTCCAGACCCCCTCCTATCAACCTCCTAGGCTCGATGATGTGCAGGAGCAGGAGCAGCTCGCTTTTGCCTAGCGTTGGCTCCAGAGCCTCTCCCTCAAACATCCAATGAGAGTGAATGTGTTTGCTTGGATGCCTTCAGGTGGGCAGAGGGGAGTCAGCAGCGTTTTCCCCTCTGAATTTTATGCAGTTTGTGCCAGACTCAATGCTGAGCATTCACCCTGTCTGCAGGCACCCTGATCTTCACTGAGCTGCTGCTGTTCGGATGGGTGGAGACCAAGCGCCTGTACGACCTGCGCAACCCCGGATCTCAGGGTGATGGCTCCTTCTTGGGCATCACTGATGGCCTGAAGGGCAAGGAGAATGGCTACCCAGGTGCATAGTGCACAGGACCATGGCCTCGCAGCTCAAAAATCGCTTGCAGCTACGCCCTCACAAAAAATTTTAGTGGTGCATCCTGCAGAGTGGAGCAACATTGCGGAGTTGCTGGACTCAAGGCATAGGACTTGGACGGGCAAAATTTCCCGAGCCTGAGCAGTTGAGCTTGTTCTGCGCGGCAGGTGGCCTGTTTGACCCCATGGGCATGAGCAAGGACGAGAAGAACTTCAATGTGGCCAAGCAAAAGGAGATCAAGAACGGCCGCTTGGTGGGTGGGGGCATGAGAATCATGCAAATGCACATGCAGGCTTTCATACAAGCACACGTGAATGCTCTTTGTCCTCCTGTGCCTGCTAATCCCATTGTCAAATGACATTAAAATCTGCTGCTTCCAAGCACAATGGTTGACTCGGGTGTGGAGTGAATTTGTGTAGAGTGATCTTGTAGTTGGAATCTGCAGGTGAGAGATCTTGCCTAGATCATACTTAATCCTTAAGGTTGTGCAGGATACGATGACTGGCTCGCAGCTCTTCTGCACAGCTTGCAGCAATTGCTCACTGTGTGTGGTTACAATCGCAGGCTATGCTTGCATTTGTCGGCTTCATTGCCCAGCACCATGCCACTGGCAAGTCTCCCATTGACAACCTGACAGACCACATTGCTGACCCATTCCACGTGACTTTTGCCACCAACGGTGTCAGCGTTCCCCACTTTACCGAGTTTTAAGTGTGTGCACGTGTGATGTATTTTGTATGTGGTTGGAGCTGACATGCACCCCTGTCTCAGTTTCGTGTGATGTGACTGCCTCTTGGGTCTGATGCCGTACCTAGTTGGGTCAGCGATGAAGGCAAGCAGCTTGGTCTATCTGGACGGATGCAGAGCTGCATCAATTTTGGTACAGGGACCACTGCGCTGATCCCTGTTGCCTTAGATATAGTTGTTTGGACGAGGGATCCATCTAGGAGGGCAGCTGCCTGCCCATTCCAGAGTGCCATGTGCTTCTACTGACCTGAGAGGCTAAACCCTGTTATGGAATTTGTACTTGAAACCTGTTGCTCAATTCTTTGGCAATGGAGTGAAATGGCTATACTGGCAGTGCGCTGAGCTATTATTCACTCAGATGCCGTCTGTAATGATAGGTTGGATACTTCCTTGGCTTGGCGCTTCTTAAAGTAAATTGTCTTAGAAGGAATTTGGAGACTTGAGGCTGAAATTGGATGGTCACCCTACTGCGAAAAAGGGTTCCACAAGAAATAGCCTTCAGTCGGAAGTGCGACTGCTAGCCTGCTCATAAAAAGCCATGGTTAGGTTAGGTTACATAGCTGTATCTGCCAAACGAGGGCAGCTTAGCTGAAGCCAAACAGGCCTGCAACCGACCAATAAAAGCAAGCTAGGTAGTGTTCTAAGGTCTAGGCACAGCATTCAAGGCACTCATGCACATACAAGGCTAGGCCTTTGGTGTCTGCTTGGCTAATAAAGTCTCTCAGCCTGTTTGAGTTTCTAGAGGGGGAGCGGAACAGATGATGGTGCCGGATGCGCAAGTCTGCCAAGTCAGCACTCGGGCAATCTAAGAGGACATGTTCTTCATCTTGCACACAGTGCCAGTTGCATT
>LKMJ01000538.1_pt1 | contig 29333 bp, 44 predicted proteins | sample 643391 | NCBI WGS metagenome assembly LKMJ01 (sample SAMN04112250, study PRJNA286221) | soda lake metagenome | biome: soda lake; feature: Kulunda Steppe; material: water; isolation source: sample PL-Br10 brine of Picturesque Lake | place: Russia: Kulunda steppe | collected 2010-07 | reverse complement strand
CACTTACGATTTCTCACCGTCATTCACAAATGCACCGTAATTTACGGTGTGTGACGTCTGACGGCGTAATATGCACCGTAAATTACAGAGCAAATCTCAATTACGCCGAAATCGCCCATCCCTGAGTGCAGCACTGCACTTATTTGACATGACAGGGCACATTGATGACTTCCACAGGAAATTTGACAGAGGTCCAGAATGGATGGAGTAAGTTCCAAAACCCACTGAATATTGTTGAGGGGCAGCAGCATAAGGTAAAGAGCATGGCAGGTAACATTCATGGAACTTAAACATGCAGCACACTGAGTTTCTTGACACACTTTCCAACATGTCAATTACATCAAAGTGATACGTAGAACGCCGAGGCATTTTGCTTCCTGAAGCCAGCATTACTCTGTCCTCCAAGCCTGTCAACAGGCAAGCAGCTCAGGCTGCATGGCAGAGTTCAGATGCCACAGCGACTCAGGTCAATCCAGCAGAGCAGCCTTACCGGCAGCAGATGCATCAGCGGCTACTGTTTGGGCTTTGCAGTCATTGGCATCAGGCTGTAGAGCGGCTGCTGTTGCAGCTGTTGCAGCAGCTGCTGCTGCTGCTACTCCTGCTGACAATGTTGCATCCGCACTGGTCTGAGGCTCTGCTGTCAGCACTGCCGCCCATGCTGCTGGCATTCCAGGTCCTGCCCCTGGCACATCCGCGCCCGCTGCCGCCGCACCAGCCCCCGCTGCTCCTTCTGCCGCGACTGCCGTGGCAGGCTGCGCCCCCAAGGGCAAAGGGCAGAACTGCGGGCACATTGGCGCAGGCAAGGTAGGGGTGCGGCTGGGTTGCGGGCCCGCCGCAGGCCCTTGCAAGGGCTGCCGGGCTGCTACTGCTGCTGCTGCTGCCGCATACTTCTGGGGCTCTGCTGTCACAGGCGCATGGCCAGCCATGGTCCCACAGGGCTGTAGGCCCCATGGGCCTTCTTGCCCCTGCAGATGGCGGCTGCCATCTGCGGCGCCAATACCAGGCTGGACAAGTATGGGAGGGCGCCCAGGCAAGCCTGTACTGGATTGCTGCTTCTCCAGATCATGCCGCTGGTGCTGCTGCTGATGATTGGGGCCTTGAGCCTGCTTTGTGTTTGCCTCCACCACCTTGTCCAGCTCCTCCCAGAAGCTGTCATCATACTCCTCACTGTCCTCCTCTGCAAGGTGTGTTATGTGCGAGTATGCTTGGGGCATGGGGGCTCGAATGTGTATTTTGTGCTTGTGTGTACGTGCTTGCGTGTATTTGCAGGCAGTGTGCAACCCCTAGTAAATGTGATGGTGCACCTCAGCCTGGGGAATAAGCCATCCCTGCTCCAAGTGGAAACATTGCTGCAAACGTGCATGCTTGTCTCCTGCGCTCAGTACTGCAAGCCTGCCCCTTTTTGGTCTTGCATGCACAGACCATCACAGTTTTGCATGCCAACCAACCTCCACACACCCAGGAAAACAAAATGATCCTCCCTTACAGGGGAAATAATGGCTGGGAGACACAAGAGCCAGTTTGATTTAGACATTTCCCCAGGCATAGGATCGGGGCAGCTCAGTACGCAGAGTGTAGGCATCGCGAGGCCGCCCCCGCACAAGCTCAGGCTCCCCTTTCCCCCACCATCAAGCACACCTACAAGCATGGTCTTCTGCACATCATGGCACGCTCGCCCCTACCTGGCTGGTGCTGTGCCACCAAAGGTGGGGCCCCCCGGTTGGGCGGCACTTGAGGACGCACATCAGGGATAGAGGCAGGCAGGCAGGGCCACTCAGGCAGCTGGTTGAAAGCCTCTTGACCGAGGGCAGCAATGAGGAACTTGCGAGCGGCGGCATGCACCTCCAGGTCAGGCATATGGGCGGTGGGCCGCTGCTGCTGCTGCTCCTGCTGCTGCTGCTGCTGCTGCTGCTGTTGCTGCTGCTGCACAAGGATGCGCGCTGCAAGCGTTTCTGGGCTGGGCAGCTGAGGTAGCTTGTGCAGAAGCGCTTCTGGGTTTGGCACAGGCTTGTACCTGGGTTGCCAAGGAGTGTTTAAGACATAAGTGAAGGCAGGGCTAGTTGACACGCAGACGGAAGTGAAGGCAGGGCCAGAAAAGACGTAATTGGAAGTGAGGGCAGAGCAAGAAGGGACAGGGAAAGGTCCAGAAGGGACGCAGGCAGAAGTGAGGCTGGGGCCAAAGGGGCCGTGGGTGGCCTGCTACAATTTTGGCTGTCCACTGTGCCGTATGTCTGCTCCTCATAGGGTGCCCAAACGCCTCCCTGCACAGCATGCATGTTGTTGAGGCACTGACAAGGCGGCGCTGACAGGGGCCACCATGCGCGTGCAAAGTGTGCAGGTGTGTCAGCCAAGATCGAAACAGCTGGGGCAGTGTGCCGACTGTTTTGAATGTTGTGCTCCGCTCTTTGTCTGTCTATACCCTACCCTGATCCATAAACTCAACACCCTGAAAAAATAAGCACTAGCCTCATCCTCACCCCAACCCTGGGCTCAGGCAGGGTTGCCTGCCAAGTGGCTAATCCCTAACCTCTTGAACTCTAGACCCGTGGTCAATGTGGTACGGGAACCGACTCCCATAGCCCGTAACCTGACCCTAGGCAGGGCCACTTGCCTGGGCTTCTTGTCCGCAGCCAGGCCCTGCAGCAGCGCCACTGGGTCCAGCCGCTGCAGGCGCTCGCGCGTCAGCAGCGGCACAAACACAGGACGTGCAGGACGGGCGGGCGCAAGCTCTCCCCAGCCGCCGCCGGCGCCAGCGCCACCAGCAGCTCTCCAGGCTGCTGAGGCAGCAGACATGTTGCCCTGACAGGCAGCCATACCTGCCTCACTGCTGCTCCCTGCCGCGTGTGAGTTCCCAGTTTCAGTGCCACCGCGGTTGCCTAGCTGCGGCCGCCTGCGCGCGCTGCTGGTGATGCACGGCTGTGCGGGCTGCTGGCCTCCCTCAGGCACAGGGATGCTGCACACGCTTTTCAGCGCGGTGCCTCCTGCTGCCTCTGCTGGTGATGGTGCTGCTGCATCCCCCCCGTGGGGCTCCACCCCCGTGTGCGCGGTTGCAAGGGCTGCACCTGAGCTCAGCCACACAAGGCATACAATGTCAGCATCCGAACTCAGCCACATCAAGCGTATTGCATCTGGAACTGAATCTAAGCTCAGTTAAGCAGGGCATGCAGCATCAGGGTTTCAAATCCAGCAGCTGTTGCTAGGAAGCTCCCCAAACAGGGGGCTGCCCGGTGTGGTTGCGCGCATGTCGACCTGCTTGCGGAGGCAGGCTTAACAATTTGCTCTGCGCTGGCAATACGTGGCAATAAGACATGTTCCTCACTTGCAACCCAACATTGCAAACACTGGCATGCAATGCTGTCATGAAGCATGAGAGCACACGCGCACGCACACACGCACACACGCACATGACGCCCCTATGTGGCATACATACAAACGTTGGAAGCGGGTGCAAAAAAACACAGAAGGCACCTCTGCATGGCATGCGCATGTACTACAGGGGTGCACGCACACATGCATCGTGAAGCACATCTATGGGATGCTCACCTGCTGTGACCCGGCGCCTCAGAATGGGCACCATGGGTCTCTGTAGCTGCTGCTGCTGCTGCTGCTGCTGCTGCTGCAATTGTGACTGCTGCTGTGCTGGCATTGTTTGTGCCCCACCATCATCATCATCATCCTGGATTGCATCTTCGAGGTCCTCATCTCCATCTGTGATCAGGCAAAAGACATAGGCATGGTGTTGCTGGTGCACATTTGTGCCTGTGATTGGGGTAGGGACATGAGCATGGTGTCATTGGTGCACACACAGATCCCTGTGTACATGAAAGCCATTGATCACAGCGTGGGGTGCCATTGATCACAGTTGGGATGCCATGCAGGTTCTAAACAAAGCTCACGTCCAGGAGGACTCCAGTGTACATGAAAGCCATTCATCACAGCTCAGGATGCCACGCAGATTCTAAACAAAGCTCACATCCAGGAGGACTCCAGCTCATTTTGGAATGTTTCTTTGAAGGAGCACAACTGCTGCAGGGGTCCTTTGAGGGACTCTGTTGGTGTTATGCCAAAGCAGATCCTTCCAAACAAGTGGCTCTGCATTTTTTACAGGTCAATACTTGACATGCACACTCAAAGCGAGCATTCCAAGCTCTTTATGATGGATTGCATGGCAAAAAAGCAGGCACATTTGCATGCAGTCATGCATGCACGCGTGCCCAGCATCGTGAATGCGCGTGCGCACACATGCACATGATCACATAGATGCACATGCACGTGCAAGCTGTGAAGACAGCCTGGCCTCCGATCTCCTTCCTTGCACACACACACACACACACAAACGCACATATATCTGAGCACAAGCACGTTCAGGCTTGCAAACTGGGAGCGCATGCTGGCAAGGCTGTGCCTGTGGGCCCGCGCGCTCTCACAACCGTACCCTCTGTGCACACGCCGGCCCTATGGTCCATGCCAAACGCGGCACCCCTCCTCAAGCGCCGCAGGTGGGGTCTCTGCAGCTCCCCCTGCTGGCCAGGCATACATGAGTTGGTCCTGTAGGCTGCGCCGGCTTGCACCATGCCTGCGGCCACGCCAGCACCCTCCGCAGTGGCTGTTGGACCACGTGCCTGTGCAGTTTGCAGGGGGGCGGCCATGCCCGGCTGCCCACCCAGAAGGGTGTAGCGCGCATGGCGGCGCGTCAGCTGCGGGACACGCAAGGCAGCTGGCTGCTGCTGCTGCCGTTGTATCAGCGGCGGCAGCGGCGCCTGCGCCAGCTTTTGCAGGGTGTCCGCATGCAGAAGCCCCTCCTGCTGCTTGTTTGCCCGCAGGCTAGCTGTGCGTGGGCTGCTGGCTGTTGGGATCAAGCACTGCTGCAGCAGCTCATGGGCACCTTGCGTGTGTGGGTCCGGCGAGCCGCACGGTGGACCTGGACTTTGAGCTGTGAGCCTGTGGGACGGTGCTGATGCTGCACAGGGCAGCATGGGAACAGATGAGTGAGAAGTCAGAGTCTCATGAGGCGGCTGCGTGGCTTTCTGTCCTGAAAGACGGGGCGACTAAGTGGCGGCAAGGGGACTGTGTTGAGTGCACACGAGCACACTGACAGGTAGAAGGTGCATGGCAGTGCTGCAGGTGGCAGTGCCTTGCGCCCAAGGTGGGCTAAGAGATCCCGTTACTTGATGCACCGTGTGGGCAAGGAGGCCAAGTTGTTACCTGGTGCACGGGGTAAGTGAGGCGGCTGCAGAGGCTGCAGGGGCTCAGGGGGGCTGTCCTCAAGGGCCGTTGCCCATTCCAGCTGACAGTCTACGGCAGGATCGGGCGCTGGTGAGGCGGACGTTGAGTATGGTGTAGGCCTTCTTGCTGGCTCCCTCGGCACGTCTCCTGCCGCTACCCCCGTGCCCTCTGCACCCCCTTTTCCATCTCCAGCCCTGGCTCCTTCTGTCTTCGCATCTATGGTTGTTGAGGCAGATGGCCCCCCAACCACACTCTCTATCTCGGCCTCCTCGGCCTCTATCTCAAAGACACATGTCACGTCCCCCTCCAGTCCTCCAATCATACCATCGCTGCCACCCTTGCTAACAGACTGTAGTCGCCACCTCTCATCTTGCTCATGGGCAGGGGTCCCTTGGCCAGCCCCCTGCTCTTCGAGCTGCACCGTGACTCTGCATGCATTTTCTGGCCCTTCCGGCACACAGGGTCTGCTTGCCTTAGGATGACCTGCAGATTGAGGTAAGTGCTTTTCTCTGAGCAGCACACTAAACATCCACTGCACTTGTCACACACAGGCAAAAGGTAGGAGGATGCGAGGCTGGCCGGTGTGTGATGCTCGGACTTGACTTTGGAGACTGCTCCTCAGGTCACCTGAGTAAGTGCAGCACCAACATCTGCAAAAGGCTAAGCCAGGTATACCTATGGCACCCCATCGGTGGATACTTCATTTGGGGGGCCTGGCATACCTTGCTGATTGGACTGGATGACCGGCTGGGCGATAAGGTATGATGGCAGAGGCACCTGTGCATCGCAGCGCACACTTTGCTCAAGATGATTTCAAATTGTATGGACACTGGATTACTTAAATTCACACAGCTACGTGTTTTCCAATTCAGTGCTCCAAGGTGAGCAGGTGTGTCTGGTTGCAATGCCTTTGAAGCAGCATCTTTGCTTTTGGCAGCTCCCCTTATCCTGCAATTATTGTTGTTGTCTGGTATGGGTTCCAAATTTGCCACCGGTCTGCTTGTCCAATGTCAAAGAGCAAATGCCTGCACGTGTTGAAGCAAAAGCTTCTTACTTATCATTCCCAACCATGTCATGGCTCAACATGGTTATGGCTGGGCTTAAATTGCAACTTTTGCTATTTGTCTGTTTGTTAATAAACTCACACACATTACTCGCCTTGGGCCTCTTCTGAATCAACAATACCCGATGGCTGATTGCAGGAAGCATGATATCAAATGAGGAAACTGCTTCATTAGGTCACAGTTGCCATTCCGCAATACTGGCGCCATAATTGACGGGCAAGCCATGTGCCTCCCATGCGTACAGGACTGGGAATAGATTGACTCCATAGACTCGTGCATGAGAAGTACAAGACCAGCGCTTGCCTGCACAAACCCAAACGCACCTCATCCAGTGCCTCCTCCAGGTCATCGCAAAGGTCATCCTCCCACCCCTCGAGCTGGACGATGAATGTAGCCACATCGCTCTTGGCACCAACTACTGCAGCTGATCCTGCAGCCATGGGAGCTGTGAAAGCCAGCAGATCAGCCGCACTCACACCGCTTTGCAAAGCTGTGCGCGCTGACATGCTGACTGTGCCCACACCTCCTCCCAGGGCGCTGTGGACCTTGCCTGCGTCGCTGCCCCTTGCTGCAGCAGTGAGGGGGAGCGTGTTGGCACCATTGGTTGGTGCAGCCTGACCGAGGAGGAGCCTGCGCAGGCGTGTGTGGTGATGTGGGCTCCATGAGCAAGGCATGCGTGTAGTGAAGCCGCTTGTCAGGCAGCTTAGCTGCCCCTAGTCTCCTAATACCTCTCCTAGCATGATCCCTAGCATCTATCCTCCTAGCATGTCTCTTAGGACGCGTATAGAATGTTCACGGAGTCGTGAGCCTACCCGTCGGATCCCCATGTTCAATGACAGGAGTCACCTCAAGAGCCTGGCCCTGTGCGTGCTCGTGCATGCTAGGTCCTTCCAGGCCCCAACAGATGCTAGGGCGCCTGCCACGATGCGCATGGATCCGAACAGAGCAGTGGATGTGCACTCACTGGCGCAGGAGGGCGTCCAGCCCCGGCTGCCTGCAGCAGCGCTCTGGCCTGAGGCTGATAGTGGGCAGTGGAGCAGGGGCTGTGAGGGGCTCCTACATACAGCAGCGGCAGCACCTGTCGCTGGATGGAACAGAATTGGGACCTTCCCCAGTCAAGCACAGCATGCGGGAGCAGGGTCTGTTCTTTGAGTGCGAGGATCAGAGCATGAGATCAGGGGGCCACAACTTTGCTCTCATGACATTCCCCAAAAGGATCAGACCCTCCTCTTTCACTCGAATGACTGGACTGGCTGCTTGTTTCTGTTTTAATGCATCCAAACACTGCGACCTCCATCAAAGCCGCATACTGCTTTCTTTGGGGGAGGCTTCAGCAGAACCAGCAACAAGAAAGTGAAGCATGCTTCGGCATCCTAGAAAGGCGGAAGTCCTGCGGAACCTTTGCACCCACCCAAGCAGCAGGCCACAAGCAGGCGGTGTGTGAAGCGACGGCGATGACGGCATGCGCACCCTGAGAGGCCAGCAGGTGCCCTACACACTCAAACACATCCCAAAGATTAATTAATCTCTCGTTGAAAATGGTCCATCTTGCCGCTTGAGCGTGCTTGTTCCCAGGGAGGCAAGTGGCCAGTCAAGGAGAGCTGTGCAGCAGTGGCAGGTGCCTGGAAATCGGAGCAGAGATCGCGTGCTCGCTGTGCCCTTTGTATACTCTCAGCTTGCTTAAAGCAAATATGAAATTTGTGAGCCTGGTGGATCTGGAGAGGGCCCTGTGAGATTTGGAGGGATCCACTTCTGCAGCGCCTGCTACTTCCTGCTACTTCTGCAGCGCCTGCTACTTCTGCAGCACCTGCTGCTTCTGCAGCGCCTGCTACTTCTGCAGCGCCTGCTACTTCTGCAGCCAATAGGTAGCTTGAGGCAAACACTGCTGCTGCTGCTGATGATGATGATGATGATGATGTTGATGGGAATTGGTGCTCAATTATTAGTCACATTGTGTGGGTGCCCCTCATGCTCTGTGGGTGTATGAGCTTTGCGTTTGTAAACTCAGATCTCACATGCACGCCACTGCACACTCACATCTGTCCACAGTCTTTTCCTCGGCACCTGCCGCGACCCCTTTTTTCTTCAGCGTTTCAGCCTTCCTGTACTGGCCTTGGCTGCCAGCCTTGCCTTGCTGCAGCCCTGCCGCAGTGCTCGCTCGCTTCACAGCCTCCGCGGTTTGCTTGGCAAGAGCATTCCTCATGGCACGGATGAGCTGCAAGTCATCGCAACATATCGCATCCCCTTTAGATATAGTGTTTTGCTTTGCTGTTCAAGCAATTCAATGTACCAACTTCAACCAGAGCTGTTTGCGGCTGGATATTTCGCAATTTCAAATGTGCAGATCCATCTGTCGCCGCTTGCCATGCTGAGACAGCCGCTCTAGCTTGTGCTTCATAAAGCTCTTATGTTTATAAACTCACCTCCACCCTTGCATGTACATCGTCCGCGCCGCTCTCAATCTGCGAAAGGTGCGCTCCAGAGCCACCTTCAGGGGAGGGGCAGTCATCACCTTCGATGGAGCAGTACTCAGTAGTTGGCAAGCTCCTTTGAAGCAGATAATGTACGTAAGCCTGCTTGAATGGATCCCGCTTATGCCTGTTAGATTCCACGTCCTCCAAAATACTCATTATTCCTCATACATATAGGTTTTTGTGCCTAAATAGTCCGTGCAAGTGTTTTTCTGCGACTGAGGCAGTCTCACCAGCAGAGAGTAGATTAGAATTAGAAATTTATTGAAAATTTTATGCAGAATTGTATTCTCGTAAAAGGCATTTGAAATGCAGGAACAGGAGAGGTCAGCTAAGACAGCCGCCATAACAACGGGCTTAGAGGAAGAGCTGCAGAAGATTGGTCATGCAGATGAGACACCAGAAGAAAGGGCATTGCGCCTTGCAAGTTTGGTGGTGCTTGTCCAACAGATGGACGACACTTCACCGTGCGGAGGTGTGAAGTACACACTCGCCCTGCGATGCGCAAGTGTTTTTATTCTTGTGTTTCTGCACAAGCCAGACCTGCTGTGTAAATGCTATCAGGAATGCCCGCGTTTCATGGCGTTGTATCCGTGCAGATGGTTTAGCGAGGCTGGTCCCCACCCTAGTTGGGCAAGACATACAGCCATCTGCAGACCCCCATGTCCAGGTGGGTCCAGATAAAAAAGGCTGTTGGTAATCCATGTGTCTTTTCTCTAAACTGCGCAGCGCCTGGAAACCTGTTTCAAGTAAGGTGTTAGTTATTTGCTTCCAGCTTGGACACACTGGCGGTAATTTAGGTTTGAATGGATGTCGTTGTCTTCCTGCAGAAAAATGCCATAGTTTTGCTGACCAGTCTTATCATCCTTGATGAATCTATCTGGAAGCAGCTGGTTGTAGAGCAGCACACATTGGTAAGTGAAGGCGGTAGGAGAAAGGCAGGAAAATGCCAAATCTTGAGATACACCAGCCCCCACACCTTCACAGGCTGAGCCAGGAATTCTATGCCTTGCTTTAATTTTCAGCCTCTTGGGACGTGGTAAATTAATCAGGGATAGGATAGACAAGCTGTTGTTACAGAGAAGCGATTGGGCAAAAGGAGAATTGCTTGCATGTAACATTGAAGAACAATTTCATCTGTGCACATGCGTATTACGGAATCTACTGAAGTCAGTCATTCCCCATCTATTGTTCACAGACAGATACAGCAAATCAATCATTGTAGCACCCGGGTTCCCAACCTTAATACGCTGCAATTCGGACCCTCCTCCTTTCAACTTCCAGTGCGCCGCATGTTAAAGTTGCAATCAGAGACCTGTGGTATTTACTAGTCCAGTCTGCTGTGCACACAATGGGTCATTCTCTGTGACACTCAAATATGACATAGGAGCATATTCGCACTGCCATAACAACTGCACTAAACAAACATTTGCTTCTGGAACTTGCACCCAAGGAATCTGCAGCCGGTGCTGGACGTATACGTTCGCAATACACCTGGATATTTAATACCTGCAGGTACCCAACTTAGTGAGTGCCCTTAGCAGAGCCCTGTCTTCTGAAGAGGTAGATGATACTCTTGTCATCAACACTCTTGCAGCCCTTGCTGCTGTTGCGCAGCGAGGGGAGGAAGGAGCACGGTCCATAATGGGCTGTCAAGGTGAGCTGCACCCTGGGCTCACGGCACCCTGGGCTGGCACAGTCAATGTGCATGACAAACTTGCACAAGTGAGTGCCTGCAGTGTGAGCCTAGAGGCAACAACAAGGGCCTCCCAGATCCCACGAGGCTCACAACTGGTCATAACATGCTCACACTGCCCTAGACAAGATATGCTGATGAATCAGCAATGTCTTGGTGAGACTGCTCTGTACATTCCAGGAACCTCAGGCAAGGCAAGGAGACCTCGCGACGAATGCTTAGGAGGATTCTTATCAGGTGGCATCTGAAGTCAAAATAGCTCATCTTGTTGTGGTCACAATGAGCACCACCCATGGTACTGCTCATGCGCTTGTTTGATTTGACAGGCCAACCCGTGATCAACAGTGCATGTGGAGCCAGCACCTCTGAAAGGTCAACGCAAGTACAGGTAGCTTACACCAACCTCACTCCCGCGTAAGGCCTAACAGCTTTTTTAAATCCCTGCTTTACTGGAGCAGCACTGCCTTTGTAAAGTGGTTCACTAGCTAAGGCTTCACAGTGGCCCACTTCCCTATTCACTTGCGCTACCAAGGAAATGTAGGACCTTGTTGGAAATGACATAACTGTGCTTCAAGAGCGGGACAGGGGGTCTGTGTTTATAAAGAGGCCTTGCACTAGGTCCTCGCAACTTCTCCTGCAGTAATTACCACATTGCTCTCAACTCACTGCTCGGTTATAAGCACAGGCCCTGCATGTCTAGTGCTCATTTGCTCTTACTGTGTTGTACCGTTTTGTTAGTGCCCTACGTGCCCTGAACCCATACAGGAAGCTGCCGTGGATTTAATTTGCCAGATGGCAACATACGAAGGACCTGTCAGGGCTGCCATGGTGGAAGCGGGTACAGTCAACGCTCTGGCTAGCTGCCTTCCACACAGTGACGGCAGCAACCGATCTGAAATTCAGTGAGTGCCTATTATGTGCGTCCTTCTGATATGGCACGATATCAGCCACACCTCTGCAAAAGTAAGGTTTTTGAGCTCCAATGTAAGTGCATCTTCTTGGAGAGGTTCTCCATGGCATGGATGATGCTCATCCTCTGGTTTTGCATAATGAAAATCCAATCCACCAACCGCATCTGCCCTTATAACGATGGTCTACGGCACCCTTGAAATCAAATCACCTGCCACTCAGCCTTCTGGGCTCTCAATGCCATGAACATGCAGCGTGCGTGCCTTGCTCGGATTGGGGATGCTTGTGGCCAACAATCCAAGCAGTCAACTGCAGCTGGCGTCGCATGCCAACATTAAAGATTTATTGGTGGGTACAAAGAGACTCTTTTTCTCGAGAAGGTCGCATGCGTTTTGTAGCTTGTGCAAATGCTCTCATCAAGGTGGGCAATCGATTGGTCAGCTATTCACACATGCAAGCCCTGTCGTGCTAGTGTCCACTTGGCTTTCACGGATCCAGACATCTTGCGGATGCCATGTTGGGAGTTCGTTGGGATTGGTTGAGCGACTTGATTGCAAGGCTGTGGATCCACAATGCATCCTAGAATTCGCACATCATACAATACAATACAATGCACATCGTACGAGGGACAAAACATGTGTCAGATTGTTGGCTCAATATTGTGTAAGTAGGGACAAAACATTTGTCCGGTTGTTGGCTGAGCACTGTGTGTAAGTAGGGCAACTCCCTAGCCCCCACCCTCCCCTTGTGCTCCCCCATTTTGCTTCATTGTCGACTGTATGTCTGGCAATTCTCTGCTTTGTCAGGCTTGTTTGTCTGGCCACGGCTTCTGATCCACACACAGCTGTGTGCTGATGTTGCACAGTTAACGCTGATATTGTACAATACCTTGCAAGGGTGTATGAATATGCAGGAGGGCACCACTGAACGCACTGCATTACAGTGTTGTGCACACAGCAAAGCCCCTTTCTGACCACTTCACTGGGTGTTACTCCATTCTCGTTCTTGCAGGCAATCATTCAACGAAGCCCTGACCCAGATGCAAAGGAGATAGGAAAGGATTTGTTCAAGGCTCTCGCGAGCTCTGAGACGAGCCGGAATGCCATGGCAGATGCTATGCGCAGTGCCGTCAATGCTGCAAGTTGACACAGAAAGATATGCCTCACAAAAACTGTAACACTCTGATCTCCATGTGTAAAGTAATTAACTATCGTTCCTTCGAGATTTGCATTTTAGTTTTAAGATGTATTTAAAAATTCTTGTGAAATACTGAACAGTACATCCTAGACTTAGGATGTCCTAGTTACCGGCTGGAAGGAGCGCCCCTGGCGGGGGCAAGGCAGTGCCCCTGAAGATCACTGTTATCACATACTTTTAGAGTTCAGGAGTAGCCAACCATGGCCATGGTAAGAGAAATAATTGTGTGAGAAATGCAGACATGTCTTTGTCTCCCACGAGCGCACCAGGACCTAGTAAGTTGAGATAAGAAGCTTCATTCTATAAGCATACTTTGCACTATATAGTGTCTTGACACAGGAGAGAATTCTCAAATTGTGTTGGCATGTCCTTCACCAGCAAGCAAGCACGTGTTGACCAGAATTTATCAAATGTGAAAGAGTGCTGTATTTTTGGGGTGCACCTGCCAAAAGTAGATGTGCATGCCTGCATGCACAAGCCTTCAATAAACGAATGGGCAACGTGTGCACAGGACACTTGGGAATAACCTTGGTGCAGGAATTTGCTGCTGTCATGTGTTCATAACTGGGGGCTCGCGCACCCCTGTTCAAATGACGCGCATGCCAATTTGCTAGTATGGACACAAGCATCACACAGTGTTGATCAGACCAGGATAGAGTGCATGCACGCAATTGAACTGGAAGGAGTTGAACTGGAAGCAATTGAATTGGAAGGAAGCTTGCAGCGTATACTTTTGCAGAAGTGAGCACTTCTAGAATTCATCGTCTACCGCGGCCGGGAGTGGCGAAGCACGCATGGTGCGGGTGCCTATCCATGAGCACCTACAAGCATGGCCTGCCCTAATCCCTGGATTCCTGAGATGTGCTCAAGTTTGGTCAATTTGGCTGGCTCATTCATATTCGTGTGTCTAACAGGAGGTCACAAGAGTAATAGAGGAGGCGCATGAGTCGGAAATCGTTAACTTGGCCTACAACCGCACCAGGAGAGAGATATACAGCTGTGCAGATGGAGACAAAGTCATCAAGGTTGGATCTTTTTTGACTGGATCCGATGACGCAGCCTGCTTGACGCTGGCTTTCTTGGAGGCACTGCATTAAACCCTATGACCCATTTCTTGCTGCCTTGATGGGAGAAGTCATACCTGGAGCTAGTCAGGGCTGGTGTGATGAGGTTATGACCGCAAGTGCCTGTGGCTTGTGCTGCTTGCTTGCAGGTTTGGGACAGCCGGAGCGGGCAGCTGCTCAGGACTCAGCAAGGGCACAAGGGCATGGTGACCTGCCTGCACTTTGCTGCCAATGTGAAGCTGCTTTTTTCGGGCTCCATTGACAACACGGTCGGTATCTGGACAGAGAAAGGCATCAATCTGCAGGTGGGTAGGTTGCAACATTCTGGAGGGGTCCCTACACCTACCCTACTGCGTGGTGCCCTTGTTATGCTGCAAGCTGCCGCTGGTGCGATACTCAAAGATTGGGCAGCTTTCCTGTCGCATGCCCATTAGCTTGTCTACCTAGGACACAGCAAAGGTGGATACCAAGGTGCACTTTGCTGGCCTGGCTTGACTAAAACCAGCACTGGACTGGGCGCCTGTCATCCCCCTGAATGAAAACATGCATTTGCACAATTGCTGCGCACATGGCTGCGCAGATGACATCAGTCGGAGGACCGGTTTTCAGCATAGCCTGGGATGACCGCAGACGCTTCCTCATTGTTGGTGGTCAAAGCGTCATCAGCATCTTCAAGGTGTGCTTTGCGTGATTTTGCACTGGAAGAAAACCACTGCGCTTCTAAGGTATCCTGCCATGCCAGCAAGATGGCTGGCTGTTGCACATTCGGCCAGGTGTGCTTTGGTGCAATCTTTTCTTTACCAAATGCATAGAAATGTCTCAGAGGTGGGTAACTGAGCGAAAGCCCGGGCATGCTCCTTCTTAATGCAAGCAAAAAACTCAAAAATATCATATAACTAGGCTGCTGGCAACATTTGGGGTGAAGAAGGCGACCCTGGTGGCCTGGGTGGGTGCTCAGCCTCTGTTTTGGCCTATTTTGGCATAGATAGCGCACGTGCGCCCTCACCACGAGCCTATCAGAGCTCCTTTTACCCACAGAACCCCACCTGTATACTTCTCTTATGTTTTTATTGATATTGGATGTTTTCAACAGGTTTGGAGGGGGTCATTTTTGACCCATGTCGGCACCTATTTGCTGGATTTGCACATCTCACCGACTGCAGGGTCTTTTCCAATTCTTTTGCAATGATGTTGTTTATAACAAGAACAGCAAAATTTTAAAGTCATGTAATTTGGTGCAGTGGGTGATCTGGTGTGGACCTTTTGCTGTGAAAAGTAGGATTCACGCCGCGGCTGAGAAGGCATGGTCTCCGTGATAGGCAGTTTTCAAGCTCAGGTGCTATGGAAAAGCAAGTGCTATGGAAAAGCTTGGAAGCTTGAAACCAGGGCTACCATTTAACACTAAGCTTGAAAACTGCCTGTCACGGAGACCATACCCTGAGAGCAGGCCAAAATCATACCCATTCTGGGCCTCAGTCGCCCCCCTCTGGAAATATATAGCCCTCCTGCTGTGTTCGGGTACAGGCGTGGACTTTCAAGCGGCTAGCTAGTCTAGCATCAATCCAGGAGGTCTTTCATCACGCACGTTTAGATTAAGGTTCACACAGTGCTGCATTATGAATTCCTGTGCATTTCCTTCTCTCCCACAAGCTGTGATGCATGCCTTCCACCACCTGAACAATGCACAGCTCAGTTGACCCACAAGCATGTAGCCCCGCACAAACAAAGCGCAAACGCGTAGGTGTACATATGTTCGCACAGGTCGACCTTGCTGAAGTGCGGAAACTGAGCCAACAGCAGCGCTCTGTAGCAAGTGGCCTGAAGGATGGAGCCATTGCTGCTACAAGCATAGCAACTGGAGACGTTCCGCAGGTGAGGTGTCTGGCTGCATAAGGGGGTACATTTGTAAGTGCCTCAGGGTCTCAGGATTCCATGATTTTTAGTGTGCTGTCACAGCTGGACCATGTGCTACTGATCACACAAACGCGCACGCTCTGCGTTGTGAGATTGCAGCAGTAAACAAGAGCATTCCAAGCTTTGCTGCGACCAAGTGCGACAGCTTAATGTGGTGCGCACTCATGTGCAAACATAAAAACTCAAATGCAGAACAGCAATGTCTCTTGTTTGGATAATCGTCCTCGGTCCTGCACAGGCTTTAACTCCAAACCTGAATCTCCCAGACTGTTGGTTCCAGCTGCATCACTTTAGCAAATCACGCTACCGCTTCTGGTATGCAGGTGCTGCGGAGGGCGTACTACCCATTCAAAGGCCCAGACTTGTGCCATTCAGATGTGGTCAAGTGCATAGTGGTCACGGAGACGGGCAAGATCATGACCGGCGGGTGCGCTCTATGCCTGCGTGCCATCTGCCCTGGCTTGCTGCCCAGCTGAAAGCGCCGCAGCTGTGCATGCAACCGTACCTTATGCACAAACACGCCCTACACCCTTCCAAGGAGTATGCAAGCAGTGAATGTGAGCGCTGGTTGATGTGTGCCCCCGCTCAGTTGTGCAACAACAGGCACGCTGCTGTCTGGGTTGAACGTACAGAGGTACAGAAAAGATCCGCTGTGTCTCATTTTAACAGTACAATGTGTGCTTGGACCTTCCGGGCCTCTGCCATTTGTTTTGCAGGTATGACAAGAGCATCTGCGTGTACGAGTTTGACAAGCTGGACAAGCCCAAAGAAGCAGTGCAGCGCATCCGCAAGTGTCACACAGCTGCCATCGTGTCCATGGCATACGATGGCTCAAACAACTGCATCCTGACTGGTGCTATTGACGGAAGCATGAAAGTGTGGAGTATGGAGGGCAGGTACGTTATCTTACTCGCTTCTTGCTCACTTGGTCTGGTGCGAAATTGTGGAGTATGGAGGGCAGGTATCTTGTTCACTTGTTGTTCACTCGGTGCGGTGCCATGGCTGTGCTGCTTGCGGTCATTTTGTGCATACGCGCTTCTGCTGGAAGTGCTGCTTTGCGTGATGTTGATGACCCAGGCGTAAGGTTGATTCTTTTATATGCCCAGGGGGTTGCACCAAAGTGGCTTCTGGCTAGATCTCCTGTGGCCCAAGAAACAATGTGATTGTGTGTGCAAGTTGTTGTCGCCTTCCTGCATTGCTCGTGTCCGTCAATTTTGGCAGTCAGCAAACCTTGCAGCAAGTTTTTTTTTGCCAGTTTTCCTGTCATAACTGCCAAAGGGATATCAACCTTATGCCCTGTGAAGCAGTGGGGGGGCCTAGATTGGGGCTGAATTGTGTTGGCTGTGTGGTTGGGGCTGATTTGGGCTGGTTAATTGGTTGCACCGGACGATATAGATTTGGCCAGAGCAATTTTCAGAGGGCAGTGCATGCGGCGTATGTTGTGCATGCCTGTAGCTCCTTTAAATGCCCGCCCTGTCTCCAATTCTGCTCATGCTCACAGGCTGTTGGACAAGTTTGAGAACATCAACGACCAGCCTGTCTGTGTTGCGTACGTGCCGCCCATCAACATGTACTGGGCCAGTGGTCGCTTCGGGCGACTGCTAGCCTTTGATCCCAGGTAGAGCCTGGTGTTCCATTTGGATGGGAGGGTGCGCAAGCCGTGTGTGAGGACTCGCATGCCTAGCAAGCAGTTACCCTATAGTCCCTAAGTAGGCCCCAGGTGCAGGCAAACAACTGTCAACCTGGCAAGGAGTGCGAAATGGGGCTGTAGCCCACTGTTGCGTGGTGATACCTCTTGCAGCTAAGCGTGCGCGACGCGTAAAGCCTTCTTGGTTCTTTGATAGCACACCACAAGGTGCCGCATGGTAGAGCTGCGCGGCGCTCCATGGTAGCTGTGCGGTGACGCTTCCTGCTGCCCCTGGCAGGGCACCGCTGAATGTCACCGAGTATGTCAAGGACGCCAACAGCCTGGACAAGTACAAGGTGTCCCACATGTTTGCCCCCCTCAACACCGACCTCCTGCTTGGGGCCACGCGCCAGCGGCAGCTGGTCATCTGGCAGCACAGCAGGAGTGCAGCGTACCGGTAAGCACAGGGCTGGCTTGTGGTGTGAGCTGTGCAGCAAGCTGTGTCCATGCTGCAAATATGGGTATTGTGTGCTATCTGTGGGCAAGCGGAGGGGGACTACGAACAAATTAGGGCTGGGAGGACAATTGCTCATGCATGCGTGTGTAGAGAAAAGCAGGTGCTTTGGGCTGGGAGGGGCTGCCTGTGCATGCATGTGTGCTTGACACACTGTAGTCTGGCACATGCGGCAAGGCCTGCAACGTGCCCAGGAAGAATGGCGGCAACGCCATAAAAAGTGGTATTGCTGACCATGGCAGAGCCGTGCTGACCATGGCAGAGCCGTGACCATGGCAGAACCGTGCCAGAGATGTTGAAATACCAGTTGAAATACCCCACTCCGTGGCTTCTGGCCAAATGTGAAGAACCATTGTGCTTTGTTGCCAATTGCTGGGAGATCAGGGGCCTGGTGGTGGTGGTGGTGGTGCTGCTGCTGCTGCTGCTGCTGCTGCTGCTGCTCATTGTGATGGTGATGGCGATGGTTCTGCGGCTGGCGGTGGTGGTAATGCACAAAGCTTGCCTACCCATGCCCTAGCATCACTGGTGTGTGCTGGTTTATTTATGTGTTTGAAAGTCCACGCAGCTTCACCTGCGAGAAAGTAGAATGGATTAGAGAACTTGCGATCATGCAGCATGTTTAAAGTGCAAAAGGCTGCATCAGTGTGTTGCTGCCCATGCAGTATGTTCCGAGAGCATACGGACTGGGTTGAGGCCTTGGTGGTTGTCCAGACTACAGTCAATGACCAGCCTTGCGAGGAGATCTTCAGTGCCGGGGCGGATGGCAAGCTGCTGCGCTGGCAGTTGGATGCGGAGCAGAATTGTGACATTTATGAGTGCATCGTAAGTGGTGGCAGCAGACATCCGGTCTGCACTTGCAAGTGCTGCAGCACCCACAAGTGTTACAGCTGGTTTGTGTCCTCTGTCTGCTGCCGAAGATGCTCAAACCCAGCTGACAAAGCATGTCTTGGAGGGGTAGTTACTGAGACTTAGGTGTGGCTTGCCAATCTTGTGCATTGATAAAAAAAGGAAAAGACATGCTTCACCAATGCAATGAGGTGCAACTCAGTATGCCAACTAGCATTTCATGCCTGGTTCTTGATAAGCAGACCCAGTGATCATTGTATTAACCACACATGCACACGTCTTTATTGGATTTCACCCCTCGTATGCCTCAGGAGGAAATTCCTCTGCACAAAAGGAACATCTATGCCATCGTGTACAACAAGGAGCATAATTGCTTGATTACGGGTGGAGAAGACATGACCATCCAGCTGTACTATTTAAACGGGGAGGTCCCCACTTTCAACGACGTCCCGCTGCCCACCTGCTTCACGGTATGGGGTCCCTTCCCCTTCCTGCTTGCTTATGTTGCTGCTGCCCCTGCCTCGGGCCTTATGCAGCATGCCTGACGCGTTGGATACATGCGCCCTTGGTCATCAAGACCAGGGATCACATTCCCTAAATGGTGCAAAGGGATCCCTAATTCTGACCAAGCGCAGTGGCTAAGCGGTGAAAAGTTTAGCTGGTGTGTGCATGTGTGCACGGGTGCCACGGTCCTAAAATGCTGTCCCTTTGCAGTGTCTGCCCCTTTGCAGTGTCCGGAATGACAGGGCGGGAGCTGGAGCACAGGGGCTGCCTCTCTCCCAGTCACGCGCCGGATGGCAAGGGCTGCCTGTGTGGCGTGTGGCTGACTGGTTGGTGCCCAGCTCATGCGCCTTATGCCGCCGCAACACGCACGTTCTGTGCAGGAACACGAGGCCAGGGTCACTGGCCTGGCACTCCTCAAGAACAATATGCTGGCCTCTGTGTCATTTGACCGCACCATCCGTATATGGGACCTGTCCAGCATGAAGCCGGTGTCCATTGTCCACAACGCGCACGACACCCCCATCCAATGCATAGAGTACGCTAAGGTGAGGGGCAATGCATTGCGTATTCCAATGTCAGGAGCAATGCATAGCGTATGCTAAGGTCAGTGGCAATGCATAGGGTAGGCTGAGGTAAAAGGCAATTCATTGCGCATGCTTTTAGGTGAGGGACAATGCATAGCGTATACGAAGATTAGGGGCACGGGGCAGGGGCTACCATTGAATGCAACTCAGACAGAGGTCTCTTCCGGTCTATTGACGCATGCAGCATTGACTGCAGAGTGTGTACGCGTGCTTACGCCATGCGATCTGGTGCGCTGTTCAGGGTTAAGTGACTGCTTGTGAGCAGCAGGATCCATTGCTCTTTGCCAGGGGAAGGTGCGCATGTACATGCGCGAACGCGTACACATAGCGACTTCCTTTTGCTGCCGTGCGCCAGGTGAGGCGGCCTTGTGGGGCCCACGGGCCTGCCTGCTTGCGTGAAGCAGGAGTACCTAGGTGCCCATTGATAATGCTCGCAGCAAATGACGTGTAAGGAAGGCCCGGCTCCATGTGAGAGTGGACAGAACCACATGGACCTAAATTTTGTTGGCCCTCTTAACACAGATCTATGCTGACCGGATTGTGTCAAGCCAGCGCTGATCACTGGCATTCCAAAAAACGCACCCTGGGCATTGACTGAGCCGACTCCATTCTGTGCTGCTAGGATCGTGGGGAGATTGCCACGTGCGGCATGGGCAACAAGGTCAAGATCTGGGATGTGCGCAAGCCTACATCTGTGCGCTTAAAGCTGGTCCTCAACCATGGTGAGCTCCGTGCATTCCGGGGGCCTGAATCAGCAGCTGCAGAGCAGGTTTGACATGAGTGCATTATCATCATACTCGCAGGAGGATGGCTGTGAAGAGCCGGCTCGGCCAAATCGTGCATGTTCATCATTCCCCTTTGTGTATTTGCTTGCATGGGCTCCTGTTTTGCTCCTCAACGTGAGGAGATGTGCGCGTTCCTTGCAGACAAGTTGGCCACGTGGCGCTGCAGCCGGTTCATGGGCGCGTTGCCAGTGATGCTTGCTGCTATGCCCATGCCTGCTGTTGCAGCTGACTTGGGCGAAGCCGATAGCGACGATGAACAGGGGCGAAGCAACGGGCAAGGCAAGCGAACCAATATGACATGGCTGACCCGCTCCGACCTCACGGGGTTGCCTGCCGCTACCACGTCCAACAACCCTATGGTGGATGACGCCATCAAGAAAGCAAACAAGGATGTGCCGGAGGTCACGCAGGTGGGGGCGGCCTTGGTAAAGGCAGGGCAGAGGGGGCTGCGGAAGGGACTGGTGGCCCAGGACCACGCAGCGTGCACAGTTGCACTTGTGTGAGTGCAGTGAGGGGCATGTGGGAGGTGGTGGACGCAAAGCCATCCAGTGGTGTGGGCGGCTGCAGCAGCCATGTCAGTGCTTGGTAGTGGAACTAAGGGCACACAGGAGCACACTCCAGTGCCCCTTTGCCTCAGGCCTATTTCACGGCCCCTTAATCAAAGATATAGCCCTAGGCAGCTGTTCTGTGCTGCTCTGGGCAATGCCTGGGCATAGCCCTGCAGCCCTGCTGGCATCGCTCTCCACGAGTTGCCCTGTCCACAGATTGGTCTTCAGATCAACCTGTGTCAGCAACCGCAAGTTTCCCTGTCCACAACTTTCCCCATCCACTAGCTGCCCTCCGGATCAACGTACATTATCAACTCCAAAAGTTGCCCTATCCACAATTGCACTGTCCACAGATTGGCCTCTGAGCCATCTTGCGTTGTCAGTATGTTCTCTCATGCCGCCTAGAGCTTGCAAGCGGTCAGTCAGGCTGGCCAACAGGCTGTAGGCCTGTCTGTCAAAAGATCAGCGCAAGCAAGATTTGACCACAAGGATCTGTCGACAAATCTGTCGACAAGGTGTCAGCCCTCTGTGGCGTGTCACAATCGGTGCGTGCGAGCACAGTGCCACCGACCAAATTCGTTTGCCTTGTAACTTGCAGGTGCGGTGGGCCAGCTTCCGCAACTGCTGGGTGACTGCTGCTGATGATGACATGATCCGGCTGTGGTCAGCGGAGGGCGTGAAACTGCACCAATTCAGTTACAGGGGGGGCAGCGTGCAGGTGCGAGGCTTGCTTATGACCACGCGCTGATGGAACTGCCAAGGACGTGGCATGATGCCGTTGAGCGTGTAGGCTTCTTGCTTTGCCTTGTTCCGCTTGCAGACTGGTCTTGGCTTTAGGATCATGGCCATACCTGTCCACTTGGCAAGCAGCCCACACATTTTGTTATGGCTTCTAGTAGCCTGAATGGTAGCAGGCAGGCTGCAGCTTTTTTGGTCCACCCCTCACTCGCAAATCATGATTCCCCTGACTGGCGGGCTGACTGCATGCATGGCGTGCCAACCACCATGGCCCTGCTAAGTTCTAACCTGCGTGCTGCCCGATCTGCCTGCAGTGTCTGTATGTGGATGAGGTGCACAAGCTCCTTGTGGCGTCCATGCTGGTAGGTGCCATATGTACATAAGGAGTAGAGAAACTGTCTCAAGGCCTTTGGTGTGGCAGCTGGACCTTGAGATAAGGCATGGCTTGCTACCCGCACACGCGTGCCTGTCACTCAGATTGATGTTGTTGTGGGGCGCGTCTTTACACCAGGTTTTTTGTAAGCAGGCTAGGTGGTATTGCTTTCATAGACCTGTCAGAGCCTGGGTCTTGATGCACAAAGGCTGGACCCTATGAGGTTGCAGATGCCAACTCTCATCCTGTGTGCCTAACTTGCCTCACAGGACAAGCATGCTTGCGTGTATGACTTGGATGACCCCATCCCAAGGGCCACGTATACTGGCCACTCAGATGTCGTGCGCGCCATCTCATACTTAGAAAGCTGCGGCTGCTACGTCACTGGCTCCTGGGACATGTGAGCGGGTTTGCTACTTCCGGTGCCCTAACCACAGGGTGCTTTGCTGTGAAGGGGTGAGGCATGCCTGCCGGGTGGCCTGCCTAGGCTGCCGCGCATTGTAATGTGATGGTACTGCCTTTGCGTCCAGAGTTTCAAGGGCCATATCAGGCGCTTGATGCAAGGCACTTTGATCCCTTGGTCCACTATCTTGAACTCTGTATGCACGAGGGCTGCAAATGCCACCCATCATTACCCCTAATTTGCCCACTGCACCCTCCCTCAAGTCATGCTTTGCCGCAGTTTGCGCATGCTCAGGCCTCCCACCCTGAACCAGTCATAGCTCATGCTGAATTCGCGACTTCCTGTGCTTGACCCCCACCTTAATGCTGCCAGAAGACGCAGTAGCTGGATTGGCCAAAACCAAGCCTGACACATTTGATGCCAATCGTGATGCTGACAGTGAGCCCAGTCTGGCTATCTGGCCGCCCCTAACACCTGTGTGCCTTTGACTCAAGGTCAGGCATGGTGAGCAAGACCTGAGCTTCACCATCTCTGTCCCTTATCCGTCTCCCAGGTCGCTGCGGCTGTGGTTCTGCCCAACTAATCCTAAATCTGGTGCTGAGAAAACTGCATCATCTGGGAAGGAGGGCGGCATAGGTGAGCGCCCCTTTGCACATGCACCTGTACTGATATTGAGAAGGCATGCACCCATTCATGCAGGTGCTGCATGCAAACAGCAACGCAGGCGTTGCACAGGAATCAAAGGGCCTACAGAATTTGGGCAACACGAGCCATGTATGTGTCAAGGGCCTCTCCTGCCAATTGCCCGGATCGGCAACCCACGGGAGAGGAGATAAATGAAATTGGAATATCTGCTGTCAGCTGTGTCACTCCTTTCTTACACTGCCCACGACCTTCCTGCAGGCTTGCTGGATGAGGAAGAGGATGAGGAGACCTTTGTCAGCAACTATGAAAAGCAGCACCCTCTGGAGGTCCCTCGTGCACTCACTGAGGTGAGGAGGGATTTGCTGAGGCTTGCTTAAGACGGCTGCAGGAGATGGCATGCTCTTGCCAAGCCAGGGACTGCCCCCTGTGCCTTGTGCACTCTGCCTGCTTGATTGTGCGCTGATCTTGCTGCATGTCTTGCGGCACAAGGATGCCTGTTTGTAGATATGGATGGTCTTGTGGAGATTGCCGCAAGTCCAGGCCAGATAGGGGAAACAAAGGCCTTTCCTATTGTGTGTTTCCTGCACATGCAGGCCTTGCTAAAGGCCTTTCCTGTTTTGAGTTTCCTGCACATGCAGGCCAACCAGTGGCAGCTGCTGAAGGCCATTGGCGTTTTAGAAGATGACAAGGCACCATCCAACAGAAAGGGCAGGAACCGCGCACTCAAGGTATGTGGTGATTGCGGAATTGTGCCCAGATGGTGAGCTAGTGCCTTGCAACCAACTATCATGCTTTTAGGTACTGCACCTGATGCTCCAACAATGGCAAGAGATGCCCTCATAGAATACCATGTGCAGCAAGGAGAAGTGCGTTGGATTAGGAAGCTGGGACAGTGGTTACGGGTCTTGTTTAGCTTTCTGTCTAGGCAACTTGTGCTTGACTCTCTTGCCAAAAATGCAAGCAGCATCAGCACCACAGGTCAGATGAATGTATCAAGAAGGATGCTCAGTGTGTGACCAGTGCGTCAGCAATTTAATCCTGTATAGCTTGCTGCACAGCTCAGCACCCAAGGTAAAAGTCAAATTAAAATGTTACTTTTGATGAATTGGACCATTGAATGATTGCTTGTTTACATTTATCGACAGATACATGTGCACAGAAGCGTGACCAAGTCTGGGAAATTGGACTTACCTGATCACATAATAGAAGCAGCATGTCTAGCCAGCAGGAAAGACCAGTGGCTGACAACCGCTATAGGCATTGCAAGTCAGCAATCAAGTATCATGGACTGACTTGTTGCGCAATTCTTGTTGCTTGCGCAGGCAGAAGCTGAATTTGCAGCTGCTGAGGAATTTGGCAACGCAGACCTCCCAGGCAGCCTGGGCGCTAAGCTTGGGAACCTGGGCTTGGAGCTGCTGCAGGTATGCGCTGATGTGCTTGCTGTCTGGTGTGCCGGTGTACCCATGAGGCAGCCTGGGTTTGCTGCCGCTGCTGGTATGATTATGGGTGGGTATGCTGGTGTGTGCATTAGGGGCCCGGGCCTGGAGCCGCTGCAAGTGTGCGCTGGTATGAATGTCAGCTTGAATGGTTACGGTGCTGCATGCATTTAAGGATATCCATTCTCAGTTAAGGTGCCACGCTGCTGACATTTGCGAGTGAGGTGCCCAAAAAAGAGTAGATCCCTGGGGATCATCAAAGCATTACAATATCAATTGCATATTCTGCAGCGTAACCAAAGCACTCCATTTGGCACGTCCCTGCTGTAGGACATCAACAACATGGCACTACAGCGCAAGCAGGCACAGGAGGCTGCAGAAGCAAAGGCAGCGAGTAGCAATGGGAATGGTACAACAAAAAGCAGCAACAATGGGCAGCACAAGTTGCCCACACATCGGCCAAGTGTACTGCGCAAATAGCTGAGGAGACGGTTTACTTGGATGCACTGGCTCCATCATAGGCCCTGTACCACTGCATGCACCAGTCATCTAGGTGAACGCAGTTATCATACCAGTTATGACAACTACAACAGCAACCTAAGATCGTCTATGAATGATACTCCTGAAGTGCTTCCTTCATTTTGCTTAAATTGGCTAACATTAATTCTCCCATGTCTAGGGTCCATAAGTACAACTTGCAAATTTAGCCGTGGCTGATGTGGCCTTCTAGGCCTAATAGCTTACATACAATAGTGGTGCAAAGGCTGCATGCGGCCTGGAGCCGTCTTGGGAACTCATGTAAATCAATCACTCTCTCATCCCAAGTAAGGACTGTTTGTGCAACTGATATTTGTGCAAACGGCAACCAAGATTTGGGTGAGTTAGTTGTTTATGATAGAAAAGAAAAGACTAAGCCGAAAAGGAAACCCCTTTTGCGTGAATATAGTAAAAGATTTACATCTGGTGCAAGCGCCACTGGTACAGGGGCGGCCAACCTAACATGCTGTCCAGATTCTCTTGCTTGCCATAGTAAATATGTTGATTGCTGGCGGTAACCGTAACTTATGATCCTTTCATTAAGAAGTGTCTCATTAGCGTTCCAGCTCTAGCTGCGTAAAATGCACACTGCAAAAAGAAGTACTTTCATAGCAGGAGCACCCGTGACCAAATTAACAAGCTTTTTAGTTGTGCTGAGCATGGCCAAGGTGGAGCTTGGAGGACAGGAGGGAGCAAGAGCGTCCCTAGGGTGGTTCTGTGAGAAAAAGGCGCTTTAGCCAAGCTGGAAAAGAAAGAACAAGTACGTAGACAGTGAAACGCTCCCTACATCAAGTAAGGAAGCCAGACTCTGGCTAACACTGTTTTTTGCTCAAGCTCCAGGTTGCATGTATATCCATTGAAAAACAGGCAGCATCCAGGCATGTCTTAAAAATTGAAAGTCCACAATGCAGGTAGATGGCTATAAGAGCAATTTATTCTGTGCAAACAAGGGATGTGCCAGTTCTGAACAGAGACCTTCCAATCAAAGAGAACAGGCCTGAGCCTAAGTGAGCCCAAGGTATAGACATGGATTCATATTTGCTTGTTTCGCAATACAATTAAATATCATCCTGCGCCAAGGCTTTGGCAATCTGTGATAGCTACGAGAACACCTTCCTTAAGTATGTGCGCAGTGTGCGCTTGCTTGCAACAGCTGCCTCTGTGAACTCGTCAGGCTCCACCTCGTCAGTGTGCATGCGGTCGATGATGTCCTCTCCGCGTTCAACATCATTTGTGCGGCAGCAAACTTCCAGTAGCGCATTATAGGAAGCTGAAGGGAGCAAAATGCAACATAATTCAGACTCGCTAAATAAGCAGGCATGTGTAAATTGAAGGAGGAGGAGGAGGAGGAGGAAAAGAAAACAAAACTGTGTGCTCAGGTGCAAATGTGTCTACCTGTCAACAGTAGGTCTCTAGAGGAATAAGATCAACTTTCTGAGTTGTTCATGGCTAGGACCTGCCAGTGCTATACAAAGTCTGAGAGGAAGTGCAGTCTTATGTAGCTAGCCGTGCACAGGTCATGAGCACTCACTTGTGCCGGGAGAGAGGCCGTATTTGAGTTGCATAGTTGTCAGCGTTGCATCAATCTTCTGCCAGTTGGGGGGACTTGTGCCCCCATAGCCACGCAGCAACACAGCAAAGGCTACTTCATCAGGTTGTAAGAAATCACCTGAAAGAGCATGTGCAATGAAGATTAGCATGATGGTCAAAAGAACGGTATGGGCACCAGGGAAGTTTAGCACGTCCGGACCCCGGGGAAACTTGGTAAGCTTTGGCCCACAGCGGAGGCCAAATTGGCCCGGGTTGACCGGCAATTTTCCTGCTTCCCCCAATGACTGACCAGAAAGATAAATAGCTAAGATTCAAGCTCGCGGCAGCTCTCAAAAAGACTTGAGCACATTGGGGGAGGAGGCAGCTGGAGGGGGGCAGGTGCCAAGAGGGAAAGAGAATGGGAAAGGGAGAGGGAAACATGAACACAGACTCTCATTTTCATTTGAGCTCGATTGTTGCTACACCTGCATTACCCAGCTGGAGTGCAGGTTGATACATAGGTTGATGCATGTCCTGCAAATACACATGCACACGCACGCACGCATGCATGCATGCACGCACGTACACACATGCACGCGCGAGCACGCACGCACGCACGTGCAAGCACGTATGCACATGCACACACAGGTGTACACACATGCATCCACGTTTCACGCGCGCGCAGCCTGGGGGCGGGCTTTTTTCCTAGGGTTAAACCAGGAATATTTCACGCTAGGCTTCCAGGATTCTGGAAGCTCCCTGGAGTGATCTGGGCAAACCGGGCATTTCATTGCTCCCCCTGAACTTTCCCTGGGAATTTCCAGATCGGCACATATGTTGACTTGCTCGCTTACAGTGCACGACCCCATGTGCTGATGAGACATTAATGCAGTGCCTGCGCACACACCAGGATAGACCCCAGGAGGTACAAGCACGCACGGCACACATTTCTTGTCACAAGCATAGGATTTCATAATATGTCATGAGTCGAGATTCCCTCAAGGTATATGCTTTCCGTGCATGTAGTCATCCCTCAGCGCCTTTCATTGCAGAGCACACAGAGACCCAGGCTCCTCAATTCCATGGAGGTCTGAGCGGTTTGTGCTGCTACCGCTGCCTTGCTCTGTACATCAATGGTCCTCATCTCATCCAGGACAGGCTGCAGGACTGATTCATCCACTGTACACTTAAATGCCCCACAAGCTAAATTAATGTGCTTGAAGTGCTCCCTGATGTAAAAAGCACCAGCTACAAAGACACGCTTGCAGAACTTGCACTCCACCTTGTGCTGGTGTGACTTGCCTTTCAGCTCAATGATCTTGCATGATCCCATTCCAACCCTTTTTCTCTTGGCATTTCAAACGTATAAATACATGCAAGAATGTAATGGGGGGAGTATAAGGTAGCCGGGGGGGTAGTTGGGGGCCCACAGCCCCCCCCACCCCTCCTCCAACATCTACCCTTGAACATGACCCCTTAATGCAGACAAATTGACGTTGTATGCGCGCCGTTCATGTCATGCGCGCATTGGTCAGGACAAATGGATGCATGACCCAACCCTGCCAAAAATATTCAGCAGTGTGCAGCACATACTCCCCAGCATGACCCACATCCAACAAACTCGCAAGATCTGCAAGCTTTCCCACTGCAAGGCGCCCTGGCTGTTGCAGATACACACAGGCCCCAACACTCAGGGCGATCCAACAAACGCTCCATGTGTCAGATCTATGCATCACACTCACTGAACAGCTCATCAAACACGCTCTGCGCCAGCTCCATGTCTTTGCAGCACGCCCTGACGAGCGCAGTGGCGGCAAACGTGTCAGGCTGCACGTTCTGCTTGGAAAGGTTTGCCAGCTCCTGCATGTGCTTGAGCAAGGGAGCCTGTGTTGGCGCAGCACTTCAAGCTTGAAGAGACTTGCCTTGCAACAATATGGAAGCACTGATACCCGTTAGGGTTAACACGCACGGGACGTCCTTATCTTTCGTTAGTTAGTCAAGAGTTTGAAGGATCCACCGTGGAATGTCAGGTTAGGTGTGCCTGTTACATGAGAGTCCACTGACTGATTGTTTTGTTGAATCAAGGGAACATTTGACTACCTGGTTGAGCTTCAGGGGAGGCCCAGCAAAACAGCACCAGCTGCCTCAGCTAGGCATAGGGTGTGACAAAATTGCGCACAGTACCCTGATTTGGGGTGGCAGGAGCTGTTTTGCTGAGGTGGCTCATTGAGACAGTCTTCCTAGGACTAAGCAGGACTTAGCATAGCATGCGCGGAGCAACGCAATTCTATTCCCAAGGTAGAGGAACATTGCCTCTTTAGTTAGGAGTCCTAAACCAAGCATCGCTCAACGAAACTTGGCCCTATGGGCACACACACCAGCAGGAGCGCTCATACCAATGACCTCTACCTGGATGGCGTCCTTAACGCGGCCTCGGCTCCCAAGTTCCCTGATCCTTCGTGTGCACTGCTGCAGCGTCCTGGCGACACGCTCCTCCTCAGCTTCCACCTGTGCATGCATGAAAAGTGCAAGATGTGCATGTGGGCTAGAATATTGGAAGTGTATTGGAATGCGCATCACTATTTGCGTGTGTTTATGCGCGTGCACTTGCTAGTTCATCTGTGTGTGTGTTTGTGTGTGCACGTTCATGTGTAGATGTGTGCATGACACGCGCGCTTGTATGTGTGTGTATGCATGTGTGTGTGTGTGTGTGTGTGTGTGT
>LKMJ01000537.1_pt1 | contig 29357 bp, 29 predicted proteins | sample 643391 | NCBI WGS metagenome assembly LKMJ01 (sample SAMN04112250, study PRJNA286221) | soda lake metagenome | biome: soda lake; feature: Kulunda Steppe; material: water; isolation source: sample PL-Br10 brine of Picturesque Lake | place: Russia: Kulunda steppe | collected 2010-07 | reverse complement strand
GGGCGGGTTTGGCGGTCCGCTCCAACAAAGCCATCCTCCGAAGTGCCCGGGGGGCATGCATGGCGTGTTGAGGGGCAAGAGGGCGGCGGAGGTGGAGAGGCAGGGGGCGGTGCCGGGGGAGGAGGAGGGAGGGAATCAGCAGGAAGGGCCGCCGATGCAGCCGCAGCGTTGGATACACCGCAGGAGGAGGGCACCAACTGGGGGTTAGGGGCGAAGGAGGCACCCGCAGTGGGAAGCGGAGCCACAGGGGGGGGGCTTGCTGAGGGGCGTGACCTGGTGGGGGAGGTGGCGTGTGGTGCCTCCCCGCATGCCAGGCGTCGCGTCTTCCCCTCTGGTGTGTCCCCAGTGGGCTCGCGGTCCCTAGACGCCTTGCCAAGGGCCACAGGTGCCCTTGGGGGCAGCATGGTGGGCGGGGCGGGGGCGAGGGCCGTGGTGGGGAGGGGTAGGGATCTGCGGGGGCAGCCGTGGGTGCAGCGCTGGAGAGACAAGCAGCCGGAGAGGCAGATGAGGCAGGGGTGGGCGCGGGCGAGCCTGTGGTGGTAGGGGTGGGGGCAGGTTACTAGAAATAAACAAGGGATTACTATGAGATCACTTTGACGTGCTTAAATACAGCTATAGCTGAATGGCTTATCTGACGACAGGATCAAATACTCCATCAACTGACCCAACCAACCTCCAGGTCACAATGCAGCACAAATCTGGCACTGCACTTATCTGGTGTGACAATGCAAATGAAATCATACATTTAAGTATAAGGCTGAAGCAAACGGAAAGAGCACATGGCTCATTTCAGAACCCTTGCAATCTGCTTCTCTTAACAAAAGAAAAGAAAAAAGGAAATACTATGTCAACAGGGATACCCCTGTTTGTGCAAACTAAGGAAGAAATTGACATCTGGTGCAAGCACCAGGCTAACCCCCACCATCGAAATTAGTCTAGCTTGGAGAAGGGTGGAAGTGGGAAGTGGGAGGGTTCTGAAACGAGCCATTCTGTCTGTGTTAATGTTTCAACATTCACTATGTTTATGATTTTTGCCACATCATGCGTGTGACACGCGTGTCGCATGATGTCGAATTGAATGGTTGTTTAGGGCAAGTGTAAGTCTTTTCACTCTGCACCGGATGTCTGGATGTGCCAACACAATATCTTGTTAGATTGTATGAGTGTGCCAAACACAACATCTTGTTTAACATATGATGTCCCCAGGCCTGAGGGGTAGCTCAGTATGACAATTTAAGTTCGTCCCCATCACTCCAATCAGGATATAAAGGTATGCAGGCTATTTGGGCTCACTTTGTGGCATTGCTGTGCAAGGGCGTACTTCAATCTCATATGCTGTTCAGCTTCTCTTACTAGTTGTTGCCCTGGTCGTGTGTCATCACAATATTTTACTTCAACAACTTGAAGTTGCAAATCCCAGCGCGAAGGTTTTAACACTAAATGTCACTTTGATGGCCATTATGCTTACCAGTTGGCAGTATACAAAGAGCACCTAGGTTCAGAAAACATCGAAGTCCATCTGCTGAATGATCTCTCAAGAGCTTGTGGACAACTACAACTTGAAGATATGCCCCTTAAGGAATCCTTAGGGGAATACGAACTAAGGATTGAATACTTAAAGCACTAAAAGGTGCTTCCAGACTCAACAAGATAGCTTCTGCAAGCCGGTAAAGCAACATATGACAAGACTGGCGCGTTTAAAGTCTAACCTACACTGATGGCAATCGCCTCAAAGGATTTTGCATCAACATATCAATGCCTTTTTTGTGCCCTCCTCTTGCAACATTGCGTCCGCATACTCTGGGGGTTTGGGCTGAGTAACAACCATCAGCAGAGCAGAACTCACTGGTATGACCACAGAACTCTAAGCCCTAGACACAGAAAATACACTCATGCCAAGCTCTTGACAAATGCTTGAACAAAATAAGAAAAAAATTTGCAAGCAGCAAGAAAGCTCCTCACATCAATTAAGGAAAAGGGGCCACTTGGGAAGAAAAGCCCCTTCACCAGAAAAGAAGGAAGCAGTCAGTAAGAATCAGAAGGGTTGCGGGCAGACAAGCCAGCAGATCTCTCCTGATTAGTTTGAAGGTGAGGAGAATGCTCAAGAGAACATCTGGTCTGCACAAGCTTATGAGCATTGTGCACAGAATGAGCATGAAGCTTGAGAGCAAGTTTCTTGACTCTTTGTGAATCAAGGTCGAGACTCTTCAGAGGAACCAAAGTGTGAGGACTGTAAAGAACACCCCCTACACCTAAGAGAATGACATGAAGATCATGGTCTCCTGCATTGCTGTGTCTAAGGCATCAGAATATCCTATCCACTTCTGTATGGTCAGAGCCCAGTCAGGCATACAAGGAAATGAGTGCGCCAAATTGCAAATCATGCAGCCCTTTACCAATGTGGGTATGCTGTCCACTTCCTCCTGCCCACACCTGATGCCAACCCTTTTCTTATATCTTCTGGCTAGCAGGAAGGAAGATGAATGAATGATTTAAACGTTGCGCCCACCAAAATTTAAATGTCCCCCCTTAGCAAAACATTGAAAGAGAAACTATAAACTACCAGGTGCTCCCACAGACCTGCTTTGGGTGAAGTTGCCCCCCTTTCCCATCAATCCAAACCGGGACTCACACTTAAAAGTTCTGACTGGAAATCCTGGAACGACACGGATGATAGCTGCCATATCCAGGAAGGCGAAACAAGTATTTGGGCAGGGGTCTTACACCCCAGTTCGGGCAACTCTAACTTAAGTGAACCAAATGGTGCTGGTATAACCAACACCATAGGGAGAGTAGAACTAGCAGCTATAGCTGCCGCTATCACTCACGATCATACTCATATTGCCACAGACAGCCTTACCTCATTCCATCAAATCAGGAAACAATTGTTGTGTCCAGAGAAACTCTGTCATCATGTCCAAGGAGACATCCTCAAAATTATTTCTAATACCATCCGAAACTCTCACTCGCACATCTTCCTTTATAAAGTAAAATCTCATGCCGGAATTGCTGGAAATGAATGCGCAGATGCCCTCGCTAAATACTAAGCTTGCCATGGAGCCTCCCAGCTGAAAAAACATCCGCACCGCAGGCCCAGGTGGCAATCCCTTCTTTGATATTAGCTGGCTAGCTGTTGAAGAAGTTAATCAGCAAGAATTTTGCACTGCAGCCCCCCAACACAGCCCTAGATTGACTTACCTTCCAAATCTCCAAGCTGCACTAAGATCACACATGCACTCGAACCATAAACTGGGCTATGCCAACTTGAAAACAGGGTACTATTCTTATTACTAGAGTCTGCTTCCACACGTCCACAAAGGCATTAGCAATGCTTTTTGGAGCATGTCCAAACTCTCTCTCCAAATGAAGCGCAATATCTTCCACAACCGCACAGGCACCCTCTTTAATCAAAAACACGCTGTCCGCTTTAAACTGTCCACCAGCCTTCTGTGTCCACTCTGTCAGCAAGCAGATAGTGCTCTCCATATTCTCTCAAGGGTGTCAACATAAAATCATCTCGGGTTTGATCACTGAATGCCATAATGTTGCCTGCAGGCTCATCATGAAAGCGATCAGCAAAGGCTCTCTGGCAGGTTCTTTAGTCCAGCTGGATGCCGGCAGCACTGATCGCTTGGCTCAACAAAACCTTCAATTCCTGAGCATGCTAATAACAGGACACTACCCAGCTGGCTTTTTGATGCTCGTTTATCTGCTAGAGATAGACTCACTTCTAGTCGCCCCGACGCTGGTCACCCCGTTACCTAAAAAACCCAAATTGCCAACCACTCCTCATTTGAACCAGGTGTCACAACCACGGCAACCCAGCAGAGATGTGCGCAGAGCTCACAAGCTCAATGTTAATATGAGGGAGATACACCTCCTTGAGATTAAATACTGCGAAGACACGCGGCCTGGACACCAATAAGAGGCCTCTAGAAAACAACATGAAGTTCTTTGTAAGCGCTTTAAGGCCAAGAAAGTTGTCCTTGACACCATTCTTCTTGGTGTGGGAGGCTCTATCTATACCTCACACACTTTGAATCACCTTAGAGAGCTCGGCCTTGATACACAATAAAGCCTTTAAAACTGCCCTCAAGTTACATGCTCATTCTGTGCCCTATGCACATAAATTGTCAACTACTAGACGCGCTCTTGAAAAATCTAGTTGCTCTCAAGGTCTTGATTTGGAGCAGAGGGCGGCTTGTCACCCTCCAGATCCTCCCTAGTTTTTCCATCTCCCTGTTGGTGGAGATTCACGGCTCTTCGGGCCAATGTGTCTCCTTTTCCTTAATTGATGTAGGGAGTGGTTCCACCACCTACGTAGTTTTTCTTTTTCTTTTCTTTTCTTTCTGGAAGAGAAACCGAGGAAGCACATAAAAAAACATAGGGAAAGCTGGCACAAATGCTTGTGACAGCAGATACTGGACAGACATACTTTAAGTGGTCAACTACTAGCGGAAATCCATGAAACTAACCAAACTGACAGCCAAGACCCTTAGACTAGCAACTCATCCTGGACCGACCCTGAGATCATGTTTTGCACAGATATGAATGTCAGCTGCCTACATAGTATTTCTTCTTTTATTTTCTTTTATTTTCTTTTTTTCTTGTCAGCAGCACTTGCCCATAGACATGGAGGGCACTTACTTTGTAGTTATCCTCTTTGTCAGCAACTTGATAACCATGATAATCAGGTCCATTCTCTTCCTTTATGCCAACACCGATCACAATGCAATATGACTACTATTCATATTGCAGAAGTACTGAGAGACACAATCTTCCATGATGAAAGATAATGTAAGCAATTATTAAGTACAAATTGAGTTTGGCGGCAACATCAAGTGCCACTGCAGTGCACAGAATGTAGGCAGCAAAGTTCAAATGACTCAGCAGGGCAGGCGGTGTACTGCGCAATATCCATGATTTGTTTCAGGTGAGGGGATTAACCAACACGGCCAGGGTGACACAGCTGCTCGCAGGAAGCTACCAGGAGAGCTGACCAAGTATTTTATTCACTATGCCATGACATTTCCTTGAGCAACCAAGTACACACCTTGGATTGGCCGCGTATTTGCATTATTTCATGCTGCGTATTGCTTCTTCTTCCTATAATATTCAATCAATGATATTCAATACTTCACTTTCCAAAATTCCCCACGGGACCAATCTCGCCATAGAAATCCAGCTTAGTACAAGAGGAACTGCCGGTTCAGGTAATTGGTAACGCGCTTGGCTGTAAAGCCAATGGCGCACAGCACAAGATGGGAGGGGGAGCAACAAGTGTCTGCAGACAGCCCTGCCAAGCTCAAGGCATCAAAAGAAAGGGAAGGCTAGCCCAATGCATATGAACGAGTATGGTTTGAGCGACAAAAGTTTATGTCATGATTTGTATCTACCTGCCCATCACTCCATGACAATACTGCCGTGTACATGGTACTTCTGTCTCATCATGACATAAACCTGCTTCTGTCTTTATGGGACTTTTTTGTTGTGTGACTGTTTTGATGAGTCATGACCCTGTTGACTGAAGATGTCCTTTAAGTAAAAACCTCAATTAGCCAAGGGTGGATTGGCATTTTAAGCACAGAGCTTAAAGGGAAAACCTGCATTGCCAGTCGTCTGCGCTTTCACAGCGTCGTAAAACCATCTGTCACATGCATACGGCGCTGTGGGAATCAAACAAATATGCTAAACAAGCACATACGCTGCCGTGAATGTTCAAGCCGTTTATGTACCAGCTGATGACTTAACAGATCCAGCTAGTGCTACAACTTTCACTCAGTATGGGAATCCAAAACATATGTAACATTATGTACAGGTACCACAAGTGGAATCTCCTCTGGTGTGAGTCTAGGGCGCCTTGTAATATTGATCAAAAGACCGACTTGCAAGACTCAATTGAGTGATCTGCGGCGCGATTAGCTCAATTCAAGTGCCCAATGGTGCCGTACAAGCATAGCCCAAAATACATGGGGTGCCTCCGGAGGAACCTTAACCAGATTGATCCGTCTACGGCGCCTTAGCAGGATAAACGATTCCTCGCGGGTACATATTTATAAATAATAATTCGGCAGGTTAGCCATGTGCTCGGCGGATAAGGCTTCATGAAGCTGATCAGTACGGGTATCTCCCCCAATTTCATTTAGAACACAAGTAATCCCCCGCTGGATCCTGCCTAATAAAGGGAGGAATGGGCCCTAAGTTAGGGCCCAGAACCAATTTGAATTCCAGAAATATAATCTTACTTGTTTTGAATCATCGAACGGTCATCCTCGTTTTAGACATTACATTAATATATATCGGAAATCACCAATATAGGATAGCTCAGTTTCCTTGATTCACAGCAAATTTGACTCCCAGTAATCGACGATTTGATGGCTGCCTGGCGGCTCCTTGCGAGGTCGAGGATCTTTGGCCAGGTAGACAAAGGACAAGATTGTCCTGCAGGACCAGATTCCTTATCTTTTCCAAGCTGGGCTGAGGTTTATTCATTCATCATGCATCATGCAGGCTGGATGCGCGGTCCCAGCGTCGCTGAGAATGGAGAGGGACTTTCAGCAGCGGGCGCAGGCAGGGGAGCGTATCTTCCCAGGATCCCGCGAACAAGTGAGCATTACGAAGAAATGTACGGAACAAAAGAAGGGGTAGGCACTGAAAGGCATGACTTATGGGAGCCTCAGACTTATTAATATTGCTGGTTCAAAAGGACTTTCTATGGCTGGAATTTGGTGCTTGGTCTATTACTAATAGTATTAGATGCTTCTTTAGGATTGTAGATGCGGGCAAAAGCAGCGCAATTAAATAAAATATCTTCTTATGAATCAGTGCCCTTTGTATTGTTAGGCAATTCTCTGAGATTGACACGTTGCTTGACTAATGTCAAGCACCCTTGCATGCCTGCAGGATCAAGATGCACCTACCTCTCCGCCAGACAGCATGATCGATCTCGGGCAACCACCTTCTGACCCAGATCCTCAGCAAGTCACTCAGGTACCCAAACGCGTATGATCTCCGGGCGCCACTTGTGTGGATAGTGATGGAGCATCAGCGCGCCCTCTGGGATAGTATGCGCAGCATTTGCGCATTTGTGCAACATCAGAGGATGGGCCAGCACTGAACAGTCCCGGCAGTATGCGCGCACCTATCCCTGCGTTCATGTTTAGCCCTGTGCATGTCTTGTTCTGCGCTGTACTTATCATTGTGAAATTGCCAGTGCCAGGCTTACGTAACCCTCTTACGAGAGAGGGATGCTCGTCTCGCTTTTCTCAGGAGCCGATTACACCAGAAGGTTACTCAAGACACCCAAGACAAGAGAAGCAGCCCTCTCAGACACCTCCTATCTCCCCTGATAGAGACCCACCTGCCACAGGAATCCCTGCGTAATTCAGATTATGTCAAGATCAAGGCTGCAGATGCTTCACCAGCACACAAGTCAAGAGTGAATTGTGCTTATTGAAGGTCTTTGGCTCATGGGCCGCAGCACATTGTAGCATGTCACAGCAGGCGCATCACAAATTTGAAAAATGAAATGGCAAACAGCTAAAGAAAGAACGCCAGAAAATTAAACAATATAATGTGGATTTTGTGGACAATCATGCAAAAAAGTACCACTTAACTCCAGATTGTGCTCTACCGCTGTCACCACGCAATGCAAGCTAGCCCTCCTGCCAGAAAGCCTACTTTTGGAGTCCCTTGTATAGAGTAATACAACAGGGGAATGATCAAGTACGAGGTTTTCTTTTCCTTCCAATGACCTTCTTGGAAGGTTCTTTTTCCCGACGCAAGAGGCCCCACAGCTTTGAATCTCCTGTGTGCAATTCTGCAAGGTCATGCAGCAGCATGTGCACTGCTCGTGCATCTTGCTCCTCTCTTCTCCCCGCCCCCATCCCAGTGTTGTGCCCTGTGCTGCTCTGCGTTTGCTCTTCTTGACCCAAAGCGTGGTCATCTTCTGCCCGTAGACAGCAACCTGCGCAGACAGGGAATCAAGTGTGTTCTGCTTGTCTGAGTGTGGATAAGTAACTGGCAGCACCATAGCACTTGTGGCGCTGGCGGCAACATACCTCGCAAAGCAGGTCTTTCACACGAGACATAGCGGCTTTGCCTGAAATACCTGCACCTACCTTGCCTCACTGCACTGGAACGAACGATATGGTCAAGAATTAGTCATTCACCCAATGAGATAACAAAAGTACACCCAGCTCCCTGCAGTGGAGCACAATCTGTTCACAAAGTAGCATAGCACAGCCGCACACGGACCTGCCCGTCTCCTTTGCAACGCTGCAGCTGCAGCTTCCTTCAGGCGCTGCTGCAGCTGCACGCGTTTAGCCATCTGCTGCTGGCGCTTCTGCCGTTGAACCAGAAGGGACGTCAAACGGAATTGTAGCTGGCCCAAATGCTCACCATCAGGCAGCAAGCCCAGGCCACGGCAGGCCCTGAGGGTGATCGCTAAATCCTGCGGTGGAAGATGCCACAGCAGGCTGTGAGGGTGATCGCTATGTGTTGCGGTGGAAATACCACAGCTGGCCGTGAGGGTGATTGCTATATCCTGCGGTGAAAATTGCCACAGCAGGCCGCGAGGGTGATTGCTAAGTCCTGCGGTGGAAATGCCACGTGCACGCATGTGGAAAACACATCAAACAAGCACAACAGGCCTAGCCTGGGGCAGCACGTGAGGCGGGGCACTATGTAGCAGGGATCGGTGCAGCCCACCATCCTCCTCAAAAATTGGACTGGTTGACAAGGCACATCGTGCCCATCTCCCCTCAAATTAGGCATGGACATGGGAATTACGCCAAGAGCAGACGCAGCAAAAAGTGCTCAGCTGTCCAGTCTGTCTTGTGCACAGACCACCCTCCTTTGCAACGCCAAGTTCGCACTGGGCTATGTAGTGCAGTTAATTGCAGCAGGATGCTGCACACCACAGCATGCTGACTCCGTGCTCAAGCTCTGAAACCGCAGAATGCTCAGCCATACCGAGCCAGCCAATGCCTTCCCCCCTCCCTTCCACCAAACTTCCCTCTGCCATACTCCCTTCTTTGCGAGTACCCCATGCACCAGCAGCCTCGCACCGTCTCTTCTGTCTCCTGGCACAGAGGCGTGCCTGCTCTTGATCTCGCCCTCTCTACGTGTCTATCCCCACTTCTCACCACAAGCCTCACTTGACCTCAAGGAGTCTCAAGAACCCATGGATACGTTCATCCAAATACAACCATGTACACACCAGCCACGCGGAGTGAGTCTGCCCTTTCAAGTCAGTCACGCAGAGTGAGTCAGCCACGCAGAGTGAGTCAGCCATGCAGAGTGAGTCAGCCACGCAGAGTGAGTCAGCCATGCAGAGCGAGTCCGCCCTTCAAACCCCCCCCCTCCACGTTGAGATCTGTTCCTTACCATGGGCCAGCAATGTTGAGCAGGACGAGGGCAACAAAGCACACAGCACGCACACACGCACGCAGTGGAAGCGCTTGATTTCCTGGCCTCCCCCCCTGGCTGCCCCTCTTCCATTTTGTGTGCCTGCCCCCCTTTCCAGGTGTTGCTCCTCACCATGAGTTCCATCCGGGGCAGCTGCAACGGCAGTGTTGACAGTAGGGCAAGCAAGGCCGTGTAGCTGTGCCGCGCCTCCTGCTCTGCAACGCCAGGGCTGCCATCATGGCTGTCCGCCCCTGCAGCGCCGCCCAGACCACTCCTGCCCAGACCCGCACCGCTGATCGGGCTGGCGCTCAAGCCAGCGCTACTGCCGTTGCTGCGATCACTGATACCTTGTCTCTTGCCAACACTGCTGCATCTTTCAGAGCCGCCCATATTGCCCCACCCTGAGCCCTCCATATCTTGGCCCCCGCCATTGCTGTTGGCACCTCCGCTGCAGCTGCTGCTGCTGCTTGCAGCTGCGCCATCGCTCCTGCTGCTGCATGCTTCATCATCAGGCGGGTACAAGCTGCCTCCTTCTGTCTCACCCTGTCCACGCAAGCCCCCTCCATCACCCCCGCCATAGCTGCTGCCGTCTCCACGAGATACTAGCTGACCTGCCTGCTCTGTGCCTGCTGCCCTTCTTTGGTCCCAGGCCTGTGCTGCGGCTGCCACACCACCCTCGTCACCACCATCACAGCTATGGGTGATGCAGGTGCTATCATGCGTTTGTTGGCCGCTGTCTGCAGCCCCAGGCGCCTTGTCGCTCCGTCTATGGATGGCTGTGCGTCTCCTGACGCCGCCCAGACCACCCAAGCCTGCGCCCATGCCTCCCTCCAGCTCTTGCACCACCCTCCCGCCCCGCTGCATCACATTCCACAGCAGCAGCGACAGCTGCGCTGGGCTGAGCTCCTGCCTGGCAGCCGCAGCTGCTGCTCTCTGCAGCACGTGCGTCCACAGCTGTGGGGGACTGTGGGTCAAAAAGGGCAGGCATATCAGGCGAGGGTGTGCAACCAAGCGTGTGCATTCTGGAGACCATGCTCAGCTGCGCTTTCCGCCTGCCTGCCTCAGACTGTCTGCTCGTGAAGTGGAAGTGTTCCCTCGAGCTGGAACGGCCCCTCAACCAAGCTGCACGCCTTGCTCACAGTGTATCAGTGCAGATGCAAAGGAGGCAGGCTCAGGAGGCAATGTGCCCCCCCAACCCTCTCAAGGCAGGTGCAAAAAGGCGTGCAGGCAGGCACGAGGGTGCACAAATCGGTGCCGCCCACACCCAATGCCCTGACGCCGCCGCCTGCAAACACTTTGTGCGCGGAATATTTTTGCGGGCTTGCGTCAAGGCCTGCGAGAAGGCCTCACTGCAGTGCTGGAAGCCCTTTTGAGGCACGCACGATGTAGATAGAGCCTTTGGATCCTCATTGGGGCACTAAATGATGCTGGGCAGATGAGTGAGTGACCCAAGAAGACTGACGAGTCACCCTTCACCCAAGGCCCCGGTGCTTCTCGCGAGGGGCCATGCTGTCACACACGCAGCCTTGAGGACAGTGACCTCACTAGAGCGCACTGCGCGCCCAGAAGCCGGCGCCTGCTCCTATCCATTGTCTCCCGAGCCGCACCAACCCAAGGCGACATGTAAGTGCGTTTTTGCAGGGGATGATCAGCAACGTAAGGGCCAAGCCGCGCAAGGACTTAAAGCCATTCGTGTGGCTCATGAGGCATGGGGCAGGTGAGCCACTTAAGGAGGGAATGGGCCACTCAAGGGGCGGATGGGTCACTCAAGGGCCCCCGGTGTGTCATGCAAGGAGCGCACAAGTCACCGTTATCCCAAGGGCCCGATAAGTCCTGCAAGTCGCCGATGGGTCACACTTACCTCGAGGGGCAAATGAGTGACCTAGGAGGCCAGCATGTCTCACTTCACCCAAAAGGGGCAAATGGCCACCTGATACGCCATCACCCTTCATCTAAGGGACAAATGGCCACCTGATACGCCATCACCCTTCATCCAAGGGGCAAATGGCCACCTGATACGCCATCACCCTTCATCCAAGGGGCAAATGGCCACCTGATACGCCATCACCCTTCACCCAAGGGGCAAATGGCCACCTGATACGCCATCACCCAAAAGGGGCAAATGGCCACCTGATACGCCATCACCCTTCACCCAAAAGGGGCAAACGAGCCACAGCAGTTGCCCCCACGCACCCTGCCTTAAGGCTCGCAAGCCCCGCGGACAGCTCCACTAGCTGCTGCACGTCCATGGCTTCCAGCAGTCCAGGAGCCAAGCCAGAGTTGGGCTCGGACACTGGCCCAAACCCTGCCATCCCTCTCCCTGCCTCACGTGGGGGCCTCAGTTGGGGGTCAGCGTGGCCCATCAGGCGCTCAACCAGGGCTGCCCACACCTCTGGCGGGGGGTGCTGCCTGTTGAGAACAGGGGATGAGGGGGATAACAAATTCAGACAGTTTTGCATACCATGGCCAGCTGTCGTGCCGGCAGGCATTGCGGGCAGTAGGATTTGTGCGCCCTGACACGCTCAACGCCGTGTCACATGGCCCATGTACCTTGCCAAACCAGCTTTAGCATCGTTGTGGGATGCCCAGCAAACTTGCATGTCCTGGTGCGCACACCCTGGACGGCAGTGCTGCCAAGGCCCAACAAGGGGGCGCATGGTGCATATGGATGCAAGGGCCCTATTACGCATGCAGTTGCTCGCAGAGAAAGCGCGGGGTATGCCTGCCAGGCACCTGAGGAAGCCCAGCGCCCTGATGATGGTGCTGGCTCCTCTGGCATCCAGCACGGGGACCGTGCTCAATAGATGGGAGAACATCCTGCGTGAGATGGCGTCGGGTGGTCAGGAGTGAGATAGCGTGAGATAGCGTCGGTTGTAAAGGTGCATGTGACAGCCACATTTGTGAGGCACTCGCAGGCGCCCAAAGAGCCTGTGGGACAGACTGCAGTGCCCCTTGGTGCCCGTGCAAACTTGCGACATGGGCCTGTGTACCATGCCCAGGAACCTTCAGGCAAGTAAGGCCCTTAAGTTTTCAGCCAAGCAAGGATCTGAAAGCCAACCCACACTAAGAAAATGTTGATTCGAGGCAAGCAAGGATTCAAAATCTGAAGGAAAGCGAGCCAAGCACATATGTGGATCATAACCTATTTTATAACCTATGTTAAATTATTCTTGTTTGTAACCTATTTCAAAATATTCTTCCTTTTCTCTCATACTGTCTCAGACAGCGCTGCTGTGCAATCACGCACGCCTGCCCTAGCTAGTGCAGGAAGTCACCTGAGTGCTGAACTGGAACGCGCAAATCCCCCTCCCCTCTGGCAGCTCATTCCCCCATAAGGAACTGGACTTCCAAAAGGCAACAGACTTGTTGCCAAAATTGTTGAGCTTCTGCCCACTCACCCGTGGCCTCTGCTCACTCACCCACCTGCTTGTGGCCACTGCCCACTCATTTACCCCAAAATGCGTCGTAAGGGGTCAGTCTAGGTCAGCGTGCACGGAGCTCTCCATCGCCTTCCTGAGTCCCTCGAATTCCCCAGCACCTTCCTGAGTCCCCCAGCGCCTTCCCGAGTATTTCAGCACCTTCCTGTCTTCCCCAGCTCCTCCCCGAGTCCCCCAGCACCTCCCCAAGTTCCCCAGCACCTCCCCAAGCTCCCCAGCACCTTGAGCCCTGCACCTTGAGACAGGAGGGATGGCGGGAACGGGTGCAGGGCCCATACCAGCCCAGGGTCTGGGCCAGTTGCCCTTGACCTGACCTTGGGCAGAAGCCTTCTGCAAGCCCAATATGCAGCTCAGGAATTAGACCCCATGAAGTCTCATGCAAGCCTTGCGTCCACCTACCACTGCAGCAGTGCCCGGTACAGCGCTCCATCAGATTGGGGGCTCTGGGCATCCATGCCCCGCCCCCGTGAGGCCCTTGAGTTGTGGGATTGGAGCCACGCCAGCTGATTGAATGCCGCAGTAAGGATGATGGGGAGGCTACTGCGTCTGCGCATGGGGCGGCCTGCATGCAGGGGCGCAGCAGGAAGGCAGGAGCAGGTCAAATGGTGAGGGGAGGCAGCCGTGTCCACACAAGATAAAGGTCTAGTGTGTGCATGCGCGTGCTTACTTGTGTGTGTGTGTGCTTTTGTTTGATTATGTGTGCATGTGCTCGCGTGCGCTTTTGAGTGCTTGCGCGTGTGTGCTTTCGTATGCTTGTATGTGTGTGCGTGCACGCGCGAGTCTGCATGATAATGGAGAGTTCAGCGGTTTATGTATGTTCGCGGAAAGTCCACGAGAGACCGCAGCGGATGGCGTGCCAATTGTACTGCACCTCCCGGCCAGCCATACACTGCTGCACCTATGTTGCACCTCCCGGCCAGCCACACGATGCTGCACCTACGCTGCACCTCCCGGCTAGCCACGCGATGCCCACACGTCCCAAACGGCCACATGATGCGGTGGTTTGGCTGCTGCCTCATCTCATGCGTGCAGAAGCTTCATTGCAGTCACCAGGGCAAGATGCATGCATGACCCGTGAGCCTCAAGTCCAATTGAGGGTAGGGGCCAGGAGGGAGAGTCCCACTATTTGAGGCGTAGCTGCGGGAGTGAGGATGACTGATAAGGCGCAACCCACCGACCGTAACCACGGGAGGCTTACAAGAATTGGTTGCCATGGTTCTCAAACCGTTGACCCCACCAGTTTTGAAGCAGGGTGGGTCACGGGCGACCTGTCTGCAATCCTTGCTGCCAGCTGTCTAGTCTGCGCAGGCCTGGGAAGGCCACGGCCTCCACTCACCCTCTGCTGCTGCATTCAAGGCGCGCGCCTCACACTGCAGAGCCAAGTGAGCCGCGCGCAGCCGCAGCCCTGGGACGGGTGCCTGACGGCACAGCAATCAAGAGCACAATACAGCTATTGATGGAGCAGCTTCAGAAGGATGGATGGATGGTGATGAGAGCCTATAACGTTCATAAGCAGGGATGGAGCTTGCGGCCGTCAAGAAATGGGGGCGGGCAGGAGGAGAGTTGCTAGAGTGCGGCAGGCCCCATCTATGGAGATGGAGCTTGCAGCAGTGAGGAATGAGGGGAAAACACTCCATGGTGCTGGAGTGAGCCTGTGGCCCAGATGTGCTGGCGTGGACATGTGGCCTATTTCGTGGGCCAAACAGCTCTCTGGTCAGCCATGGCTAGCACCAGGGGCATTGATGGAGCCCGAGGTAGCTCGGCAACAAGGCTGACTGCCTGCTTAATGCCTCACTTGGCAGGTGCGTGTTTGCATGCTTGTGCGCAACATGACATGGCCGCCGTGCATACTAGGGGAGGACACGCATGCGCATGAGGCTGGGGCCGCGAGCGGGCGGCTTGGAGCACAGGGTACACCATCAGGGCGAATTATCAGGGCACACCATCAAGGCACGCCAGGGCACACCATCAGGGGCGGCTCAGAGTATAACGCATACCATCAGGGGCGGCTCAGAGCACAAGGCATATCATCAGGGGCGGCTCAGAGCACAAGGCACACCATCAGGGGTGTTAAAGGATTGGATGCCTGTGTCCCAGCGCCACCTTTTGGCACAGAGACAGTGCACTGTGAGACCGTGCACGGCTGCACCCGCCTGTGTGCATGGGTATGAGCCTTCCAAAGCCTTGTTAGAGATACCTGTTTTGAGGAGGCTGCGGAAATCAGAGGCGCGTCGTCAGCCACGTTGAGGATGTTGGCCAGACCTGTGAAAAAGGAGCATGCCGGCATGGACTGCCTTTTGGCATATACGAGCACAGAAGCATCTGCCCACCATCTGCGTAAGGCGCACCACAAGCTCCTTGCGCTGATGGTGGCACCGTGTAAGTTGCTCACCAACTAACTAGCCACGGAGCGCCATGTCTGCCGCTTGGTCGGCTGCGTGCGCCCTGCCTCCAAGACACGCCCCTCTCACACATGGCATTGCCCTCAGAAGGCAATTGATGGCTTGTGTTGCTGGCCTGGATCTCTGCCCTGAGTACAGCGCCCTGTGCTGGACGCTGGATACATTCTAGCCTAGGGTGCCTGCTCCTACATGCAGCACCTTTTGAGTGCCCCATGCAGTGGAGTGCCATGCAGTGGAGTGCCATGCAGAGCCCCATGAAGTGGAGCCCCATGCAGTGGAGTGCCATGCAGTGGAGTGCCATGCAGAGCCACATGCAGCGCCCCATGAAGTGGAGCCCCATGCAGTGGAGCCCCATGCAGTGGAGTGCCATGCAGTGGAGCGCCATGCAGCGCCTTTTGAGCACCCATCAGTGGAGTACTGCAGCGGCACTGCGTGCCTAACGTAGGACCGCACATGCAAAGCAGGCAACATGCTTGCACATGCTCACACAAACGCAAACACACAACACACACACGACAGGTAAGCATGTTCTAACAGACGTGCGCACACGCATGCAAACACACATGTGCACACAAACCAAGGCAGAGTCTCCCTCTGGCCCTTTTGGGTACCTTCAACAAAGGTCGGCGCACCTTTGAGGTTGGCACAGCGTGAGATGGCCGCTGTGAGCTCTGGTGGGTCCATGGGCCACACCCGGCCACTGCTGCTGCCCCCGCGACCCATGCTGCCCCGTCTGCCGACTGCCCTGGAGACGCTGCTGCTGCTGCTGTTGCTGCTGCTGCTGCTGCTGCTGCTGAGAGCAGCATCTGTATTGCTGCCGCTGACAGGTGCAGTGCCAACGCTGCTGCTGCTGCTGCTGTCCCCAGCAGGCCTACTCAAGGGGTCTGGACGCGCAAGGGAGGGCTGTAGGTGTGGCAGCAGCTGCACCAGGTCAGGGTCAGCAGCGGTGCCAGGTCTGGGCCAGACAGGGGCAACCCTGAGAGCAGTCAGGCTGGTTGCTCTGAGGCCCTTAGGCGTGGCCATGCTGCCGTCGCGCTTGGCACGCCGCACGACCGCCGCCGCCGCGCGCCGCCTCTCCCGCTCACTGCGCGTGGTTGTCCAGGGTGCTGTGCAGGTGTGTGCGTGTACAGGTTTACACAGCATGCTGTGCATAGCATGCCCATATCTGTGTGTGTGCGTGCATGTGTGTGTGTGTGTGTGTGTGTGCGCGTGTGTGCAAGGGCGCGCAAGCAAGCGCGACTGCATTCCTATTAAGCTCATGTTCACAGTGTTGTAAGGAGAACTCAGGAACAAATGCATGAATGCCTACTTCTTGCACCATGTGCCGCTGCCTGCCAGTCACAGAGCCTGGAAACACAGGTTTGGTTGTGAGGTGACAAGCTCACAGTACAAAGACCACCAACACTTCTCCTACTGCATACAAGACAGGTCATCATCACTTTTACTTTACAATGTAAGCACAGGCTGCTTTCGAGACTCACTGGCGCTTGCGTCTGATGATGTGCAGCCAGGTCGGAAAAGGCCTCCTTTCGCTCACCCGGCCCTCAAGCTGTGTGCTGCTGCTGCTGCTGCTGAAGTGACGCAGCTCATAGAGGAAGCTGCAGGACTTGCGCTCAGGCAGCAGCACAACTGGCCTGCCCACGCTGCTGGAGCCGTGCTGTGCTATCAACCCTGACAAATAGTGGGTATGTCTTGGCAGTTGGGCAATTCTTGAGGTTAGGTGTGGCCAGTCTGCTTGATGAGCGAAAGGAGTCATGGCGAAGGCGTTGCCATGTGCAGAGAACAGGGTTGGCCAAGGGGAACCAATCCCAAGTGTTGCTCCCGCCAAGGCTTGTGCTGTCAACGGCGGGCAAATTGATCGAGGTGCTGGCTGAGTGGCAGAGGTCCTTGCAGATTTGAAGAGTTGGAGATGAAGCTGTGGAAGGTGCATCAAATGGAGGTGATGTGGAAAGGGGCTTGGATGACCATTCCTAATTCTTGGGGGAGATGGACAGGTTCGTGGAGACAAACAGTCATTCACAATACAGCAGCATCTTATCCCGTGAGCAGCGGGACTGAATGGAACTTTGGAACGTGGAAACCACCCAAAGTTGTTCAGCCTGGCATAGAAGAGTCGCTGAAATGATCCAGCATGTCTTACAAGCATTCGAAGCTTCAACTACATTGATATAAAAATATAATAATTCATTAAGCAGTGCCGAGATGGATGTCCTATGACCAGCCATGCTTCATTTTGAATTGGCCCAGTAAGTTGTCCTCAATCATGTTCTGGCTCTGTACTTTATGTCACAGTGGGCAAGCACCATGGCATGCTTTGTAACTAGCTTGGTGTCGCACGTTTTGAATGGATTGGAAAGTTGCGAAGATAACCCCTCTGTACAAGAAGGGCCCCATGCTTGACCCCAACAGCTATCGCAAGCTGGCGGTCAGTGGCACCATGTACAAACTATATGCAAATCTTATTCGCTCCCTGCTTACAACTTGGTGCATTTCAAAAAGCAAGACACTGGACACACAGTTTGGATTCTACCCAGGCCGGAACACTCTACAGCCCATGTTCATACTTGGGCACCTGTAGCAAGCTGCACGCACCATTCAGCCAAGCAACTCTTCCAGGCTGCATACTGACTTTACTGACTTTAAACAAGCCTACGACACAATCCCCAGACAGGCTCTATGGTCGTATTTCCATCGCCTATGCATGCCTGCATCTCTCCTCTCTGCTCTTGAAAGCCTGTATGCTGGCGACCAGTACCTCCTACAAGGCGGGCGTGAAGCTGCAAGGGTTAAGCCTTCAGTGGGTGTGAATCAAGGGTGCCCTTTGTCTCCAATGCTCTTTTTGTTGTACATTTATGACTTTGGGATGATTGCTGAGGGAGTCACTGGGTCAGAGGATGTGCTGGTCACGCACACGTTGCATGCGGATGACCTGACACTGCTAGCTAATGCCCCTGATGCCATGCAAACCATGCTTAACAGGCTTGTGGTCTGTGCATGCTCCGAACACCTTACCATCAATACTGCAAAATCAGAGGTGGTCCATTTCAACAAAGCGCGGTGCTCAGGTGCCCATTTTTATGCTAGCCGGAGCTGCTTTACAGTGCTCTGACTCGTTTAGGTACCTCGGTGTGACTTTCCACCGGACACTTAACATGACAGCCTCATCTGAGCATGCAGCCACACAAATGCTTGCAGCAGCTCATCAAATATGTGAATTTGTATAAGACACTGCCCTATGTGACAGACCGTTTGCTTCCCTTTGGCAAGCTAAGGCATGTGAAGTTCTTGCTGGTATGTATGGCTGTCAGGTTTGGAGCTCAGGGATGTTGTGCAAAGGTGATGTATTCAGGCCTACCTTACGTGCATTGCATTTGAATTCTTAAAGGGCACCCTAGGTGTGAAGCGGTCTGTGCCTAACTGGGCTGTACCACGCGAGTGTGGGCACGAACTTCTGCAATCCTATTTGTTTAGAGCCATTGATTTTTACAACGGCTTCTTGTCCTCTAATAGTGCCACTCTTAAGCAGGCCCTTCACGCAGACCTCAAGCTGGTGCCTTGCGCTAAAACATCTTGGGTTTCGGACATTGTGCGCGCCATTAAGGGATTGCGAGGCTGTGACACATGTACACAAGCTTTCTTGCAGGGGCACCTTATTTTTTAACCTTATTTTTTACTCAGATTTCACTCCTGGCCTGAGGTTTAGGATAAGAACAATGTGGACATTGCTGACATGAACCCCCTTGGAAGCGACAACAAACTGGTGTCTTATCATTCTTGATTTGCTTGTCCCCTTCTACATTTTCAAGCTGATTTACGTACTCATGTGCGGAATGGGTGAGCCCCCTTATGCCACCTCACTATCTGTGTCTTGAACTTACTGAGCATGTACTTAGGAATGTGAGCAGGTTTCGTTTGCATGAACATACTCTTGCGTTGGAATCCTCTATCTGGCGCAATTGAAATGGCCACTGTGACAAGTGCTCCTGTGCTGCAGTGCAAAATGAGATGCATGTCCGTTTTCACTGCCAAGGTTAGGTCAGGTTACATAGCTGTATCCACTGAACGAGGGCAGCTGAACTGAAACCTAGAAGGCCTGCACCCTGTACCTACTAGTACTACTACCACTATAGACTAGTAGTCTATAGTGGCGCAAACACAAGAAGAAAGGTAATGTCTGGAAGCTGGCTTTTTCACTGCCAAGACTTGATCGTGCTCTCTCTCAAAAAGAAGTTTTCGTTCCTTTTTCCCTTCTGCCAGTTCTCTGTGGAGGTCTCTTATATTTTGCATGCATGCCTTGCCTAGTCAGACTGTTTAAAATTTCCTTCCTCAACGGCACAATAAACTCTGCCATTTCACCTCGGACATTAGACTTTTTTTTGGCCAGTGAAGACCAGCAACAAAACAAGCAGCCTAATGACCAGGCTGATAGTCAATAACCTGTGACTGGAAAAGACGATGCCAACAACCCCTGTTTGCGCGAATCAAGGAAGAAGCTTCCGTCTGTTGCAAGCACTAGGCAAAATCCCACCATCAAACTAGGGAGGAGGTCATTAATGGGGTAGGAGGGTTCTGAAAAGAGCCATGCACTCTTTCCGCACAATTGATACAAATGGTCTATTTCTATTCCGCCTCCTGCCGGAGCATTTCTGTTGTGAATTTCCTCAACAAGGGCTTACGAAAAGCAGCTCTTCTGGTTGCAACACAGTTTCATACAAGAAAAGCCAGGGCGCAGGTCTTCCTGAGCCATCAGTCACAGTCTTAGAGCCTTCATTACTCTGAAAGGGAACCACGTTCTCCTCACGCTACACCTACAAACGCATAACAGCAATTTCTGCTGCAATCTAAGGATTCCCTGTAGTCCCCAGATCTCACTTCAAAACTTCTTATTCATCATCTTCATAAACTGTGCACTCCATTGGGTAGCCTTGGTACCTACAGGCAACAAGCATCCAGCTCCATCCAGCTCTGTTGGCATCATTGTAGCAGAGTGCAGAAGTTTGTTTTAGGCTCATGGACAATCCCCGAAGGCTGCTTTGCAAAGCAGCACATTCACACCTCATTACCAATGCATTGAGATGACGCAATGTTACAGCAACTTTCCAAACTATTTCTCATGCTTGCATCAACGCATGCCGAGGCAGAACTCTTGCCAGGCCTGTTCACACCTCCATTGTTGGAACCCTCCTTCCATGAACACCATGTTGGAGCTGTTCCATCCGCCCCATCCAGGGGTTCCCTGCATAAACATAAGTCAACTGGTCAAAGATAATCATGATCATTATCATAACCAAGATCATCCCTTTCTTAAAGCGTCCTGGGGTCTACTGATTGGACCACCCGGATTCTAATATGATCACAAGTCATGATGTAACCTGTTGGAGACAACTCTTAACTGTTTCTAGCGGCACAACAAACTTTGCCATGTCATCTCAGATGTCACTTGTGGACTATTTTTGGCTGGCGATAACCAGCTAGAAGCCAATCAACCTAACGGCCAGGCTGGCGGAATCTCTAGCTTGTAACTTGAGCAGTCCAATCAAAATGAAAAGGTGCCATCCAAAGCACGTACCTTATACAACTCATAAGCCGCCTTCAGAGAGCGCGACTCCCGGCCAAAGCTGCGATCCAGGTCGTTGATGCCATCCTGTGTGATAGCCACAAGATGAATGCGAGGTGTGGGATTGCACTGTTGCTTTGAGGCCAGAATGTGGGACCTTTCATTACTGAAGCCAATCTACAAGCACTGCTGCAATGCCAGACTTGCACAGAGCACGTGCCTTGTACTTGTCAGGTCTCAAGCGCAGTTTCGTATCAAGACTTCCACCTGCGTGAATGAAAGAAATTATGGAAGTTGAGCAACAAGACAAGAAGAAAGACCATCGAGGCAGTGGAAACACTCCCTGCATTGATTGAGAAAAGAGGCCACCTGGAACATTTGACAAGAGAGCTTAGGAACCTCGTGCACTGGGTATTGAAAATACATACCAATCGCACAGGTGAGGATGATCTTCTGGCCTTTCTTTAGCTTCTTTAGAGCTGTTTTGACATAGTCAGGATCCCGCTCTGCGCGTTGCAAGAGACAGTCATGGCATTGACATCTCTTCACAAGTCCAATTTTGTCCAGACAAGGAATGATTGCGCAACACCGTCTTAGCTTCTTGAGCTAATCTTAAGGCTCATCTTAAGTCCCACTCCTTGAAGGAAAAGTCAACTCAAGCATTTCATTTCAACTGGAAGCCTGGAGCATGGCACTGTTGATGCTGCACCAAATTTGACAGGCCACTTTCGGTCTAAAAATCATTAGTCAATTTTTAGTCAATTAGTCAGGCACAGCCTACAGGCACACATTCCCCACCTGTTGCCTTCATTGCAAATCCAGCCATTGCAATTTTCTTCACCTGGTCCCAGAAGGCTGTTCCCTGCATGCCAGCAAGGATACGGGCGCATCAGCATCATCATCAGCAGCACAGTCTCTAAGGAAGAACAAGCCGCACAGGTTTTGCTGTGTGATAGCCTTAACACAGCTTTCCTGTACGACAAATCCCTGCACGAGTCTTCTTTTAGAAAGGGCTGCGCTGCTGTTGGCTGGGCTAGGGGTTTGCAGAACACCATGCTGCGCACTGAGCTTGCATGTTGTATTTGAATCTAGCAGAGAAAAAGCATACATCCGTCTGGCCAGGTATACACCTCGACCAAATCTCTGCAAGGCAGGCAGTGTTTTTCATAAGATTTTGCCGAAATCTTCTGGCAAACAAATTTTTTTACAGCAATTTCTTTGCCAAAAAATTCGGCAAGTACTCTCATAAGCTTATTTACAAATAAACTCACTTATAAAATCTACTCCCAATTCTCCACTTAGGGCATGGGCACACGGACTGCGAGATCCCGCCCCTGAAACACTCCCAATTCCCCACCAAGGGCATGGGCACACAAACTGCGAGATCCCGCCCCTGATACACAGGACCCGCATCAATGCAAATGTCCACACAGTCCAGCCTTCAAAGTGGCTTCCATGCAAATGAAACAAAGTATCATGCCTTAGGCTAATTCGTCATCGCTATTAGAGATGGAGATAAGCTGTTGCGGCTGCTGCTGCTGCTGCTGCTGCTGCTGCTGCTGCTTGCCCAGTGGCGCTGGGCGCCGCTTCTTTGCTATTGACCACTTGGCCATTGCCCACTGAAATGGGAACTGCTCAAGGCCCCACACTTGTTGGGTGGCAAGGGTAAGGCAAGCATTTAGGTGCTCCTCTTCCGAGCAGTTGCGCTTCCTAGGCCCAGAAGCCTATCCACGAGTGTCTCCACCTGCTGCAGTCCCTTGCTGCTGCTCCGCCACAAGTGTGCTTGCATGGGCTGAATCAGCTCCTAGGGTTGTCGCTGCAGGGTAAATACACGCTGCTGCTGCTGCTGCTGCTACTGCTGCTGTTGGTGGAGGAGAGGGGGCAGGCTGAGCTGGGGCAGGCTGAGAAGGGGCAGGCTGGGCATTTGGCCAGAACTCTCTTAGACCCTCTCGTTTCATAAATACATAGTAATATTTCATATATTCATGGTACTATTTGGCTACAATGGGTGCTTCACAGAAAGTTTCCCCGTCACCATTTGGCTACAAAGAGTGCTCAGCGACGCCTGGCAAGGCGTCGTTGCGTCTGCGTCGTTAAGACGCAAGTGTAGCAAAGTTTCGCCGCGTCGCGCTTATGAAAAACACTGAAGGCAGGGATGGGCCATTCACGCATTTTGAATCATCTGCAAATTCGAGTTTCATCAAACATTCGCCGTACAGTAAAACATCAATTCCAGGATTTTAAAGACCCTCCCCCAAATGGGCCGTGCAATGTACCTGTTTTGCTCTGGTTTGCATCTTAGATCGGCCTCACGTTTACAACCTACACATAAGCATTGCTTTTTGATATGTGTATGTGGAATCAGGGGTTGGGGGGAGGGGGGAGGGTCAGCTGGCGTCAGTTCGCGCCTCCCCCTCCTCCGCCCCCTACTGAATTATTTGCACATTGCATATCCAAAACAGGCGATTGACACAACCCTGCCGCAAGGCCACGGTGCTGCCCCTCAAGGTCAAGGATGGGGTCGAGACGAACAAGGATGCGCTTGCGCTTGCTGCTGTCCTGTGGGCTGGGCATGCTGATTGCAATGAAGACACATACCCGGACACAAAGCCTACCTGCACGAATCTGTACAGGGGCAGGTTGATGGCACCCGCGGGATGCGCCGCGTCATAGTCCCCTTCAATGCGTACATCTACAATGGTCCAGCCCTTCTTCTGCATCTGGAAAGCCTGCTCTGGGGTGACACTCTTAAGGCCAATTGAGTTGAGCTCGGTGTGGACCATAGGCCAGATCTGCAATCAAAAAGGCGTCCAAGGAGGGCTGGGCGCACCTCATGAGCGGGTCTGGTCCATTGGAACTTAAAAAGCTATGCAAGAAGAGTCTTACAAAAAGTGAACCTCTCTCTTGGTGCATGTGCACATCAAGGTTCTTTGAGAGGATCAGTCATGAGAGCTGGATTCATTGGCGAGCTCAGAGCTGCTGCTCATGAGACACAGATAGCATCCAATTGGCTGCCTACGTGGCTGGCAGGGCCCCCTAGGCCTATTTAATTGCCCAGTATAGAACGATTGCCAACCACTCACTGTGTAAGGGGTACCAGACTTGGGCGTGATCCTTGTCATTTCCTCAGGCATGCTTTCTACGACTCCTGCGTACCGGTCATCTCTCACCCAGCGCAGGTTGCTGGCTGCGAAAGGAGAGGAGGCATGTACCCATTGTAGAATTGCACTGCGTAGGACGTTTTGGCTTTTCGCTCAGCCCATGCTCTCATGAACTACGCCACTTGCAGGCTTTGTTACAGGCGTGCTGAAGAGGCACTGGCTAGCATAAATATCTTTCTTGGCTGGCAGTCACGAAGTTGCGCTCTCTAATAACTCACCGTCCCACTTGAACCTGTAAGCATTGGAAGTATGTTCTTTTTGTGAGAATCTGTCTGTTTGAGTCTTGTTACACTGCTCCTCAAGCTTTGAGGAACTTGATGCGTGAGTGCTCACCCAGTAGCTCCCTTCTTCGCTTGGCAAGCGCCAGTTGGAAGCCTTGTTGCCCTGAAGGAGCTTCTGTAAGGAGTCCGGGGGTTGCCGGATGCAGCACATTGGCGTGAACATTTTTGCAATGTTTGTACTTGCATGAATGCGTCGCAAATAGCTTGTTATCGAATTGTTAGCAAATTTTTGCTTATTCAATTGGTTACAAACTCACTTTCAACCGGTTGGCTCGAACGGATTATGGAATTATGACGAATATGATGGATAATGATAAGGGAAAGGCAATTCCGTGATGATGTGTGCGGTGTGCATTCATAGCAATGCGCATCCCTCAGGTGGGTGGGCAGGGTTCATATGCATTGTGAGATTGGACACATTGAGTGAGTGCATTCACGCAATTCAGAACATGGCCAGGGATGTTTCCTCCCTGGAGACTGCAGACTTGCAACGCTAGCTAGAGCTGTAGCCTGCAACTGTGTGTGCTCCCGTTCTTCTCTTTGTGCTGCCACAGGCATCGCCGCTGCTTCGCCATCCTGCACCTGCGCCTGGACAACTGACCACTGTCCCTAAGGCAGCAGCACGTCATGCCCCAGTCCATGCCAAGCCACCTGGGGCTGACGTGCCAAGGCTTAGCCCGCCTAGTCAGCTTGCCGCCCTGTGGCAGAGAGATTGTGGCAGCGACAAAGACGGAGGCGTGAGAAACACCTTGCACTTCTCTGGCAGCGAGCCAAATGGGCGTCAGCCGTACCATGTCCACAGTCAGCAGGAGCCCGCATGCAGTAGCACCAGCAGCAATGGCGACAAGGCAGGCCCCAGCATGCAGCATAGCAGGGGCATGCATGAGAACAACACTGCAAGGGTAAGCAGGGCGAGAGGTAACAGCAGGGAACACATGCGCCGGCCCCCACAGCGACTGCCGGACCAGCAGCTGCCCGGAGTGCCGTACATGCAGCAAGCCGACGCTGCATCCCTGCCTCTTGCCTTCTCACGGGATGTGCAGCTGGGTGCTATCAGGAGCGTGGACACAGTGGCTGACCTGCATGATGTGTGCTCGCGCATCAGCGCGGCCCGCCTTCAGCAGCAGCAGGGCCGCAAAGGGAGGGGCAGCAGGAGCCTCCAGCCAGACAGCAGGCCGCAGCTGCAGCTGAAACAGCAGCGGCGGCGGCAGCCACCAGCCCCTGGAGCAACTTTCCTGTCGCAAGGCACTCCCCCCGCTGCTGTAGTCACAGCTGCAGCTGCCAAGCTGGCAGAGCTGCTCGCACGTGACACGCATGCAAGCAGCGCGCGCTCTGCTCGGTCGGCGGTCAGCCCGCACCCACCGCGCAGCCATACGCTTGCTGGGCAGTGGCAGCAGCCGCAGCAGCATCAGCAGGACGAAGTGTGGAGGCGAAGGGAGCAGCGGCAGCAGCAGCAGTGGCAGGAGGAGGAGAGCTGGTGGGGGCGTGTGGAAGGGGGCATGGAACAGGACAGCCCTGCGCCGGCTGTTGGTGCCATGCCCTTGGAGTACCGGCAAGCTGTGCGTAGCCTGTGCCGGCTGCTGTGCAGGTACGCGCTGCAGGTTGCTGCCTGGGTGTGCATGGGCAGGCGCTGTAGGCTGCATGGCCAGAATGACGTGTTTCGCAAGGCGGGTAGTCCATTGCACCTGCCTCATGATTCACGCACCAGGAGCACCAACAGTGCCCTTCAAGTTCTCCCAGGAGCAGGTGTTTTGTACTATGAGGCCTGTAAAGGCCACTTGTCAGAGGCATTTTAATGTCATCAGGCATTTTTTTCTTCGTTGCCCCAGCATGCATACATCATTCCAAGTCCTGCTCGTGCGTAACCCTCGCTCAGCCCCCTGCTTGAGAGCCGATGCTGCGTATGATCCATGCTGCGCCACTGGCTGATGCCCCCCTGCTTGAGAGCCGATGCTTGTGCATGCTAGTGTGGGTCCATGCCTGGCGTCCGCTGTGGGGCGTGCATGCAGACAGCCAGGCATGCGCGCTGATGGCCGTGAGCCGTGCATGCTGACAGCCAGGCATGCACGCTGACTGTCATGCAGGTGGATTGAGGGCTGCGTGGCCAAGGGCTGGCTGGGAGGGCTGCTGCACGGCTTTGCTGCTGGCAGGGTGCTGCTGTGCCTTGCGCGCGGCGTGCAGGTAGGGGTCAGGATCCTTGCGCAGGTGGCGCACCTGTGCCTGCTGGTATGTTTTGCCTTAGATGGCTGATGGACAAGGTTTCATTTGATGGCATCCTTGCATCCATGCCACTGAGATTGAAATGTGCATGTTGGCCTCGCTGACAGGGTCCAGCGGGGCTAGGAGCTGGTGCATAGCTCATATACCCGCATGCTCTTCAGCGACCATCGGCGGTTGCGGCGCTGCACCGCGTGTGCGCGCACATTACATGACCAAAAGGTGTCAAGCGTGGTTCACGTGTCCCCCCCTCCCTCTTGCTCCTGCAGGTGGCAGGGAGCAGCTGCGTCACGGGCAGCGCGCCTGGGTTGCTTGTTGCTCTGTTGGTGCGCCCTCCCACCCTCCCAGCGCCGACCCCCCCTGTTGCTCCGGCAAGTGCACCACCTCAGCAACGGCCAACCCCCACAGCTGCAGCACCGCTGTCCCTGCCCACCCCACGACCATTGCCGCCGGTGGCAGGAGCAAAACCACCACTCTCGTCAGCAGCAGAAGCAATGCAGCCACCATTATCACCATGGCCATCAGCGTTGTCAGCCTTGTCGTCGTCGCCATCGTCATCATCATCATCAGCAGCAGTAGCAGCAGCAGTGGCAGCAGCAGCAGCCTCTGGTAGTCAGGCTGCAGCGCAGCAGCCTGAGCGGCCCTCAGAAAGCATACCCCATCAGGACATGACAAGGGAGTGCGGGCAGCCGGACTCACGAGCAGGTGCCACAGCGCAGGTCACCAGCACCAAACCCCCCCAGCTCGCCCCCCACCACCTGGCCAGCATTGCATGGGCCGCCGCAGTCATTGGACCCCGTGCCTTTATGCGGCCCCACCCAAAGGTTGTGCACAGACGGGCCGTCGGCGTCGGCGGCGGCAGTGGCGTCAGAGGAGCCGCCAATGGCAGGGCCAGCGGGGGCGACAGCCGCCGCCTGCGCATCGCTGTCGGGGGCTCGCGCAGAGGCCTGCTGCTGAGCGACTTGCTGCGTTGGCTGTACCGCACCAGCCTGCCTGCGCTGGGTCGCCTCAGCACCGCGCAGTTGGTGCAGCTGCTGTGGGGCATGGCAAAGCTGCGGCAGCCGCTGCCAGCAAGCAGAGCAGGTGGGCGGGCATGTGTGCATGGCATAGGGGGTGAGGAGATGCATGACTGGCTCTGATGAACAGTGCTTTGGCGCCTTCCTTCCGCGCTTCCAGAGGCTGTTCTTGCAGAGAGCGTCTGTGCTTTCCTGGGACGCAGCGAGTTCCTGCATCGGCGCTTGTCCTGCATTATGATGGGTTTCGCATCTTAGCAATTTTTGGTCATCAACAAGGAATGCCTAGTAAGCGGGAATCATCAGCTCCCTGTGATTACGTTCCTGCCCTTTGTACACAACGCCCATCGCTCCTACCGATTGGGTGTGCTGGTGATGTGTTTGGATTGGTTTCAGCGGGGGGCAACCTCTGCTGTAGCTGAGCGGAGCATTACACCCTTTCACCAAGAGGAAGGAGAAGTCCTGGATACGCAGAGTGCTATCTGTCTACATGAGTGCTGTCTGTCTGCATGAGTGCTGTCTGCATGAGTCTGTCTGCATGAGTCTACATGAGGAGAGGATGGAGTGGGCAAGTGGCTGCTTGGGGTCGGGGGGCACTGACACTTCAATTTTCCATTTTATAAGCACCAACAGGTCATGAAACCGGCCAGCCATAGGACCAGCCAGTCATAGAACTGGTCCATTATAATCGGTCAGTCATAGGACTGGTCAGTCATTGCACCGGCCAGTCATTAACTTGGCAAGTCATAGAACCAGCCAGTCATGGGACCTCATGGTTCCCCTTGTGACCGCGGTCGCCATTGGCCACCCTCTTTGCTGCGCTCCCCGACCTTTCCCTGCCAGGCAGGGCTGCATGGCTCTGCCAGCCCGCTCGCGCCCATCGCGCTCAGGCTCTGCTCCTGCACCGCCCTTTTGCATGCAGGCATCACGCCCAAAGAAAGCGCACTGCCCTCGCGATTGCGTGCATTCTTGCTGGTGTCCAAGACGCGCGCTGCCTCGGCGCGCGTGCGCGTGGACGCCGGCCGGAGACAGCGGAGAACAGGGGGGACGCCGCACACGGGTGCGGCCCAGCTGCGCCTGCCCTACCCTGGCCCATCATGGTGGCGGGCGCTGGAGGCCGCGGTGCTGCCCGGCCAGCAGCAGCAGCAGCAGCAGCAGCAGCAGCAGGAGGGGGGGTCGTCGCCCCGCCGGCTGCTCCCCCCAACCTCTTTCCCCTTGCAAGAGCCCTTGCCGGGCGCCAAACCTCCAGATAGAGAGCCCATGGGCCCCAGCCGCAACAGCAGCAGCAGTGGCAGCAGCAGCAGCTGCTGCTGGAGCAGGGGTGCGGGTGGCGCCACCACAAGCGTGCGTGGCCCACAGGCTAGCCTAGCCCCCTCGCCTCCCCAGGCCCCCCTGCTCACGCGCATGTCACCTGCTGAACTGGCGCTGCTGGTGTGGGGGCTGGGGGGCCTCGTGCGGGCCCGCAAGGGGCCCCTGCCCCGGCCCACGCTGCCGCAGCAAGTGCAGAGCTGGCAGCAGCAGCCACAGCAGCCACAGCAGCAACAACAACAGCCACAGCAACAGCAACCACAGCAGCAACCACAGCAGCAGCCACAGCAGCAGCAGCAGCAGCAGCAGCAGCAGCAGCAGCAGCCGCCCAGGCTCGTGGGCATGCTGCATGCTGGCGGTGAGGAAGCATGGCAGGTGCTGCACCCTCCAAGGGAGGGCCTGCAGCTGCAGGAGCACGTGCCGCTGCCACATGGGCACATGGGTTTGCGCCCGCTGCCACCGTCTCATGTCGAAAAGCAGCAGCAGCAGCTGCTGCTACCCCTGCATGGTAGCCATGGCCTGCAGAAACAGGCTGCCCCCAGGCATGCCATCATGCCCAAAGGCAAGCTGCCT
>LKMJ01000536.1_pt1 | contig 29363 bp, 29 predicted proteins | sample 643391 | NCBI WGS metagenome assembly LKMJ01 (sample SAMN04112250, study PRJNA286221) | soda lake metagenome | biome: soda lake; feature: Kulunda Steppe; material: water; isolation source: sample PL-Br10 brine of Picturesque Lake | place: Russia: Kulunda steppe | collected 2010-07 | reverse complement strand
CTGAAGCGGTAACTATCGATGACGGCGACACTATTGGCTACGAGGCGACGGCCGTCTACAGCGACGGTACCACGGAAGACATCTCCGACGATGCCGAAGTCGAGAGTGCAGACGAGACTGTCGTTTCGGTGAATGAAAATGCAAACGAAGTCACTGGTGAAGATAGCGGCGAGGACGTGACCATCACAGCCGCGTACGAAGGGGAGGACGACAGTGTCGACGTCACTGTTGAACCGGTGCTGGAGACGTTCGAATTCGAAATAGCCGGTGAGCCGGATGCAGTGACAATCGAGGACGGCGAGACAGTAGGCTACGACGGGACGGCCGTCTACAGCGACGGCAGTACAGAAGACGTTACCGACGAGGCCGAAGTCGAGAGTGTGGACGAGACAGTGGTTTCAGTGAACGAGAGTACGAACGAGGTGACTGGTGAAGGCGCTGGTGAGAACGTCACAGTCAGGGCCGGCTACGAAGGGAAAGTCGATTCCGTCGAGATGACGGTCGAAGAGCCACTTGAAGATGCGTTCTTCGTCGTCGATATCACCGAAGCAAACGACCCGATCAGAGTCGGGGAGACCCTCGAGGTCACAGCGAGAGTCGAAAATACCGGGGAGGCAGTAGATGAACAGGAAGTCCAGCTGTCCCTGGACGACGCTACCGTAGCAACCCAGCCGGTCTCACTAGATGGCGACCAAGTTGACGAAATTACCCTCACGTATGTCGTTGAGAGGAGTGTTGACACCCGTGGCAGACAGTCAGTCAGGGTTGCAAGCAACGACGATGTCGACAGCGAGACTGTCAATGTAGTTGGACGACCAGGTCCGCAACCACCCCGCGGTCGACCGCGATAAAAGAGAGCGTCCCGTCCGGGGCTCCGTGTGCCTGCCTGCTCTAGTCGCCGAACATCTACAGGCGGAGCAGGCCGAGGCAGTTCACGTTTCTTTGATCTCTGAAATCTCGCTCCCTCGGTTGACGTAGCCGCTGATGACAGCAAAGCTATGGGCAGTTCCGTCGTGTGACGCGTCAAACCCGCACCCAACCGCGTCTGATTCGTCGTGCATCGATATCGAGGACGTTGTATCGCTGTCGCGTAGGTTTCGCGAACTGAAACTGGGATTTTACTGGCTCCACACCGAACTGTTCACATGGGAATCGATTACTCGACACTGCGCGACCCGAATTCGGAGTACACGATGCGGGACCTCTCGGCTGATGCGATGGGCGTGACCGGCGACCGGGGAGGCGGGCGCGATGTCGAAATCACGGACGTCCAGACGGTGATGGTCGACGGGAACTTCCCGTGGACGCTCGTACGCATCTACTCCGACGCGGGCGTTGTCGGTACCGGCGAGGCGTACTGGGGTGCCGGGGTTCCGGAACTCATCGAGCGAATGAAACCGTTCGTCGTCGGCGAGAACCCGCTCGATATCGATAGGCTCTACCAGCATCTCATCCAGAAGATGTCCGGCGAGGGTTCGATTGGCGGCGCGACCGTCACCGCCATTTCGGGCATCGAAGTCGCGCTTCATGACCTGGCGGGGAAAGTGCTCGACGTCCCAGCCTACCAACTGCTCGGCGGGAAGTACCGCGACTCGGTTCGCGTATACTGTGACTGTCACGCTAGCGAGGGGGAGGACGAGGAACGAGGCACCACAGAGCCCGACAACGGCGAGCGAACAGGGAGACAGGTTGGAGCCGCAAGCGCGAAAGAAGCCGAGCGCGTCGTCGAGGAACTGGGCTACGACGCGCTGAAGTTCGACCTCGACATCCCCTCGGGCAAAGAGCGAGACCGAGCCAACCGGCATCTTCGGAACGTAGAAATCGATCACAAAATCGAAATCGTCGAGGCCGTCACGGAAGCGGTCAGTGACCGTGCCGAAGTCGCCTTCGACTGCCACTGGAGTTTCTCGGGCGGGAGTGCCCGGCGCCTCGCTACTGCACTCGAACCGTACGACGTCTGGTGGCTCGAAGACCCCGTCCCGCCGGAGAATCACAACGTCCAGCGCGAGATAACGCGAGAGACCAGTACACCCATCGCGGCCGGCGAGAACGTCTACCGCAAACACGGCCATCGGACGCTCATCGAGGAGCAGTCCGTCGACATTGTTGCGCCGGATATGCCAAAGGTTGGCGGAATGCGCGAGACCAAAAAGATTGCCGACCTTGCCGACGTCTACTACATGCCAGTCGCGCTGCACAACGTGTCTTCCCCGGTTGCGACCGTCGCCGCCGCACACGTCGCCACGGCCGTCCCTAACTCGCTCGCCGTCGAGTTCCACGCCTACGAGCTCGAGTGGTGGAGTGACCTCGTCGAAGAGTCAGTTATCGAAGACGGTCGAATCGAGATACCCGAGAAACCGGGCCTGGGTGTGACCCTCGACCTCGACACGGTCGAGAAACACATGGTCGAGGGGGAGACGTTGTTCGACCCCGAATAGGGGTCGAACTCGGGAGCCACAGTCTGTACAGCGAGTGTGAGGGTGAACGAACTGAAGCCTCAATTGCGAACGGTGAAGCCGTGAGCGAGGATGGTCGAACCAAAGTCTCAATTGCGAATAGTGAAGCCGTAAGCGAGGACGGCCACAGGGAAATCCAGAGTGCGAGCAGGACCGTCTTCCGGTGTTCGACGAGGTGTGAGACGGGAGACGGACCTGATTGGCAACAACAATCGAATCGAGTTCCCAATCACGAAGACGCTGTTGCGTTAATAAAACACATGTGACAGGACAGACGGCACCAGAGAGTCAACAGCGGCTGTCATACGTAGAACGGCCATAGAGCCTATTTTTCCGGCATTCACTCGAATGTTGTCTTACATTGTCACACTGAATATTATATATATCCCAGTTGTATACTCTCGTATGTCTGACACCGAAAGAAGCAACTGGAAGAATGACACGACCGACAAACCGGAGTTCCCGCTCGAGCCCAGTCAGACAACCTCCGACGAGATATTCGAGTGCCTGTCTCATCAGTACCGTCGACTAGTACTGGAAGCCCTTCGGACGAGAGACGTCACGACTGAAGAAGATATCAGTAGCCGCCTGGACGTCCCACAGAACCGAGTGACACTCGAGTTACGACACCGTCACTTGCCGAAATTACGGCGAGCAGGATATATCCAGTGGAGCGAGCAGACGGGATACATTTCCAGAGGACCGTCTTTCCCGGAAATCGAACAGTATCTTCGGGTCATTGCCGGTAATGCCGAAGCGTTACCACACGACTGGCCCTAGCTATTCAGCAACAGTGTACGTGCGACGCCAGCTTCCACTTCTTCTTTCTGTCGGCTGAGGAGTGCCGTCGTCTCGCAGCAGTCAGCACCCCAGACCGCGGGAATCGCCTGTCGTGGACCGACCAGCTCGGTCCGACCCTCGCTCGTCTTCGGTCTAACGCTTAACTGAAATCTCCCTGTACTAGTAACCTGATGGACGAACAGCAGCCGAACATTCTCCTGATTCACTGTCACGACCTCGGTCAGTATCTGGGGTGTTACGGCGTCGACATCGAGACGCCAGAGATAGACGCCCTCGCTGCGGAGGGGGCGCTCTTCGAGAATCATTACGCGACTGCTCCCCAGTGTTCACCCAGTCGTGGGAGCCTGATGACTGGCCGCTATCCACACGTGAACGGGTTGATGGGGCTGGCCCACGCCGACTGGGAACTCCATAATGACGAGCGGATTCTCCCGCAGTATCTCTCACACACGGACTACGAAACCCACCTGTTCGGGTTACAGCATATCACACAGGACACGGATAGAATGCGGTACGACCACGTCCATTCCGCAGGAAATCTGTACCCTGGCGTCTCCCCGTCGGTCCATCAGGCAAATCGCGCCAGGAACGTCGCATCCGTGCTCACGTCGTTTCTGAAACGAAAGGCGTACGTCGAACCGTTTTTCGCATCTGTCGGATTCTACGAGTGTCACCGCGCCGGGGCACAGAACGGCCGCTTTGGCTTCGAACCAGAGATTTACGAGGCTGACGACCCGAGCGAGGTACGGCCATTACCGTATCTCCCCGACAGGTGGGGAGTGAGACACGACCTGGCAGAGATGCGGGGGATGGTCTACGCCATCGACGACGCCATGGGGAAGATTCTCGATACACTGGAGCAAACTGGCCTCCGGGAGAACACGTTCGTCATCTTCACGACCGAGCACGGAATCGCATTCCCGCGGGCGAAAGGAAGCTGTTACGACGCAGGCATCGAAGCGGCGCTCATCTGTCACGGGCCAGGGGTAGAAGGAAGACAGCGTCACAGCCAACTCATCAGCAACGTCGACCTGCTTCCGACGATACTGGACTGCACCGGCAGGGAGATTCCGGACCATCTAAACGGACGCAGTTTTCACCCGCTGCTGACGGGAGGGGACGAGTTCGACTCCCGCGACCGGGTGTTCGCCGAGATGACGTGGCACGATATGTACAATCCCGTGCGAGCGATCCGGACGAAACAGTACAAGTACATCCGAAACTTCTGGCACCTTCCCAGAGTGTACCTTCCTGCCGACGTGTTCGCGAGCGAGGCCGGGCGCGAAGTCCGGGAGGAGTACGGCATCCCACCGAGACCGTACGAGGAGTTGTACGACCTCCAGAACACACCTCAGGAGGACGACAACGTAGCTCTCGAACCACGGTATCAGGAGGTCCGACGGGAGCTGTCGTGCCAACTGTACGAGTGGATGGAAGAGACGGACGACCCGTTGCTCGAGGGACCGCTCTTGCCCGGCGACTTTGAGGAAATCCAATCGTGGCCCCACGAGCAATAATATAATTATACCATCATTATCGACGGTTTTTGAGCACGGAGAACGTACTGTTACTGTGGAACAGAAATCCTGGTACGAGAACGCGGTTATTTACGCACTCGACGTAGACAGGTTCAACGACTCGACCGGCAACGGTGTGGGTGACTTCCCGGGGCTGATAGAGCGACTCGACTATCTCAATCGCCTGGGGGCCTCAGCGCTCTGGTTGCTCCCGTTCTATTCGACGCCGAACCGGGACAACGGCTACGACGTCATGGACTACTACAGCGTCGACGAGCGCCTGGGGACACTCGGCGACTTCGTCGAGTTCGTCGACGCCGCGGAAGAACGCGGCATCAAAGTGCTCATCGACCTCGTGGTGAATCACACGTCGGACCAGCATCCCTGGTTCCAGAAAGCCAGGGAAGACCCGGATTCGAAGTACCGCGACTACTACGTCTGGGTCGACGAGCCACCGACAGACCCAGGGAAGGAGTCGGTGTTTCCCGGCGAAGTCGAGGATTCGCGCGTATGGACTTACGACTCGGAGGCAGACGCGTACTACTACCACCGGTTCTACCCGTTCCAGCCGGATTTGAACACCGCCAACCCGGCGGTGAGAGAGGAAATTTACAAGATTATGAAGTTCTGGCTCCAGCTGGGCGTCGACGGCTTCCGGGTCGACGCAGCCACGCTCATGATAGAGCCGAAACATCCGGACGCAGAGGAGTCCGACGACCCCCACGAGCTGTTACGCTCCCTCAAGCGCCACGCCGTCACGAAGCGCGGCGGAGCGGTGTTGCTCGCAGAGGCCGACGACGACCCCGAGGAGCTCCAGGCCTACGCCGGTGAAGACGAGATAGACCTCCTGATGAACTTCGTGCTCAACGCTCACCTCATCGCCGCGCTCGCAACCGAGCAAGCCGACCCGCTGGCCGAAGGTCTCGATCGACTGTCGGGGCTCGCGACCGGTCACTGGGCCAACTTCCTGCGCAACTACGACGAGCTCAACATCGGCCGCCTGGCTCCGGAACTTCAGGAGGAGGTGTTCGACATCTTCGCACCCGACCCGGACATGCGGATTTACGGACGGGGTATCCGACGCAGGCTCGCGCCGATGCTCGACGGAGACCGCGACCGAATCGAACTCGCGTTCAGTCTGCTCTTCTCGATACCCGGAACGCCGATGATTCTCTACGGTGACGAAATCGGGATGGGCGAGGAGCTGTCGCTTCCGGGACGGATGCCCGTTCGGACGCCGATGCAGTGGTCTGACGAGCGCAACGGCGGCTTCTCGACAGCCCCCGAAGACGAGCTTGTCATGCCGGTCGTCTCCGGCGAGCAGTTCGGCTACGAGCAGGTGAACGTCGCCGCCCAGCGGTCGAATGGCGAGTCGCTGCTCAACTGGATTCAACGTCTAATTTCGACCCGCAGAGAGTCACACGAAATCGGCTGTGGAGAGGTTCACGTTCTCGAAACAGGGACGGAAAGTGTGTTCGCCCACCGATGTGCTCGAGACGGGAGGGCCGTCGTCTGTGCACACAACCTTGGTTCAGACCCAGCGAAGGTCGAACTCAACACCGATCTGTCGCCGTCGAGCTCGATGTATCAGCTGCTGGGCAACTGTACGAACGTCGAACGAACCGCCGGAAACGTCGAGCTCTCGCTGGACGGCTACGAATTTGCCTGGTTCCAGATTCACGAGGGACCGTCCGGCTGACAACGTCGGCAGTCTCCGTCAATCGAGCAAGTAGACCCGCGCTTCATACGGTTGCCAGAGACCGTCTTCGAGCGTCGCGGACTGTGGCACGTCGTAGTTCGCGAGGATGAGTTCTCCCTCGCCGTCGATGTGGTCGGCCGGACTGAACTCCGCTCGCTCGGTCGAGAAGTTGAGCACGACGAGTGCCTGTTCGTCTTCGTTGGTCCGGAGGTACGCGTAAATCTGTGGATGGTCCGCGGCGAGGAGTTCGTACTGCCCGTAAACGAGCACCGGGTGCTCGTTACGCCGGTCGATGAGCCGCCGGTAGTACTGCCAGATCGAATCCGGGCGCGCGCGGGCGTCCTCAACGTTGATGTCAGTGTAGTTCGGGTTGACTTTCAGCCACGGATCGCCGGTCGTAAACCCCGCGTTCTCCTCGGCGGACCACTGGACCGGCGTGCGGGCGTTGTCACGGCTCCCGTACAATACGGCGTCCTGAATGTCTTCGAAGTTCTCCACGTCGTCGCGTTCGAGCATGCGTTCGACGTAGCGAATCGTCTCTACGTCTTCGAGTTCGTCGACATCCTCGAACGGGACGTTCGTCATCCCGATTTCTTCCCCCTGGTAGACGAACGGCGTCCCCCGGAGTGTGTGGAGGAACGTGGCGAGCAGCTTCGCCGACTCCTCGCGGTAGTTCTCGTCGCCGAAGCGCGACACTTGCCGGGGCTGGTCGTGGTTGTTGAGATACAGCGCGTTCCAGCTCTCGGGATAGAGCCCTTCCTGCCACCGCGTGAACGTCGCTTTCAGGTCGTCGAGCTCCCAGTCGTGGAAGTCCCACGGGTCCTCTTCCGTCTCTTTACTGTCGAGGCGCATATGCTCGAAGTGAAAGACCATGTCGAGCGGGCCGTCGCTCCCGGCGTACGCTCTGGCATCCTCGACGGAGACGCCAGGCATCTCGCCGATAGTCATTGCATCATACTCAGAGAGGACGCGGTCGTGTATCTCCCAGAGATACTCCTCGAGTCGCGGCCCGTTGATGAACTGTTCGCTGCCGGTGACAACCTGCGAAGGATGGCCGTCGGGGAGGCCGTCGGGCTTCGAGAGGAAGTTGATGACGTCCATCCGGAACCCATCGACCTCCCTGTCGAGCCACCATCGCATCATCTCGTAGATGTCCTCGCGAACGCCGGGGTTCTCCCAGTTGAGGTCGGGCTGTTTCGGGTCGAACAGGTGGAGGTAGTACTCGCCGCGGACCTCGTCGTAGGTCCACGCTGGACCCCCGAACATCGAGTCCCAGTTGTTCGGCGGCCCGTCGTCGCCCTCTCGCCAGATGTAGTAGTCCGTGTACGGGTCGACCTCCCGGCGGGACTTCTCGAACCACTCGTGTTCGTCCGAGGTGTGGTTGACGACGAGGTCCATGACAAGTCGGATATCCCGCTCGTGGAGTCCGTCACGGACCCGTTCCCAGTCGGCCATCGTCCCGAATTCGTCGAGAATCTCGCGGTAGTTGCGGATGTCGTAGCCGTAGTCGGCGAGCGGAGAGTCGTACACCGGCGTGAGCCAGACGACATCGATACCGAGGTCGTCGAGGTAGTCGAGCTTCTCGTAGACGCCGCCGAGGTCGCCGACGCCGTCGCCGTCCGAGTCGTTGAAGCTCCGTGGGTATATCTGGTAGACGACTGCCTCCTTCCACCAGCTACGGGCGTCTCCGTTCGGTTGAGTCACGGAAACGGATTAGGTCCGAACGTACAAGAGCGGTTGGAGGAACACAGTCAAGTGGGACGAAAATGGCGAGGAATGAGTGAGATTCGAGGTTCACGTAGTTTCAGCGTATACTCGGAAGTCACGGTCAGTTTTGACTGGCCAACACACTGGCTCTGTCCAGTTCCTACTCTGATTCCTCAGCCGAGAAGAGCGAGTCGAAGATTTTCTGCTCGGCCTTCCGGAGATGCTGATGGAACGTCGGTGATGCGATATCGAGTGAGTCGGCAACCTCGTCGCCGGAGGTTTCTCGAGGCCAGTCAAAAAAGCCCGAGTAGTACGCAGCTTGCAGGGCGGCGCGCTGGCGGTCGGTCAACTCCGAAGAAGGCAGGTCATCGAGGCGCTCGCCACGCTCGTTGGTCCGTGTCATCTGACGGCGCGTCACCATCTCTGCATCCGGATAGGTCTCCGTGACGGTATCGATGAACTGGCTGATGTCCGCGCTCGGGGGCAGATGGACGGTCATGCTGTAGTTTCCGTCCTCGAGCGTTGCCTCTTCGAGCGAGGCTCCGAGTGTCGCGAACGTCGAGATCACCGGGGGTTCTGAGAGCTGTAGCTCGAATGTGGTCTCGCCACTGTCATCGTGGCAGGTCACCCCTTTCCAGTGTGAGAAGTGGTCGACGAGAGTCTCGAGACCCGCTCTGGCGTCCGGAGTTGCCATTCCATAGACGAGGAAATCGTCGTCTTTTACGGGGACGACTTCGTCGAAGGTGATCGTTCCATCAAGTTCTGTCGTCGAGATATCTTCGAATACATTCCGAATCTGGAACGTGAGTTCGACAGCTTCGTCGCTCATCAATGCACGCTTGCTCTCGACAGCGGCAATAGCGTGGCCGACCACTTCGCCGAGCTGGCTGATAACCTCGCGTTCTGCAGTGTCGAAGGCGTTCTCTCGATCGGCGTAGACGCCAAGCACGCCGTAGACGGTCCCCTCGTGGACAATCGGAATCGACGCCACCGAACTGTATCCGTACTCCGCGGCGACTTCACGCCACGGTTCGAAGGAGGGGTTTTCGAATACGTTCTGGACGACCTGTGTCTCCTGCTCGCGGATAGCCGTTGCACCGGGGCCCTCGCTCGTGGGGTCGTCGGGGTCCATAGAGATGGTAACTTCGTCTGTGTACCCCCGCGTCCCGGCAGTGGTGCGTGGTTCGAACGTGTTCGTCGTCGAATCGACGCCGGCCAGCCAGGCGAACTCGTACGCGTCAGCCGCCGCCAGCGCGTCACAGACGACCTGTTCGATCTCCTCACGCGTCGACTGGTCGAGCACCGCATCCGTAATCTCGCGAACGATGTTGTTGAGGTCGTTGAGTGTCGCGAGTTGCGTGCGCTGGCGTTCAAGCTCCTGCTCTGCTCGTTTCCGCTTCGTGATGTCGATGAGCGCACCGGGAAACGTGACGGGGTTGCCGTCCTCGTCACACTCGACGTGACCGCGGGCGACCACCCACCGGAGCTCGTCTTCGGCGTCCCAGACGCGATACTCCTCCTCGTACTCGCCACAGGAGGTGACGGCCTCCTCGATTGCGGCCTCTACCCGTTCGCGGTCGTCCTCGTGGATGGCAGAGACGAACTCATCGAGTGAGACGCCCTCACGGGCCCGTTCGGGGTCGACCCCGAACAGTTCAGCGAACCAGGTACTCGTGACGAACTGATCTTCGGGGATGTGCCACTCCCAGGTCCCGATGGAGCCAGCTTCCGTCGCTGCTTCGAGCTGGGCCTTCGTCTCGCGCAGTTCCTGCTCGCGCTCCTTTCGCTCGGTGATGTCCTGTGCCATCGTCATGCCGGCGAAAACGTCGCCGCGCTCGTCGGTGATTGGAACGCCGTGGACGACCCACTCCCGTCCGACGTACGTGAGCTCGACGGTTCGGTGTTCACCGTCGAGTGCTCCCTGGAATGCGGGTTCGAGCGTCTCCGCAGTGTCGTCGTCCCACACCTCCCAGAACGTCTTCCCGACCAGGAACTCCGGCTCGACGGGGATGTCCTCGAATCCCTGCCCCGAGGCCAGCGTGTACTCGAGGTCGTGGTCGAACAGCGTCACGATACCGTTTGGAAAGTACTCGGCGAGGGTGCGGTAGCGCTGCTCGGACTCCCGGAGTTCTCGCTCGCGTTGCTTTTGCTTGGTGATATCCCGAAAGTAGACCGACATTCCGGACTCGGAGGGATAGACGTTGGCTTCGACCCAGAACTCCAGCGTGTCGAAGTAGACCTCGTACTCCGTGGGCCTCTGTTCCTCCAGTGCCGTCTGAAAGGCGTCGTAGGCCGGCGTCTCCGTCGCCGCAGGAAAGACGTCCCAGACGCTCCGCCCGAGTAGCTCCTCCTCGCTGTGTTGGAGCAGTTCCTCCGCCCGGTCGTTGACGTATATGAACTGGAACTCGTCGTCGACGGCGTAGAACGCGTCGTCGATGCGAGTGAACACCTCGTCGAGTTCGGTCGTGACATCCTCACGCTGACGCTCGAGCTGTCGTTCCTTGACCTTGCGCTCGCTGATGTCTCGACCGATACCCGCGAGTCCCACGACCCTACCGTCTTCGTCGGTCATGGGCGACCCGGTGAACTCGTAGGGAACCGTCTCGCCTGCGTTCGTCTCGAGCGGAAGTTCGACCGTGACACTCTCTCCGTCCTCGAGCACGCGTTCGATAACGGCAGTGGTTTCCTCGACTGCCTCGTCGGGGACGAGATTGCTCAGCTGCATCTCGGCGAGTTCCGCATCTGAATATCCTGTTACCTCTCTGAACTGGTCGTTCCACTGGAGAAACTCGCCGTCGGTATCGAAGCTGTAGATGAGGTCTCGCTGGCTCTCCAGCAGACTCTCGACGAACGCGTCCTGCTCACGAACTGCTCGTTCAGTATCAGCCGCTGTTCGAGCGGGCCGCCACCAGACGCGTGCGCTCGCACCGACCTGTTTCGTCTCGAGATAGTCGTACTCGACAAGGCGCTCCAGCCGGTCGTACGTGCTCCGCCGGCCGACGTCGAGCGACTCTGTTACCTCGGTCGTTGTCAGTGGCGTACCGGTATTCTCGAAGACGGCAAGCGTTTTCTGAAGCGGATCTGTCAGGGCCGGTGATTCCATTGCACGCTCTAGAGAGTGGGTGACTATCAAATCTCCGCCGGCGGAACTGACGGACATGACCACCGGAAGAGTAACAGAAAACTACCTCGAAGTGAAACCGCCGTACTCGGTACGTCCCGGACAGACGACCTCACGTTCGAGGACCTAACCAGTTATACACAGCCGTTACCCGTCGAGCAGCGATTGCTATAGCTACCCCACTATGTCACAGTCTCCTGTACTCGACATTCAAAACAGCATGGATACATTGACCGAAGACGAGCGATACCTGCTATTTGCAACAGAGCGGCGTCGACTGGCACTCGATATACTGGCGAGCACGACGGCGCCGGTCGAGCTGACGGACCTGGCAGTGAGCATCGCCAAGCGAGAGAGGGAGACCGACACTGCGACGGAGCGAGCCGTTGAGCAGGCGAAAATAGCGCTCCACCACAATCACCTCCCCCGGATGGACGACCTGGATGTGCTGGACTACGATCCGGAACGAACCCGCATCGAGAGTTGTTGCCGGCTCGAACCGTGACTGACTCGTCCAAACGTTCATAACTTCTCCGAAGAGTGTGCACTGACGGTTTTCAGAGACGGGTTTAACCGTCACCCGACCGAACGAGCTAGTATGCGCGGGATACAGGTCGGCAGTGCGTTCGGCATCCCTATCAAACTGCACTGGTCGTTCCTGCTAATCCTCCCGCTGTTCGCGGTCATCATCGGGTGGGATATCGCTCTGCTCGCGGAGCTACTCAACGACCTGCTCGGGGCGGACATCGACCCACAGGGGCTGGAGGGCGAGTGGCTCCCCTGGCTGCTCGGGTTCGTCGCGGCAGTCGGGCTGTTCGTTGGTGTCCTGTTCCACGAGTTCGGCCACTCGCTGGTGGCGATGCGCTATGGCTACGACATCGACTCGATAACGCTGTGGCTGCTCGGCGGACTCGCCAACTTCACCGAGATGCCCGAGGACTGGCGACAGGAGTTCTGGATCGCGCTGGCCGGGCCGCTTGTAAGCGTCGCCGTCGGCGTCGCCTGTTACGTGGGTTTTCTCCTGACGCCGCCCAGCATCGACAGTATCCAGTTCGTGCTGGGCTATCTCGCCGTCCTGAACGTTGTCCTCGCGGTGTTCAACATGCTCCCCGCGTTTCCGATGGACGGCGGGCGGATTCTCCGAGCGCTACTCGCACGGAACCGGACACACGCCACCGCGACCCAGCAGGCCGCCGAAATTGGGAAGTTCTTCGCCTTCCTGATGGGCCTGGTCGGCCTCCTCTACTTCAACATCGTCCTCATTCTGCTCGCCTTCTTCATCTACATCGCCGCGGCAGGCGAGGCCCAGCAGACGGTAATGAAAGCGACGTTCGAAGGTGTCACTGCCCGCGACGTGATGACCGACCAGGATCGCCTTCAGGTGGTCGAGCCGGAGACGCCGGTCTCCGAGCTGATGGAGCGGATGTTCAGGGAACGGCACACGGGCTATCCGGTCGTCAGCGCCGGCGAGGTCGTCGGCATGATAACGCTCGACGACGTCCGGGAGGTCCGACCAGAAGAACGCGAGGCGTATCTCGTCGAGGACGTCATGGAACGGGACGTCGTGACGATTCCACCGGATGCGAATGCCATGGATACACTCCGAACGTTACAGGAGCACGACATCGGCCGCCTTCCCGTGGTTACCGGGAACGGGGAACTCGTCGGTATCGTCTCCCGAACGGACCTGATGACTGCGTTCAACATCCTCCAGAGCAGCGAGAGTCCGAGAGCGGTTACTCCCGAAAACACCAAGGAACCGGTGGACGACCGCACCTGGTGAGCGTTGCGAGAGCTACTCGACTGCTTCAGGTTTTTTCGTGGCGATGACGGGAACGTCCGTCTGGCGGATGACTCGCTCGGCGACGCTGCCGAGGAGGACGCGGCCGACGCCAGTCCGGCCGTGGGTGCCCATCACGAGACAGTCGACGTTCTGGTCGTCGGCGAACTCGACGATTTTTCGGAACGGCGAGCCGATGAGGACAGACGCCGTTCCCACCTCGACACCGGCGTTCTCGGCGTCCTCGGAGACCGTTTCGAGGAGTTTCTCGCCGGACTCCTCGAGCGTGTCGAGTATCATCCCGGCGTCGAAATCGCCGGTCATCACAGCCGGGTTGACGACGTTGACGAGGTGAAGGGTCGCACCGGTCTCTCGAGCGAGATCGATTGCGTGGTCGACCGCCGACCGCGCGCTGGCGCTCCCGTCGAAGGGGACAAGAATCGACTCGAACGGCGTGTGAACGACTGTGTCACCGTGGACGGTCATGACGGGGACCGGCGACAGGCGGAGTGTCTGTTCGGTCACGCTCCCGAGGACGACGCGGTCGATACCCGTGCGCCCGTGCGTTCCCATCACGACGAGGTCGATGTCGTGCTCGTCGCTGTAGTCCAGAATTGCTCGATGAACTGGCTCGTTCTCAAGAACCGCCGTCGTCACGTCGACACCGGCCTCGGTCGCCTGCGCGTCCATCTCGCTCACCGCGTTGCGGCCTAACCGGGCGAGTTCGTCGGTCACTTGGTCAAAGCCCGGGAACGGTTCGGACTCCACGATAGAGATAACGTGTAACTCGGAGTCGAAGGCCCGGGCGAGTGAGAGTGCGGCCTCAGCCGCGGCGGTTGCGACGTCACTACCATCTGTTGGAACGAGGATGCGGTCGTACATTGTGTCTCTGCTGTCTCTTGGACCCGACAGTGCATAAAACGCGGAGCCGAGTTCGACGAACCGATAACGGTGTTGTGCACCTGTTCCGGCCCCGGATATGACGACGGTAGGGTTGGTGCCTCGCGTGGTGTTCAGAGGAGGTTCTTACCGCTGGAGACCGTAGGCTCAATCAATGTACGAGCAACTCCTATTTCCGACCGACGGTCGCCCCGGAACGAACCGCGCGATGGCGTACGCCCTCGACCTCGCCGAGGCATTCGATGCGACACTTCACACGCTGTACGTTGTCGATTCGGGACCTGCCCCGGAGACGCTCCCGAGCGAGGAACGGATGAAGCTTCAGGAAGGGCTCGAGGAACAGGGGGAGACGACGACGCTCGACGTCCAGAACCGGGGAACCGAGGTCGGCGTCGAGGTCGTCCGCGAACTACGGGAGGGACAGCCACACGAGGCGATTCCGTCTTACGTCGCCGAGCAAGGAATCGACTGCATCGTCATGGGTACCCGGGGTCGAGTCAGACCGGGAGTATCCCACCTCGGGAGTACCACACGACGGGTGCTCACTGCCGTCGACGTTCCGGTACTGACGGTCGCGCTCGGCGGGCAGGAGGACGCCCTCGACGCCGAAGACAGGCAGTACGAGCGCATCGTGATACCGACCGACGGGAGCGATGCGGCGGAGCGGGCGGCCGAAAGTGCGATGACCATCGCCGAACAGTACGGTGCCGACGTTCGCGCCGTCTACGTCGTCGACACGACGACGTACGGCTACGAGGATGCCCCGCGGAGTATCGTCGGCCTGCTCAAGGAAGGTGGGCGAAACGCGGTCGAAGAGGTGGCGAACGAGGCCCGCGACAGGGGACTGACGGCATCGACCGCAGTGCTTCGCGGCGTGCCGGAGGACTCGCTGCTTCAGTACGCCGACGGCGTCGGCGCTGACCTCGTCGCGATGGGGACCCGCGGGCGGGGCGGAGACGAGCGCCTGCTCGGCAGCACCACTGCCCGCGTGGTTCGGCGGTCGACAGTACCGATTCTGACGGTACGGTAAGTCGAGGTACACTACACGGCCGGGCGCGCTTACAGAGCAGGGCCGTCCGTGTGTCTGGAGTCAATGCGGCGAAAGCACCGGCCGTGTTTAAGTATATACTCAACTCTCCTGAAGGTCTAGCTGTATGTTCGAGACAGTTCTCATCCCGACAGACGGAAGCGAGGCAGCGAACAGGGCAGTACAGACGGGCGCAGAGTTAGCAGCCGAACACGGCGCGACGGTACACGCAATGTCGGTCGTCGAACCGATTCCGCTGGGTGGCTACTCCGCTGGCCCCGAACTCGCCTCCGCCGAACACGGCGCAGTCATCGAGAGACAGGAAGAGGAAGCACAGACGGCAATCGATACCGTTGTCGAACTCTGTGACGAACACGGGGTCGAGGCAGTCGAGGTGTTGCGCCACGGAGCGCCCAGCCAGGAGATTACAGACTACGTCGAGGAAGAAGGCATCGACGCCATCGTGATGGGAACGCACGGACGCTCCGGCGCAGGACGGCTAATCATGGGGAGTGTCGCCGAGAAGGTCGTCCGACAGAGCCCCGTTCCGGTGATGACTGTCCGGGGAGCGAAGTAGCTGGCAGCTGAACACAACCCCTATCGTTTTGAGAGAATGGAGAGAACTACACCAGAATGCAACTTACTGCGACAGCCATAGATATCGGGACGAGCCGACCGCTGGTCCTGTTGCATACGGACGATGCCGAGGAGCTGGGGGCACATCCACTCGACCGAGTGCATCTCGAGCAATGGGAGACAGTGACGACCGGGATAGTCAAGCGGACCGACGAGCTGGTGAGTCCAGGCTCGGTCGGCGTGACAGAGCCTCTCCATCACATTCACGGTACCGTTGACGTGACGCTCGCGGGGACCCCCAGGTCAGTCCAGTACGTCCGCAAGAAACTCGACGACATCGAACTCCAGGCAGACGAACTCGAGACCATCGTCCAGGACATCAACACGAACCGGCTCTCGGACGTCGAGTTGAGCGCGTACGTCTCTGCCGTCTACACCAACGGGCTCTCGCTGGAGGAGACAAAGCATCTGACCGAAGCGATGAGCGATGTCGGCCAACAGCTCTCCTGGGAGAGCCCAGTCGTCGCGGACAAACACTCAATCGGCGGCGTGGCGGGCAACTGCGTCACACCAGTCATGGTGGCTATCGTCACTGCTGCGGGGCTGACGATGCCAAAGACCTCCTCTCGTGCCGTGACCTCGCCCGCAGGGACGGCAGACGTGATGGAGGTACTCTGTGACGTCGAGTTCTCGCTGGAGGAGATAACCGAAATCGTCACGGAGACGAACGGCTGTCTCGTCTGGGGTGGCGGCGTCGACCTCTCGCCGGTCGACGACGAGATTATCCGTGCCGAGAATCCTCTGTCTATCGACCCGCCCGGACAGCTCATGGCCTCGGTGCTCTCGAAGAAACGAAGCGCCGGCTCGACACACGTCGTCATCGACATCCCCTACGGAGAGGGGGCGAAAGTCGAGAGTCTCGTCGCGGCCCGCGAGCTCGCAGACGACTTCAAGCGCGTCGCCGAGCACCTCGACATGGACGTCGGCTGTGCCATCACACATGGGACCGATCCGATTGGTCGCGGTGTCGGCCCGGCGCTCGAAGCCAGGGATGTACTCGAAGTACTGGAAGGAGGCGGGCCGGACTCCCTCCGAATGAAATCGCTCCAGCTTGCGTCGATGTTGCTCGAACACTGCGGCGTGGAGGCGTCGGCGACAGAGCTTCTCGATTCGGGAGCGGCGCTCGAGCAGTTCCAGCGAATCGTCACGGCACAGGGTGGTGACCCCGACGTCGATTCGAGCGATATCGAAACGGCGTCGGAGACGGAAACGGTCACGGCAGGGCGAGCTGGCGTCGTCACGCGTGTCGACAACCGACAGCTCTGTGACCTCGCCCGGCGAGCCGGCGCACCGCGTGACCAGCGCGCAGGACTGGTCATCCACCGGACCGTCCGCGAGTCAGTCGACCCCGGTGACCCGTTGTACACGATTTACGCGGAAGCCGAGAGCAAACTCGCCGAAGCGACGAGCCTCTCCGAGCAACTCGAACCGATTCGCGTTCGAAGCGAAGTTGACGCGCTCGTCGAACGCCGATAAGAGCGTCCCGGCTGTTAACAGTGCTGGGGCTGTAGTCTAGAACAATGTACGAACGAATCCTGATTCCGACAGATGGCAGCGAGAGCGCCGTCACTGCGGCGAAAGCGGCGTTCGCACTCGCCCGGCGTTTCGAGGCGGACCTGTACGCGATTCACGTTCTCGAATCGAGCAACGACGACCTCGACTACGGCGAACAGCTGGTCGCGGCCATCGCGGAGGCAGCAGTCGAAGTCGACCTCGACACCGCCACTGACGTGGTATACCGGAAGGAGTCGGTTCCCCAAAGTATCATCGCCTACGCCGAGAAGCACGATATCGACTGTATCGTCATGGGCACACACGGGAGAGAGGCCGTTCGCGAGTACGTGCTCGGGAACGTCGCCGGGCGAACCCTGCGAGAAGCACCAGTTCCCGTCGTCACCGTTCACGAGGACACTGTCGTAACAGGGGACGTAGAACGAGTGTTGGTGCCGACCGACGGGAGCGAGTGTGCAACCGCTGCTGTCGAACACGCCACCGCGTTCGCCGAGGAGACTGGAGCCTCGCTTCACCTCGTCCACGTCGTCGACACTGACGTCGGCGGCGCAGACGACACCGTCTACGATGCACTCGAGTCGGTCGGCGAGCAGGCGCTAGAGGCGGGTATCGGGACGGCACGGCGAGCAGATATCCCGGAGATCGAGGCGTCACTGCTCGGCGGGAGGCCTCACCAGGCAATTCAGACGTACGTCGAGGACAACGATATCGACTACGTGGTCATGGGGACACACGGACGGACTGGCGTGAGCCGATATCTTCTGGGAAGTGTGACAGAACGCGTCGTTCGCCTCGTCGAGAGACCGGTGATTTCGGTCAAGGCCGCTTCACCAACCGAGTGAGACTACCCACCACTGCCCACAGAAATGGGGTTGGGAACTCCGAACCCCTCACGGTAACACGGCCAGCACGGGAGCGTGCAGTCGTCGTTCCACTCGCCGCAGTCACAGTCCGCCGGGCGCTCGTCGTCAGTGTTTCGTGAGTCGAGCGAGACACCGCCGTCGGGGCTGGCAATGCGCGGCGTCTCGGGCACGTTGGCGCCAAGATACGGGTCGATGCGGTCGCGGTCGACCCACAGCGGGAGAGGTCGCTCGCCGGTGGCGAATGCGACCCGCCGGATGTGCTTGCACTCGACACCCCGGTACATGTGGTCGGGACAGGTGCACCGCTGCTCGCGGGCGTCGACGTAGTACTCGCCGTTGTTGTGCTGGCCGACGACCATGTAGATGTCCCCGCCTTCGGGGAGCACCGACATCGCCTCGGTGAGCGCGCGTCTGTCGCGTTCGAAATCTGTTCGGCCGGTCGTGACGGAAGGTTGAGGTTCCGCCAGTGTGAACTCGGTCATGCCTTTCTGGTAACCCCCAGGAGGCACTGTCTGCGTGTGCCAGCACGCGGACATACGTCGCCCCGAAAGACAGCGCCCTCTGGCGATTTCTACGCTCTGTAGCCGTATTAGTGTTAGGTTTTTGTCTATCAGAAAGCCGTTGTGCGTCCTCAAACGCTAGTATACCGGAATATCCGGTAACAACAGTAGACAGATATGGAACATATTGACAGCAGGCAGGTGTGAGTATTCGGGTTAACACCAGTGGTTTCACCACGGGAGAGAATGGTATAGCTGTCCATGTTCCTGCGAGCGAGTGTCCCGTCTGAACATGGTGGGACCTACAATGACAACAAACACACATTCAATCATGGCCGAATCACTACTCGAACTAGTCGCCGACCCGCAGCGGCGAACGGTCCTCCACCACCTCCGGGAGAGCGGTGATGGTGCTGTCGACGTCGACGAACTGACCGAGGCCATCACCGGCGATGGGGGACGCGAGACCAGCGTCTGCGGAACTGACCGAACACGCACCTCGGTCAGGCTCCACCACATGCATCTACCGAAATTAGCCGAGGCGAATATTATCGATTACGACGCGCGGACGAGAACCGTTCGGTATCATTCAAACGAGCGCGTCGAGTGTCTCTTGCAGTTCGTCGAGACGAATCTGGTGTGACGCCGGGATAGAGACAGCGACTAGCCGTGGCTAGCCTCAGCTGGCCAGATTTCGATTCGCCCATCGCTACCGAGCTGGATGGTGCTGTCGTCGTACGTGAACGAGGCGGTAACTGTCCCAGTACCTTTTTTCCGTGCAGTCACGAGCGCATCCATCGCGTCGATGTCGACGTAATCGTACAGCTGAGGCATCGAGAGGGGGTCTCGGCCAGTCGCGTCGGCCAGCGCTTCGACGACCGAAACGCTCGGTGGTATGGAGTCGTTCCACTCGTACAGGAGTGGTTCGTTCGACTTCACGGTCTACGCCCCGCCCTGTTGCCGTATGGTATTCGTAATCATTGTTGGTCGTCCTCCGAACGCGGCGGTAGTAATCAGGATAACTAACGAAGACCATGCCAAGGATCTACAAAAGTGTTTTGTGAGTTTCCGAGTGACAGGAGACGATTGCCGCTACTCGTCTCGGCGGCCATCGAGTTGCCACGTGAACAGCGCCTTCAGCACCACGACCAGGCTGTTCGTTTCGCCTGTTCCCCAGATTGCGGTTTCGTCGCGGGGCTCCGGTAGGTGATTGCCGTTGCCACTCACGAGAACGCTCGCCAGCGTCTTCTCCTGGTCGACCATCAGCAGCCGTCCCGCGGGGAGGTCCGCCCACTCCCAGATTGACTCAAACGGCTCTATCTCCGGAATCTCCTGTTGAATATCCTCCTGGACAGCCGATGACACCCCCGCCAGCCGAACCGTCACGCCGTGGTCAGCGGCCGCCCGGAGCGCGTCGAGACACTCCTCGGTGAGGAGGTCCTCGACGGTCATGTAGACGATTTCGTCGGTCGCTTCCTCGATGAACGTCACGACCCTGTCGGTGACTGCCTCTTGCCCGGTCACGGTCCAGACGCCGCGTTGCTCGGCCGACCGGGAAACCGGCTCGAGGTTGTCCAGCGCATCAGTCAGGACGTTCACCCGGTGGGCGAACTCCTGTTGAAACTTCCGCCCGGTAGTTTCGGCCGAAATAGGAGCGAACCGTCTTGGGTTCGAGTGCTGGATATCGACGAGACCGTGGTCGTGTAACTCACCGGCGGCGTCGTACACGCGCGTCCGGGGAACTTCGGAGACGGCGCTCACGTCCTGTGCCGTGCCCTCGCCGAGACTGACCAGCGCAACGAACGTCTGTGCAGCGTAGGCGCTCAGACCGAAGGCTTCGAGCTGCTCGAGGGCAGCAGAACGCGGCTGAGGCAGGTCGTTGGGACACATTAGCGATTTCGAGTAGTACTAGTAAAACCCCCCAGAAGAGGGGGACAGACACACAGCGACAGCGTGGTTGGGACCCAGTCTGTGCTGTGTGCCAGTGAGGCGTTCGTACTCTCCCCGTATAACATTGTTGTGATTATTCGGGTGAATACACCCGAACAATCGAAAATACAGCTGCAGAAGGGGAAGTTGTTTTCACGTGGAGCGTCAAAGGGAATATGAGCTACTGGTCGACCAGTAGAACAGGTTGGGACCCATGGATGACATTTCACATCAAGAACATGCGATAGAATTGCTCCAGCAACTCGGGTTGCAGGAGTACGAAGCGAAGTCGTTTGTCGCGTTAACACGGCTCCCGCAGGGGACTGCCAAGGAGATAAGCGAGATTTCGGAGGTGCCGCGTACCCGAGTGTACGACGCAGTCCGCGTGCTGGAATCGAAAGGCCTCGTCGAGATTCAGCACTCGAACCCCCAGCAGTTTCGAGCCGTCTCCATCGAGGAGGCAGCCGACACGCTCCAGCAGGCGTACGAGACACGGACGGATTCGCTCCGAAATACGCTGCAAGCGGTCGAGGCGATAGAAACGGATGGGGAAACTGACGTCACCCACGAGGTGTGGTCGCTCTCCGGAATGGGGGCGATAACCAGCCGGACTCAGCAGCTACTCGACGAGGCCGACCGGGAAATCGTCTTCGTGCTCGGAGACGAGTCGGTCTTCACCGAGCAGCTCGTCGCACACCTCAAGGAAGCCCAGCACCGGGGCGTCGACATCGTCCTCGGGACGACCGACGAAGGAGTGCGCGACCGAGTAAAGGATGAACTCCCTGCTGCCGAGGTGTTCATTTCGGGCCTGGAGTGGCTGCGGGGGTCGGTCCAGCCGGACGACGACACGGAAATCAGCCGGTTGGTGCTGGTGGACCAGAACACGATTCTGGTCAGTACGTCCCAGGAGACGCAGACGGGAGGAACCGAACACGAACAGGCAGTGTTTGGACGGGGGTTCGACAACGGTCTCGTGACCATCGTCCGGCGCTTGATGGCAACCGGGCTGCTTCCGACTCACGACCCCGCCGCTGAGCCGTAGTCTGGCGTTGTACTGGAGCGTCGACTCGCCACGACTGTCGAGTGGTCGAATCCGACCGAGTGACCGAATCCGGCCGAGTGGTCGAGTCAGACTGATCGCCCACCGTGCCTCGAGAGCCGGGCTTGACCCCGAAACGATTCACGTATCTGTTCGCTCGCCCGCTTCGAGTGAGGGGAGCTCGAATCTGGTGAGGAGTTCCCGCCGCAACAGCTCCCGGCTGATTATCACGAAGCCAGCCACCACGGTCAGAAAGCCGACGACCGTCTCGAATGCCAGGACGTGGCCGAATAGCAGAATCGAGAGAATCGTCGCGAACACTGGCTCGAAGTACGCTACGAGCGTCGTTTCGGTCGCCCCCACTCGACGCACCAGTCGGAAGTACAGCAGGTAGCCCACAGCGCCGGCAACGAGCGCGATGTACAGCAGCGCCGCGATTGCGACCGGCGAGACCGTCTCCAGTACAGGGGCCGACTCACCGCGCAGGTGTGCCCCGACGAAGAGCATCGCGGCACCCACGAGCATCGCCCAGCCCTGGAGGGACTCGAGCGGGAGGCCGCCGTCGACGACCTGCACGGTGACGGAGCCGACTGCGAACAGGACGGTCCCCAGCAAGACCAGCCCGATGCCGACGCCGGTTGTCGAGAGAAAGTCCTGTCCGGGTGCAGGCTGAGCGATGATGACCACGCCAGCGATGCCGAGCAGGAACCCGAACAGGTCCGGCAGACCGCGGGACTCGCCCAGAATCGGGACGGCGACGAGTGCGGCCACCACCGGTGACATCGTCACGACGACAGCCGCGACGGCCCCGGAGACGTACTGCGTCCCCAGAAATAGGCCGCCCTGGAACCCACCAAACATGAACGCACCGACGACCGCGATTTCGAGACACTCCCGCCACGTCGCCGGGAGCAAGCGGTCGGCTGTCACGGCCGCAAACGCGAGGACGATACCCCCGGCAATGGCATAGCGCACTCCCGCTGCCCCGAGCGGCGGCAGGTGAGCGACCACGACGTCGATTGCCGGGAACGCACCACCCCAGAGCAAGCCGAGGCCGAGCAGGACGAACACCGCCGGAAATTGGATTCGATTTTGTAATAGGGGCGAGATATTGGTCATACATCGAATATAAGGTGTATTTTAAAACAACTGTCTAACACGGAAATCTCGTGGGACGGATTTCCAGAACTCGAAGTATCTTCGAAGTGGGGCTGATTGAAAGGGTAAAATCCGAATCTATTTCAAATTTTGCGGCGTATACTCGGGTATGGACGAGAAAGACCTGCAGATTCTGAAGGCGATGGAGGACCTGGAGACGACGAGCACCGACGCGGTGAGCGACGCGACGGGCATTCCCGTCTCGACGGTCCACTACCGGTTGAACAACCTGCGCGAGGCGGGCGTCATCGAGAACGACCGGCTGGACATCGACCTGGACGAAATCGGGCTGGGCATCACGGTCCTCGTGGAAGTGTTCACGAAGGGCGAGCAGGACCACGAGAAAAGCGGGAAGGCGATTGCCGACATCGAGGGTGTGACGAAGGTCTTCTTCACGATGGGCGAGACAGACTTCATCGCGCTGGCGCGCCTGCCCGGCCGCGAGAGCGTCGAGCGGCTGATATCCGAGTTCGAGGAGATAGAGGAGGTCGCACAGACCAACTCGACGTTCGTGATTTCGCGCGAGCTCGATAGTCACTACGCGCTCCAGCAGTACTCCGCGGAGACGCTCGAAGAGCATCTGGTGGACGGGTAGTCGAGACGTGGCGGTTATCCACGAACCCAACCGCCGTTGTCTACGAGCGCAACCGCCGTTATCCACGAACGAAACCGCCGTTATCCATGTGGACAGCCGCCGTTGTCTACGAACGAAACCGCCGTTATCCACGAACGAAACCGCCGTTATCCACGAACGTAACCGCCGTTATCCACGAACGTAACCGCCGTTGTCCATGTGGACAGCCGCCGCTTTTCACGTGGGTAACGGTCGCCGAGTCGTAACGGTCGCCGAGTCGAAACGAAATGCCATTAACCCCGACGTGAAAATCACCGAAAGATGTCACAGGAGAGAACGGAAGGAGGGCACTTCACGGCGAAGTACACGAACGAAGACGTACTCGGAGCGTTCTCCGAGGCTGGGGTTCCAGTGCTGACGAGCCGGGAGGTCTCGGAGTTCGTTGGGTGTTCGGTCGGCACTGCTCGAAACAGGCTGGAGGGGCTTGTAGAGGATGAAAAACTGATTCGGAAGAAAGTCGGGGCGCGGGCTGTCGTGTATATTCGGCTGCGTACGGAGGTGAATCGGCGCTCCGGGTACGGGGAGTGGAAACAGGAGCTGTGGGATAGCGACTCGGAGGAGTGAGCCAGCAGTTCGCTCGAAGGCGCGACGCGTGCCGACAGCGGAGCGAAACCGTTTCACAGCTGTGGGGAGTAGCCGCTGACGATGACGAATCTTCTGCGCCGACTCAAGCGCCCATTGCTGTTCGTGATGGCACCGCTCTACGTCGTCGCGGGTGTGATGCACTTCGTCGTGCCGGAGCTGTACGTCCAGATTGTGCCCCCAATCTTTCCGGCACCCCTCGCGCTCGTCTATCTCACCGGAATCGCCGAGATTGCCGTCGGAATCGGGCTGTTGATTCCCCGGACTCGACGGCACGCAGCGTGGGCGACGGTCGCGTTACTCGTCGCCATCTTTCCCGCGAACGTCTACATGGCGACCCACGGTGTCGTCATCGAGGGGATGCCGGGCGGTGGCGACCCCTCCGAGTTCGTTCGCTGGGGTCGACTCCCACTCCAGGGCGTGTTGATTCTCTGGGCGCTCTGGTACACTCAGCCGCTGGCTGAAGCGGAGCGGTAATCGAACCTCGCACTCGTTACGGTCAAGCATCGCCCGGTCGAACTGTTCGGAACAGAGGAGGAGTCCGCACAGATTGCAAACCGGACCGAACAGCCTGTTCGTTACACAAACTCCGGCTATCAGACTTCGAACCACCAGTGCCGTTTTACCCCTTCCGACCGATTTCTAGACAATGACAGTCCTGTCGACAGCAGATGAAGGCAAAGTGCTGATGGACACCCGCGGCGAGGAGATCGGTATCGTGACCGAGGTCGACGCGCAAGCGCAGGTCGCCTACGTCGAACCCGAGCCCGGTATCGCCGAGGCGGTCGTCCAGGGACTCGGCTACGGCGACGCCGACGAAGACGATATCGAGGTCCCGGCCGACGCCGTGGAAACCGTGACCGACACCGAACTCCGCGTCGCTATCGACCTCTGAGGTCTCGAACGAGGCGTGATATGTCGGGGAAACGTGGTCTGTAGAGGGCTATCGACGGACGCGAACGAAAACCGCGAAGAAATGTGGCCGTATACGACGCGCAACGGTAACGAAGAGAGTCAAAAGTGGGAGTATCGTCGCCGAATCATTCATAATTAATCAACATGATTTTATGCTCCCATCAGGCGTAGAGATAGAGGACGACGGGGGGAAAGCGGAGGCTCAGAACGTCTTCGAGCAACAGCACTCGGCGTCACTCAAAGGGTGAACCAAATGGCAACAACTAGCGTACCGAACTACGAGGAAACGATTACAGACATCGAGGAGAACATGGGAGCAGTCCCGGGATTCATGGCGGCGCTTCCGGAGCAGGACCTCGTCCACGAGTGGCCGGTCTTCAAGCAGTACATTCTCGGCGAGACGGAGATTCCGCCGAAGTACCGCGAGCTCATGGGGCTGGCGGTAGCGGCCAACATCAAGTGCCCCTACTGCCAGGCGTTCCACCGGGCGACGTCCCAGCTCCACGGGGCGACCGAGGAGGAACTGAGCGAAGTTGCCGTGCTCGCAGGTCTGACCGCCCGCTGGAGCGCGATGATACACGCACAGAACTACGACCTCGACACGTTCGAGGAGGAGCTCGAACAGGTGGGGGCTCACCTCCAGAACCAGCCGGCCGAGGTCGAGGCCGAGGAGTGATTGCAGTGAGCGACGCGTCGCAATCACTCGACGTCGAGAAGCTCGAGCGAGAGGTCAAAACGGTCTACCGGGACGTCGCCCAGACGCCGGACGGGGAGTTCCACTTCGAGATGGGTCGCCCGCTGGCGGAGCGACTGGGCTATCCGTCCGAGGACCTCGACCGAGTACCGGCCGATGCCATCGCCTCCTTTGCGGGGGTTGGCTATCACTTCGACCTCGCCGACATCCGGGAGGGTGACGACGTGCTCGACCTCGGCAGCGGGTCGGGGATGGACGCCTTCGTCGCGGGACTCCACGCCGGCGAGACCGGCAGCGTCACCGGGCTGGACATGACCGACGAACAGCTCGAGAAGGCGCGGCGGCTGCGTGACGAGACTGGCGTCGAGAACGTTACGTTCGAGCAGGGGTACATCGAGGACCTCCCGTTCGAGGACGACTCGTTCGACGTCGTGATCTCCAACGGCGTCATCAACCTCTCGGCGGAGAAAGAGCGCGTCTTCGAGGAAGTGAGCCGCGTGCTCAGGTCCGGCGGTCGGATGGCACTCTCGGACATCACCAGCGAATCGCGGCTGTCGGACAGCATCAAGTCCGACGCCGACCTCTGGGCGGCCTGCATCGGCGGAGCCGAACAGGTCGACGACTACACGGCGATAATTGAGCTCCCCGGCTTCGAACTCGTCGAGGTCCGGGAGAACGACAGCTACGAGTTCACGTCCGACCAGGCACAGAACGCCTGCCAGAAGTACGGCGTGAAAAGCATCTCGCTCGCCGCCCGAACGCGGTGACGGGACACCGCTCTTTTCTTGCAGTTCGAATGCGGAACGTGGGCCGGCCCAAATACCGAACACGGGCCCGTAAGGAACGTCATCACGGTCAGCGGTAAATCCGCAACACGATCAGGAGCGTGACGAGGAGGCAGACGACGAGTCCCGTGAAGGCGCCGCTGAAGTGAAGGTATTCGCTGGTCACGCCGACGTAGGCGGGACCGAGGCTGCCAGTGGCCATGTAGACAGTGCCAATGGCGCCGTAGTCGCCGCTCTTGCTCTCGGCGGGGAAGACGTTTATCATATAAGAGGTCATCACCGGCCAGAATCCGCTGATACCGACGGCGAATACGACGACACCGGCGGCAAGGCCAACGGCCGTCGGGGCGAGGATGACGCCAGCGAGTCCGGCGGTGGCAAACAGCAGAGTGGCAAGGATGGTCCGGAGGGTGCCGAATCGGTCGCCGACGGCGCCAGACAGCGGCGTCGCAACCACGCCGGTGCCGAACAGGGCAGCGAAAGCGATGCTAGCCCAGGTGGCACTGAGACCCCGCTCGACTTCCAGGAAGGTGGGAAAGAACGAAACGGAGCCGTTCCAGACGAACGAGAAGAGGGCGGCGACGACGAGGACGCTCCGAATCCGCGGTTCACGTGCGAGCCGACCGACAGTCTCGAGGATTTCCAGATTCACGGGGCGGACCACGTACTCCTGATCAAACCGGAAGTGGACTGCGACGAGCAACAGCGCCAAGATGACGACCACGGGGACGAACGCGAGCCGCCAGCCACCGAGAGCGAGCGCGGCAATAGCGAGGCCGGATGCAAGGATTCCGCCGAGGTTGTACGCCGCGTTGTTGAGCCCGAACGCGCTGCCTTGCTTGGCGTCGAACAGGTCTGACAACTGGGCGAACGCCGCCGGCGCATATGCCCCAAGACCGACCCCGACGAGCATGAGTCCGAGGACGAATACGGGGAAGTTCGGACTCGCCATCACCACGAGGAACCCGAGGGTCCAGGCAGCGGTGCTGAAAGAGATAACCGTCTTCCGAGAGAGCTTGTCGGCGAGTCGACCGCCGGGGTACCGGAGTACGGCGGAGAGTCCAGTCATCGCCGTTAGTCCAAGCCCGGCCTGGGCGGGCGAGATTGCGAGTGATTCGCTGATCCGGGGGAGGAGCGGTGGTATCACGAACCATCCAAGGCTCGACGTGGCTGAACAGAGGACGACGATCAGGAGAATCTGGCCGGAGTAGCCGCTTGTGAGCCGGTTCGGTTCTGCGGCCTCGGCCGTAGAGGACTCAGCCATCTATTCGCTCGAAGTCGTGGCGTGTTGTTAGCTGTGTCGGAGGAGGCACGCAATGAGCGGTTGTGGTGCTGTTCAACTACGCCGAAGATGACTTACGTGAAAGCGCCGAACGATACATCAAGAGGTTCGAACAATGGCACGATATCAGGAGGGGGAGCGACCTGTGAGCGACGACGAGTTCGAGGGACTGCCAGAACGCATCAGTGAGCACTTCGACGACGTTCGGGACGAACTGGAACAGGCGCTGGACGACTCAGAGTAGTTTCTGGATTTTTGCGGCAGTATTTTCCACATCTCGCGGACTCCTCGCTGTGCTCACGGCTTCGCCGACGTGAGGTAAAATGGGCCGGCGTCCGGCTGAACAGCGTGAGGCCAGGCTCGAAAGACTCGTAAACTCGTCTTTCGGCGCAGATTCGAACTCGCCGAAATTCGCTTCGCTCGTCTCGTCTGCTCGAATCTGCTTGGCGTACTTTTCACGCACCTCGGACTCCTCGCTGTCGCTCGTCGTTGCGAGGATGCGGAAAAGTGGGCCGGCACAGATATCGAACCACGCCCAGAGGTTCCTGCTCACTTCGTTGCGCGGGCTGCCTCTGGTCTACTTCGAATCTACGAGGCCACTTCCACGCAACAGATACTCGTCGCTATCGCTCCTCGTATTGCGTTGCGGGAGAAGTGGGCCGGCGCAGATTCGAACTGCGGTTACGGCCACCCGAAGGCCGAAGGATACCAAGCTACCCCACCGGCCCGCACGCGAAACGAAGCCGCGATGCGATTTAACGATTGCGAAGTTCCCAGGTTACAGGTCGTACAGCTCGCCGAACTTCTCTTTCGCGTAGTCGACGAAGTACTCAGCAGTCAGCGGCTCACCGGTGGCCTCCTCGACGAGTTCCATCGTCGGGTACCGGCAGCCCTGCTGGTGAATCTTCTCGCCCATCCACTCCCGAATCGGGTCGAACTCCTGTTCACGAATCAGTGCGTCCACGTCCAGGTCCTCCCGAATCGCGGCGTTCAACTGCGCAGCGAGAACGCTCCCGATGGTGTAGCCCTGGAACGCCGCGAAGCTCCGTGTCCAGTGGATGTCCTGCAGACAGCCCTCACTGTCGGTGTCCGGTCGGAGACCGAGATACTCGTCCATCTTGTCGTTCCACAGCTGTGGAATCTCGTCGGCCTCGATGTCGCCCTCGACGAACGCGCGGTCGATTTCACACCGCAGGATGATGTGCATGTGGTAGGTCAACTCGTCGGCCTCGACGCGGATGAGGTTCTCCGGGTTGATGCGGTTGACCGCCTCGTAGGCTCCCTCGACGGTCAGGTCGTCGTGGCCGTCGATGTGCTCCTTGAAGGTAGGCAGGAACTCCTCCCAGAACGGTCTGGTTCGGCCGACGTGGTTCTCCCAGAAACGCGACTGTGACTCGTGAACGCCCGAGCCACGGGACTGGCCGAGCGGCGTGCCGTAGGCGTCCTGTCGGAGCCCCTGCTGGTAGCTCGCGTGGCCGTACTCGTGGATAGTCGCCGTGAGCGCGTCGATGGGGTCCTCCGCCTTGAACCGGGTCGTCACGCGAGCGTCGAACTGCGTTCCGGCCATGAACGGATGCGGGGCGGTGTCGAGTCGACCACGGCTGCGGTCGTAGCCAATGAAATCGAGAACGGCCTCGCTGAGCGCCTCCTGGTCCTCCTCGGGGTACTCACCCTCCCAGGGGTCGGTGAGCTCCGTGCCCGAACTCCGGATCTCCTCGACGAGCGGTGGAATCTCCGCGCGGAGCGTCTCGAAGATGTCCTCCATCGTCTCGATGGGGACGTAGGGGTTGCTGTCCTCGTACATCACCACGTAGGGGTCGGCGTCG